>Ga0210410_10000126_pt1 | contig 115095 bp, 84 predicted proteins | sample IncBWC4MmetaG_FD_161058 | JGI IMG/M metagenome (GOLD analysis project Ga0210410, IMG submission 161058) | Forest soil microbial communities from Barre Woods Harvard Forest LTER site, Petersham, Massachusetts, United States - Inc-BW-C-4-M | ecosystem: Environmental > Terrestrial > Soil >...
AGGGATGAAGAAAATACCGAGGAGGCTCGCAGCCAACATCCCGCCGATGACCGCCGTACCCATGATCTGGCGTGCCACGGCTCCAGCGCCGGAAGCAGTCCACAGCGGGACTGCACCCAGGATGAAGGCGAAGGAGGTCATTAAGATTGGGCGAAGCCGCAGGCGCGCTCCCTCCAGGGCCGCATCAGGCAAGGATTTGCCGTGCTCATATTGTTCTTTCGCGAACTCCACAATTAGGATTGCGTTTTTCGCGGCCAAGCCGATCAACATCACGAGACCGATTTGTGAGTAGACGTCGCTTTCGATCTGCACCATGTAAGTTGGCAGGAAAGCGGCTAGAATTGTGCGCCTCAGCCACAAAACGGCAAACGCTCCAAAAATCGCGACGGGAGTACTCAAAAGCACGCTGAAGGGGAGAGACCAGCTTTCATAGAGTGCCGAGAGGATCAGAAAGACGAATAGAAGAGAAAACCCGAAAATCGCGGCTGGCGGAATTCCTTCCTGGGCTTTCTTTTCCTGAAAGGACATGCCGAGGTAGTCGAAGCCCATCTCGTGCGGCATCGTCTTCCGGAAAACATCTTCGAGGGCGGCCATGGCCTGGTCTGCGCTATACCCGGGAGCGGCGGCGCCATTGATTTGGGCAGCGCGATACTCGTTAAAACGCATGGTGAATTCCGGTCCGTCGCGCGACTCGAAGCGTGTCATGGACGACAGAGGAACCATTCCGCCTTTATCGTTGCGAACGTAGAACTGGCCAACATTTTCCGCCTGGGTGCGATAGTCGCCTTCCGCTTCGATGTAGACCTGCCATTGCCGGCCGAATCGGTTGAAGTAGTTGATGAAGTAGCCGCCCATGAATGCCTGCAGCGTTTGATACACGTCCCTGACGGAGGCACCCTGCTTCATGACCTTTTCGCGATCCACGTCCGCGTACAGCTGCGGCACGCTCGAAAGAGAAGTGGTGCTGAGTCCCGCAAGTTCTGGGCGTTTCCGCGCCTCGGTGAGGAAGGTCTTGAGATTCGACGACAGAAACTCGAGGTCCTTGCCGGCCCGGTCTTCCAGCACGAACGTGAATCCGCCAGACGTTCCAATACCAGGGATGGCCGGCGGAGAGAAGGAGAAGGCGATCCCTTCCGGCAGCGACGACAGATCCGCATTGATTCGTTGCTTGATGGCCTGGAGTTGCTCCGCGCGCGATTTCCGGTCGTCCCAGGGCTTCAGCGTCACGAAGAAGAAGGCGTTGTAGCTGGTGCGCACGAAGCTGAGCAGGCTGAATCCAACGACGCTGGTCGTATGCTCAACCCCGGGTGTGTGGGCCAGAATATTTTCGATTTTCGCGGCCACATCGTCGGTGCGCTGAAGAGACGCGGCGGTCGGAAGCTGAACGTTGACGTAGACGTAGCCCTGATCCTCATCCGGAAGAAAACTGGAGGGGACTTTGCCCCCGAACCAGGCGGCGGCAACCGCGAAGGCGGCCAGTAGAAGGAGCGGGATTGCACTTTTGCGAATCAGGAAGCCGCAAACCCGGACATACCATTCCGTGGCATTCGCGAAGACACGATTGAACCAGCTGAAAAATGCTGCGAGAGGTCCGCGGGAAGTGGTCTTTGGACGCAGCAGCAACGCGGCCAGCGCCGGACTCAGCGTCAGCGCGTTGAATGCGGAGAGAATAACGGACAATGCGATGGTCACGGCAAATTGCTGGTAGAGACGTCCGGTGATTCCGGGGATGAAGGCGGTCGGAATGAATACGGCGGAAAGTACCAGCGCAATGCCAATGACCGGACCGGAGATCTCCTCCATCGCTTTCAGTGCGGCGGCTTTTGGCGTGAGGCCCTCGTCAATATGCCGCTCCACCGCTTCGACAACGACGATGGCATCGTCTACGACCAGCCCAATCGCCAGCACCAATCCGAAAAGCGACAGCGTGTTGATCGAGAATCCAAACAAGGGAAAAAACATGAACGTGCCGACCAGGGAAACGGGCACAGCCAGCAACGGAATCAGCGTCGCGCGCCAGCCTTGCAGAAAGACGAAAACGACGATGAGAACCAGGACGATGGCGATGACCAGCGTGAGTACGATTTCCTTCATACCGGCGCTCACGGCCTCCGTCGTATCCAGGGAGATGGCGTATTCCATGTCCTGGGGCAGCCGGGTCTTCAGGTCGGCCATGAGCTTCCTGATCTCGCTGGCCGCTTGCACTGCGTTTGAACCGGGCAACTGGTACGCCGCAACGATGGCCGCCGCTTTGCCATCCAGGCGGCTCACCATGTTGTAGCTCTGCGCACCGAGTTCCACGCGCGCGACGTCCTTGACGCGGACGATGGCCCCCGTTGGCGATTCGCGCACGACGATATTTCCGAACTCTTCGGGAGATGTCATGCGGCCCCGTGCCCGCACTGTATAGGTGAACTGCTGCCCCTTGGGAACCGGTTCGCTGCCCACCTGGCCCGCTGGGTTGACGGCGTTTTGTGACTGAATGGCCGAAACAATCTCGGGAACCGTGATGGCCAGTTTCGCCAGCCGGTCTGGCTTCACCCACAGGCGCATCGCATATTGGCCGGCGCCAAAAATCTGCACACTCCCGATTCCGTAGGAACGATTGATCTGGTCAGATAGATTGATGTACGCGTAATTAGCGAGGAAGCGCGCATCGTAGGTGCCGTTCGGCGAATAGAGCGTGACCAGCATCAGCGGAGCGGTCACGGTCTTTTGCACTGTGACGCCGTAGTTCGCGACATCGGACGGCATTTGCGAGGCGGCCTGCGTCTGTCTCATCTGCGTCAGCATCAGATCGGTATTCGGATCGGTCTTCACGTCGTAGTCCACGATGAGGCGCATCAGGCCGTCGGCGGTGGAGTTCAGCGAATACATGTAGTTCATGTTGTCCACGCCGCTCATCTGCTGCTCGACCGGCGTCGCCACCGACTGCTCGATGGTCTGGGCATCCGCCCCCACGTAGGTTGCGAGCACCTGAACTTCAGGTGGAACGATGTTGGGGAATTGAGCCACGGGAAGCGTGGCGATCGTGACAGCTCCCACGATCACCATCAGGATCGAGATGACCATGGCTACGATGGGCCGGTTGATGAAAAACTTGGACACGGGTCAATCGCCTTTCGCCTGTGGCTGTTTGATTTTCACGGTGCCGCCGTTTTGGACCTTCTGAAGTCCCTCGACGACTACCTGTTCGCCTGGTTTGACTCCACCTTCGACGATCCACATGGGTCCGACACGGTTCCCGGCTTTCACCCCCCGGATGCTCACCTTGTTGTCTACGCCGACGACCGCGACCTGGTAACTTCCCTGCAGTTCGCTCACGGCTTTTTGCGGCACGAGCAGCGCGCCGCGCCTGACTTCCGGCGCCGCCCGCAACCTGCCAAACTGGCCGGGGCGAAGGAAGCTCTGCGGATTGGGAAAGGAGCAAACGATCTGAATACTGCCAGTGCTTGCGTCCACCTGGCGATTCGCAAGCAGGCCAGTCCCTTTGTGCGGATAGACGGAGCCATCAGCCAAAATCAGCTCAAACGGCGGCCCGTTGGAAGGAATCTGCTTTTGCGCGTCGGCATTAATCCTGTCAGCAAAGTGGATGTACTCCTGCTCGCTGATGGAGAAATACGCCTTGATGGGATTTATTTGTGAGACAGACGTGAGAACCGTCGTCGGATTGACGAGATTGCCGATTTGCACCTGAGCAATTCCGGCCATACCATCGACCAGCGACTTCACATCCGTGAACTCGAGGTTCAACTGGGCCTGCTCCACCTGGGCCTCGGCGGCCTTGACCGCCGCCTTCGCCGCCCGGTTGGCCTGAATGTCGTTGTCCAACTGGCTCTGCGCAATGGCTCGTTCTTTGGCGAGCGGGGTGTCCCGGTCGACATCCATTGCGGTCTTGGCGAGTTGTGCCTGAGCCTGCTCCAATTGAGCCTTTGTTTGGTCGAGTGCAGCTCGGAACGGCCGCGGATCAATTTGAAAAAGCATCTGACCCTTACGCACAAACGAGCCTTCTTTGTATGTTTGGCGGATGACGTATCCCGTCACCTGAGGCTGAATCTGAGCGTTCACGAAACCATCGAGGGTCGCGACCCATTCGCTGACGATGGGAACGTCTTGCTGAACGACACTCGCAACCTCCACCTCAGGAACTGGAATAGCAGGCGCGGCATTCGTCTTGCCGCAACCCACAGCTGTAGACACCGTTGCCAGCAGGACAGCCAGAACGAGTCGCGACACAGCGGTGCAACTAAGGCCGGGGATGGCAGCTGGACCGCGATGTCGTGGCATGAGCCGTTCAGAGAGGCGCCGGCTCTGCAACGCAACTAGCTCAGCTATGCTTTTCTTCGTCATGTCAGTCCGTCCTAAAGCCGGCATTCACACCCATTCTTCCAATTCCCCCGCCAGCAATTCGCCGCTGCAAATCATGGCGGATTTACCCCGGCGCTGGAGGTCGAAAGATCGCATGCTTCTTCATCCGCGAGATCAGCGTCGTGCGGTTCAACCCCAATCTTGCGGCGGCCCCGTCCGATCCGCCGACCCGCCATCCCGTGTTCTCCAACGCTCTTAGGATCCGAGTGCGGTCCGACTCCCTGAACGCTTCCCGTGCAGCAGAACCAAGAAGCGAGGCAGCTGCGGTTAGCCGTAGAGGATTTGGGAGCACACTATCGTTGGCGAGTACCACTGCACGTTCGATCAAGTTCTGCAGCTCACGAATGTTTCCCGGCCACGAATAGGACTTGAACGTGTTCAGGAGTTCATCTGGAATGCCGGTTATGTCCTTTCCCATTCGGCGGGAAAAGACTTCAACGTAATGCTCCGCCAGAGGCCCGATATCTTCGAGTCGCTCTCGCAGGGGCGGCAGCGCGATGGGAAACACGCTCAGGCGATAGTAAAGATCGTCACGAAACTGGCCACGCTTCACCATCTGTTCGAGGTCCCGGTGAGTTGCCGCGACGACGCGGACATCGACGCGGTGAGTTCGTCCACTCCCGAGACGTTCGAATTCTTGTTCCTGCAAGACTCGTAGGAGCTTGGGCTGCAACGAAAGTGGTATGTCCCCGACCTCGTCAAGAAAGAGGGTCCCTTTGTCAGCCAATTCGAAGCGGCCAATACTTTGGGAAACGGCACCCGTAAATGCTCCCCGCTCATGGCCGAAGAGCTCGCTTTCGAGCAAGTCAAAAGGAATGGCGGCGCAATTCAGCTTGACTAAAGCTTGGCCGCTTCGTGGGCTGGCATTATGGATCGCGTGAGCGATGAGTTCCTTACCAGTCCCGGTTTCTCCATGTATGAGTACTGTGGAGTCCACGGCCGCAACACGCTGCGCTTGCTCCAGGACGACTTTCAGAGCCGCGCTATCGCCTACGATCTGCTCGAATCTGCGGGCCCGACGGTCTTGATCAGCCGTTGTCATCGAATTTGAATCCCAAAGCGCATCGCACTCCCGAGCTAATGCTCGAGAGCGGCATGAACGATCTCTAAAAGGACTGCGTCGTCGAACGGTTTGCTCAAGAATTCCACCGCCCCCTCACGCATGGCATGAATCCGCATCTCTGCGTCGCCATGCGCGGTGATGAAGATAATCGGTATTCGGCATCGCTCGGCCTTCAACATTGCTTGCAGTTCAAGACCCGACAGGCCTGGCATACGAACGTCGGCGATCACACACGCAGCCTCGTTTCGAACTTCGGAATCCAGGAATTCTTCCGCCGAGCCGAAGCAAGTCGCGGGCAGGCCATCTGATTCGATCAAATCTCGCAGCGCAAGCTGAACTGACTCGTCGTCGTCAACGATTGCTACGAGTCGCGAGTTTTGCTGCATGTTCATTAGGCGGAAGAGTAGCGCTCTTACCTAGCGGGCACAATCAGGCCTTAGTCGCGCTAACTACTACTTAGGTGGTATTCGATTAGAGACGAAGAGTGCGGAATAACGGGAACGGCTAAAAAGTAGACCAGGCTATTTACGAGGAGAGAGTTTAAGTTTGTCAACCATACGGACCAACTCCGCCACCGATCCGGCCTGCATCTTCTGCATCACGTGGCCTCGGTGGATTTTCACTGTGGCCTCGCTAGCTCCGATTTCAGAGGCAATCTGTTTATTGAGCATTCCGGAGACCACGAGAGTCATAACCTCGCGCTCTCGCAGGGTTAATGACTGATGGCGCTCTTTCAACTCGTGGATCTCGGCCTGTTGTTCTCGGGCGGCACTATCACGTTGGAGGGCTTGCTGAATTGCGTCCAGCAGATCCTGGTCCCTGAACGGTTTCGTCAAAAATTCCACGGCACCCGACTTCAATGCCCTGACGGACATGGGAATGTCGCCATGCGCCGTAATAAAGATGATGGGGATTTGCACGCCGGTGTCCGCCAATTGACGCTGGAGGTCGAGTCCACTTATCTGAGGCAGTCTCACGTCCAGAACTAAACAACTCGGGTCATTTGTGAGTTGCTTCCTAAGAAAGTCCTGACCCGTTGCAAAAGCCTCGGCGCGGAGGCCAACTGACTCTACCAGATCCTGGATCGCCTGACGCATGCCGCGGTCATCGTCGATGATGAACACGGTGGGACCGGCCGCCGATTTCATGCGTGCGCCTCAGCTTCGACGGGGAGAGTAAAATGGAAGGTTGCACCCGCCCCGTGATTCGCAGTGGCCCAGATTCGCCCTCCGTGGGACTCCATGATCGAGCGCGTGATGGCCAAACCCATGCCGGTCCCCTGAGGCTTCGTCGTATGGAACGCATCAAAAATTCGTTCGGTATTCTCCCGCGGTAATCCTACGCCCGTATCGCTGATCGAAATGAGTAGCTGACCTTCCTGATTCAGTCCGGACTTGATCGTCATTTGGCCTCCGGCGTCTTTCATAGCCTCGATCGCGTTCAGCATCAGGTTCATGAACACCTGTTGAAGTTGCACCCGGTCAGCCAGAATATTAGGCATCTCTAAGTCGATTTCGGAATGGATCGTTATGGAGTGCCGAACCGCTTCGTCGCTGAGCAGAACAATCATTTCTTGAATGATCTCTTTGACGTTCACGATTTCGCGTTCAGGCGGCGCGCCTTTCTTGTAGAAGGACCGCAAACGGTTGATGACATCAGCCGCACGGTTTCCGTCCTGCTCAATTCGAGTTGCTGCTGCTCGTGCTCTTTCCAGGTCTGGTGGATCATGTGCCAACCATCGCGAGAGTGCATTCGCGCTTGTGATCGAAGCGGCAATGGGCTGCTTGATTTCGTGCGCCAGCGCGGCGGCCAGTTCTCCCATCATGTTAATCCGGTTGATGTGTGCCAGATCAGCCTCGAGCTGTCGCAGCCTTTCGCGCTCCTGCTCGGCATGCTTTCGTTCCGTAATATCCATGGTGATGCCGACGTACTCGCCGATTTCTCCAGAAGGATTGCGATGTCCCACAGAACGCAGGGATCTGACACTGCCATCTGGACGAAAAATCCGATATTCGAGGTCGTAATCCCTGCTTGCTTGGATTGCACCATAAAACTTTTCCCTCAAAGCAGGCTCGTCTTCCGGGTGAGTAGCGCGGTACAAGCGTTCGAATGGGACAGGGCCTTGGCTGGGATCGAAGCCATAGATGCGAAGGGCTTCGTCTGATAGGTGAAAAATTTGTCCGGTGACGAAATTGCACGCCCAGCTGCCGGCGTGGGTCAGGCTCTGCGCTTCCGCGAGGTATGCTTGCTCCCGCCGCAACTGTTGCGTCAATAGCTCCTGATCTGTAACGTCGATTGTGGTGCCGCGGTATCCCTTAAACACTCCGTCTTCTACGACTGGGATGCCGACGCACCTGACGTATCGAATCTCGCCATCGGGACGAACGATCCGGTTCGTAACATCGCACCCGCAGTGCTCCTCATGCAGCTTCTTCATTGTTGCTGTCAACGAGGCTTGGTCCTGGGGGTGAACCGCACTCAAGAACTGCTGAAGATTCGGAGTTCCATTTTTGGGATCGAACCCGAAAATCTTGTACACCTCATCAGACCAGTAGATATCCAAATCTTCTGACCAACGAATGCCCAAATCTGTCGACGCCCAACTCCCGATGTGGGCAAGGCGTTCCCCTTCGCTCAGATAAAACTGGCTTTGTCGCAGAGCCTGTTCTGCTAGTTTTCGCTCGGTGATGTCCTGACCGGTCCCGAACATCTCATAGGCTTTCCCCGATGCATCTCTCTTTACAGTTCCAAGACCCAGGATGACGCGCACTTCACCACTGGGAAGCACAATTCGATGTTCCGACTTGGCATGAATCCCGTTGCTAATGGCTTCGGCAGCCTCGCGGGAGACCTTTTCCCTATCCTCCGGATGAATTCTTTCAAAAATCGCACTCACGTCAAAAGAGTCTTTCACCGGCGGTATTCCCCAGATACGGCAAAGCTCTTCAGAATACGTAACGCGATTCTCGATGAGATCCCACTCGTAGTGCCCGATGTGCGCCAATCTCTGAGCTTGTTCAAGCCTCGCGTTACTTTGCTGTAAAGCGTTTGATAGCGCCTGGCGATCTTCCTCTACACGTTTCCGGTCGGTGATGTCCTGGGTCGTACCGAACATTTGAATTCGGCCCTGTGAATTTTTTCTCACATCACCCAAGCTATGAACTACCCGCATCTCCCCATCGGGACGCAAAAGACGATGCTCACAGTCGGCGCGTGTCTCAGTATCAATCGCCTTTTTAGCCGTCATAAATACAGCTTCCCTGTCATCGGGATGCATCATTTCGCGCACAAGCGCAACGTCAAAGGAGTCCCCCTTTGGAACCAGCCCAAAGATGCGGTACGTCTCCTCGGACCAAATCACCTGATTCGTCTCTAGATCCCAGACCCAATAGCCCAGGTGAGCGACACGCTGGGCTTCTTCGAGCCAATCCTTGCTCTCCTGTAGATCGCGAGCCAAGGCGTGACTCGCTTCTTCGGCCTGCTTCAATTCCGTAATGTCTTGGACGGTGCCGAAAAGTCTGCTGTGCTCTCTGGAAGTCCCATCCTCCGGTCCCACATCCGTCGTCTTCCAGAGCTTCGAGGTAATGGACTGAACGGTACGCACTTCTCCACTCGGACGGACGATCCGATGTTGGTGAACCGGATGTACGCCAACAGCAACCTCCTCGTCTACTGTGCTGTAGAGAGCCTCGCGGTCATCGGGGTGGACCAACCCGCTAACCGTCTCAATATCCATACGGCGTTCTTGCGGTTTAAAGCCGAATATTCGATAGGTCTCGTCGGACCAGATGATCTCGCCCGTCTCAAGATCCCAATCCCAATAGCCGACATGGGCGACACTTTGAGCTTCTTCAAGTCTTGCTTTGCTTTCTTGAAGGCTCCGGGACAGTGCCTCGCGCTCGTCCTCGGCGCGTTTGCGTTCAGTGATATCGGTAACTACGCCCATGTACTCAAGATTGCCAGAGCTATCTCTTCCGGCATGCGCAACGGCGTGGACGTACTTGATGACACCATCGGGCAGTAAAATTCGATGCTCGAGGTCCAAGTCCATCCCGTTCTGCGCGGCACGATCCGACAACTGTCGCACACGGTCAACATCGTCGGGGTGAACTCTGTCGAAAACCAGATCGAGCGTAGGATTCGTTTCACGTGTAGTGCCCAGAATTCTGTAGGTTTCGTCCGACCAAACGAGCTCACCACTGCGGACCTTCCAGCCGAAAGTTCCCGCATGACTTAACCGCTGAGCCTCCGCCAAGTACTGCCATCGGCGGCGCAACTCTGCCTGGTCTCGTTTCAAATCCTCATTGGCTCTTTCGAGTTGGTGCGTTCGCTGATCCACCTGAACTTGCGTGGTGCTACGAGCTTGTGCAACAAGTTTTCGGTTTCGACGCCAGCTGCTTAGCAGGCCAACTGATAAGCCTAGAATCACGAGAAAAATCAGATAAGAGACCATTATGAACGAAGCTCCGAATTGCCAGAATCTTACCTTACCTTTTGCAGTCGTGGTCCTCTCAAGATTAAATCGGATCAGTGCTCGATCCACTCATTCAAACTGAGAGCTGGTTTTCTTCTCGGCAAGACTTTCGGTGCGTTAACCGATCTCTTATCGATGTCGATATGAACTAGTTCGATGAAATAAATAAGGAGGCTACCATAGCAGTCGCAGAGAATTCCTGAGGCTCTTGATTCCGCGTAACTTACGGAAACGTCGGCTCTTACAGGTTTCAGACCTGTACCGAGGGCTCGAATCCTTTCCGCTCCGCCACGCAGTCTGAGTTGGGCATAACTTCAGGGTGGCCCGTCATCCTGAAACGATTGGGAGAAAGGGAGAAAGGCCGTGTCGGAAGCCTGTGTTTTTGCGCCGCCCTCGTTTTGGAATCGAGTCTTGCGACTGCATTGACTTTCTTGCAGGGTCGAGGATACTGTCTTCGTCCAGAACCGGGGTCGCTACCCCAACCGGAGCCACATCTGTCCGAAATTTCTCCCAATCAGGTCACTGCGCTGTTGGCAAAATGGAAGCACGGTGATCAGGAATCAATGCAAGCCCTACTGCCCTTGGTGTACGGCGAGTTGCGTCACTTGGCTCAGCATCATCTCCGCGGGGAAAGGGTGGACCATACCTTGCAGAGTACCGCACTAGTCCATGAGGCTTATCTGCGCCTGGTAAAGCCCGGCTCTTTGCAACTGGAGAGCCGCAGGCATTTCTTTGCTCTGGCCTCGCGGATCATGCGGGAGATTCTGGTAGATCATGCCCGCAATCGTTATGCCGCAAAGCGAGACTGGGGGGGCCGGTTAAGTCTGGATGAGGCTGCCGAGTTGTCGAAATCAAAGGGCGTGGATCTGCTTGCCCTGGATGACGCTATGAATGAGTTATCCAGGATGAGCCCCCGCCAATGCCGCATCGTGGAATTGAGGTTTTTTGGCGGTTTGTCCATTGAAGAGACAGCAGAATTCTTGGAAGTCTCGTCGGCTACCGTCGAAAGAGAGTGGGCCGTAGCACGTGCCTGGTTATATCGCGAGATCAGCAGGACGGAACGCCGTGACGCCTGAGCGATGGCAACAAATATCGGAGTCTCTGGGCAAGGTTCTGCACTCTTCAACCACGCAGCGCTTGGATTATCTCGCAGAGATCGCCCAGCGCGATCCCGAATTGCACCGCGAACTTGAGTCCCTCCTCGCCTCTCACGAGGAAGCTGGGGCAGAATTCCTGAGCACTCCGGCACTACAAACTACGCTCGGCCAAGACGAAGCGGACCGGCAAGAATCGTTGATAGGCCGGCGTTTAGGCGCGTATCAGATTATCAAACAAATAGGCGTAGGTGGTATGGGTGTGGTTTACCGTGCCTTCCGCGCCGACGACCAGTACCGTAAGCAGGTCGCTCTCAAGGTGCTCCGCGGTGGGCAGGATTCAGCTTTCGTGATCAGCCGCTTCAAAAATGAGCGGCAGATCTTGGCTAGTCTCGATCATCCCAACATAGCCCGCCTGCTCGATGGGGGCAGTACAGAAGATGGTTCTCCGTACTTCGTCATGGAGTTGATTGAAGGCGAATCCATTCACCAGTACTGTGACCATCACAAGCAAGGCATCGGCGATCGCTTGCGCCTTTTCCTGGAAGTCTGCTCTGCCGTTCAATTCGCACACCAACGCCTGATCATTCACCGCGATCTCAAGCCCGGCAACATCCTGGTCACGGCAGAGGGAACCCCGAAGCTGCTGGATTTTGGCATCGCCAAGATCCTTGATCCCGAGGCAGCCACCGAAACTTCCGAACCTACGCTCACCCAGTTTCGAGCGCTGACTCCGGGCTACGCCAGTCCGGAGCAGATCAAGGGTGAGACGATCACCACCGCGAGCGATGTTTACTCGCTGGGCGTGGTTTTGTACGAACTGTTAAGCGGACATCACCCGTATGTTGTTGCCGGGAACACGCCCGAGCGAGTCGTCCTGGCTGTTTGCGAAATAGAACCAAAAAAGCCGAGCAGTGTTGTGCGGATGCGGGCAAGTTCTTCGCAGGGTCAGACTCCGGAAGCAGTCACCCCCAGCTCAGCACAAGCCGCTGAGAATGCTGAAAAACTTAGGAAGGGGCTGAGGGGAGATTTGGACAACATCATCCTCATGGCTCTCCGGAAGGAACCACAGCGGCGGTACAGTTCGGTTGAGCAATTTGCGCAAGACATCCGGCGCCATTTGGAAAATCTTCCCGTCATCGCCCGCAAAGACACCGCTCGCTATCGGGCATCGAAGTTCATGAAGCGCCACAAGGCCGGTGTGGCAGCGACGGCTGGAGTCGTCCTCGTCGTGCTGACAGCGCTGGCCGTGACGTTGCACGAGGCACGCATCGCGCAACGGCGCTTCAACGACGTTCGCCGCCTTGCGAACTCCATGATTTTTGAGGTTCATGATTCAATCGCAAAAGTGCCGGGAACCACCGCCGCCCGGAAACTGATCGCACAGCGCTCCCTGGAGTATCTGGATAGACTGTCCCAGGACGCCGGACGTGACCGATCGCTGCAAGGTGAGTTGGCCACGGCTTATGTCAAAGTCGGCGATGTGCAAGGGCAATCGTACTATGCCAACCTGGGCGACTCGGCGGGCGCCCTGGTGAGTTACCGCAAGGCGCTGAAGATCCGCGAAACCCTGGCCACGGACGATCCCAGCAATCTGGCCAACCGCCTCGACCTCGCGCGATGCTACAACAAAGTCGGCGAGATGCTAGCAAAAATGGGCGACCAGTCCAACGCATCGGCTAACTATCAAAAGGCACTCTCCCTCGTGGAGTCGCTGGTGGCACAGGATTCGAGCAGCTTAGACAACGGCAATGAACTGGTGCTGACCCTGACCAGATTCGGTTATCTGCTGGAAGACATGGGGGACCGGGCCGAGGCCTTGGCCCGTCACCGAGCCGCAGTTGCCGCTGGCCAAGAGTTACTCGCGGCTCATCCGGCAGACCCGGTGGCGTGTCACGATCTGGCAACCGCCTACAACAACGTTGGCGACTTGCTGGCCAAGAGCGGAAATGCGCGTGATGGACTGGAGATTTATCGCAAAGGCCTGTCTGTTTGTACGTGGGTATCCTCTGACGATCCAAATAGCACGCAGGCCAACTCTCGTGGCTGGGTAGACGATTACCTTAGGATGGGCGAGATGTTGACTCAGCTGGGCAACAAGAAAGAAGCGTTCGAGAATCTTCAGAAGGCGATGACCATAGCCCAGCGGCTCTCTGCTGCCGATCCCCAGAACGCACAAGCTCGAAGCGACCTCTCGGCTTGCTACCAGAGTATCGGGGATTCGCAGTCGACATTTGGCGAGCCTACTAAGGCGATGGAAAACTATCGCCGAGCCATCGTCATTCGTGAGGAGTTATCTGCTGAAGACATCCACAACGCCGAGGCACAGGTGGACCTCGCCTCTTCCTATGACAGGCTAGCCCAGACATACATCATGATGGCCTCGAGCCCCAAAGCACCGACCACAGATCGCGAGGAACAATGGCTTGCAGCCCGGTCGTATCTGCAGAAAAGCTTGAAGCTCTGGAACAGCATGCGTCAGAGCGGGACTTTGCCGGGCAACGATGCCTCCCAACCAGATGAGATCGGCAGAAAGATGGCCCGATGCGACACTGAAATCGAGAAGCTAAGGAGCAGATCACCTCATTCTTAGAAACCTGCTTTCCTACGAGAGACATGGCCCTAACCTAGGGCAAGTCTTGAGGCAGCCTTGGGGGAAGGCGCATGCCGATTGCCTGCTCCGGGGATGCGCCAAACAGTTCCGGATGCAAATATCGTCCCTGCTCCTGCGGCGCCTTTTCCTCTTCCACCTGAATGCGGTGCGCGTCGGCGTAAGCGTCGTGGCGGATGCCGGTGACTTGCCAGGAAACCTTCACTCCGGGCTTGTCGGTCCTGATCGTGAAGCGATTGCGGAGGATCTCTCTGGCCACAATCGCCTGCGCAAACTGCCCGATGACGGTGAGTTGGTAGCGAAAATCCCGATTGAGCGCCTCGAAATAGTCGGGCAAAACCACGGTGGCCAAGCCGCGTTGGTTGGTAACCACATTGCCGTTGTACACGTTCATCATGTCGGGCGACTCGACGAAGGAGTGATAGAGATACTTGTTCGCGGGATCGAGCGGGTGATCGATCTTGAAAGAGCCGCCGCCCTTGCTGAGATTTCCTTTAATGCTAACGTTCCCCGAGGTATCGATGGTCAACGCCGCAGGACTGGGAAAGCTCGGGGAGCCGGTATCGTTGGTGATGAACACCATTGGACCTGAGCTGGCAAGATAGCCCGAGCCCGTTCCGGCTCCCACGCGCAAACGGTAGCCTCCAGAACCCGTGTTCTTCAGCAGCAGGGACGCAACGTCAATACTTCCGCCGCTGGTGATCTCCGCTACGTCCGTCCCAACACCGGGCTGGGGGACGTGATCGATGTGAAAAAGGGTCTGAGGCGCAGTCGTACCGATGCCGACGTTGGTGTCGGCGGTGGCAGTGTTAACGCCGTTAATGCTGCCCAGCACCAGCGAATTGCTTTGATCGACCTCGGCGAGAGCGCCGACGGCAGTGGCGTTGCTGAGGGTAGTCTCGTTGGGACCGCCAAGCACAGAAAAATAACCCACAAAAGTATTATTCGAGCCAGTAGTTTTTTGCAGGTCAGGGGTATAGCCGGCGGCCAATCCCAGAGCTGTATTGTCAGATCCTGTAGTGTTAAGTTCGAGTGCGAAGCTGCCGATTCCGGTGTTGTTACTGCCGGTAGTGGTCGCGGCAAGGGCCTCAAATCCACTGCCTACGTTGGCGCCGCCGGTAGTATTGCTGTTGAGAGCGCCTTCACCACTGGCGGTATTGTCATTGCCGGTCGTGTTAGAAAACAGGGTATTGACCCCAACGGCGGTGTTTTGAAAACCTGAAGTGTTGTTTTGTAGAGCGACTTCGCCGACGGCGGTGTTGAGGGACCCGCTGGTCGTCGAATTACCGGCAAAGCCCAGGAACGCGTTTCCGTTCGCGTAAGAGCCGAAGGCAAAGAGATTGCTTCCGATCTGGAAGGAGCTTCCGGTCACTACTCCGGTCGCACTCAGGTTTCCGCTCACCGTCTGATTGCCGGTGAAGGTGTTCGCGGCGTTGAGTTGCGGTACCTTAGTCGTGTCTAGGTTCAACGTTTGCACGCCGCCTGTCCCGCCGCCGGTAAGATCGGTTCCGGCCAGGACCCCAGTGACCACCTTGGTGGTATCCAAGTTCAGAGTCACGTTGCCGCTGGCGCCGCCGCCAGTAAGATCCGTGCCCGCGGTAACTCCGCTGATCGTGCCCGTTCCAGGGAAAGTCTGTCCGGGAGCAAACGTGATTAGCCCGGTGAAGTTTCCCGTGCCATGCACATCCAGCGAATATGCTGGAGCGGTCGTGCCGATACCCACGTTGACGCTGGCGGTGGCGCCGTTCACTCCGTTGATGCTGCCCAGCACCATCGCGTTGCTGGCTGTTACTTGGGCGCTCGCGCCAATTGCTGTTGCGTTATTAAGAGCGCTCTGTGTGCCAGGATTTGCGTTGTAGCCCACGAAGGTATTGTTCGAGCCGGTTGTCAAGGCGGAATTCGTTGTGTTCCCGCTTCCGTATCCGATGGCCGTATTGAGGCTTCCCGTTGTGTTATAGCCGAGCGCATACATGCCATCAGCGGTGTTTTGCTGCCCCGTGGTACTTGACAGGAGAGCAGAGTCCCCGGCTGCCGTATTGCCGATTCCCGTTGTGTTCGCAGAAAGGGCGGAGTCACCAGTCGCAGTGTTCGAAATTCCGGTGGTGTTATTGATGAGCGCTCCTACCCCGACTGCGGTGTCGTCATATCCGCTTGTGTTTTGGTTAAGGGCCCACGCCCCAAGACCTACATTAGCCGTCCCACTTGTGTTGCTGATCAGCGCCCTGTAGCCTGCCGCAGTGTTGTATGCTCCGGTGGTCATGAAATTCCCTGCAGAAGGCCCCACGAAGATGTTGTCTGCCGAGGCGGAGCAACAGGCGTGGAGATACGGGGTCCCGCCGAGATTCACGACACCGACACTTGCGCTCGTGGTTGCAGGCAGGTCGATGTCCCCGCTGCCTACGGAGACGTCCCCAGTGCTGACGGTTTGCGTACCAGCAAATGTATTTGCCGCCAGCGTGGCGTAAGAGCCCGCCGGTTGAAACGCGCTAGCCGGGAACCCGCCGAGAAAGCTGGCATTCAGATTCGGCACCAGTGTTGTCGAGGTGACTTGCAGCGGAGCGGTGCCTTGGGCCGCGCTCGAGACCAATTGCGTGGCACTCACGTTTCCGTTCACGCTTTGATTGCCGCTGAAACTGTTTCCCCCGGCCAGTAGCGGGACTTTGGCGGTATCTAGATTGAGAGTGACGCTGCCACTGGTTCCGCCACCGGTCAGATCGGTGCCCGCGGTCACACCCGTTATGGTGCCGTTACCTGTGCCGGGGAACGTCTGCCCGGAAGCAAAGGTGAAGACGCCGGTTTTGCTGATCTTCAGCCCCGTCTCGGTAGGCTTGCTCGTACCTGAGCCAAAGAGCAGATTCAGAGTCCCCGATGGGCTAGAAGTATTGTTGCCGGCGGGCTCCGCCTGCCACTGAAAGGTTTCATTCTGCGCCTTGGCGGTGCTGCTGTTGAATGCCGACGCTGCCAAGTCTAGAGGCTGCGAGTTCGTACCCGCAGTTGCCGTTGCGGTGCCCGTGGCCGGCAAACTGAGCAAGCCGCGAATCGTGCCCGCACCCCTCACATCGAGAGTGGAAGCCGGTGTACTAGTGTTGATTCCCACTTTGGCCGTGCCGCCGGTGCCTGACTGGAACAGCACCGAGTTGCCGATGGTCGACGTTCCCGTCCAAAGCGGCAGGAAGTTCACCGTACCGGAACCGGTGACGGTCGCCGGAGGAGCGATCCCTGGGCTGCTGGAGTGTGCCGCGTTGGAAGTTGCTGCTATGGAAGACGCTGCCGTTGTCGCGGGCGTGGCCAGCACGAAGGCCGAGGGCGGAAGTCCCCCCACGGTTTCCGCATCCCCGGCCTTCAGTGCATAGGGCACGCTCAGCAGCAACACTCGTGGCTGCTCGCTCTGGCCTTGCGCTTGCACTCCCAGCCAGCGAGCCTCACCCGACACAAACAGATCGAAGGGCAATCCCTGGCTGGTAGCGGAACCGAGCATCACCGAGTAATGCCCAGACCTGTTCGGCTGCACGTTCTGGGTCTCCATCCAGAGCGGTGCTCCCCCTTGCGAATCCTTGTAGAGACAGAACGTAACCCCAACCACACCGGTTAGGGGCTTGCCGTTCAGGTCGGTTAGCACACCGTTGAACTGCACCAGCGGCGGCACGATCTCGGTGCTTGCAGATTGCTGCCCAAGCATGGGCAAGCCGTGGCAAATCAGCAGCAAGCTGGCCCACGCCCAGACAAGAGTGCGGACAAGAACGACGAATCGCATATCAACCCCCAACGCAACCTGGTGAAACGGCGAGACCAAAATTGAGTTGCTTCCTGTACTCCCGTTTCGGCCGTCTACTCAACAAGGCGTAAAACCTAAACGATTTCCCTCACGATTGGTGAAAAAATTCGTCCAGGAGCGAATGGCGGTCAGATCAAGCCCGCCTAAGACCCTTACGCGGTAGCCAGGAGGGTGGACCGCGGAACTAGTCAGCGGCGATCACCGACAACTTGAAAGTAGTCCAGATGTGGATATGCGGATCGGTCCCGATCAGTCGGTTGTGGTCAGCGATGGGTCGCTCACTTCTAGGGCGTTCGTGGGTAAGGGGCGAATGGTCCGTAGACCGGAAGCCATCCAGAAACGGGCTTATGGGAAGCGCCAAACCCGATTTCCAACGAGCTGACAAAGTCAACCCATTAATGCCGAATCCTCAGCTCGTGATCGCTTGCATTCGCCTTAAGGCCCCTATCAGAACCGGACTACGCATGTGCCTTCCGGAGAAAAGCCAGGATCGTACCGCATCGATGCCGAGCAGTCCGTTCTCTGCTGTCCGGTTTGCCTGGGAATAATCGCGAAACACGGGCATTGTTCGCGTAGTTCGGCGCAAAGCGAGTGGAATTTCTCTGCAACTCAGACTGCGTGGCGGAGAGGCAGGGATTCGAACCCTGGGTACAGGTGTTAGCCCGTACAACGGTTTAGCAAACCGCCGCATTCGGCCACTCTGCCACCTCTCCGGCGTGCCGGGCTTCATTTTACCACGACGGCGGGAAGGCCCTCGCCGGCCTTAGTCGCATTCCCCCGGCTCGCCTTTGCCTTACCTCACCAATCGAGCGTTGTGGCTTGCTCGGAACGGAGGGGTCGTGATCAACGAGTCTGGCCTGACGGCACTCCGAAGGTGTACGATTCACCTGTCTTTCTAGAGTCGACCGAACACAGGCCTTATCGTTAGCTAGTGCTATCAGGCAACCGGGAAGCCGATGCGCATCTTTCCCGCGGCGTGGCGCAGATTCCAGAGGCACCTCGTCCTCCGCATTGGGTTCCCCTGATCAAGGAGGAGCCATGCTATTCGGTCAGGAAATATCCATCGGGCCAGCCCAATCCATCAAGATTCTTTTTCGCATTTTCCTCTTTCTACTCTTGTGTGTGGTCCCCGGGAACTCGCAAAAGCCTCAACCCGCGAACCCAGCCATGCCGAAGTATGACTTTCAAACCGAGACAAAAACCAAAGGGATCGTGGACGAAATCAATGTGCTCGCCATGGGCACCAGGAAGGACTTCACCGAGCTGATCATCAAGAGCGGCGATGACAAGCTCCACATCTACGTCTGCCCCAAACCCTTCCAGGAGGAAATGGGCATCAGTTTCACCAAGGGAGACGAAATCGCCATCACCGGTTCCAAGGTCAAGCAGGAAACGTCCGACGTAATTCTTGTCCGCCAACTGGTGAAGGGTACGGACACGCTGATGTTCCGGGACGACAAAGGCAATCCCGTGTGGGACCCGCGAACCGGAAAGTGACTGCGCGGCGATCCCCGCTGAAACCAAATCTGTTCGGGTTTCGTAACAGAATTAACTTTCTGGCGCAGTCCACGCCAATTAATGAAAAACTCCTTAGCAACTGAGGGGGAAGAGTGGATCCGAAAAACTGCCCGCGCTGCGGCGGTACCGGATACATTGCCCGACCGGTGGACATCAGCGGTAAGTCCGACGGAGTGGCATTCATCCGTTTGAAGTGTCCGGCCTGCGCAGGAAGTGGACGGAAATCTTCGATGCCCCCATCGACCGCGGGCTGACCGCACGGCCTGTGGTGCTTGCGAAAACGGACGAGCCCGGGGCGTCATGCTCCCGCCGTAAATGACAATCCGGGCCGGACGTTTCTCCGAACCATCCCTCAAAAGATCAGCTTCACAAGTAAAGGTTCACGCGATTCCGGCCGCCTGTCTGCGGACCCTGCGCTTGGGAGCGGAAGCGCTCTCCACCCGGTTGCGCCCTGCGGCTTTCGCGCGATAGAGGGCCTTGTCGGCTGCGCGGACCACCTCTACTGCCGATGGATTTTCTCCCTTCGAGGTTGCGACTCCAATGCTCGCGGTAACCGAGAGCTGGTTCGAAGCCGGCGATGGCGCCACGCGAGCTAGCTGACGAATGGCACGCCCGGTTTGCACACGGCCGCGTTGGTTGCGGCGATCGGGTCCGCGCGCCTCCTGCCGGCGTTCGGGTCCGCGCAGGCGCAGCGTGCTGCCTTCGATATCGGCGCGCAGCTTTTCCAGATGATCCAGAACGTCGTTCGTCGTCTTGCCGGGAAACAGGATGGCAAATTCCTCTCCGCCGCAACGGTAAGCTTGTCCTCCGCCGGTCACTCGCGCCAGGCGGGACGCGATCATGCGCAACACCTGGTCTCCGGTGTCATGACCGTAGGTGTCGTTGCAGCGCTTGAAGTGGTCAATGTCGACCATCGCAATCGAATACGGCGCGGCCAGTCGAAGCAGCGCATCGTGGAAAGCGCGGCGGGAAGGCAGCGTGGTCAACTCGTCGTGATAGGCCAGCAGATAAGAAGTTTCGACGACCGCGCCCGCCAGGATGAACGCGGCAGCAGCGAAGTAAGCCGTGGGAATTCGTCCCACTCCTCCAAAAATAAGTGCGAGCAGTGAAGCGGCCAGAGCCCAGAGAAGCCCGCTCTCCGCGGGCTTATGGAACAGCAGGAAGCGTGTGAGCAAGATCAATGCGGCGGCGGCGAAAGCCAGCATCGTGGCGAATGGCAGGGACAATGTCGCCGACGTGAGCGCGTGATGCGCGGCCCGCTGCGCCGCGGCCGTCGGCTCAGGACGGCAGACCACGGCCACGATGACGGATTCAACGAATAGTAATAAGGATGGAGGCGCGATGCTGGAGAAGGTGAATCCCTTCTCTTGCTGAAACGAGAGCAGAACAAAGTTGAGCGGTAAGAGCACGCCAGCCGCGGCCAGAGCAATGCTGCCCGGCCCTGTGGCTGCGACGCGTCCCGCCGTTAAGGAGGATGCGAAGGAAGAAGAGAAGTATCCGATTGCTTGTTGAGCGAGAAGCAGCGACAGCAAGGCGAAGAAGATGCGGCTGGAATGAAATCGCCAGGCCAGCAGCAGTCCCGCGGTCAGCAATCCGTAAAAGGCGTAGGCGATGAGCAGGGGAGTCGGCGTGACCAGGCCGGCGTGCAGCAGCAGCGCAACGGCCGCCAGGCAAATCCCGGGTGTGAGCAGCGACTTCATCGGAGTTTAGTCCCGGTGTGAATGGAAGACCTCAATGGGAAACGTCCTCAGGCGCAGAGTGTTCTGCGGACTATCGTCCTCCCATTATCTCTGGAGGTGCGGAGGAGAGTAATTGACCGATTGGGTTCGGCGGAGCACTTGCCATTCTGACGCGCGAGCGAAGCGAGACAGGAGGAATCTGCTCTCCGCGGGCGCCCAGTCTTTGTCCCGGAGCCTTTTGGAGAGACGAGGCCCGCCCTGAGCAAAATCGAAGGAGCGAAGATTTTCATCTTCATCCAAATCTTGTCAATAGGCAAAAAACGCCCAATCGAGCCTAAGTCCCTCACAACAATGGAAATATAATTCTGGGAAATGTGGCGGGTTTACCCTATTCAAATTGATATACTATACATAGAAGGTAAAAAAGAAAATAAGGCGCGGCCACTGGGCTGCGCCTTTTCTTTTGGGCGAAATGAGGCGTGCGGAATATGGCTAAGTGCAAGGGATTCAGGAACTTCAAAGAGCGCGGTGAATGGGTCGAGTTGCTGTTTATGGCGTGGGCCGTGCGCAAGGGGTTCAAGGTCTCGAAACCCTGGGGAGATTCGGGCCCTTACGACGTAGGGGTGGACCACGGGCGGCGGTTTCTAAGGGTGCAGGTGAAGTCGACGAGCTTCAGGAAGGGTACCGGCTATCTCTGCGGATTCAGTTCCAACCAAAGGAGCAAGCGATATACGAGGCGGCAGGTCGACTTTTTCGCGGCGTATGTAATCCCAGAAGAGGTGTGGTACATCATCCCGGCGGCCGCTGTCCTGAAAAATAAGGGCACAGAGCTGATGCTATGCCCGGTGCAACCCATGCGAAGGGACTGCTACAAGTACGAGGGTTACCGCGAAGCCTGGAAGTTGCTGCGTAGCGGCAAGAGGCGCGCGTAGTTCACTGCTTTCCATCCCGTTTTGAACCCTCGCCCCGTTTCTGCAAACCCACACCTCCGTGCGCATCGGTTTCCGTTTCAACTGAGCTTTCTCTAACTAGAATCGCTCTGTGATTAAGGCCCACTTATGAGGATTCTGATTGCGGAAGATGACACCGCTCTGGCCGGGTTTGTGCGCCAGGGACTTCAAGGGGAGCACTATGCGGTCGACGTGGTGGAAGATGGTGAGCAGGCCCGCGCCATGGGCAGCGAGTTTGATTATGACTTGGTCATCCTCGATCTGAATCTGCCGAAGCTCGATGGGGTGAGCGTCCTGCGGCACCTGCGGCTGAAAAGGCCAAGCCTGCCGGTCCTGGTGTTGACGCAGCGCAGCCGTGTGGAAGACCGCGTACAGTGCCTCGACACCGGCGCCGACGATTATCTGCCGAAGCCGTTTTCCTTCAGCGAACTCTCCGCCCGCATCCGCGCCCTGCTGCGCCGCAGTCACTTGCCGTCCGAGTCAGTACTGGTGGTCGAAGACCTAAAGCTGGACCGCGTGGAACACCGCGCCGAACGCGCCGGCCGCCGGATCGAGCTAACGTCAAAAGAATTCTCCCTCCTCGAATACCTCATGCGCAACGCAGGCCGACAAGTGTCACGGGCAATGATTATCGAACACGTCTGGAACCTCACTTTTGACACTACGACCAACGTGGTGGATGTTTATATCAATTATTTGCGGAGGAAGGTGGATGATGGGCATCCTCGGAAACTGATTCATACGGTGCGGGGGGTGGGGTATGAGTTGAGCGGGGACGCGGGGGTGATGGCTTGAATGCGAGGATGAGTCCTGGTGTACGGGAGGAGCGTTCTGCAAAGAGCGCGGCTGCTCTCGTGACTAGCGGAGAGCGCAGTCCACTGGAGCAGTTACTGCATGGGCTGAATCAGCCGCTGACTGGGTTGCAGTGCTCGATGGAAGTGGCACTGGCGAGTCCGCGGACTCCTGAGCAATACGTGCACAGCTTGCGCGAGGGATTAGAACTGACGGAGCGGATGCGGGCTCTGGTGGAAGCGATCCGGGAAGTGGCGGAGGTTGAGGGAGAGACAAACACAAATAAAGAGCCGGAGACGATTGAGTTGGCGGCCCTTCTGCGGGAAGTGGTTGACGAGTTGAACCCAGTGGCCGAGGTGAAGAGCGTTCGCATCAGGCTCGATGGCTCCGCGGAGTTTTACGTATGGGTAAGGGGCGGGCGGCGAAGGCTTTCCGGCTTAGTCTTCCGGATGCTGGAGTCGGTGCTGAGTGCTGCCGACCGGGGAAGCGCAATGCAGATTGAGATGAGCGGTGTGGCAAAGGTTGCCGCAGACGTTACTGGGGCCTGGGTCCGCATTCGCTGGCACTCGGGGAAGCAACAGGGAGAATTCTCGCGGCCTGGACTGGGGTTGTTAGTTGCGCAAGCCGGGTGGGAAAGCGTAGGAGCGAAGTGGGAACGGGAGCGGGCAGAGAACCTGGAGACGGTGATGGTCTGGCTGCGCGGCGTTCCGGCCAGCCGGAATTCTTAATCCTCATTTTCTTTTCTCGTTTCTTTTTCTCGTTTCTTATCGAACTTGGTTTCTTGTTGGGAATTTTCATCGAAGCTTTTTTGTTCCTTATTAGGAGACTCGAAATGGGCACCATGACAGCTTTTCCGATGATCGTCAGGCCGTCCGGCGGGGCGCTGATTGCCAGTCCGAACGGCGCTTTGCGTGAGCAGGTTCTGCAAAGCCTGAACGGCCGCTGGCGACCGGTGCAGCACGCTCTAGGTGGGGCCGAGGCTCTGGTGAAACTGGAAAAAGGAGACTGGCAGGTGTTGTTTCTCGACCGCCGCATGCCGGACCTGAACAGCGAAGAAGTGATGGCAATCGTACAGCGGAGGTTTCCTGAAGTTCAGGTGGTATTGCTGGACGCAGACGAGGGGTTTCCAGCAGACGATGGAGAAGAGAGGTGGAATCTGCGAGCGTCCGAGCCAGCCGAAGGAGAAGATGCGCGAAATCCTGCGGTGGCCGGGGAGAATCAGTACGCGCCCTTACCCGGCATGATTGGGCGGAGCGAAGCGATGCAGCGGGTTTATCGTCTGGCGCAGCTGGTCGCCCCGCGCTCGACGACGGTGCTGGTGGTGGGGCCGACGGGGAGCGGGAAGGAACTGGTGGCGAGGGCGCTGCACGAATTGAGTCCGCGGGCGGCGCGGCCGTTTGTGGCGGTAAACTGCGCCGCGATTCCGGAGGCGTTGCTCGAGTCGGAGCTGTTTGGCCATGCCCGCGGGGCTTTTACCGGAGCGGTGCAGGCGCAGGTGGGGCGTATTCCGGCAGCGCACGGGGGAACGCTTTTTCTCGACGAGGTGAGCGAACTGCCGTTCGGCATGCAGGCCAAGCTGTTGCGGTTTCTGGAACAAAAGGAAGTGCAGCGGCTGGGTACGGCGGAACCGACCCGCGTGGACGTGCGAGTGATTGCCGCGAGCAATGTAGATTTGGCGGGGCGCGCGGGCAGGGGAGAGTTTCGCGAGGACCTTTTTTATCGTCTGGCGGCTTTTCCTTTGGAACTTCCTCCGCTCAGCGAGCGCCGGGTCGACATCATTCCGCTGGCAGAGCACTTTCTAGCCTGCATGGCAGCCGCCATGAGCGGGCCGTGTCCGCGTCTCAGCGGGGAGGCGGTGGTGATTCTCGAAGCTCATCCGTGGAAGGGCAATGTACGCGAATTGCAGCACGTGATGGAGCGGGCTTCGATTCTGGTGGAGAGTGGGGACACGGTTTTGAGCGAGCATCTTTACTTCCCTTTCCAGCAGGCTGTCTCGGCAAGCGCGGCCCGGTCCCTTTCGTGCGCGGGGCGGGCAAGTTAAGAAGAAGCAGCCTTCGTCGTGGACCGCATGAGTAACGGCAGGCTCCGACAGGAGATTTAAGCAGACCAAAGCCGCCGCCCGCGGGTACACTTTTCGGCCAAATCGAGTAAGATGCTAAGGCCCCACCGTGGGGTTCGCCATGGAGACACCCTCTTCCCCTAGAAAACTGGCAGGCCGCTACGAGGTCCGGCAGATCCTCGGCCAGGGCGGGATGGGCCTTGTTTACCGGGCTTATGACACTGTGGTACGTCGCGAAGTCGCGGTGAAGACGATTCTCGACATCCCTGATCCGGCCTCGCTTCAGTTGTTTTACAAAGAATGCGATGTGCTCGCCTCGATGAGCCATCCGAACATTGTTGAGATCTTCGACATTGGAGAGTTCGAGGAAGAGGGCAAGAAGAAGCCGTATTTCGTGATGCCGTTGCTGCCCGGGACCACGCTGGATCACTTCATCCGCAAAGCCAGCCATCGTCTGACTGTGGAGCGCATTGTCGACATCATGGCGCAAGCTTGCCGCGGGTTGCAGGCGGCGCACGAACGAGGTTTGATCCACCGGGATCTGAAGCCGAGCAATATCTTTGTGATGGAAGATGACTCGGTGAAGATTATTGATTTCGGCGTCGCTCACATGGCCGACGCCCACACTACACGGGCGCAGAAGGGGACGCTGCTGTATATGTCTCCCGAGCAGATCGAGTTGAAGGCGCTGTCGCCTGCCTCCGACATTTTCTCGCTTAGCGTGGTCTGCTATGAAGCCATGACCGGCCGTAACCCGTTTCAACGCGCCCGGGCGGATGAGGTAGTGGAGGCGATTCTTCATCAGATTCCGCCGTTGGCGGCGGAACTGAATTCCACCGTGAGCCAGCCGGTCAGCCGCGTGTTGCACAAAGCGATGGCGAAACAGTCCTGGCATCGTTTCGCGAGCGCACGCGATTTTGGCGACACGCTCAACAAGGCGCTGCGCAACGAGCCCATTGAGTTTTTCGATCCCGAACGCACTCGTCCGCGATTGCAGCGCGCTACCAAGGCCCTGGAAGAAGGCGATTTTCAGTTTGCCGGAGAGATTTTGGGCGAACTTGAAGCCGAAGGGCACATGGACACATCGATTGGCTCGCTTCGGCGACAGCTCGACGGCGCGGTCCGGCGAAAGACACTTTCTCAGTTGCTCGATGCCGCGAGGGCGCGGTTCGAAGAGGAAGAAGATCCGCTGGCGCTGCAGAAGTTGCAGGAAGCGCTGCAGATTGAGCCGGACAACGCCACCGCGCTGACGCTGAAGAGCCGCATTGAAAACCGGCGCAGCGAACGGCAGATCGACAGCTGGTATCGCCTGGCGCGGCAGCACATTGACAATCACGCTTACGGGCACGCCCGCGAAGCTTTGCAGAATGTTTTGCAACTCCGGCCCAAGGAAGCGCGAGCGCTTCAGTTGCTGGCGGAGGTTGACCGGCAGGAACAGGAATACAAGAAGTTGCGGCAGGAGAAAGAGCAACTGCACCGTGCGGCCATGGACGCATGGCACAAGGGCGACGTAAGCAACGCGCTGGCAAAGTTAGGAGTAGTGCTCGATCTCGACCGGCGCGCCCCGGATTCCATTAATCGCGAGAGTGGCGCGAACTACCAGAGTTTTTACAACGAAGTGCGCTCCGAACATGACGCGATGAATACCGCGTACGCCGAGGCGCGGAGAAATCTTGCCGAGCACAATTTCCGCAAGGCCGTGGATGCGTGTCAGACCTACCTGGCCAAGTATCCCAGCAATGCGATCTTCCAGGCGCTGAGGTACGACATTGAAGAGCAGCAACGCCAGGAACTTTCGTCTTTCATTGCCTCCGTCGATCGCCAGGTAGAAGCTGAGCCGGATCTGGACAAGCGCGTGAACATTCTGCGCGAGGCGCTCGATCAGCATCCCGGAGAATCGCATTTCGAACGTGCGTTGCGGCTGGTGCAGGACAAGCGCGACCTGGTCAACTCGATTGTCGCCCGCGCGCACCTGCACGAGGAGCAGGGGGCATACGGCGATGCGCTGAACGATTGGGAAATCCTGCGGACCATCTACAGCCAGTATCCGGGACTAACGTTCGAGGTCGAGCGCCTGCAGAAGCGGCGTGACCAGCAGACCCGGATCGAATCGAAGACTCGGTTGGTGGAGCAGGTTGACACTTGTTTGCAGTCCAGCGACTACGCACGCGCTCTTGATCTGTTGCAAGGCGCAGCTGCCGAGTTCCCCAACGATGCAGAATTAACGGAACTCGAGAAGCTTGCGCAGGGTGGCGTCAAGCGAAGCACCGAGGCCCATCGACTTATGACCGAAGGCCAGGAATTGTGCGCGCAGCAGAAGCCGGTGGAGGGGATTAAGTTATTGCGCGAAGCCTATGAGCTGGATGAAAACAATTCTCTGGCGCGCGCGGTCCTGGCCAACAGCCTGGTGGAACAGGCGCACTCGATTGTAGACAGCGACTGGCGGGAGGCGGAGAAGCTGGCCCGGGAAGCTCTGGACTTGAATCCGGGGCATCCCATGGCGAAGACGATACGTACCCTGATCCTCGACCAGAAGCGGGAGACCTTCGTCGAAGAGTGTGTTTCGCACGCGCGCAAGCTGCAAACCGGCGCAGACCTGGCCGGCGCTTTGTCGCGTATTGAAGAGGGATTGTCGGTTTATCCGCGTGAGTCCCGGTTGATTCAGATTCAGGAGACGGTGCAGAGGGACCTGCAGACACAGCGCCGTCAAGCCCGCCGCCGGGATCTGGAAGAGTTGCGGCGCATCGAGGGCGAGGTCGATGCTTCTGTGGATGCTGCTGAGAAGCAGACTTCGGTAGAGCGGTTGCGAGCCTTGGCGGAAAAGTATTCGACTGACGGAGAAATCTTAAGCATCGCTAACGGCATTCTGCATCGTCTTGGATTGCTGGAAGTTGACCGGAAAATTACGACTGGGTCGCCCGAGAGTGAAAGCGCGACCCTTAGTTACAGCACTCCGCCAATTGGCCCGCCTGAGTCGTCGCTGACCCGGACCAGCAATGTCTCCGATCCTCCGCCGAAAATTGCACCATCTTCGTCTTCGGCTGCGCCCGCGCCGAAAGCCAAGGCTCCGGCTCCAGTTCTCAAGCAACCCGCAACGTCACCGCAGCGTTACACCACCATTGTCCTCGGCGCGACCGCCGCGATGGTCCTAGTCGGAGCGATTTTTCTTTTCACACGAAGACATAATCCGCCGACGGACACGCAGGTTCCCCAGCCGGCGCCCGTGGTCGCAACCCTCGCAAAGCCGCCATCAGAGCCGGCTCTGCCCACGGTGAGACTCTCGTCCGACACTGGCGCAGGGAAAGTCACTTTCGACGATCAGCCTCCCGCCGAATTTCAGGATGGGCAATGGTCTCTCGACAAGGTTGTCACCGGTGCACACACTTTGAAATTCGAGGGCCCGCGCGGCGAAGCTTCGTTCACGCTCTCCACTAATGCCGGAGCCGCGCCCGTCGTCAAAGGTGCGATCGCCGCCAAAGGCGTGCTCGCGATAATTGTCAGCGGCATGTCTGACCACATGCGCGTCTATTCCAGTGACGCCGCGGCCAAGATCAGCCTTGACGGCCAGGCTACACTCGACGTGCCTCAGGACGGTCTCGACCTTCCCTCTATTTCGGCAGGCGGTCACGAGCTGGCCGTGACCCGTGGCGGCGATCAGTACAAACTCGACGTTGAAGCAGGGGCTGCTCCCACGCTGAACGCGTTCCTGGAGTCCGGCCAGAACCTGGGCACGCTCGTTGTGGTGACTGGTCAAGACAAAGCGAAAGTCTTTCTCAACGGAAAGGTTCAGCCGCAACCTACCCAGAGCGGGCAGTTGCGCATTCCGAATCTCGAACTGAAAGATTATGTCGTACGAGTATCCAAGAGCGGATTCCAGGATCTTCCTGAACAAAAAATCAGGATTCGCAAGGGTGAGCAGGCCAAGGTAATTTTCAATCTGCAGCCCCTTCCACACCTGGCTTCGCTGACCATTCAAGGCGGAACTCCGGGAGCCACGGTTCTGATTGACCAGACCCAGGCTGGAACCGTCCAGGCCGACGGGACGCTCACCGTTGCGACTGTCAATCCTGGGGACCACACTATTGAACTGCGCAAAGATCGGTTCAAGCCGCGGCAGATCAAGAAGCACTTCGTGGTTGGGCAGGGGGTTTCGCTCGCGGCTGCAGATGCGGCGTTGGAGGCTGGTCCGGGCGAGTTGAAGATTACATTCACGCCCGCCGATGCCCAGTTAACCCTGACCAAAGCGGGCGAGACTCCCATCAAGGTGAGTAGCGGCGGCACGATTACCCTGCCCGGCGGTTCTTACGTTCTCACGGCGAAAACGGCGGACAACTTCACTCGCTCTTCGACAATCGAGGTCACCGGCGGTCAATCCCGGAGTTGGGATTTATCGCTCGCGCCCAGCGGCATGTCCAAGTGGGACGATCCCGCAGGCTGGAGGCAGGAAAAAGGTTCGTTCGTTCGCAAGGGCGGCGACTTCGTGATGTACAGCGTGTCTCCCACGTCCGGCACGTTTGTGTTTTCCGCGATGCTCACCAAGGGTCACCGCCTGCAATGGATGCTTAACTGGACTGATGCGAACAACTACGTTCTTTTCCAGATGGACGACAATAATTTTTATCGCACCGTGGTCCGAAACGGACAGAAGGGCGATGAGACCAAGATCCCGCACAAGAATGATAAGAAGAGTTTCCGCACGCTGCAGATTCGTGTGGGAGCGAATGAAATCGTCCACCAGATCAGGGAGGGAGACGCTTGGGTGGTGCTGGATCGCTGGACCCAAGTCGGCGGCAATCTAGGTCTCGGCAAATTTGGCTTTTACCTTCCGGGTGGCGACCAGATCACGCTCTCCAGCTTCGGTCACTATGTTGACCTGAACACTCGCTAACCATAGAAACGCAGGCGCCGCCATCAGCAGGCACCGTTGTCGCGGCCATGCCAGTACATGTCCCAGTGCAGGTAGCGAGTGGTGGCTTCGTGCACTGCCGGGGCAACGGTTGAGAGATTGGCGGCAACGTGGTGTTCGAATCCCCTCTCGCAAATGAAGCGCAGCAGTCTCTGCATTTGTGGGATTTCGACTACACCGGCTCCGCCGAAAGTATTGAGTGGGTCGTCAGTGAAGCGTCCTTCGCCCACGTAGCTGCGCATTTTGCCTGCCGTGTCGTCAGTCGAGAAGCGCGCGAAGCTCATCTTTTCTGGCTTGATCAATCCCACACAAGTGCCGAACGTATTCTCCTTGCCCACGGTGCCGGCAATGATCTCTTGAAAATCCATCTTCACCGAGCGGAAAAAATGTTTGGGCAAATTGGAGCAGTGGAAACAGACTGCCTTGTTCGGGTCGGATCCATAGTTGTTGTTCCAATCGAGAAGTGCCGAGGGAGTTCCTGAAGCCAGTTGCAGCGCGTGCATTCCCAGTACGCCGCAGATATCCACCTCGCAGGCGCTGGAGAGCAGTTCGTTGCTCATCATGCTCATGACTGTGCAGGGCACGACGCCGAGGTTTTCTTCAATCGAAGTCCAGCACTGGACTGCGCTGATCGTGACTTCGGCTGCCGCCATCCACTGGTCGACCACGGCCCCGAGTTTTGCCATCTTCAATAAGGCCGCGGCCGGGACGCTGCTGGCGTCCACGTACTTGTGAATGGCGGCCAGCTTGGCTTGTGCAAGATCGTCATTGTCTTTCATGCGCTCAATCCGGCCGAGTACTTCGGAAAGATCGAGCGTCTCAATCGAGACGCCCTGGGATTCCAGAATCTTCTCGCTGTAGCGGACCGTGTTGAAGGCGGCCGGCCGGGCGCCGATGGCTCCGACGCGCAGGTTGCGAAATCCTTTTACCACGCGGCATACGGCCTTGAACCATTCCAGATCCAGGGCAAACTCCGGCGAGTCCGGTGCTTCGGTGTGCAGCGTTGTGATCGAGTAGGGGATGCCGTACTGGCGAAGGTTGTTGCAGGCCGACATCTTGCCGCAGAAACTGTCGCGGCGAAATGCAATCGTCATTTTTGCCGGTTCGTCCGGCGTGGCTTGAATCAGCACCGGCACGCGGAGATCAGCCAGGCGCAAGGCGTCGGCAATCGCACGCTCTTCGCCAAAGTTAGGCAGGGTTACGATGATTCCGTCAATCCGGTCGCGATTCTTCTTGAATAGGTCTGCGCAACGCCGCGATTCCTGCCGCGTCTCCACCGCACCGTACTTGCTTTCATCTGGAGTGAGCGCCACGACCTCGATGCCTGCCGCTTGCAATACCCGGAGCATCTCTTCCCGCCCGCTCTTGGCCAAATGATCGGGAAAGAAACCCCGGTTGCCGACGATCAGGCCCATCGTCATCGCTTTTGCCGGCATAAAGCTCCCTTCCGCAACTCAACTGTCCGTAACGCAGGACTCCCGTGGGACCAAGGATCCCGTTCCCATTGGGATCTCAAAAGAACGTTCTTGCAGCACATGATAGCGGGAAGCGTAGGATTCGCCAAAGGCCCAATTGCGGTATCCTTCATCTCATGCGGAGATTTCTTTCTTTGGGTCTTTTAGCGGCGACGGCATTCGCGCAGACAGCGCCTTCCGCGCCCACTGATGCTGCCCACGAGAAGAACTCGACCGCCATCCCGATTCCGTATTTCGAAGACATCGGCCAGCAAGCCGGTCTGACGGTCTCCCATATTTCCTCGCCGGCGGCGCGGTACATTATCGAGTCGGTAAGCGGCGGAGTCGGCCTTATCGACTGCGACAACGACGGCAAGCTGGACATCATCACCATCAACGGCTCAACTGTGGACCGCTACCGCCAGCAGGGTGGTGATCCCATGATTACGCTTTACCACCAGGGCGCAGACCTTAAGTTCACAGATATTACAAAACAGGCGGGACTCACGCGCAAAGGCTGGGGCATGGGTGTGGCCGTTGCAGACTACGACAACGACGGTCTCCCGGACATTTACGTTACTGGATACGGAGGAAATGTTCTCTACCACAACCTGGGGAACTGCAAGTTCGAGGATGTCACCGAAAAGGCGGGTGTCGGTGGAGGAGAACTAAGCTTGGGCGCGGCCTGGGGAGACTACGACCGCGACGGCAATGTGGATTTATTCGTATCGCGATATGTCCACGTCGACATGAACAAGTTGCCGGAGTTAGGCAGCAACGAAAAGTTCTGCCGGTTTCGTGGCGTGCTGGTGCAATGCGGCCCCTGGGGAATGCAGGGCGAAACGGACCTGCTCTACCACAACCGCGGCGATGGGACGTTTGAGGAGGTCTCACGCAAAGCGGGGGTGGATAATCGGAATCACTACTACGGCATGGGCGTCGTTTGGGGCGATTACGACAATGACGGCTGGCCGGATCTGTATGTGGCCGACGATGCCGGGCCGAACTATCTGTATCGCAACAAGGGCAACGGCACCTTCGAGGAGGTCGGCCTGATGCTGGGAGCCGACTTGAGCGGAGACGGGCAGGAACTCGGCTCCATGGGCGTCGACATGGGAGATTACGACCACGATGGAAAGCTGGACATCTTCGTGACCGAATTCGTAGATCAGTCCGACACGCTCTACCACAACAAAGGAGAAGACGGTTTCGCGGACGTTAGTTTGAGTTCTCGTATCGCCCCGCCAAGTCATCCCTATGTGGGCTGGGGAACCGGCTTCTTCGACATGGACAACTCTGGCTGGCTGGATATCTTCGTCGCTAACGGGCACGTCTACCCACAGGTGGATACGATTCCGGATGCGGCTCATTTCCGGCAGCCTATGCTGCTGTTTCGCAATCATCGAGATGGAACGTTTGAGGAGGTTGGGACTGCGGCTGGGCTCAACAATATTCCAATGCAGTCGAGACGCGGCGCTGCGTTTGGAGACATTAAAAATGACGGCTGCGTGGATATCGTCACTCTGAACTGGGGTCAGCTTCCGTCCTTGTTGATGAACCATTGCCAGAACGGCAATCATCGCGTCCTGTTCAAATTGCTGGGAAGCAAGAGCAACCGGCTGGCAATTGGCGCCCGCGTAACCGTCCGCGCTGGGGGTCTCACGCAGTTCAGCGAAGTAAAGGGCGGCAGCAGCTATCTCTCACAGAACGATCTTCGTCAGCATTTCGGCCTGGGAACAAAAGACAGCATGGATGAAGTCACGGTGCGCTGGCCGAGCGGGCAGAGCGAGGTGCTCAAGAACGTTCCAGCCGACTTCATTTACACCATCGTGGAGGGGCAGGGGATCAAAGACAAGGTCCCACTCCCCGCAGTGAAAGCCGCCGCCGCGCCGGCGCGGGCCAGCGAAAGTGGTGCTACAATCGGTGGCGCAAAATGACCTCGTTCGTACGGTTGCCCAGCCTGCTGCGAAGATGTCGCCGGAGGGAGACATGCGAAAATGGACCGGAATTTGTGTTCTAGCCTTCGTTTGTATCGTCACGCCAACTCTTCCGATTCCCCTAGCGGCGCACGACTCTGGCAATTCCGCCGCGGCGCCACCGGCTGCTCAATCCAGTTCCCCTCCAGTATTCCGCGCGAACGCGCGGCTGGTACTGGTCGACGTGATTGTGACCGACCATCACGGCCAGTTCATTCCTGGCTTGCAAGCCGCCGACTTTACGGTGCTTGAAGATAATAAGCCTCAGAAGATCACCGCTTTTGCGGTGCAGGCGCCTGCCGCTACTCCTGCCAAGTCCTATCCGCCGCTGGAGCTTCCTCCCCACCAATACACCAACTTCACATTCGTGAAGCCGGAAGCCGACCGGCCCATCACCATCGTTCTAATGGACATGCTGAATACCGAGGGGATTGACCAGGCCGAGGCGCGCAAGCAGATGATTCAGTTTGTGGAGAAACTGCCACCGGGCTTACCGGTTGCGCTGTTTGTGCTCACGTCAAAGCTCAGCATGATTCAAGGATTTTCGGGAGACTCCGGGACCCTTGTGGCGGCGGCAAGGGGAGTGCTGCGACATCAATCTTTGCTCCTTAGCCCTGAAACTCAGCAACAGAAGGAAGAGATTCTGACGACCACCCTCGAGAATGTAGGTGCTCCAGCGTCTACGGGACCGAAAAAGCGCACGAGTGAGAATCCCGTCGCACCCGTCGGCCGAGCCATTCGCAAGGCGCTGAACAACCAGGATTCGTTTCAGAAACAAGAGCGCATGATCCTGACCATGAATGCTCTCAACACGCTGGCGCAGACTGTCACCGGCTACCCCGGACGAAAGAACCTGATATGGCTTTCCGCGGAATTCCCGGTTGCATTCGGGCCTGACCTGCCCCCGGTCACTCTGGCGGGCAATGCTCAAAACACGGGGCGGCAAAACGAGACGAACCGTCAGGTTGGCGAGCTGGGGAAGCAAGCTCCGCCAGTTCATCAGACCGCCGCTCTTCTCACCGCAGCTCGGATGGCTGTTTACCCGATCGACGTTCGTGGACAGATAAGCTTGGGAACCGGCCTCGACGTCAGCACCCAGACTCCCTATCTGACGACCGCCGATACACAAAATGAAATAGCCGAAGCGCAGCAGCGGCAGAGAACCGCGATTTGGGACGCGCACGAGGCCATGAGCGATGTTGCGCGAGAGACCGGCGGACGCGCGTTCTATGGCACGAATGATCTGAAGGATGCCATGTCTCGGAGTGTGGAGCAGGGATCGAGTTACTACACGCTGGCCTACGCTCCAACCAATCATGATTGGAATGGCAAGTACCGCAAGATTGAGGTAAAGGCGACGAGTGGGGGCGCTGAGCTGACCTATCGGCGGGGGTACTATGCCCTACCGGAACGGATATTGTCGGCCGACAAGGCGGTGCTGGCTATGACGACGGCGATGCAGCCTTCGGTGCCCGATTTCACCGGTCTGCTGCTGAAAGTACAGGTGCTGCCTCCAGACGCTGATCACAAGATGGTTCGAATCGATTACGCCGTGGACGCGCGGGACATCAGTTTCAGCGATTCCGCCGACCAGCGGAAGCTGGCTTCGGTTGATTTCGCGGTGACCGCTTGGGACGATGAATTCAAGCTGGCCGGGCACCAAGTGGACACGATGGAAATGACTCTTCGCCCAAGCGCCTACCAGCAGGTTCTACAGACCGGTGTGCCTTTTCATCAGGAGCTGGAGTTGAAGCCCGGAACCTATACGCTTCGCCTCGGAGCGCTGGACCGGAATAGTCACAAAATTGGCAGCGTCCAGGCATCGATCACAATTCCAGAAAAAGAAAATCCAAGTATTTCCCGGAAGTCCCAATAGTTCAGCGGGCCTTCCGGTCGCCTGACGGGCCGGGCGCATTCCCCAATCTCAATGGGGAGGTGTATTAGCGGCATCAGCCCCGGGACGCGTGTCGGGTCTCGTCGGATCGGGCCGGATAGTTCGGATAGACTGCTCGGTGGACTTGTCCAGTGTGGAATCGGACGCGCCTCCAGAATGATCGCGCAGGAAGACGTAGCGATCTTGGGCGTCCTCGATTTCCTGCTGGCTCACGTCTTTATCCGCTCTTACGGTATCCAGAAACGGATTATAACCATCGGCCCGGTCTTGCTCGGGCTCCTCTTTTCGGTTGACAAAGTGTCGAAGCAGATTGCTGTCTACTTTGCTACTCAGCTTTTTGGCATCAATGCCGATTTGTTTCCAGTCCGCATGCTCTTCGTCCGCGACTTGCCAGACCGTCTTACCTGTTTTCACCCTTGCGGCAATGTCGTCCATTTTCGTACCACTCTTCACCAGCTCATACGCGACAAACAGTTCACCGTAGTTCAGGTTCATTAGGTGACGCCGCAGTACCAACTCCCCGCGGCCTACGGACAGATGCTGGGACATCGCCACACTGACGGCACGCTTTCCGGCGGGATCGACCGTCATTGCAGTCATTTTATTTAGGACTCTGTGCGCCTTCTGTTGTTCGTCGGTAGCAGCGAGCAAAAGGAGAGGGCCTAGAAAAAAGACTAAGACGAGTAAGTTGCGAGCCGACCTGTTCATCGGACTCCTCCAGCCGCAGAGCACTATTTTAGTACATTCCCCGATAAAACCGAACCGAGTGCCTCCGCCAGTGGAAGCTCCTCCCATCTCACTTGCTCGGAGTAGGAGGAGGAGTGGTGGTGCTGGCAGGTCCACCGGTTCGCACCGGATCGGTCCGTATAAGTCGCGCAGATCTCTCGGTGGATGTGTCGAGCGAAGAATTGGACGCCACGCCAGTGTGATCGCGCAAGAATACGTACCGGTCTTGAGCATCCTCTATTTCCTGGCGGCTCACGTCGTTGTCCGCTGTCACGGTATCCAGAAATGGATTGTAGCCATCGGCCCGGTCTCGCTCTGCCTCAGCCTTCTGATTGACAAAGTGTCCGATAAGATTGCTATCCACTTTGCCGCTCAGCTTTTTGGCTTCACTGCCGATCTGTTTCCAGTCTGCATGCTCTTCGTCCGCGGCCTGCCACACGGTCTTGCCCGTCATCATCTTTGCAGCGATATCGTCCATCTTGGTGCCGGACTTCACCAACTCATAAGCCACAAAGAGGTCTCCGTACTTCAGATTCATCGCCTGGCGGCGCTGGGCAAGCTCCGCCCGAGCGATGGACAAGTGCTGGGACATCGCCACACTGACGGCGCGTTTTCCGGCCGGATCGATCGTCATCGCAGTCACTTTGTTGAGAATCTTGTGTACCTTTTGCTGTTCGTCGGAGGCGGCGAGCAAGAGGGAAGGAAGCAGAAAGAAGAACAAAATACGAGCCGACTTATTCATCGGACTTCTCCAGCGCGGAGTGTTATTTTGAATCCCGAATAAACCTGAACTGCGTTGCCCGACCAGTGGAAGCCCTCGCAATCTCAATGAGGGGATGGACCGGCGTTCGTAATCGGGTCACGCCGGACCTGTCGAGCAGCCCTCTCGGTGGAGACATCGAGCGTGGAACCCGGCACGGCCCCAGCATGATCATGCAAGAAGGTGTACCGGTCCTGAGCATCCTCTATATCCTCTCGGCTTACGTCGCCATCCGCTTTGACACTATCAATCATTGGATCGTAGCCGTCGACTCGGTCTCGCTCGACCTCCGACTTCTGCTTGGCAAAGTACCTCAGGAGATCGCTATCCACTCTGCTGCTTAGTTTCCTGGCGTCATTGGCGACCTGTTTCCAGTCCGCATGCTGTTCGTCCGCGGCTAGCCAAACGGTCTTGCCAATCTTCAGCTTTGCAGCAATGTCGTCTATCTTGGTGCCGCTCTTCACCAATTCATAAGCGATAAAAAGGTCTCCGTAGCTCATGTTCAAGGCCCGACGGCGCTGTGCAAGCTCTTTCCGATCCACGGACAGCTCCTGGGACATAGCCAGACTGACGGCGCGTCTTCCGGCCGGATCTATTGCCATGGCAGTTACTTTGTTAAGAAGTTTGTGTGCCTTTTGTTGCTCGTCCGAGGCGGCGAGGATCGGGACAAGAGAGAACAGCAGAAACAGCAAATTGCGAGCCGACCTATTCATCGGACTCCTCCAGCGAGCAGGAAGCAATTGTACACCCCAAACACCTGAGAATCTTCTACGATTCGGTGTGTTCAAATGGCTGACATTATTGTTTTGCCGCCTATGGGATAATTCCGAAGACAAAGAATTGGCTTCGAATTGCTTTGCCGCCTCGACTTTTCATGCCGCGCCCAATTAGCTGCGTGTCACTGCTCGTCATTCTCGCACCTTTCACAATCGGCTGGCCGGCTTTTGCCCAGACCCCCGCCACGATTACGGAACAACTGACTACCCCGGAACGGATCGAGAAATCGAAGTGGTGGCCAACGGACGGCAGAGCAGGGAAAAATGAATATGTTGGATCGCGGGCTTGCGAACCGTGTCATGAGACGCTGGTGAAGAGCCAGTCGCGCCACTCGATGGCGAAAGCGTCGCTTCCAGCGGAAAGCTCGGACGCGCTACGCGAGGCGTCCGGTCAAAGTTTCCGGCTGGGCGAATACGACTACAAGATCATTCGCGAGGCAGACGGCACGTTCCGCTACACCGCCTCGAATGCCGGCAAGACTGTTTCGGCGCCCATCAATTGGGTGTTCGGCGCCGGTAAAGTGGGCCAGAGTTACCTATCAGAACAAGACGGAACCTTTCGTGAAATCCGGTTCAGCTACTTTGCCACTTTGCATGCCTTTGGCGTGACTCCCAACCAGTCCCCGCAGCCGGCAACCTCAATGGATAAAGCCAGCAGCCGGGTGCTTGCTGGCGCGGAAGCCCAGAGGTGTTTCGGTTGCCATACGACGGCCTCTACGGTCAGCAAGCACTTTGAGCCTGCGAATGCAGCGCCGGGAGTCTCGTGCGAGGGTTGCCACGGAGCTGGATCTAAGCACGTGGCAGCCATGAAGGCAGGAGATTTGGATGTGGGCGCGGCTGCCATCGTGAATCCGAAGTACTTGAAACCGGTGGACAGTGTCGACTTCTGCGGCGCATGCCACACGACCTGGTGGGACGCCAGGCGAATTGCCGCAACTGGTGTTGCCAACGTGAGATTCCAGCCCTATCGATTGGAAAGCAGCCGCTGCTGGGGTAATGGGGATGCGCGCCTCACATGCATTGGCTGCCACAATCCGCATCAGCCACTGGTGCGTGAGACTCGCGCCTATGACAACCGGTGCCTCAGTTGCCACGCCAGTTCCAAGCAGAGCAAACCCACGGCAGAACAGCCTGGGGCAGCATGTCCAGTGGGCAAAGAAGATTGCGTGACCTGCCACATGCCGAAGTACGAAGTCCCGGATATGCACTATAAGTACACAGATCACCGAATAAGAATCGCCAAAGCCGGGGAGCCTTTCCCCGACTGATACGTTCTGTGGTCAGTGCATCAGCGATCGATTTTTGCGGTGGTCTCGCCTTCGACGAGCAGGTAAAAGTTGTCGGCGCTGATGTCCTTATATATATCCGTGCCGCCCGACGGCCAACGAACCTCGACTTTTTCTACCTTAGTGGCGCTACCCAGGCCAAAATGGACGCGCAAATCGTTTTGCGACAAGTAACTGCCGCCGGAACGCACTTCTCCTATCTGTTGCATGCCACCAGCGGTTATTTTGACTTTCGCGCCAAGCGCAAGACGGTTGCTGTGCCGCCCTCTTAGGCGCAGCGTCAGCCAATGGTTTTTGTCGGTACTGGCATTGCGGAGGATCAACGGCTTGCCATCAATGTTTTCGACGACCACGTCAATCTTGCCGTCGTTATTGAGGTCTCCAAAAGCCGCGCCCCGGCTGGCTTCGGCAAGCAAGATCGCAGGGCCGGCTTGCTCACTGAAATCCTGGAATGAGCCTTTGCCGTTGTTCCGCAACACAATTTTTCTTTCCTGGTACTTGGCGCCGGCGCTCAGCGAATCGACCTGCGGGTACACATGTCCGCTGACTATGAAAATATCGGGCCAGCCGTCGTTATCAAAATCCTCGCAACCTATTCCCCACTTCAAAAACTTGATCGTGGGAGCGGCAATTCCCGAGGCAAACGAAACGTCTGTGAAGTTCATCGCGCCATCGTTGTGGTAGAGCGTCGCCGCCTGATCTTCGAACGTGGTCAATAGCAACGAGAATCGGCCGTTGTGGTCGTAGTCGCATGCGGCAATCCCCATCCCCGCGGTTTCGGCGCCTTCGCCGTTTACCGCCGTGCCCGAGATGAAACTTAAGTCGGTAAAGCGTCCTTTGCCATCGTTGCGATAAAGGTAATTGGGGGTTGAGTCATCGGCAACGAACAAGTCAGGACGGCCGTCATCGTTGAGGTCGCTCCAGAGCACTCCCAGACCGAAGTAGCGCGAAGGGTCGTCGACTCCTGACGTTGTAGAGACATCAGTAAAAGTGCCGTCTCCATTGTTGTGGTAAAGGCTATCCGCCAGTCCCTTCATTCCACGCGGACCGCACTGGACCGGAATACCGCGATAGTGACAAGTCGCCCCAACACCAAACGGGGGCGGGGTTTTTGGATCGAACTCGACATATCGAGTGACCATCAGGTCGACGAAACCGTCGCCGTCATAATCGCCAAAAGCGGCTCCGGTGGCCCAACGCGGGTCGGCCAGGTGCGCCTGCCTGGTGACGTCGGTGAAGGTGCCGTTACCGTTGTTGCGCAACAGCACCAAACCCTCCTGGCAGGTTAGTACGATGTCAGGCCACCCGTCATTGTTGTAATCTCCAACAGCTCCGCCCATGGCAGAGCAGGGAAAATTCAGCCCAGCCTTCTCGGTGACATCCGTGAAAGTTCCATCGTGATTGTTGTGATAGAGCGCGCCGTTTGCTTTTTGCCCCGCCAGCGTCATGGCAACGCTCTGCGAATTTGTAAAGTAGATGTCGAGCCAGCCGTCCTGATCGTAATCAAGCAACAGCACGCCGCCCGACATCGATTCGTAAAGGTACTTCTTCTCGGGAGAGACGGCATGTTCGAAGGTGATGCCGCTGGCGGCTGTAACATCGGTAAAGCGAATCTGTGGGAGTTCCTCCGCCGGCTTGCTTTGGGAGCTAGCAGCGATACCAAGCACCGCACAGAAGAACGGAATCAACAAAAACTGGAAACTAAAACGCAAAGAAAGCCTTCCTTTCCACTGAGCTGGCGAGGGAACGGCAGACCGTTCTCCCGTGCTAACATATCGTACTTCCATGCGTAACGCGAAGTTGATGGGGATCCTGCTGCTGGGTTGGACGGCTTGGGCGCAAAGTCCGAAGGCAGCCCCTCCGACGCCGCGCTTTGAAGACGTCAGCAAGCAGGCTGGCCTGACGGTCTCGCATATTTCCTCCCCCGACAAACGGTACGTCTTGGAGTCCATGAGCGGTGGCGTAGGTTTCATCGACTGCGATAACGACGGCAAGCTGGACATCATCACCGTCAATGGATCCACAGTAGACCGCTTCAAAAAGGGCGGCGATCCGATGATCACTCTCTACCACCAGGAGGGCGATTTAAAGTTCAAGGACATCACCAAGGAAGCTGGATTGACTCGCAAGGGATGGGGCATGGGCGTTGCCGTGGCCGATTTCGACAATGATGGGTGGGACGACATCTATGTCACGGGGTATGGCGGTAACGCACTCTACCGAAACCTTGGCAACTGCCGCTTTGAAGACGTAACCGAAAAAGCGGGAGTGCGGGTTGGCGGATTCAGCACAGGCGCCGCCTGGGGCGACTTTGATCGCGATGGGTTGGTCGATCTGTTTGTGCCGAGATACGTTTTCATTGACATCAACAAGCTGCCGGAATTCGGCAGCAACGATAAATTCTGCCGTTTTCGCGGTGTCATGGTGCAGTGTGGACCGTGGGGGCTTCCGGGTGAGTCGGATTTCCTGTTCCGCAATCGCGGCGATGGCACCTTCCAGGACGTTTCGAAAGCGGCCGGTGTAGATGACCCCAAGCATTACTTTGGCATGCAGGGGGTCTGGGGCGATCTTGATAACGACGGCTGGCCCGATCTATATGTCGCAAACGATGCCGGCCCCAACTACCTCTACCACAATAATCACGATGGCACGTTCGAGGATGTAGGCTTGCTTTCCGGCGCGGCATTGAGCGCCGACGGCCGCGAACAAGGCTCGATGGGCGTAGATTTTGGTGATATCGACCACGACGGACTGTTCGACATCTTCGTCACGAATTTCACAGAGGAGCCCGACGCCCTTTACTGGAACCGGGGCAAACAGGGTTTCACGGACATCAGCTACTCCTCGCACATCGGCCAGCTCAGCTATCCCCTTGTCGGATGGGGTACTTCGTTCCTCGACGTGGACAATGATGGCTGGCTCGACCTCTTCGAAGCCAACGGGCACGTCTACCCGCAGATGGACCTGGTGAAGGGCGGTGCGCCCTATCGGCAGCCGTTTCTCCTGTTTCGAAACAACCGGGACCGCACTTTCGAGGATGTCACGGCGATTTCCGGCCTGGCCGACCTGCCACCAGCATCCCGCCGGGGCGCGGCTTTCGGCGATGTGAATAACGACGGTAAAGTCGATGTTCTCGTGCTTAATGTCGGAGAACCGCCGACGCTGCTGATCAATCGGACAAAGACATCGAACCACGCAGTCCTTCTGAAGCTGATTGGAACGAAGAGTAACCGGGCTGCCATCGGCGCCCGGGCGACTGTGACTGCCGGCGATCTGGTCCAATTCAATGAAGTGCGCGGCGGCTCCAGCTACCTGTCACAAAACGATCTTCGTCTGCACTTCGGCCTGGGTTCACAGGCAAGCATCGACACGCTCGATATTTCCTGGCCCAGCGGCAAGAAGGACACCTACCACAACCTGGCTGCGGACTTTATTTATACGATTTCCGAAGGCGGTACTATTCTAAAGAAGATTCCGTTCGCCAAGTCTCAGGAATAACACTCTGCTCTACATTAGCTAAAAAATAATCATCCCTGAGGGTTTGATAGTTCACGATTGGTCAGGGTTTGGCTGCGTCCGGTGCCGACTTCCCCAGGTCCTCCGCCGTCTTGAGCGCCCGCGAAAGCTCCATGTGTTGTTTGGCTTCTTCGGTCTTCCCCAGTTTTGAAAGCACCAGCGCAAGGTCATATTGCGACTTGGCATCGTTAGGGTTTACAGAGACCGATCGCGCCAGAAGGGTGCGGGCTTTCTCAAGGTCGCCCGCCTGAAGGTATTGCGCACCCAAGCCGGCCAGTGCCTTTGCATGCCGCGGTTGCAACAGCACGGCCCGCTCGAAGTGCTGAACGGCATCCGCGGCGATACCCTTGCGATCGGCGACAACGCCGAGCTGATACTCGGCATCTGCCTGCTTGGGATCGATTTCGAGCGACCGTTCCAACGCTTTTGTGGCTTCCTCAAAGTGCTGCTGTGCTAGCTGCGCAATGCCCAGCCCGAGAAGGCCCTTGCTGTCGTCGGGGCGCTTCGAAACGTATTTCTCGAAGATCGACGCAGCAGTTGTGAAATCCTTGCCCTCCAGCATGGCCGCGGCGGCAAGGTAGAGGTCGTCGAGATTGTCAGGGTTCTTATCCGCCAACGCTTGTGCAGCGCGCAGTGCTGTCTTGGGCTCTCCCGCTTCTATTCCTTCGACCACAAGTGGACGTAAGACCGCTGGCGAGTCAGGCTGGAGGGCATAGGCACGCTTAAGGAGAGCAAGCGACTCTTTGTGCCTGTTCCCGGCGGCTTCGAGTGCCGCGGCTTCGACAAGGGTATCCACGGATTTTGGATCGCGAGCTAAGGCTAGCTGAAGGTTGTTCAGGGCAGCGGAAGAATTTCCGGTCGCCTGCAGGGCGCGCCCTTTGAGGTAATAAAGACGAGCCGGAGCGTGCTGTGATCCGGCGAGCGCCGCGTCAAGAGCTTGAATCGCGTATTCCGGAGCGTTCCCTTCCAGGAAGACCTCCGCCAGGTCCGTCGCAAGACGGGGCGACTGTTTCACGCGCGGGATCAGAGCAGCAGCCTCCTCTCGGCGGCCGAGTCCGAGCAGGCTGGCGGCCTGGGCCGGAATCGCATCGGGCGGAAAGTGGTCCTTCGGAATGCCGTCCAGATTGGAAAGGGCCTCGGCGAATTCCCCGCGTCCCAGATACAAGTGCGCAAGTTCAAGCTGCGCTGAATAGTCTTTCGGCGCGAGCCGGACTACCTCTTTGCATTCCTCAATCGCAGCATCGGGCTTGTTCTGTGCGATCAGCGCCTCCGCGAGGTTGCGGTGTGCGGTGAGCGACTTCGGATCAAGCTGAAGCACGCGTCTAAACAGCGCCTCGGCTTCGGGATAACGCTTCTGACGCCCGCGAACGATCCCCAGCAGAGTCAACGCTTCGGATTGGTTTGGGTCAGAGGAAAGCACCGTCCACAGCGTCTTTTCGGCACTATCCAATTGCCCGCGAGCGATGTCTGCGCGAGCTGTTGCGACTGAAGCAGAATTCGTCCGCCCCTGTTGCGGCCAGACGGGCGTGCAGCAAAGAGCTGCCAAGCCGACCAACAGAACGACAAGCCGGCTAATTTTGCTGCGCTGCATCGCGCCCTCGATGGCGGTTCTTGAGAGCCTGGTAGGCCTTCATCTCGCGTTCGGAATCTTCGGCGCGCGTCTCGCGGCGGTAGGCGAGAGCAAGTTGGTAGTGGATGTAATCGCTATCGGGACTCAGACGGGTGCCCGCTTCCAGGTTGGAGACGGCTTCCTGCATATTGCCCTGTTCCAGTTCGAGTTTCCCGAGCTGATAGTAGGCGTCCGCATACTTGGGGTCCTGTCCTATAACTTCGTGCAAAAGCGGGAGAGCATCCTGGGGTTGCTGCATTTGGATCAGCGAGTATGCCAGATGATACTTGCTGCTTACGTCCGCGGCATCAAGCTTCAGCGCGGCGCGAAATTCCTGTGCGGCCTCCGCGGGATTGCCTTGCCGAATAAGTGCCAGGCCGGCGAGGAAATGCGTACGTTGCAGATTGGGGTTGATGGCCAGAGCTTTACGATATTCAATCAGCGCCTGGGCGTACTCCCTCTGATCGACGAAAGCGTCTCCCATTAACGTATGAAGATCGGGTGAGTTCGGGTTGGCCTTTTGCAATGCGCGCAATCTCCCCATGCCTTCAGGGTAGGCGCCAGTCTTCACCTGCGAGACGGCATAGGCATAAGTCAGCCCCGGATCGGCGTCAACTGCCGCTTCCATCGGTTGCAGCGTTTCCACGACTTTCTTGTAGTCTTCCGTCCCAAAGAGTGAAAGACCGAGCGCGGCCCGAGCGCGCAAATCGTCGGGGTGCCGATCAACATGACGGCCCAGCGGCCCAACTGACCGGTCAAACCGATTCGCGTAGAAGGCCGCCATGCCGAGGTTCCGATCCAGCGTCTCCAGCGAGGGATTCCATGAGCCCGCCTTCTCGAAATAATCCATCGCTGCCACGTAGTCCTTCTGACCCGCGGCGATGACGCCAAGATTGTTATAGCTATCTGCAATCGCTGGTTTGAATTCTTCAGCGAAGGCTGATGCCGCGTTCAACTGCGCGGGCGAAGCCTCGGCCTGAGGCACCACAGCGCCAGCATCGATCTTGGTTTCGTCCGTGGTTGCCGCATCTGCCACTGCTCCCATGCCGCGTCGCTCCGGGTGCGGCTTGTCGCGGAGTTCTGCCGAGATCTGAAGTTCCTTCTTACCTTCTTCCTCGTGCCCGGTCTGCAAGAGAATTCGTCCCAGCGCGTAATGAGCGCGGTTCACTTGGTATCCGTTGTGGGCGGGATCTTTGGTTGCTGCAATCGATCGGCGAAAAGCTTTTTCTGCCTCGGGCAGCCGGGCCGCGTCGACATACACCTGTCCAAGGCTGATCAGCGGATCGGGGTTCTCCGGATCTAACTCCGCGGCACGCGCCAGTTCCTTTTCGGCCTGGCTGGCATCGTGACGCTTCAGCGCAATATAGCCAATCATGTAATGGGTGCGAGGATCGTCCTGGTTTACCTTCAACTCCGCTTCGAGCTCAGGCACGGCCTCACTAAAACCGGAGTCTCCGTCCCGCTCGAGATAGGCCATGGCGATAAGGTAGTGAGCGACCTTGATCTTGGGATCCCTCACCAGGGCCTTGTTTAGCTCAGCAATCGCCTGGTCCAGATAATCCCCCACCCGATACGCCCGTCCAAAGAGAACGTGGATCTGGGGGGTGTCGCCGAGCCCAGCTGTCATGTCATTGAAAAGGAGAGTAGCGCGATTCAAATCCTGCAACTTGATGTAAGTGATGCCGAGCAAGTATCCAATCTCGAACTTTGGCTGCGCGACAATTGCCTTCTCCAGGTGTGCTTTGGCGCCGACGTAATCGTCCTGCTGAAACAGTGCAGATCCCAGCATGTACTGCGCCCTTGCATTCCCTGGAGCCAGCTCGACAGCCCGTTCCGCGAGTCCCTGCGCTTCTTTCGGCTTGCCCTGCTGGAGACGCAGCGTGGAGTAGTCGAGGGTGACGTCGAGGTTCTCAGGTGCCAGGGTAACAGCTTCCGCAAACAGCTTGGCGGCATCCTCGAACTTCTCTGAATTGGTGTCGGTATTGCCGATCTGCCGTAAAGCCTCTGCCAGGAAGGCCTTGTACTCCGCCGCTGCCTGCTCCTGTTCTCCGCTTATCTGAAACGTTCGCGCGGCGTCGTAGTGTTGCTGCAGGCCTTCTCTGAGTGATTTCGTGCTTTGGGGATTGGCTGAGGCCTGCCCGGCCACTGCCACGACCGCTGGCAAAAACACCAAGGCGAGCGATAGGAGATACCTGAGCCTGCGGTGAGGAATTCTGCCGAAGGAACGACCACTACTGCGGAGGGAACCCATGTTTAACAGTATTAAAGCGGTGAGGCTTGACCAAAGTCAAGCCTCACCGCGAGAACGGGAGGGCTAGCTAGAAGGTGAACTTTATCCCGTACTGAATTTCCCGCGGCCCCTTGTCCTGGTTGGACACACCGTAAGAAGGATTGGGGTTGTAGGAACTAACCAAATGAGTGGTTCCGTCTACCGTAGCATTGGTGTCGAGGTTCGGGTTCAACGGACTGAATCCTTGGGAGTCACCCAGGAACTGAGCTCGATTGAACAGGTTGAAGAAGTCCATGCGGAATTGAATGGTGAGACGCTCTCCCGCCTTGAAGTTCTTGTAGACACCCATGTCGGTATTGGCAAGCCCCGGCCCAAGGCAGTCGCCTACCCCAGCGGTTCCGGTCGGGGTACCCAGGGCGTATCCAATCATTGTGTACCGATTCGGGTTCAACCAATCGTTCCTGACCGCGGGGTTGGAGGCTCGACAGCCCTGACCCGGCACGAGGTTCGGACGAAGGTTGTCCTGGTTGCCGCCAATGCCATTGAGGCCGCCAGGTGCAGGGACTGAACCCGCCCCACCATTCGAGTTCACCGCCCGCACACCGTAAGTGGTAATGGAGGTGCCGGTTGCATAACCCAGGATGCCCGATATCTGCCAACCTCCCAATGCAGTGCGAACAAAAGCGTTCTGCCCCGTCATTCCGGGAACGTTGTAGACGATGTTCCCGACAAAGATGTGGGGGCGGTTAATGTAGCTGGGGCCGTAGTTGAGATGCGGATTCGCGGGGTCGAGTAACAAGCTGGCCTGTTCCACGTTCCCGCTATTGGTAAGGTCCGTGTCCGAAAGCGACTTGCTCCATGTGTATGCGAACTGCGCGTCCACTGCTTTCACACGCGTGCGGAAGAGCGCTTGGAGAGCATGGTAGTTGGAGTCAGAGCCCCAGAAGGCCTGATTGATCGACCCCCAATTGCCTGCTCCGAACGGACGCAGCGAATTGGTGTTGTTGAGAGCAAAGTTTACACGCTGGCTAGCAGGAACCAGGTTCGCATCGGTGTAGCCGAGCAGGTGGATACCGCGGTTGCCGACATAGGCAACCTCCAACTTGGTATCGCGGACGATTTCCCGCTCGATGGACAGGTTCCATTGCCAGGTGTTGGGAAGAATGTCCCTCGGATCCTGACTGAACCCCGGGGCCCCGGAAGCCGTCGTAGTTAGCGGGGGAGTGTCGAAGGCCCGGTTATAGCTGGCATTCAAGGAAAATGGAGGATTGGTAGCCATTTGAAGCGTATTGTTCAGGCGTTCCCGCTGGAAGAACTGGCCTACTCCAGCGCGGATTGACATTTTGCCGTCGCTATGTGGGTCCCACGCGATTCCGAGCCTCGGCGCGACGGCATGGTTGTTCTGGGCCTTCAGTGCGCGATTGTCTGCGTGACCGCCAGCCGAGAATCCAGCAAGGCTGCAGAAGTTCGCTCCGGGAGGAAGAACCAGGCCGTTGCATGGATCGCCGCCAAGCGCGGGGTTGTAGAGGCTGGGCACAAAATTTGCAATCTTGTCCGGACCGCTGTAAGGCATGCGCAAAAACGACCACCGGAAACCGTACTCCACAGTGAGATTCCGTCGGACCTTCCACGTATCCCCAAAGTAGGGTTCGATGTCGTGCCAGCGAATTTGTGAGAACGGGTTTTTCTGAAGTTCACTGCCGCCCCACGCCACCTGATCCCAAAGCATATTGAAGGCGCCATTGCCGGTGCTGTTGGCCTGAGCGCCCCAGTAGAAGGCGTTTTCCTGTGATTCGTTGTCGACCATCTCGTTCTTCTGGTTGGAGGTCACCAGCAACCCAACCTTGAACGAATGGGTGCTAATTGTCTTCTGGAAGTCATCTCTGAAAATGAAGAGCTGTTCATTGTTATGCCACGGCCCCTGAGTCCAGAGGTTATCGCCGGTAGCGCAGTCCGCTCCGCAGCCACCCCAGAACCCTGGATAGCCGATACTCGAGCCGTCCAGCTTCTGTGAGAACGGATAGAAAGTGGGGGCGAGCGCGTTAATCTGATCGTTTAAGGCGGGATTCGTGCCGGCCCGGGTAACTTTAATCCGGTTGGCAGCATACGAAATCTGGAAGTCGTTGACAGCCGACCCGCCGAACAATTTCGTCAGCTTAATGGTTGCCTGATATCCAGGCTGCGCCCAGCTGTCTTCAATCGAGGGATACTGATCATCCCCCCAGAACCCCAACGTACTGGGGAAGGGCTGCGCCCAATGGTCTTGCGTGTACCGACCGAACAAACTCCAAGTACTCGCCAGCTTGTAGTCGATTCTTACGTTCTCTTCTCGCCAGCGAATGGGGGCAGCAATAGACTCGGCCCAGTTCTTACAATTCACGGAGTTAGCAACGTTCGGGTCAGGAAACATGGTCAAGTACGCCTGCCCCCCTGGCGAGAGACCGCCCGTCGGCACTTGCGAAATATTCGTGAAAGTCGCTGGGCCGACACCGCTCGGATTTGTCGGGACGGGGTCGCATGGCACATGGACGCCACCTGCCCCAAGAGTAAAGTCAGTACGCGGGTTGCTGAAATCACCTGTTTTCTCAGCCGCGGTGGGAACGTCGCCAGTGCGGGCCTTGCCGCGCTGTTCGTGGTTCCATTCCTCCGACCAGAAGAAGAACAGCTTGTCTTTCTTGATGGGGCCTCCAATGGTGTAGCCCCAGTCGTTGCGCCGGAGAACGTCCTTCTTGATCCCCGTCTGATTGTTGAAGAAGTCCGTGGCGTTCAGAACGTCGTTGCGGCCGTCGTAGAACAAATCCCCATGGAAGCTGTTGGTCCCGCCCTTGGTCACAATACTAACGATTGCACCCATGGCTTGGCCGTACTCGGGGCCGTAGCTGTTGCGCAGAATTTTGAACTCCTGGATTGCGTCGATGGACGGGTATACGAGAATTGTGCGATTCGACCCGATGTCGTTGTTATTGACGCCATCCACCATGAAGATGTTGCCGGTCGTGTTATTGCCATTGACCGAAAAGTCGACGCCGGATTGGAGGCCTTTGTTCTTGGTATCAAAGTTCGCAGCAGGCGACACACCCGGCATCAACTGCGTCAACTGGGTGAAGCTGCGTCCGTTCAGGGGCAACTGCGCCACTTCATTGCCTTCCACCACGTTGCCGACCGCGCCAGTCGTGGTTTCAACCTGGACCTGATTGGCCTCGACCTGCACCTGCTCGCTGATGTTACCCACTTGAAGCTGCGCATTCACGACCGTGGTGCTGGACACGTTCAGCACCACGTCCTTGGCGATGAACTCTTTAAACCCAGATATTTTCACCATCACCGTGTACGTTCCAGGATTCAGTTCCACAGCGACGTACTCGCCCGCGGCGTTGGTCGTAACCGTACGTGCGTCGGCGGTGCCGTTGTTGGTGACCGAAACTGAGGCGTTAGGTACGACCGCGCCCGATTTATCCGTGACCACGCCGCTGATTGTCCCTGTAAATTTTTGCCCCCACAGTGGCAACGACAGGACGAGACAGAGAGACAGCACCCCTAAACGAGCACGCATCGCAATCCTCCAGGTACAGCAGTTGAAAACAGGTAAAGCAGGTGCTACTTTGGCTAAGAATAACGTTTTTATACTAGTTTTGTCCGACGCGCTATTAAGCGGCACACCGCCGAGCTTTGTCAAGCGGAAAATCGATTTTCCAAATTTATTTAACAGATGCTGCCCCGAACCGACCTTCATGGCCGGTGAAACGGGGCCTTTAGCTGGTTACTTAAGCGGTTCCGGGAGCCTTCCGACCTGGACTTGCACTCCGGCGGAACCCGGATTGCCGCGGTAAAGGGCGTACATCACCAGAGTAGCGGCGAGCGGAACCGCCAGCCCCGCTCGAAGATCATTCAATCTCTGTGAAGAATAGCCAACGACCCAGGGCAAACATGCGCCACCAAGGTTGGCCATCGTGAACATTACGGATCCAGCCCGGGTCGCCGCTGGCCCAAACTCCTGGGACAGCCGGGAGATCGTGATCGGGTAGACGGCCGCTAGTCCCAGCCCTGCGACCGATACGCTGGTTACGACCAGTGGCATGGTGCGCGACAAAACCAGGCCCACCATTCCCAGACACGCAATCGAAAGGCCGGATTGAGCGGCCCTGATTTCGCCTGTCTTCCTCAAGACAAATGGTGCGAGCCACCTTCCAAGCATCAGGGCCGCGTAGAAGAAAGAGGGCGTCATCACAGGCAGTGTCGGTGACGAACTGCCCAGACTCTTGGCATAGGATGCGATCCATCCGCCGAATCCGTTTTCCGTCCCCACGTACAAGAAGAATAAGGCAGCCAGGACAAATAGCGACCGCCGGTTCCAACGGAAGAGCGAGGAGTCTGGCCGTTCCTGTTTGGGCGCCGTCGCCGGTGCGACGAAGATGAAGGGCACTGCCAGAATCCCCAGAAACACCAGGAGCAGGAATCCGGCTAGCATGAGCAGGAAGAGTTGGATGTGATCGAGTCTGACAGCTGCGGCTACAACAAAAGGGCAGGCCACGGCCCCCACGCTCCAGGAAAAATTAAGCAGACTGAGGGCAGCGCTGCGCCGCTTAGGATTCACGTCCGCAACGAATAAGTTGATCGCCGGAATTGCAAGCCCAAGACCTAAGCCATAACAAGAGATGCAAATCAGCCCCAAGACACGAGAACTGAACGGCAGCGTGCCCACACCCACGGCCATGACTAACAGGCCGGCGTTGATGGCAAATCGAAACCCCCAACGGGAAACGAGGACTCCGGAAACGACGACCCCCAACGTCGAGCCCAGGAATTGAGCAGTGAAAAGCGAGCCCGCCTGCAGGTAGTTCAACGACCAGCGAGCCGAGAGTGTCGGCAAAAGCGGACCGAGGAGTACCGTGACGATTCCGATGGGCACAAACGCGGCGTGCGCCGCCGTGTTCAACCAGCGGGCGCTAGTCGTTTGCGACATTTCGTCTGGAGGCATGGATTCCATGGCCTGCGAAGCATCCACTCGGCTAACCCAACAATACGCGGGGCGTTTCAGTTTCGGAGCAATTCTAGTCTCGGAATACAGCCTTTGGGGGCTTGGGCGGCTCCCCAGTGGATTGCCGTATAACCAGTTCGGGCTCGATCTGGATTTCGGGGAGGTAATCCTGCGTGCCTTCAATCCGGGCCAGCAGGGTCTCAGCTGCGAGACGTCCCATGTGAGCCAGCGGCTGCCGGACGGTGGTCAAGCTAGGAGTGCTGAAGGCCGCACCCTGAATGTCGTCGAAACCAATCACCGAAATATCCTGGGGAACCCGTCGTCCCGCTTCCTGGAAGGCTCGAATCGCTCCAAGCGCCGAAATATCGTTGTAGGCGAACAGCGCGGTGAACGGGATCTTGCGTTCCAGCAGTCGTTTCCCAAAAGGATAACCGAGCAGGGGGGTTGAATCGGCGATATCGATTTGGACGGTAAGCTCAGGCTTGATCTCGATTCTCAGTTCTTCCGCGACGTGGCAAATTGCCTGCCAGCGATCTTCCGAATCCGAACTGAATGACTGCCCTTTCAGGAAAGCGATATCTTTGTGCCCCAGTTCGCGCAAGTGAGTAAGGGCTATGCGGGCGGCGTGGTGGTGATCCAGCACCATATTGGTTACGCCCGGCAAAATCTTGTGCCCGGGCACGGCCACCGTTGGCAACAAGAGCGCCTCGTTCAATTGCAAATCCACGGTAATGAAGCCTTCAACCCCCCGTTGCAGTAGCAACTCGGAATATCGATTCAGGAGTTCAGGATTGTGGCGGTGAACCACGGTGAGAAAGAAATAGTCCTTCTGCCGCAAATATTCTTCGATGCCGCTGATTACCAGGGAACCGTAGGAGTCGCCAATCTCCTCTGCAATTACACCAATGGTGTAGGTGCGCTTGCTGCGCAGGGTACGGGCAAAAAAATTAGGCCGGTAATCCAGTTCTTTGGCGGCGGCGTGGATGCGATTCTTGGTCTCTTGCGGAATGGAACGGGCTGATGGAGCATCGTTCAGAACAGCGGAAACTGTGCCCGGCGTCAATCCGACATGTTGGGCAACCACCTTCAGCGTAACCACCGCCGACTTCAGGCGGGACTTTCGGATTTGCCCCATGATTGAGATCGTCCCCGATCAGTTCCGATCAGCGCCAAAACCGTATAACTACCAGACGACGTTATACCAGAAGCCAGCCCTTCGTACTGGTAAATGGTAGAACTGCCATCGCTCGAACGGAACAAGTGTATTACGGTCCGCTCAAGGTCAGCGCCGAGGCCTTGCCGCTGGCCAGCACTGTCGTGAGCGTCGATCGACCGTGCTGAGAACAAACTAACAACGCTAGTTGAGTTTTGTTCATTCCCATAATAGTTCTCGACATTCGGCAGAAGTTGGAGTATGTAGAACTACAGAATATCGATTTTGTAGGCCATTTTGTGTGCGCCTACCTTTTCCGTGATCTGGGGTTCGGGAGGAACGCGTGAAACATCAGGGTGTGCGCCGGGGAATTCTCTGCTTGTCATTGGTCCTTCTTCATTGTGTCGCGTACGCGGGAGATGCAATTCCAAAGGCCGCCTGGAAAAGAGGAATTGGCCAGCCGTTGAGCAACGCGGGCACCAAGAAACCCAATCTTCCTGTGATCGATGACGGGTATTGGCAAGGCGCTCCGGTTGGCGGATTCGGTGCCGGCACATTCTCCCGGACCTACGCAGGGAATTTTTCCCGGTGGCATCTCAAGACCGGCGTTCACAAATACTGGACCGTCTATGCCAACCAGTTCGCCATGTATCAACAAGCGGAAGGATCGCCAGAAGGAGTTGCTCAAGTTCTAACAACTGACCACCAGACTGGTGGATCGTTGAACAGTTGGAAGTGGGACTATCCCGTGGGAGCGGGCGATTATTATGCGCTCTATCCCAAGTCCTGGTACGACTACCGCTGGGACAAGTTTCCTGCGCACGTCACGCTGGAGCAGTTTTCACCCATCCTTCCGCACAATTATCGTGAAACCAGTTATCCCGTCGCGGTTTATCGCTGGCATGCGGAAAATCCTAGCAACCAAACGATCCATGTTTCCGTGTTGCTCTCCTGGACGAATATGGTTGGCTGGACGCGCGGTTTTTCCGGCAACTTCAGCGAGCACCTCAGCGAAGGCGACACCAACCGCTTCATGAGTGAATCGCGGGACGGCGCGACCATGAAGGGAATTGTTTTTGACCGCCATCGCGTCGTCGCGCCGGTCACCGACGATTGGGACGGTCAGATGGTAATTGCGGCGCTGGAGTCCCCAGGAGTCGAGGTCACCTATCAAACCACATACTCGCCAGACACCGACGGGGCTGAGGTGTGGGCTCCTTTCTCAAAAGATGGCAGGCTGGCGAACAACGATCGACAGTGGATCAGCAGCGGAGAAAACCTTGCCGGCGCAATTGCGGTCCGCTTCACGTTGAAGCCTGGCGAGAAACGCACCATCCCCATGGTGATTTCCTGGGACCTGCCGGTCGTGGAGTTTGGATCTGGCCGCAAGTGGTACCGGCACTATACCGATTTCTATGGCACCAGCGGCACTAACGCGTGGAAAATTGCCTCGGACGGATTGACGAATGCAGCGAAGTGGAGCGACGCGATTGACGCCTGGCAGGCACCGTATGTCAACGATGAGAGCAAACCCCTTTGGTATCGCGGCGCGCTATTCAACGAGCTCTACACCCTAGCGGACGGCGGTTCGCTCTGGGGTCGGCCGGTCGAATCAACCAAAGATACGCGCGCCACATTCGGCTTCCTTGAGTGCTTCGACTATCCCTATTACGACACACTCGACGTCTTATTCTACGGATCGATGCCGCTGGCGGATTTCTGGCCTGACTTGGACAAACAGGTTCTGCGGCAGTTTGCCGACACCGTGCCCACCGAAATCAACGACAAGTACATGTGGATCTGGAAGTCGCAACAGACGGGCCAGGCGCAATTCCGCACGCGCAAAGTCAAGGGTGCGGTTCCCCACGACCTCGGAGTTCCCAACGAAGACCCCTTCATTCAGGCAAACCAGTTCAGTTGGCAAAATACAAACGGCTGGAAAGACCTGAATACGAAATTCGTGCTGATGATATATCGGGACTTTGTTTTTACCGGGCGCAAAGACATGGCTTTCCTGCAATACACCTGGCCTTCGGTAAAAGAAGCGCTGTCCTATCTGGAGCAGTATGCGCACACCGGCGACGGGATCCCCCAGAATGACGGCTATCCCGACCAGACTTACGACACCTGGGTGGTGCGCGGCGAAAGCGCCTATTGTGGCGGGTTGTGGCTGGCCGCGCTGCGCGCAGCCGAAGAAATGGGCAAGGTTCTGGGCGACACGCAGAGTGTGGCAAAGTATCACGAGCTGTTTACTCGCGGACAGGCAAGCTACATCAAGCACCTGTGGAATGGAGAGTATTTCCTCTACGACACCGAAAGTGAATATAAGGACGACATTCAGGCAGAGCAACTTGCCGGACAGTGGTACGCCAACATGACCGGCCTGGGAAACCTGGTGCCGATGGAAATGCAAAAGAAGGCCCTGAAGAAAGTTTTTGACTTCAACGTGATGAAGTTTGGCAACGGCGAAATGGGCGCGGTCAGCGGAATGGCCGCCGACGGCAGCATCATCCACAAAGAGGACAACGAACAGGTGGGCGAGGTCTGGACCGGCGCAACCTTCAGCGTCGCCGCTCTGATGTTGGGCGATGGCATGAAAGAAGAGGCATACCGTACAGCCTGGGGCGTTTACCACGTGGTGTATGAAACGAAGGGATACTGGTTCCGAACGCCGGAGGCTTATGACATCACGGGAAACTTCCGCGCATCCATGTACATGCGCCCGGCAGGAATCTGGGCAATGGAAATGACGGCACCGCCCGCAGTTGCTGCGGTTGCTGCGAAGGAAGCGCCGGGCGACGACAAGGAACGGGTCGCTATCAACGCCAAGAACCACTGAGCGCTTCTCTGATGGCGGGCGGTTCCCAGGCCGACAGCACGGTGCGCGATATACTTGCCACCGGTGGCAAAGTGTTTATGAAAGCCTATTGGCGGTTCCCCCTCTTTATTTTGCTTTCCTTCTCGGCGGCTTGTGGTGGCGGAAGTATGAGCTCGTCGACGCCCCCACCACCGGTCAACGCGCACGTGCAGATTGCAAACACTGTCACAGGACCGTTGAACCTGGCCATGTCCACATCGTTTCAGCCAGCCGAGTGGGACTACCAATTCTTCACCATCAATTCAGGCGCGACCACGACCCTTGGCAACTTGCAGCCCCAGCACATCCGTTTGCAGGGAATTTCACAGGGCGTCCCGCAGGGAGCAGCGGGCAGCGCTTCGACGGCGTGGGATTTTAATATTCTCGATGCCATCACTCAGCCGGTGCTCAGCGTCGGCGACCACAGCCCCGAGTTTCAGATCGCGAAGGCGCCACCCTTCCTGTACTCCGGCGATAACAGTGGCAATGATTTTGTGGATACCAGCTTTCAACCATTCGCTACCTACGCGCAGAATCTTGTTCTCTATTACAACAAGGGTGGATTCGCTGCGAATGGCCAGACTTACGTCTCGGCGAGCCCTAATCCGATTACCTGGTGGGGCATCTATAACGAGCCCAATATCAACAATGGTCTGACGCCGCAGCAGTACGTGACCATGTACAACACTCTGGTTCCGCAGATGCAGACCATCGATCCGTCGATCAACTTTGCCGCGATGGAGCTGGCGGATTTCTCGGGACAGCCGCAAGCGTGGTTGCCGGCTTTCGTAGATGTCAACACCGGCGTCACCGCCCGCGTGGACGTAATGGCCACCCACTTCTACTCGACCTGCAATCAGATGGACGATGACGCCAAGGTTTTCGCCACGATCAAGAATAACTTTGTCCCCGATATCCAATATTTCTATTCCGAGATGGCCACGAATCCGGCTTTAGCCGCGTTGCCCGTATGGGTTACGGAGAACAACGTGAACGCCGACTTTGACGCCGGCAATGGCATGAGCGCATGCAATCCCGGTCAGCCTTTCGTCCTCGATCAGCGCGGGTCGGACGCTTTCTTTGCGGCGTGGCGTCCCTACGTTTTTTCGCAGTTTGCCCAGGCCGGCGTCCAGGTCTTGTATCACTGGGATTTCGATGCCGACGCGCAATTCGGCGAGGTCGATTACAACACCGACGGTCTTCAGCTCAGCTACTGGGTCGACTACTGGCTGGCCCGCATGTTTCCGTCCGCGTCGGGGGCCAACATTCTGCAATCGAGCAGCGATGACCCGAACATCGAAATTCTTGCTGCGCTAAATCCCGACGGCAGCGTGGTCATCATGCTGGCGAACCATGCCGTCAACTCTGCGACCGACAACAACGGCCCCGGCGCGCCGCGAAACACCGCTGTCGACGTTTCCGCATTGGGCTCTTTCACGTCGGGCAGCCTGTTAACGATCGACACCAGCACCAGCGTGACCTCGGGCCCCATTGCCACATCAGTGACGCCGAGTTCAAGCATGACGGTATCGCTGAACGGCTACGGAGTGGCGTTCTTGACATTAAAATAAACGCGCTCAGCGATCCAGACCCTTATTGGCCGGCAAATAGGTGTCCAGTCTTCCAGTACACCCTTCACTGAAGTTCCTACCCCGGTTGCCGATAGACAGGAAAGCTGACGCAATCGGCGATTTCCAGCTGAGAAAACGAGTGCTGCTTCATGGATAGCGTGCGTTGTCTTATCGTGGACGATTCCTCGGTCATGCGCAAGATCGTGGAGCGTTGCCTGCGCCAGGCAGGCCTTGACCTCAAACAAGTGCTGGAGGCTGGAAACGGAGCCGAGGCCCTGAGCGTCCTGCGGGACAATGTCGTCGATCTCATTCTGTGCGACATCAATATGCCCGTAATGGACGGACTGGAGTTCGTCAAGCAGCTCCCTGGAGTGCCCAACGCGAAGGGCGTCCCCGTAGTGATGATTACCACCGAAGGCAGCGAGGCCCACGTAGTGCAGGCCATATCCTGCGGAGCGCAAGGCTACATCCGCAAGCCCTTCACCGCGGAACAGGTGAAGGAGCATGTCATGCCCGTTCTGGCAGGCAAATCATGAAATCTGTGAGTGAGATACTCACTGAAAACGGCACCCGCGAAAGCTGGATTCAACTCATCGAAGTGGCGTCGCGGGAAGTCTTCGAGCTCATGCTTGATTGCCGACTGACCGTGCCGGTAACCGCGGAGGAGACCCCCGTCGGCGTCACGGCCATGGTGGGATTGGCGGGGCAATTGTGCGGCGTGCTCAGCATTCGTTGCAATGGCAGGACGGCCGCACTCATGACTTCCAAGATGCTGGGTGTGGCACTCGATAACGTCGGCCCCGATGTGGCGGACGCGCTCGGCGAAGTCTGCAATATGATCGCCGGAAACTTCAAGAACAAGATCGCCGGCTTGGGGAACCGTTGCATGCTTTCCCCGCCCTCCGTGATTACGGGGAGTGACTACGACCTGCACTCCCTCGCAGTCTCTCCCGCGCTGGAGGTGAGGCTGCTGTTCGAAGGCCTGCCGATCCTCGTCTCCCTTCATGTCCGCCATATCCACGGCTAAGGACAGTGGACGAGTCAGGTTCTCGCGGAGTCAGGTTCTCGCCGGCGCGGCGCCAAACACAGTTGATACCAGACCTTGAATCTCCTCCACCGCTTCATCCAATTCAAAGCTGAACCGCGCCAGATCCACTCCTTCGAGATCGCTGTGTTCCTTCAGCAGGACCGCCCATGCCGGATCGGAGACCAAGTCTACCTTGTGGCGCTCGTAGTAGCCGTAACCAAGGCCTCGCATGCGGCAGAGCAGGTCGCTCAGGTGCACCAGGGCCACCAGTGGCTGCGCTTTCTCGCTTTGCTCAATGGCATGATGACAGGCGATGACTTCGATGATGTCTTGGGCGAGTTCCCATTTTTCCGCCAAGGCGTGCCCGGTTTCGCAGTGCGTGAACCCCATGGCAGCACGTTCTGCCTCGTACAGGGGAATCTCGTCAAGGCAGGCGCGTTCCATCGCTGTGCCAAATTCCCTGGAAAAAACCATGCAGTTGACCATAAACCCGAGGTCGTGCAGCAGCCCCGCCATGTAAGCCTTCTCGCCATCCACGCCGGTTAACTTCTCGCTGAATTTCCGGCAGACCATGGCGCACCCCAACGAGTGTCTCCAGAATACTGCCGGATCCAGCACCCATTCCCCCGCGGGAAAAGCCTGCCCCAGACAACAGGTAAGAAGGATGGTTTCGACGCGACGCAAGCCTAGGCTGACCACCGCTCCCTTGATGGAGCGGGGTACCTGCGCCAGCCCGAAGAGCGGTGAACTGGCCACCCGGAGGCATTGCGCGGCGATGGTGTTGTCGTAGGACACCAGGCGCACCACTTCGTCCACTCTTACTTCCTCCGTGGTACTGCCCAACATCTTCAGCAGGGGCAGGAAGACCGCCGGGATCGCGCGCATGGTCTCGATGCGCTGCACGCGCTCACGAATGGTTGCGTTGAAGGATGATGTCATGGTCTACCAGCGCTCACGGGTGGTTTCCAATACGCGATCGTTCCCGGAAAATGGACCAGGTGAAACTGGTCATTCAGGTTCATCAGGGATTCGGAGGTCCCTAGAAAGAAATACCCTCCAAAATTAAGATTGTTGAAAAAATGGTGAATCACCTTCGACTTCGAGGCGCCGTCAAAATAGATCAGCACGTTGCAACAGAAAATCAGGTCCATGCATTTCATGAAAGACATCTTGGAATCGTCCTGGAGGTTCAGCCGGCTGAAGGTGATCAGTTTCTTCACTTCCGGGAGCACTTGAAGTTTCTTTTCGCCGGCCGTTGAAAAATATTTGCGTTTGAAATAATCCGGCGTGGAGCGCAGCGCGTAATCGCCGTAGATGCCGGCCCTTGCAGTTTCCACGGAGTTGTCATTCAGGTCTGTGGCTAAAATCTCCACCGTCCAACCTTTCAGTAAGCGCTCCCTTTCCTCAAGCATGTTCATGGCCAGGGTGTAGGACTCTTCCCCGGTGGAGCAGCCCGCACTCCAGATCCGCAAACGCTTGGTGATCTGCTTGGATTTCTCCGTCACGATCTCGGGCAGGATTATTTTCCGCAGCGCGTCGAGCTGAGGCTGGCTGCGGAACAGGCTGGTCTCGCCGATGGTGATTTCGTTCAGCAGGTGCCGAAGTTCCCCATCGCGGCCGGGTGGCGCCGTAAGACGATCCCAATACTCGCGCGGCGTCCGCGCGCCCAGCTGTTTCATCCGCCGTCCACAACCATCCGCCAGCAGATAAAGTTTTTCCTCGGCCTTGTAGATGCCCGAAACCTTGTACACCAGATCGCGGATGTGCCGGTACCTGGGGTCGACGGTTTCGGCGCTCTTGGCGGAAGCGAGCGGCGCAGCGGCTCTTTGGGGGGCGATTGTCATTTTGCCGGAGGCTCCAGGGCTGCATAAGTTTTCATCTGAAAGTGAGTGCGCGATCCACGGCTCTGTAGGACGCGGCGGATGATTTCCGGTGCCAAATGATCGAGCGGATAGGCGGCGTCATCCAGCCCCGAGGCATGCACCAGGCCAGGCATACCCCAGACCACTGAGGAAGCCTCGTCCTGGATGATCACGTCTCCACCCGCGTCCCGAATCGCCAGCGCCCCCAGCACGCCGTCCGAACCCATACCGGTCATCACCACTCCGAGTACGTTTCCGCCGCAGGCTTTCGCCACCGAGCGAAACAACACGTCAACCGCCGGCCGGCAGGAATTCTCTTGCGGATCCTGATTCAAGTCCAAACGCCAATTCACGCCTCGCACGACCTTCATATGGAAATTCCCCGGAGCGATCCAGGCGTGGCCGGGGGAGAGAGCCACACCCGCGCGGCCTTCCTCCACGGGGATGGCGGACCGGCTGGCCAGCCGTTCGGCCAGCAGGCTTGTAAAAATTGGCGGCATGTGCTGCACCACGACAATCGGGACAGGAAAGTCATTCGGAATCCGCGGCAAAACTTCCGCCAGGGCATTCGGTCCGCCGGTTGAGCTGCCGATCGCCACGATTTCAATGCGTGGATTGTTTCGCACTCGAAGCTTCACTGCCGGACTACATCCGGGCAACGGCAGGAGTTTCAAAGGAACGAGGATGCCGCACAGCACCTTGATCTTGGGGATAAGCTCGGCGCGTATGCGCTCCATCGCCGCTGCGGGGCTGCCGGTATTGCTGGGTTTAGTGGCATAGTCCGACGCTCCCAGCGAAAGCGCGTCGAGAGTCGCCGCCGCCCCTCGCGCAGTGAGCGTGCTGAACATAATCACCGGCAGCTTGGGATACAGCTTGCGGACTGCCGTGAGCGTCTCCAAGCCGTTCATCACCGGCATTTCGATGTCCAGCGTGATCAGGTCGGGCTTGAGGTGTGGAATTTTCGCAAGAGCGATTCGCCCGTCGCTGGCCACGCCAACTACTTCCAGCGCGTGATCTCCCGACAAGGCGTCGGAAAGCAGTTTCCGAATTACCACCGAATCATCCACCACCAGGATGCGAATTGGAGTCATAACAAATCATGCCAGTAGCTTAGGAGCCGGCACGGGCCGCTCGGCTCTGCGTTTGAGCCTCTTCCGCGCCATGCCCGTGACGAGCCTCGAAGGCGTTGATCTTGAATTGTTCGACCAGGTGGCGTAGTTGTGTGCACGTCTCCACCAGTTGCCGGGACGCATTCTGAGTGTCAGTGGCACCGCGCGTCGTACCCTGCGCCGCTTCCGCCACACCGGTAATATTGCTGGTGATCTCGCCACTGCCCCGCGCCGCTTCGCTCACGTTGCGCGACATCTCGTTGGTAGTGGCGTTCTGCTGCTCCACCGCCGATGCGATGGTGCTGGATATATCGTTGATCTGATTGATCACCGTGCTGATCGATGCAATCGCTTCCACTGCTGCCTTGGTGTCGGTCTGAATAGCTTCGATTTTCCGGCTAATGTCTTCCGTAGCTTTGGCAGTTTCCTTCGCCAGTTCCTTGACTTCGTTGGCCACCACCGCAAAGCCCTTGCCTGCCTCGCCCGCCCGGGCCGCTTCAATAGTCGCGTTCAGCGCCAACAGGTTGGTCTGCTGCGCGATCGACGTGATGACCTTAATTACCTGGCCGATCTCCAGGGAAGAATCACCCAGTTTCGACACAGTGGTAGTTGCTGTTTCGGCCACCTTGACTGCGGAGGTTGCGACCTTGGCCGCTTCCGTGGCGTTCTTGGCAATTTCTTTAATGCTGGCGCCCATCTCTTCGGCGCCGGTTGCTACTGTTTGCAGATTCTGGCTGACCGCATGTGCCGCTTTGGAAACCACATCAGCTTGGGCCGAGGTCTCCTCGGAATTGGCGGTGATCTGCTGGCTGGCGACATTCAGTTCTTCGCTGGCGCTGGCCACCTGAAGCGTATTCTCCGTGATGGCCTGGATCATGCGTTTCAGGCTGCTGCTCATCTTATTGATCGCTGTCGTCAGGTCGCCCAGTTCGTCCTGACTGCGGACTTTCAGGTCGTCAAGGGTCAAGTCCCCCGCCGCAATGGCCTCTGCCTGGCTCAGAACTGACTGGGTTGCGCCGGCGATTCTCCGGCTCAGGAACACTGCCACAAAGATTCCGTTGGCCAGGGCCAACAGGGTAACGATCGTCGTCGTCAGGTTGAGCGAGCGATTTTCCGCATTCATGTCCTCCCGGCTTTGCTGCAATAGCTTGTCGAAAGAGTCCGTTATGTCGCCAAGCGGCTTCTTGATGGCCTCGGTGACGGGCGTAGCCGTATCGGCGAATTCGTTTCCCGCCTTAACGATGGCGCCACGTTCGCTGCCGGCAGCGTGCTTCATGGCCGCTTCCTGGAATTCCCGGAGACTGGAAAGCTCCTGCTTGGTTTCGGTTAGGCGGTCACGGTCGGCTTGCAGGGTCCATTGAGGAGACATTTCGTCCAGTCTGGCAACGTCCTTACCAATGTCATCCCAATTCAAATCGAAAGTCTTCTTCGCGGCCTGCCATCGGGCTGATTGGTTTCCCGCAAGGATGACCTGTCGGCCCTTGCTCTGGGTCTGATTCAGGTCTCTCTGCAACTCCGCGCAGGCCTTGATCGTGGGGACGCGCACCGCCATGGCTCGTTCCTGCGCGGCTTTGATTGCTCCGGCTTTTACATAGTTGAGCACCGCGCTTAGAACCGTGAGGGTAAGGACGCATGCAAAGCCCAGTCCCAGCTGCTTCCCCAGTGTGAATCTCATTTCCCTTTCCCTCCGGTGGTTGCCAGGAACAGCGTTCGCCCGCAAAGCTTTCATCGGCACATAGAGCGGCAAACTTTAGCGGGAGAATGTTTCCGAGCAGCGGGGGGATGCGAGTGTCAGGGGCAATGACTCGTGGCTCGCAGCATCTCAGTCAGAAGGAAAAACTAGTTTCGTTACCTTGCATCCGTCATCTGACATGCTTTTTCGATGTCCAGCACATGCATGAGCCGGTCGTTCAGTTTGTGGACTCCGACGATGATGCTCCGCACCGGCCCTCGCAGAGTTTCCGGTGGCGGCTCGAAGCTGGTCTCCTCGACCTCGACCACATCACCGATCTCGTCCACTAACAGGCTGACCGCGCCATCCTCGGAACGCACCACTACGTTCATGGCAAACGTGCCCGGCGGGCTGGGCTCCAGTTCCAGCCGCCGCCGCAGATCGACCGCGGTCACGATCTGGCCGCGCAGGTTGATCAGGCCACTGACCACTGGGGGCGCCAGCGGGACCTTCGTCATCTCCAGCGTGCGGATCACTTCCTGGACGCCTTTCAATTCCACGCCGAACAGCAGCTTGTCCAGATAGAACGTGCAAAACTGTGAAGTTTGGGCCATGGCTTAGGTTCTAAACCTCCAACGACTTGGGCTTCGTCGCTGGGTCGGGCCGCGGCGCACCCAAATCTGCCCTGCGAAGAATGGCCGGGATGTCCAGCAACTCCGTAACCCGCCCGCCAATCACGACGGAATAGAGCACCGCCGCCCGGTTCGCCGCCGATCTCACATCCGCCCGGTCTTCGACGATGTCCAGAATCCGTTCCACGACCAGGCCAAAGCGGTGGCCATCGTGATTGAGCACCAGCACCTGAATCGGGCCGGAATCGAGCATGGGCGGGGCTTGCAGGACTCGCAGTTTGTTGCGCCTCTCTTCCAGCACGACATTGAGTCGAATCAAGGGTAGGATATTGCCGCGGTATTGCGTCACCCACTGGCTACCCGACATTTCCACTTGCGCCACCGGAAACTCCTCCAGACGCGCCAGCATGCTCAGCGGTATAGCCATGCGCGAATCACCCGGGCCCGCGAACAGCAGGAAAGTTTGTTTGTCTCCGGCCACTACCGCGACTCCGGCGGATTTTTCAGTCAGGGCACGACTTCTGGTTTCGGTAACCACGCCCGCGTACTGCGCCAGCCCAAGTACGTCCAGGATGAGCGCCACCCGGCCGTCCCCCATAATGCTCGAACCGGCAAAGATCTTCACCGCCTTCAGCTGTTTGCGCAGCGGCTTCACCACGATTTCTTCCGTGTCGTTGATCTGATCCACCACTAGCCCGAATTGGCGCTCGTCGGCTTGCAGCACCACGATGTTGACCTCGCCTTCTAGCGCGGGGCACGCATCCCCGGGGAGTTTCAATTCGCGGTCAAGGTAGACAAGGGGCAGCAGGCGCCCGCGCAGCCGATAGACCGGCGCGCCATGCACCAGCTCGATTCCTTTGCCCACTTCATCGGCCCCGAGTCGCACCAGTTCGAGCAGACTCACTTGGGGAATGGCGTAACGGTCTCCGCTACAGGTCACAATCAGCGCGGGGATGATGGCCAGGGTCAAAGGAATCTTCACGCGGACCGTCGTGCCCTGGCCGAGAGTCGATTGCACGTCCACGGTTCCACCAATTCTTTCGACGTTGGTCTTCACCACGTCCATGCCCACGCCACGGCCAGAGACGTTGGTCACCTTTTCCGCGGTGGAGAATCCGGGAAGGAAGATCAAGTTGAAGACTTCCCTTTCGGTCATGCGCGCCGCCTGTTCGGCGGTGATGAGTCCACGTTCGACCGCCTTCTTGTATATGCGTTCGACATTCAATCCCGCACCATCGTCACTGATCTCGATGTTGACCTGCCCGCCCTCATGAAACGCCCGCAGAGTCAGGCGTCCGGCGCGGTCCTTTCCCCATTTCACGCGGTCTGCGGGAAGTTCGATTCCATGGTCGACGGAATTGCGAACCAGATGCGTAAGTGGGTCCTTGATCGCCTCAATGATGGTTTTATCCAGCTCCGTCTCTTTGCCCTCCATCTCGATGGTGACTTCCTTGCCGCAGCCGAGCGCGACATCCCGGACCGTACGTGGGAACTGGCTCCAGATGTTTCCGATGGGCTGCATCCGCGTCTTCATCACTCCCGCCTGAAGTTCAGTGGTGATCAGGTTCAGACGCTGGGCGGCAGCCAGAAAGCCCGCGTCTTTCATGCGGTTGGCGAATTGCAGCACCTGGTTGCGCGCCAGCACCAGTTCGCCCACCAGATTCATGACCTTGTCCAACAACCCAACATTTACCCGGACGGTGCTGTCCGAAGCAGCCCCCTGCTCGCGGGAAGACCGCTGGATGCGCAAGGCATCCACCACATCGGCGGGCTGGGCCGCACCCTGTTCCACCAGAATCTCGCCCAGCCGGCGCGGGTCGCCGTCCTCCTGCTTCTGGGTGGCGATCCGGATCTCCCCCGGCGTGACTCCGGCACGCTCCATCAGAATGTCGCCGATATTGGGCGGGGCGTCGGCCACCTCGGACGCGCGTTCCCGCGACACCGCAGCCACACTCACCCGCGCGGTGGGCAGCTGCTGCAGGCGGGTCAGGGTGGCAATCAGCAAAGAATCGTCGCGCTCTCCTTCCTGGCCGGTCTTCTCGATCTGGCTCAGCATCTGGCGAACTGCGTCCACCATGCTCAGCAGCGCCGTGGTGAGTTCCGGGTTGAGCGTAAGCTGTCCGTCGCGCAGACGGGTCAGCAGGTTCTCGCCCACGTGCGCCACCTTTTCCAGTTTGTTTAAGCCCAGGAACCCGCACGTGCCCTTGATGGTGTGAATGGTGCGAAACACGCCCGCCAGCGCCTCTTTATCGTGCGGGTTTTTCTCCAGCCCGACCAGGTCCCGGTCCAGCCGGTCCAGATTCTCGTAGCTCTCTACCAGGAACTCTTTGACGATCTCAATGTCGCTGTCACTCTGGCTCATCGAAGTCGTCCCTGCGCTGGTGTGAGTAAGGTCTCAGGCTGGGAGTAGCCGCTCGCGAACTCTCCCGGTTCATCTATCGGCCGTTCCGGCGATTCTCATTAGAGACCGGAAACGTTTCGCCGCGCGCGCATCGGTTGCGCAGAGTGAGTAAGGAGAAAGAGCTTGGAGGTACCCGAGAGGGGAATCTCGGGCGGAAAAGGAGGCGGGGCAACACCGACTGCAACGGAAGCGCAGAATCGAACGCGGAACGAAGATCAGTACGGGGCCGGAACCACCGCGTCTTCCGGATATCCCGGCATGCCAAACTCCGGCACGTCGAGACCTTCTTCTTCCACCTCTGGCGCGACTCGCATGCTTTTCACCTTGTTGACCGACCAGAAGACAACGTAGGTGGCGCCGAACGCCCAGACTGCATATAAAGTCGCCCCCATAAGCTGGCACAGGAACTGCCGCGTGTCCCCATGCAGCAAACCTGTTACGCCTTGACCGGAATGGCCGAGATACGCCGCCGCACCCACGCCGTTCCATCCTGCGCCATAAGCGCCGTCGGCAAAGATGCCCACGCTGACGGCCCCCAACCAGCCGCAGTAGCCGTGTACCGAAATAGCGCCGCAGGGGTCGTCGATCTTGAGCACGCGCTCGTTGAAGAGAACCCCGCCACACACCAGAGAGCCAGCCAACACGCCGATCATCACAGCCGAGGTCGGAGACACAAAGGCGCACGGCGCGGTGATCGCTACCAGCCCCGCCAGCATTCCATTGCAGGCCATAGTGATGTCAGGCTTGCCAAACACGAAATACCAGATCAGCATCGCCGCCGCCGAGCCCGCAACCGCTGCCAGATTCGTGTTCACGGCGACCACCGAGATCCGAAGATCTGTCGCTCCCAGAGTCGACCCCGGATTAAATCCCATCCAGCCAAAAAGCAGCAGGAACGTTCCGGTCACGACGTACACAATGTTGTGAGCGGGAAAAACGCGAATCTTTCCGCCGGGGCCATATTTTCCGAGGCGCGGACCCAGAATAATCGCGAGAGCCATGGCACAGAAACCACCTACAGCATGAACCACGGTCGATCCGGCAAAGTCGACGTACCCGTGACCCAGATTCAATGTGGACCCAACTTGCGACAACCACCCGCCACCCCACGTCCAGCAGCCCGCAATCGGATAAAGAATCGCACCGATGAAAAGTTCACAAAGCAGGAATGCCCAGAATGTGATCCGCTCGCAAATGGCGCCAACAATAATGTAGCCCGCCGTTTCCATGAACACGACTTCAAACAGGGTCAGACAGTTGCTGGCACTGTCATAGGCCGGACCGACCAGAAAAAATCCCTTCCCTCCAACGAATCCCCATTGCCCACTGCCAATCAGAAAGTGATTCAGCGTGGGAATGCCGCCCAGATTAGTGGGCGCGGCATTGATGGCAACTGCCCCAAACTGAAACGCATATCCGACCGCGTAGTAGGCGAGAAACGCAAACACGTAGGCCGCGAAGTTCAGCATCATCAGGTGGGCGGCATTCTTCTTTCGTACCAGCCCGCAGGTGAGCAGCGCAAAACCCGCCTGCATGAACAAAACCAGATAGCCAGTGTTCAGGGTCCAGGCAAAATTTGTGGCGACTCGAACGTGCCCAACGCTGTCAGCCAGCTTTACGGCCAGCGGCTCTTTTGTTGCCTGTGCTTGGTAGTCATCGAAAGCTTTCTTGTTCGCGGCGTAGTCCGGAGCTGTCTTGTCAGTGGGCTCAGTGACTACAAAGGGATTGCCCGCTGCGTCCACGGCGGCATTCTTGTCTCCGGTGGCGGTGCCGGATGGATCGGGCTTGGGCCCATCGTCGGCAAAACAAGGCGTGGCCAACCCTGCCAAGAACCCGGCGGTTAGAAGAATGGCGAGACCAGCCGAGACTAGCCACAAGAATAGAAAGCGCCAGTTGTTTGGCTGTGAGCCGACCCCGAGCGCCATCGCGTTCAAATTCGCAGTCCTCTCCCTGTTCCGCAGAACAATAAAGGCAGGCTCTCACGCAGTCCAATTGAAATTTCTTATCGAGCCCATCACTGGCTCAAATAACGCCCGCGGACTCGTTGCGCGCACCTCTCACCAGGATTTCTTCGCCCTCTGGAAAGACGCAGATCCTGACCCCCCATCCTCAAGCAGGCCAAAGCGGAATACGCAAAACTCCGGTAGCCTTCGTCGGCATCACTTTGCGCCGGTTGCGGGCGCTGCTGCGCCAGCAGGCGGTCCTGCTTTTGCGAACCATTCCTCGAACCAGTCGAGACCACGCAGTGTGTAATCTCGCGCGTCAGCAGGCTTCATGATCGCGTGTCCTTCGTTGGGATAGACCACAAGCTGCGTCGGCACATGCAGAGTTTGCAGTGCATGCCACCATTCCACCGATTGTTCCATCGGCACCTCGCCGTCGCGGTCGCCAACCAGAATCAGCGTTGGCGTCTTCACTGCCTTCACGAAGTGCATGGGATCGCTCTTGGCATACACAGCGGGATCGTCATACACCGATGCGCCGAAGAATGGGATCATCCATTCGTCGATGTCGTTGAGCCCGTAGTAGCTCAACCAGTTGGAGAGGCCCGCGCCCGCCACCGCAGCGGCAAAGCGCCGCGTTTGGGTCTCGGCCCACATAGTCATGTAGCCGCCGTAGCTGTGACCGCGAATGCCGAGGCGCTGGGTGTCAATCGGATATTGTTTCGAGATCGCATCCACTCCGGCCATGATGTCGCGGAAATCACCGCCGCCAAAGTCTTTTACATTGCCCTGCGTGAACGCCTCGCCCTGGCCATAGCTCCCGCGCGGGTTGGGGCATAGAGCAAAGTAACCCAGCGCTGATTCGAGGCCCATGCCGCGCTCGTCCCAACGTGGCATGCAGGCAGCGGATGGGCCGCCGTGTACATTGACGATCAGCGGATACTTCTTTCCTGGCACGATATCCTTAGGCAGCAACAACCAGCCTTGAACGCGGGTCGCGCCATTCATCCAATGGATTCGCTTCATCTCTCCCCAAGCCGGTTTCACCTCGGCGTTGAAGCTGGTGAGTTGCTTCCAGTTGCCAATCGGCCCTGCCCAGATTTCCGGCGGAGTGCCCGATGATTGACGCACGACCGCGGTAACCACCTTCTCGGAGGAACTACCCGAGGCCGAGGCTGCACCCGCAAGTGAAACCGCTTCCTCGCCCGCCCACAGCGTCTGGGCGTCGCCTCCCTTCACACTCACGCTGCCGAAGCCGGAACTGCCGTCTACATTCTCTGCGAACGTAATGCGTCCGGGACCCGTCCACGCGAGCGCTGAAGGCGATGCCTTAATGCCGGGCGTAAGATTTCGCGCGACACCTCCGGTGACTGGGACGATATAGATGTCGCCGCCAGTTGAGCCCTCATCGCTCATCAACCCTTCGATGAAGGCGACATTCTTTCCATCCGGGGAGACGCGCGGATCTGCGATCTGCAACTTGGGCTTGTAAATCTCGTGCATCCCGCCATTCTGGGCATTGACGAGATAGAGGCGAGCGATATACCAGTTGGCATCGCCGGCGCCATGTGCCGCAGTTACAGCCCAGCCTTGGCTGTCGGGAGTCCAGTCGTACTCATAGACGTACACGTCTGCGGGCGTGATCTGCGCAAGATGATCCGTGCCCAAGTCGATGGTCGCAACACGCTGCTCGTAAGTTTTTTCGTCGATGACTCCCGCGAGGGGCGTCATGGGCTGCAATGGCCCGGCAACCCGGGGTATGCCCTCAATAAAAAGGACGGCCAGCTTCGACCCGTCGGGAGAGAAGCGCGGCGCTTCGACATAGCCTTTAAGTTCCGCATGCTTTGCCGGCGAGCTGCCGTCAGCTGCCGCGGTCCAGACTTGAGCGGAGGGAACGTCGCCGGGCAGGTCCGCGATGAATGCGATCCGCTTGCCGTCCGCAGACCAAGCCACATCACGAAGCGAAGGATTGCCTTCCAACGCGATCGCCTGTGCAGGCCCGCCACTGGCGGGCATTACCCAAAGTTTTCGATCGGCAAGGTAGAGCACCTGAGATCCGTCGGGAGAAAGCGCAACCTGCCCAATCCTCTTCGCGTGCGGCATGGAGTCCAGCGCGGCGGCGGCGCGCGAAGGTGCAGCTTTGTCCTGCGCGAAAACGGACGTAGCAACGAAGAAGGATGCAACGGCGCAACACAGCGCCAGATTAAGAAAGGGATGATTCTTTCGCAGATTCATGGCGGAAGGAGTATAGCTGGTTCGCGGCCAGGATTCCCAACCGTTAGAACCGGCCAAACCGCGCGTGGGTTGTACAATGCGCATGAAGAAAAGCCCGGAAACAACCTGGAGCACTGGTGATCAATCGTGTCTATGCCCCGTCGTTGATCTTCATCTTGCTCATGGTCGCTTTCACGAGCGGCATATCCATCGCGCAGAAAACCGGCGGTTTAACTGCCATCATCGCCCCAACTCCACCGATGGGCTGGAATAGCTGGAACAAGTTTGGCTGCAACGTGAGCGACAAGCTGATTCGCGAGATCGCTGACGCCATGGTCAGCACTGGAATGCAGTCCGCGGGCTACCAGTACGTCAACATTGACGACTGTTGGCAAGTCAGCCGCTCGGCTGACGGAACAATTGTTGCCGATCCGCAGCGTTTTCCCGGCGGCATCAAGAGCGTCGCCGACTATGTCCACAGCAAAGGATTGAAGCTCGGCATCTACACCGACGCCGGCCGAATGACCTGCGAGAAGCGGCCAGGCAGCTACGACCACGAATTTCAGGATGCCAGAACCTACGCCTCCTGGGGCGTGGATTACGCGAAGATTGACTGGTGTTTCGCCGAGGGGCTCGATCCAGAAGTGCAGTATGCGAAAATTCGTGACGCGCTGGCGCAGTCGGGGCGGGCAATCGTCTTCAGCATTTGCAACTGGGGCGTGAAGGCTCCATGGCGCTGGGGCCCGAAGACTGGAAATCTCTGGCGCACCACCGGTGACATCACGGATAACTACGATCGCATGTCGGTGATCGGCTTCGCACAAAACGGCCTGGAGAAATTTGCTGGCCCCGGACACTGGAACGATCCCGACATGCTGGAAGTTGGTAATGGCGGCATGAACCGCGACGAATATCGCACCCACATGGCCCTCTGGGCCATCCTGGCCGCGCCTTTGCTCGCGGGAAACGACCTGCGCACCATGACTGCCGAGACCAAGGAGCTTCTAACAAACTCTGAGGTGATCGCCGTCGATCAGGATCCCAAGGGCATACAGGGCCACCGCGTGTGGGAGGAGGGCCCGCTGGAAATCTGGATAAAGCCGCTCGACGATGGCAGCCAGGCGGTTGGGCTTTTCAATCGTTCCGATGCCGCTCTTGAAATACAACTCGACTCCAAGCTGATCGGCGCGCAGCCCTCATCGAAGTTACGCGATCTGCTCGATCACAAAGATCTCGGCCCGATCAAAGACTCTTACTCGACGGAAGTTCCGGGGCACGGCGTAGTTCTGCTCCGGGTTTCTAAGTAAAGCTTGGCGTCTCGCCTATTGCGTGATCCCCATCTGCGTCAAGATGAACGCGTTATCAAACGCCGATTCTTTCAAGCGATCGTAGCGGCCGGAAGCGCCTCCGTGCCCCGCTGGACTCAGATTCGTCTTCATGATCAAGACGTTGTGGTCAGTCCTCAGCGCCCGCATCTTGGCCACATACTTGGCCGGCTCCCAGTACATCACCTGGCTGTCGTTGAACGAGGTCTTCACCAGCATGTTGGGATAAGCCTTGGCCTCGACATTGTCGTAAGGCGAATACGTGATCATGTAATCGAAGGCCGGCTTCTCTTTCGGGTTTCCCCATTCTTCGAATTCCGGAACGGTCAGCGGCAGCGATTCGTCAAGCATGGTGTTGATGACATCAACAAACGGAACTCCCACCACCGCAGCCTTGAACAAATCGGGACGCATGTTCACTACTGCGCCCATGAGTAGCCCGCCCGCACTTCTGCCTTCGATCACCAGCTTATCTTTGGAACCATATCCCTGCGCCACCAGATATTCAGCGCAGGTGATGAAGTCGGTGAACGTGTTTTTCTTGTGCATCATTCGTCCATCGTCGTGCCAGGCCTTGCCCATCTCGCCGCCGCCCCGAATGTGGGCTACGGCCGTGACCACCCCGCGATCGACCATGCTGAAAAGGTTGGCGTTGAAATTGATATCGATGGAGGCGCCGTAGGAACCATAACCGTACAGATACAGCGGCCCTTTCCCATCAAGCTTGGCGCCTTTCAAGTGGACGACTGAGATCGGAATCTTCACCCCATCGGATGCGGTCGCATAGACTTGCTCGACTTGGTAACGAGTGCGGTCATATCCGCCAGGAATCTCTCGCTGCTTCAACAAAACGGACGTCGCGTTCCGCATGTCGTATTCGAAGATCGATAGCGGCGTAATCGCCGACTGGTACACGTAACGGAACTTAGCCGTGTCGTATTCCCGATTGATGTAGTCGTACGCGTCGTAAGCCGGTTCCGGAAACTCAATCCGCTTCGATTGTGCGCTGCCCAGATCAGTTACGCTGATCTGCGGCAATCCGTTTTCCCGCTCGTACCGGACGTAGTAATTCTTGAAGAACGCGACGTCGTCCAGCATGACGCTGGGACGGTGGGCCACCACCTCCTGCCAGTTCTGCCTGCGAGGATCGCCAACGGGCGCTTTCACCAGACGGAAGTTGCGCCCCGTGTCGTTCACACGGATGTAAAAGAAATCCCCGTTATGGTCGGGAAAGTACTCGACATCCTGCTTGCGCGGCTCCATGAGTTTCCACTCCGCCATCGGCTGGTCAGCTGGGATGTATCGGACTTCAGTAGTAGTGTGGCTGCCGGAAATCAGAAAAATGTAGGCTTTGCTGAGCGTCTTTCCCGCCTCCACATTGAAGCGCTCATCCTTCTCTTCAAAAACCAGGTCGTCCGAGCCGGTCGTGCCCACCGTGTGACGATACAGCCGGTACTGGCGCTTGGCGGCGTCTTCGACCGTGTAGAAGAGCGTCTTGTTGTCATTGGCCCATACCACCGAGCCCACCTTCTCCGCATGATCGGCAAGAATCTTCCCAGTGCGCAGGTCCTTCACCGCGAGTACGTACTGGCGAAAGCCGGTGTTGTCGGTGGAATACGCGAGCAGGTTTCCGTCGCTGCTCACCGCGTAAGCGGCGACAGCCATGAAGACCTGGCCCTTCGCCATCTCATTGATGTCCAGCACCACTTCCTCGGGCGCTTCCAGGCTGCCTTTCTTGCGACAGCGAATCTGGTATTGCTTGCCGGCTTCGGTGCGAGCGTAGTAAAAGTAGTCCTCTTCTTTATAAGGGACGTCGACGTCGGTTTCCTTGACGCGGCCCAGCATTTCGTCATACAGATGTTTTTGAAATGCCTCGGTGGGCTTCATCACCGCTTCGGTATAGACGTTCTCAGCTTCGAGATACGCCCGCACTTCAGGGTTCTTCTTCTCGCGCAGCCAGAAGTAGTTGTCCACCAGCGTGCGGCCATTCACCTCGGTCGTCCTTGGAACCTTCTTCGCGACCGGCGGCGCTGGGAGCGACGAGTTGTCGGCGGCAAGAATGCTGAGAAGAAAAACGAACAGCAAAACGGCAAGCTGAAAACGTCTCGGAAAGGTCCGATTCATAGAGAGGCTCCGAATGTCGCTTAGGGATAGCGGCGCAAGTATACCCAACTGGCCGCCCCAATCGTAAGCCCGACGGGGAAAGAGTCTATCGGTTAGCCGAAGAGGTTTGTCGCAGCACGATTCGAGAGCCCTTCAACTCATAGCGGTTGTCGCGCCAAACGTAGCGCAGGTTCAAGTAACTGGCGAACCACACCACAAAGCCGAGGAAGTCGCGTAGCGGATAAAGCCAGGGCGCCCGCCGTATCTGAGGATCGCGAACCACGTTCCAGCCGACGAACCACGCTTCGATCAAACGATTCAGCACCGCTACGCACAGTAGAAGAAGTCCAATTCCCCAGTGTCCCAACCCAGCTGCTGCGGCAAATCCAAGCAGGCCGTAAGGCATAGCGAAGATCAATCCACTTCCTAAGTGGCCCTTGGGACGCGAATAGCGCGTAGTCTGCGCCCAGCGCAACTGGTTCTGCCACATGCGCGTGAACGATTTCTGGTTCACTACATGATCGATGACGTGTCCAGAGAGCACAACCCGGTAACCGTTCTTCGCGATCAGGTTCCCGATGGTAAAGTCATAGGCCATATAATCTTGCAGCGCGGCGTAGCCCCCAATGCTCGCCAGCGAATCCTTGCGGACCACGGTTGTCGGCCCCAACCCGAACTTCATTCCTTCCAGTAAATTCGCCACCAGCACTCCCGCTGTCATTTCCACCGACATGCCGATCGCCGTTAGGCCGGAGAAAAATCCGGCCGCGTTCTTGCCCCGATACACGCACGTCACCATGCCAACCTCCGGATCGAGCAAGGGCGGCACAATTTCTCGAATATACGTCGGAGAGACTTCCACATCGCTGTCCGCAGTCACCAGAATTTCGTGAGCCGCTGCCTCGGCCATGCAATGAAACGAGTAGACGACCGGGTTGGGCCACGTCCCTTTGGCAATCAGCACCCGGCATGGGATGTGCGGATAACGGGCGCTCACCTCACGCACCACATCCAGCGCCGGATCATTCGCATCATCCGACGCGACGAGAATTTCAAAGTCAGGATATTCCTGCCGGAAAAAGCTCTCGAGGTTCTCCTTGAGCTGCGCTTCTAAACCGTGAACCGGCTTGAGCACGGAGACCGGCGGTAGGTGCGCATCGTCGGGAATGGAATTGAGTTGCTTCCGCGCGGCCGCCCGAAACCTAACCACCCCCAGCAGTGCCAATGCCAGGAATACCGCCGAAGACACCATGCCGGCCACTGCCACACCCAAAACGAAATATAGAATCAGCCGAAGCAATTTGTTTGTAATATCCGCGTGGCCGGACGCTGCCGGCCTCTAGAGTCACTACACCAGTTCAAACTATACATTTCCGGGGGCTTGGAAGTAAGCGGAGGCAAGGCGGTCGGCGCGTCACTTCGGGTTTTCGCGCGCGGTCTCACTACCTGGCAGCGGCGCTGCTTTTGTAATCTTGTAGTCTTTGTACTCGATCGACAAAACGGCCCTGCCTCCCAGCCGAATCACACTCTCCGTATGGTTCTCGGCCGGAAGCCAGAAGCCATTCACCTTGACGTATCTGTGCTTGACCTCCGTCTTCTTGATCCAGAACGACGGGTTCTTCGCCGGTTCTCCCTCGATCCGCACCACCGCGAAATCCTTCGCATCCACCCAGATTTTCCCGCGATAGAGGAACTTGTTCTTGGTCCGGGGCAGGAGGTTGAGGACGTATTGCGCGCCATCCGCCGTCGTTTCGTACCCGGCAGACGTAAACTCGTAGTTGTCGGTGCTCAGCGCGGTGTTCCGCCGGTTCTCTTCGTTCGCGGCTTCCTGCTCGCCCTCCAGCAACTTCTTAAAGATGCGGTCGACAATGAACTTGGAACCGCTTTGCGACACCACGCTAAAGGTTTTCGAATTCGGAGCGCTGTACGTCACGCTGACCACCATCTCAGCGTCGCGATCCCCTCCGAGACCTCGATACTGCAGGCGGTAGACGCGGGTTCCGTTGAATTGGAACAGTGCCGCCGCTCGCTGCGCATTCCTTTCCTGAAGTTTCCTGGCCACCTGCTCGGCAGGCAGACGGACATTCTGGGCGGAATACGAGGACGGCCCCGCATCCGGCCCCTGGGAAGGCGGCTGGCCGACACACACCAAACTAAAGCCCAGCAGCAACAGGCCACTTACAGCGCGACTTCTAACTCTCGAGCGCCCCATATCCACCTTGGATGACGAACCGGCAGTTTCAGTTTACCCGAGACTGGTGACCCACGAAGGCGTAGCAGCTGTATTCTGGTCTTCCGTTCCCATGCTGGGATAGTACGGCTAGTTACCTTTGTGCCTCACTCATCGGGGCCATTCCGCTTCGTCCAGCTTTGTCGCACACTGTCTCTGGCCATCGAATGCTAGCAACCAGTGTCCAAACAGACCGCCGACGGCAGGGTCGTATTCAGGCCGTTCTGCCTGTGCGGGTTCGTGGGACGGACGCTTCTGGGGCTTCCTTTGAGGACCTGGCGCACACCCTGGACCTTACACAAACGGGGGCCCGCTTGGGCGCGATTCGCCACGAACTGAAGGTGCTCGACACGCTGACCATTTTTTATCATCAGCGCCGCATGGAATTCACCGTGGTGTGGACGAAGCTGCTTGAAGGCAGGCACGAATACCAGGTCGGCCTGCAGGCTTTTTCGCAGGAGAAGGAACCCTGGGGAATGAGTCTTTTCAATTCCAGCGCACAGGGGGCAATTAGAGCCTCAGTGATGTCAGCCGCGGTCTGATCCATTAGTTTCTAGAGCAAGGAGGAATCATGAACCACTTTCTTAAGACACTCCGGTCAAATGAAGAAGGGCAGGACGTCGCGGAATACGCCGTGATGCTGGCGGTCGTTCTCGTCATTGTTGTCGGCACCGTCCGTCTCATCGGGGCAAAAGCCGGCAATGTGTTCTCGCAGGTCGGCAGCTCGATCCAATAGCAGATTCAAATTCTGGCGGGAGCAGTTCAAACTTCCGCCCGCGGATTGAGGCAACACAGGTAATAACTTCGAGCAAATGGAAGGAACACCCGCGGAAGCATCAGCGGCTTCTTTCTGGACGAGAGCGAGATCTTAGGGCCGCAAGGCGTTGCCCATCATCAGCACAAACAGCAGCGGAAGATAAATGACCGTGGCTTGGAGCACGTGCCGCGCCAGCATCTTGGATCGGGCGCTGGTAATGGGCAGTTTGAGAAATGCCAGCCGGGCACCAAAATAAAAGAGCCCTACGCCAAGTATCACCGCGCCCACCATATAAATCTTCCCCGCCATCCCGAAAACACTGGGCAAAACGCTCAGTGGAATCAGAATCAGGGAGTAGGCTACGATGCGCCGCGCCGTGGATCGACCATCCTCTTCCACCACCGGCAACATGCGAATTCCGCCGGCCGCGTAATCTTCCCGGTAGAGCCACGCGATGGAAAAGAAATGCGGGAACTGCCACACAAAAAGGATGCCGAACAAGATCAGGGTACCCCACTCCAGCCGCCCGCGCGCTGCCGCCCAACCTAAAACTCCCGGCATAGCTCCAGGAAAAGCGCCCACGAAGGTGCAGATGGGTGAGACTCGTTTCAACGGCGTGTAAGCCGCCAGGTACACTACCGACGTAAGGAAGGTCAGCAGTCCAGTCAGCGGATTCGTGAACACAGCAAGATAGATCGACCCACCAAACGTAGCCAGCAGCCCAGCCGTCGCTGCGTGGCCCAGGCTCATGCGGCCCGCCGGCAGTGGACGCTGCGCGGTCCTGCGCATGTGCCCATCTACTTCGTGTTCCATCACTTCATTCAGCGCGGCTGTGCCACCGGACACCAGCGCGATTCCCAGCAGCGCGTGAAAAAGTCCCCACGACAGTGACGAAACTCCCGCCTTCTGCGCGCCGAAATAATAGCCGCACCACGCAGTCATGACGATCAGGGTGGTCACGCGCAGCTTCATCAGCTCGCCATAGTCTCGCAGAAGAGACGTTGCCTGCTTGCGGAACAAGATCACGGGTTGGGTTATCGCGCTCATGGGAAAATTAGGTGGTGGTTGTCGTACGCTTTCCTCACACTCGCACAAGAACTTCGAGTCTAGCAAAGAGGCAGCTCCCACAACAGCCGCCCCACATCTCTAAGGACTGCATACGTACTCCTCTGAGTTTCGAAAGTCAAGTCGAAACTCCGGAACAACTCTCCTAGTGGCTCGCCGCAACCCCGGATTCATTGAAGGTTTCCGGTGGATCAAAAAAACACTGATGCCACAACCCCGCATCCGACAATTTGCCCGCCTTCCATAGCTGCAGCGTCGGAAACGCGGCCGCAATCATCCCCCCGTCAACTGAATCGAAGATCACAACAATCCCAGCCAACTCCTGCTTCTGCGCCAGCTCCGCATAATTCTTGTCCAGCACAGACTTCACGAACTCCAGTCTGAGTTGCGGGCCCGCATCTTTCTCCGCCTCGTTTATCTTTTCCACCGAAACGATCTTTACGCTTTTTCCCCGAAGCGGCGCCCAATCTCCCGGGAAAGGCGCAGTTTCTTCTCGAGTTACATGGAATAGATCTGCCGCCACAGGGCCGGAACTCGCTGGCGCATCGTTGTCCGGAACGCTGTCTGGCATTTCCAGGTTGTTGCGCCAGATCCATCCCCGGGACAGGCCGGAGATGCGTACGTGCACCCAGTCCCGGCTGAAATCCAGCATCTCGAACTCATCGTGCGCGCTGGCCAGGAACAAAGTCTTTGCCGTCAAACTCGCGCTCGACACCACCGGTGTTCCGTTTTTCTTCACCGCCACCAGGTTCCTCGGATGCGCCTGATTTTTCAGAATCTCTTCCAGGCTCGCCGCTTCGGTTTGCAGCGCACTCTGGTCTTTGTCGACAAGTTCTTTCTTGCCCGGCTGCTGGTCAGATTTTTCTTGCTCGGCCAGACTCTGCGCAAGCGACGACGAAAACCCGCCACCAGTTTCCGGAAGTCGAGGAACCGGCGCCGAAATGGTTGGTTCCGCAGGCTCTGCCATCTTCCCTGATTTGCTCGAAGAAGATTGCCCGGAAGAAGCCCGCCCTGCAGCAGATCGCTCCGACGGAAAGGGCTTTCTGGCTACATCTGCCGGAGCACTCGCTCCACCCAGCGCACCTTTGCCCGCTAACTGATCTGCCAGTTGATCCAGTAGATCCGCTTCCAGTCGTCCATTCGACGCTAATACTTGATATCCGGAGCGCGAGGCAACCGGATCAACGTACCAGGCAGTGACCTGCACATTCACCCGCACAATCGATCCGCCAGAAGGCGCCGCGCTGACCTGAAACCTGGACTGATAGTATCCGCGCTGATAGCGGTCCAAGGGATGGTCCGCCGAAGTCGCGAAACCGTCCAGCACCGGCAAGCGTCCCGCCGTGGCGCCTTGCATCTCTTTCAGAACTTTTTCCACCGTGGCCTTGGATTGCGGAAACGTCCGTTCGTACCCATTGCCCTGCGCGTGACTCCACTTCACACCGCAGGAAACCACGACGGCCGCCAGCAGCAAGTGCGCGGCCCTGTGCAATCCCCCCCGCGGGCGCGTCATGGCTGCTCCAGTTGATCGCGCATCATCCATCCGTGCTGCCCCTCGTGCGTCTCCACCCCGTACCAGTAAGGCGTCGATATCAAAATCAGCACTTCCGTTCCCGTGGTCAAAGACTGCAGCGTGCTCGCGGTATGGAACGGCGCCGACTTGAGCGGCGCTCCCGGAGCTTTGACCAGCCGCTCCACTTGCCTGCGAAGATCCTTCACGTGTTCTTCCAGGCTTGGCGCGGGCGCGGCTTCTCCGGAAACTGTTTGCCCCGACGCAGTTTGTCCGGACGTGGTTTGGCCGAACGTGGTTTGGCCCGATGCGCCTTGAAGCGACGAGGTCTCCACGCCTGGCGTTGAGGGAAGCGTGGTCGTGGTCACGTCACCCTGCATCGCCAGATTCTGCTTCCTTACCAGTTGTTCCTGCCGCTCTGCTTCGGCTTCGGCAGTCTGCTTTTTCATTACCTCGATCGCTTCCAGGTGTTCGTGAATGTCCTTGTACTCGGCACTTTCGACCGATCCGCTTGACTGGTGAACGGTGTGGCGGAAGTCTTCCTCAAAAAGCGCGTCGATGCGCAGCACCGTGTTCTTCTCGCCTTGCGCCATCACCACATAGCGCACGACCAGCGTCCCGACATCGCCGCTATCTTTGAAGTTGCGCGGGTCAATTGCCTGCTCACGAACCTTGTAGAAGACCTTCCCGCCCTCGTTCCATGCCGGAAATACGCGGGAGGAAGTGGCCGCTTTCGCGCCGCTTATGAATTCGTCTTTGTTGTACTCTTTGGTGCCCCGAATCACCCCGCTCTGCGTTACGTCTTCCACTACTTGCTCGACTTCACTCTGCGGCAGCGGGATGTTCACGATCAAGCCTTCGCCATAGGGCAGCTTGTCTTTTTCGCGGCCTGCGATCGGAAGCGCAGCCGCCAACAGCAGGAGTAGCACCGTGAATACACCCACTCCCCAGGACTTCGGCTCCAGGCTTCGCTTCTCCATCCGCCAATTCACGGTAATTTCCTTCCGGACTCCTGAGAGTCTCGTACCCAAGGTACAAAACTGTCAACTGGCTCGGCGATTGAGCTGGCTGCCGAAACGTGTAGCTTTACACGACTTGACAATGTAAAAAATTTGTTAAAACCACTTGCACTTTGCCTAGCGACCGTTGTAGGATTTCGCCCCGGTACGGTGGTAGGACCTTTGTCGAAAAGTTTCTACTGCGCGAAGAATGCGAAGGGGTTCGCATTCGGAGTTTTTTTCTCGCTGCATCCGAGTTTTGTGGATTCGATTTTCAACAAAACAGATCTTGATTTGATCTTTTGCCGAGGAGTCCGGCCATGCACGTTTTGAGCTGTTCTCGCCTTCGCAACGCATTTCACTCCGCGACGTCTCTGCTTTCCTTGGCCTTGGTTATCGCATTTGTAGTCCTCGCTTGCAGTCCGCGAGCGAGCGCACTTCCGGCCTTCGCCAGAAAGTACGGCCTGCGCTGCTCGGCCTGCCATGAGTCCTGGCCGATGCTGAATTACTTTGGACAAAAGTTCAAAGACAACGGCTACCAGCTCATGAACGATCGCGATGCCCCGATCTGGCAAAACCCAGGCTACTGGCCGGTCACCTTCCGCATCACGCCCATCTGGCACCGAGTCAGCACCGGCAAGGTTCCGATTGACACCTACGCGGGCGGAGTGATTACCGGCACTCAGATCCAGCGCGTCACCAGTTCCGGCTTTGACCTCAGCGGCCTCGACTTCCACACTGGCGGCACTCTCGAAAAGAATTTCTCGTTCTACGTGCTTCCCTCTTCGAACAACGCAGCTTCTTTCCACTTTGAAACCGTCATGGGACGGCTCGACAACCTGTTCGGCAGCCCGTGGCTCAACATCAAGTTCGGCAAGTTCGAACTCGACAATCTGCTCTCTGAAAAGCGCATCCTGACCCTCACCGGAAACGGCGGCATCTACCAGCTCTACCACTTCACTCCGGTAGGCGATGGCAACACCTTCGGAAAGATGGGAGACAACCAACTCGGCGTCGAGGTCATGGGCCACTCCTGGGATGATCGGACGCGCTATTCTGTCTCGCTCCTCAGCACGAATGACGGCCAGCCCGCCTTGCCCTACGGCAATTCCTACACGGGATACTTCGCCGCCAGCCAGGCTTTCGATACGGGCAAGCTTGGGGTACAGCGCGTCGGCTTCTATGCCATGGTCGGAACTGCTCCCACCTATTGGCTCACCTCAGGCGGCAACCTTTTCGGCGGAGCCAACGGCACCGGTCCCTCCGCCATCGGCAACAAGTCATTTAGCAGGGAAGGCTTCGTCGGCCAATTCTATTTCGGCCAGCACCTCGATCTTCAGGTCGTGACTCAGCACGGACAGGACAACGCCTGGTTTGGACAAGGCTATGGCAATTTGATTGGCGGTGTTGCCTCACAAAACAACTTTCCTGGAACGGTGCTGCCCGCCAACGCGCGATCACCTTCGTGGAACGGTGTTCTCGTCGAGCCGCACTATGTCTACAGCCCACAGCTCATTTTCATCGGCCGATTTGAAACCATCCGAATGTCGCAGCAGGGTACGGTTGCTGACGCAGCCCTTGGAGTGGCCGGCAATCCCTCAAATCTGGGGAATATCTCCACTTACACCATCGGCTACCGCTACAACCCGTTCATGACCAGCCGCGCCGGCTTCGCTTGGCACAACGAATACAACTGGCTGCACCAGGACGGCACAGGACCGACCAATCCGACCACTGGAGCATTCACCAACATCAACACCAGCGAATTGCTGATCGGCTTTGACTTTGATTTCTAGAAAGGGCTTAGACATGCGGACAAGATCGCAGAAATGGTCGCTTTTGCTGGGCGCAACTTCTTTTTTGGCGCTCCCGCTGGCTTCACCGGCACAGCTCTCCACGTACGACCTGGAGACTCGTATGGGCATGGAAAGCCACATCGGAAATATTACCGGCCATGCCAAGGACGCCAAGGCCGACTACCGCCGCTACTGCGTCGTTTGCCATGGTACGCTCGGCGATGGAAATGGTGAGAGCTTCCCCTGGGTTGACCCCAAGCCCCGCGATTTCCAATTGGGCATCTTCAAGTGCCGCTCCACTCCGACCGGAACCTTGCCCACCGATCAGGACCTTTTTGACACCATCGCGCGCGGCCTCGACCGCTCCAACATGCCGCAATGGAGCACCTTCACCAAGCAGCAGCGCGCCGACCTCGTAGCCTGGGTCAAGCACTTCTCGCCACGCTGGACCAACGAAAAGCCGGGAACGCCTATTCAGATTCCGCCTGAGCCCCAAGTCACTGCCGAGCGCATTAAAGCCGGCCGTGATGTGTTTGCCAGAGTGCAGTGCTGGAAGTGCCACGGCGTTCAGGGCATGGCCAACGGGCCTTCCGCCTCGACTCTTCAGGATGATCTCGGCCGTCCCATCCAGCCCTTCAACTTTACCGACGGGTCCCGGCCAAAATGCGGAGATACCGATCAGGATATCTACAAGATTTTCATGACTGGCCTGGACGGAACTCCCATGCCTTCCTTCGCCGACAACATCAAACCCGATGAAGCCTGGGACTTGGTTTTCTATCTGCGCACCTTCATGTCTCAGAAGAGCAAGGAAAAAGAAATGGCGAAAGGGCTCGCCTTGAAGCCGGTTGATCCCAATGCTCCGGCGGGGCAGCAATAGAGGCGCATCGCACCCTGTTCATCTTTGCAGTTTAAGGAGGGTTATTTCTATGAAGAATCGACACAATTTCGCGGCTGTACTATCGGCAATAGTTCTGGTTTGCTGTGCGGCGTTGATGTTGAATCAGAAGGTCAACGCGGCAGGAGAGGGCAAGATCACCGGTACGGTCAAACTCGACGGCGCGGCCCCGCACATGAAGGGCATCGACATGTCGAAGGACCCTTACTGCTCCAAGGCCCACGCTACCGATCCCGCGCATCTCGAAACCTATGTGGCTGGCGCCAGCGGAGGGTTAGCGAATGTCGTTCTCTACATCTCCGACTGGAGCGGCGCCGCCCAGACCACCACTACGGTCCCGGTCTTCGATCAGAAGAACTGCATGTACACTCCACACGTACTGGCTCTCGATGCTGGCCAGACTTTCAAAGTAACCACCAGCGATCAGACCACCCACAACATTCACCCGCTGCCTAACCCAATGACGGGCAACATCCCGTGGAATCAATCTCAGCCGCCAGGAGCTCAGCCGGTCGAGAAGAGCTGGAAGGCTGCCGAAGTGATTCCGGTCCAGTGCAACATTCATCCCTGGATGCATGGCTGGCATGTGGTCGTAAAAGGCCCCTACGCGACTACCGACGACAACGGCAACTACACCATCAACAACGTGCCGCCCGGAACTTACACAGTAAAGGCGTGGCAGGAAGCCGCCGGCGAGCAAACCCAGAAAGTAACGGTGGCTGCAGGCGCGGCAGCAACCGCCAACTTCACCTTCAAAGCGAAGTAGGGTAGAGACGCGAAGCGGCGCGTCGGGGTAGCAGCAGTCGAATTACCGAAAAAACCGGCCAGGCCAACTGGCCAAAGGCGAAACTATATGGCGAAAATATTCGCAGTGATCATCGTTTTGATCGCAATTGCTTCGGCAATTCCCATTGTGATGCACATGTGGCCCATGCCACAGGACATCTCGGTCCACGGTCATCTGATTGACGATCAGTATGCCGACACCATGCTCGAAGCCGGTATCTCGTTCCTAGCTTCTCAGTTCCTTCTGGCCTTCTTTATCTGGAAATTCTCCAGCCCCAAGGCTGGCGACAAGGTGAAGAGCTTCCCCGGTGGTGCTAAGGGAATGGTGGCCGCCGCTTTTCTGTTGGTAGGCACCGAAGCTTTGGCCCTGGGCGTCTTTGGCACAAAGGCTTGGGCCAGCGTCTATTTCACCCCTCCTTCGGCCAACGCCATCCCTGTTCAGGTTCAGGCGGGACAGTTCGCATTCTATTTCCGCTACCCAGGTCCGGATGGAACCTTCGGGCCCATTCACGCAGATCAGATCAGCGAGGCTAACGCGAACTTCTACGGTCTCGACACCACGAACGACCAGGATTCCAAAGACGATATCGTGGCCGCTGAGATGGCCATCCCGGTCAACCGCGAGATCCACCTGCTCATGCATTCGAAAGACGTGGGGCATTCCTTCTACGTCCCGGAATTACGGGTCCAACAGGACTTCGTCCCTGGATTGGACGTCTCCATTCATTTCACAGCAACAAAAATCGGCAAGTACGAAATCGTCTGTACCCAGCTTTGTGGCCTCGGGCACTACAACATGAAGGCGTATCTCGAAGTGAAGTCGCAGGAAGACTACGACAGCTGGATTAAACAGCAGGCCGCCCTGCAGTAGCCGTTTATCGGTGCAGGATCTGGACAATACATCTCGTTTGAGGTGAGCGCAATGCACGATATGTCCGCACATGCGGTGCAGCATGGAGCCCCGACCAGCTTTATTCGGAACCATGTCTTCAGTACCGACCATAAAGTCATTGGCAAGCAGTATTACGCGCTGGCATTGGTCGCCGCCCTGGTTGGGATGCTCCTTTCCTGGCTCATGCGCCTCCATCTTGGATTCGCCACCTTCCCCATCCCCGGGCTGCACCTCCTCTCCAGTACCGGTGCGCCTGGCGATGTGATGACGCCGGAGTATTACCTGCAATTGATGACCATGCACGGCACCATCATGGTCTTCTTCGTGCTCACCACCGCTCCCTTCGCCGCCTTCGGCAACTTCTTCTTGCCCATCCAAACCGGCGCCGAAGACATGCCCTTCCCACATTTCAACATGATGTCGTTCTGGGTCACGTTCGCAGCCTTCGTACCCCTCATCGCTTCGTTCTTTACCGGCACCGGGCCAACCCTGGGTGGCTGGACGCAGTATGCGCCGCTGAGCGCCATCGGTGACGTGGGTGGCCCCGGCCAGGGCCTAGGCGTCATTCTTTGGGCGACTTCGATTTGCCTTTTCTGCATCGGCCAGTTGCTGGGTGCGTTGAACTTCATTACGACAACGCTCGACATGCGCTGCAAAGGCATGTCCCTGATGCGCCTCCCGCTCACCGCCTGGGGCTGGTTCATCACTTCCGTCATGGGCTTGACTGCATTCGCGGTCCTGATGCCTGCCTGCATTCTCCTCATTCTCGATCACGTCGCCGGAACCAGCTTCTTCGTTCCCGCCAACCTGGTTATCAACGACCATGTCCTGCCTCACACTGGCGGATCGACTCTGCTCTGGCAGCACTTGTTCTGGTTCTTCGGACATCCCGAGGTCTACATCGCAATCGTCCCCGGCATGGGCATCGTTTCGCACGTTCTCATCACCAACATGCGCAAGCCAATGCTCAGCCACAGAGTGCTCATCTACTCGATGGCAGCTTTGGCCGCTCTCAGCTACATGGTTTACGGCCATCACATGTTCGTCAGCGGGATGAATCCCGTCTCCTCGCTGGTTTTCTCATTCCCCACCCTGGTGATCACCATTCCGTCCACGATCATCGTGCTGATCTGGCTGGGCAGCTTGTACGGCGCGAAGTTGCGGATCAATTCAGCGTCGCTCTTCGCGCTGGGTTTCATTTCCATGTTCATCAGCGGCGGCGTCAGCGGCTTTTTCCTGGCCCAGCCTTCCATCGACATCATGTTGCACGCCACCTATTTTGTGGTCGGCCACTTCCACCTCGTGATGGGGGTCGCCGCCATGTTCGGCATCTTCGCTGGAACCTACTTCTGGTTCCCCAAGATGACCGGCCGCATGATGAACGAGACTCTGGGCAAGGTCCACTTCGTGATGAGCTTCATCGGCGCCTATTGCATCTTTATGCCGTTCCACTATCTCGGCATCGCCGGCAACGTGCGCCGCTACCAGGCCTTTACCGACGATTACCTGATCCCCTTGATTCCGGTGCATAAGTTCATCACCATTGCGGCGCTTTTCACCGGCCTCGCCCAATTGATCTTCCTCTACAACCTGATCCACAGCCGGTTCAAGGGCGAACTCGCTCCGAACGACAATCCCTGGGAAGGCACTTCGCTCGAATGGAGCACGGCCACGCCGCCGCCCCACAACAACTTCGGCGACAAGATGCCCGTGGTTTACCACGATCCGTATCAGTACAGCGTCGAGGGCGCAAGCAGCGACTACATCATGCAGACCTCGACCGAGAAAGTCAGCAGTCCGGACGAGGAGAAATAATCTTCGTCCCAAGGACGGATTTGTCTATACAAGGGAGTATCAGCAGTATGGCGACAACGATCCACGAACCGCCGAAAATCGAGCAGGACCGATTGCCGAACCAAAGCTTACCCAGCCAAGGTTCCGGCAACGGCGGCTGGCGAAACGTCGCCCCCGCCGGTGGAGACCTGCGCCGCGTTAAGCATTCCTCTCCTCCTCCCGCGAGCACCGGCATCTGGGTAGTCTTGGCGGCCATCACCATGAGCTTTGCCGCCTTCACCAGCGCTTTGATCGTTCGGCAGGGGACTGCGCCTCTGGTGCACATCACTCTGCCCCCTGTGCTCTACCTGAATACGCTTCTGATCATCGCCAGCAGCGTTACGCTGGAACTGGCGCGCCGCCGCATCGCAACTTTCATGGGCGGACCAAGGGATCAGGCAGCCAGCCCCGCGCGGTGGCTGTACATCACTCTCTTCCTTGGCTTGTTGTTCGTTGCCGGACAAACATTCGCCTGGATGCAACTCAAGTCCCAGGGAATCGGACTCGCCACCAACATCAGCTACTCGTTCTTTTTTGTGCTGACCGTGGCTCACGCTCTCCATGTGTTCGGGGGGCTCAGCGGCTTGGTTCGAGTCATTGTGAAACTGAACAAGTCTGTCCTGCGCCGTAGCACCCTGGACGCCACTTCGCGGTACTGGCACTTCATGGGTGCGCTGTGGGTGTATCTGCTTTTGCTGCTTTGGATGAAGCTCTGAACGATAAAGCTCGAATCAGTCAAAGGTAGGAGGCAACGTGAGTCAAGCTGATCTCTCAATTCACGGGCAAGTGTCGCGAACCGGCGCGACAGAGCTAATGACCGCGCCCACTTTCTCGGTCCCCGCAAAAAAGATGGCGATGTGGCTGTTTATCATCGCAGACTCCGCCACCTTTGCCGGATGTCTCGTCGCCTACGGATTCATCCGTAACGCCACTCCCAACTGGCCAAGGCCTTTTCATAGCATCACCAACGTGGCGCTGATGACCTTCATTCTCCTCACCAGCAGCCTGACAATACTCATCGGCATACGGTCCGCCCAGAAGGAGGACAAGGCCGGGGCATTCCGTTGGACCATGATCACCGCCGCCTTGGGAATCCTTTTCGCCATACTGCACATTCGGGAATGGATGGGCATGATCGCCCAGGGCGCCACCCTGTTCCATAATCCCTGGGGCACGCCCCTATTCAGTTCGTTGTTTTTTAGCATCACCGGCTTGCACCTGCTGCATGTAACCGGCGGCGTGATCGCGCTCATCGCCGTCGCGCTCCGCTACCAGGGCGGACGCTATAACGCCGACGACCTCGAAATCACCGGACTCTACTGGCACTTTGTGGATCTGGTTTGGATGTTCGTAGTGCCGCTGGTCTATCTTCTCAATTTAGCTCACTGAGCTGGAAAGAAGCAGGAGCAATCACTATGGCAACCGCCGAAGCGAACAAGGGTAGCGGGATGAGTAAAGACCTGATCGTCTACGTTTGCCTGCTGGCCCTGGCAGGCATCCAGTTCTTCATCGCTTATCAGGACATCACTGCGTCCCAAATGTTCGAGCGCATGCTGTGCGTCGCGATCATCGAGGCAGGTGTCGCGCTTTTGTTTTTCATGGATCTGTCGGAAAATCGCGGGCTGCGATGGTTCGTGATAGTTTTCATCGTCGCTGTTATATTCGGAATGCAGTACGGATGGAGTGATAGCACTCGCCTGTTAAATGGCGTACCCTGGTCTCACTAGATTGTGAGCTGCGGCGGGATTCGCCGGACACAATTCATGAAGCATTCGCAACGAGTCTTGATTCTAGCTGTCGCCTTGGTGGGATTGATCATCTTGCTGGCGCCCGTGCCCGCCTTCGCCCAGAGTTGCGCCCTCTGCTATACCCAAGCCGCCGCCTCGGGCTCTCGCATGATTCAGGCCTTAAAGAGTGGCATCCTCATCCTCATCGCTCCCCCCACTTTCATGAGCTTCGGCCTGTTCTTCGTCTGCTACCGCAAACGCAATCAGACCAGAGCTGACGCCGAAGAATCCGACCGCGAATGGAAACAGGACGACGACGATTCGGACGACCCTCCATCCAACGACTGGTAGCTCACTTCTTGTAAACCACACCGCCCTTCATCACGAACGAGACATTCTGCACCGCGCCAATATCCTGCAGCGGATCGCCCGAGACCGCGACCACATCGGCCAGATACCCAGCCTCCAAGGCCCCTATCTGCCCATCCCAGCCCAGCAATTTCGCTCCGTTGAGTAGATCAGCCTGCAGCACCGCCAGCGGCGACATGCCGTACTTCACCATCAGCACCAGTTCCCGCGCCTGCGTTCCGTGAGGAAACGGCCCCACGTCAGAGCCCACCGCCATCGGAACCCCCGCCGCAACCTGCTTCCGGAAATCCTGCACCTTCACATCGAGCATCTGGTGCTCGCGAAGGGCCTGCGCCGGCGTGGCCGCATGGTCGGCAAAATATTCGAAAATGGTAAAGGTCGGCACTGCGAAGATATGTTTCTCGCGCATCTGCCGCATCGTCTCATCATCGAGCTGATTGGCATGATCGATCGACACCACCCCCGCCCGCGCCGCGAACAGCGTGCCCGGTTCCCCCGTCGCATGCACCGCGACGCGCTTGCCGACGCGCGCCGCCTCCTCCACCGCAGACTTCAGTTCAGCCTCGCTATATTGATAAACCGTGGAAAACTGCCCGTCCCGCACTTTGTCGGGACCAGTCTCATAAATCTTGATGAAGTCCGCGCCTTCCTTAAACTGCTGCCGCATCACCGCCACCAGCTCGGTGGCGTTGTTCGCATAGTCGGCATTTGAGAGTACATGCTGCGCCGGGTTGTACCCGATGGCATCCTCGTGCCCGCCCAGGATGTTGATCGCGTTCCCGCTGATGCGCAGCCGCGGCCCCGGCACAAGCCCCTGATCAATCGCATCGCGCACCGCTGTGTCGGCCGAGCCCGCGCCCTCGGTCCCCATATCGCGTTCGGCGGTGAAGCCCGCCATCAAGTCATCCCGCGCCGCGAGCACCGCCATAATCGTGCGCTGCGGCACCGATTCCTGCACCGTCTGCAAGTCCTCAGCGCCCGGATGCAGAAACAAATGCACGTGCGCGTCGATCAATCCCGGCATCAGCGTGCGGTCCCCGAGATCAATCACCTCCGCCCCCGCCGGCCGCTTCACCGACGAGCCCACCTCCACAATGCGTTCGCCCTGCACCAACACCTCGCCCGGCTTCACCAGCCTCCCGCTCTTCACGTCCAGCAGCCGAGCCGCATGCAGCACAATCGCATGTGAAGTCGCAGGCGGAGAAAAAGTCTGCGCCGCAGAAAGTCCGCATAGCAGCACCAATAAGGAGGATAGAAGGAATAACCGAGTCGTGGTCATGTCGTCAGCAGGGAATGGTACCACTTGATTGTGTGGAGCGGACACTCCTGTCCGCTGCCTTTGACGTTGCTCTTGCTGTTGCTCTTGACTCTCACCAGAAGGCTCTCAGGTCAAAGTCCGCCCTCTATCCCCCCAGCTCCAGCCCCTTCAACTCATCCCCCAACGCCTTCTCCACCTTCTTCTGATGCTCCACCGTCAACTTCCTCCCGCCCGATGTCAAATAAAACGCATCAATCGCCATCTGCCCCTCAGTATCAATCAAAGCAATCTCGATATTGCACTTCTGCTGCGAGAGGCACAAACTGATGCGGTGCAGCAGACGCGGCCGGTCCTGCGCTATCACCTGAAGCAGCGTACTGGTCGACGAGCATTCATCGTCAAAATCAATCCGAGTCTCCACCACAACTTTGACGCGAGCGCTCTTTTCGCCGCGTTGACGGTCGCGCAACATCTTGTCCAAATCCGCCGCACCCGCCAAAACCGCGGCAATGCTGCGCTTGAACCGGTCCCATTCCGACAAGTTCAATTCCAGCGTGCGAAAGCGGTCGGTAAAGTAAAGCGTGTCCACGACGGTCCCAGCCTGGTTCGAAAAAGCATTGGCCTTCACAATGTTCATTCCCCAAGCGGCCAGCACTCCGGTCAAAGTCGCGAACAACGACGCCCGGTCCTTGGTGACCAGCGTCAGCTCATACCAATGCCGCCCACGCTTCAGATCTACCTGCACCGGATCATGTCCAAACTCCTCCGCCATTGTCATGTGCCGCATCACGTCTTCGGCGGAATGCACACGCAAATACCTCTGCGGAAATCCCTCGACAAAATCCTTGAACTTCGCGCTCATCACCGGAGCCAGACTCCGCAGGCGCGCCAGTTTCTCCCCGTTCGCATCATGCACGCGCTGATCTGCGCTGCGGTTCAGGTAATTTGCCGCTCCAATGTAAAGCTGCCAAACGTTTTCCGCCTTCCACGGCGTCAGCGCCTCCGGATTCACCGCCTTAATGTCCGCATACGTCAGCAGGCACAACATTTTCAGTCGCTCCGGCGTGCCCACTTTCTCCGCAAAAGCCGCCACCGTCTCCGGATTGAAAATGTCCCGCCGCAGTTGCGCCGACATTTCCAGATGACTCCCAATCAGAAACAGCACCACCGCCCGTTCTCCCGCATCCACATCCAGCCGGTCCAGACAGCGGCCGGCAATCTCCAGGCTCGCTTCCACATGGTTGCCGCCTGGCACTCCTTTCCCCGTGTCGTGCAACAACAGCGCCAAATAGAGCAACTCCGGATCTTCCAACTCTCCCAGCAACTCCGCATACCGCTTGTCCCATTCCGATTTTGATTCTTTCAACCGGTGCAAACTATCGATGGCAAGGATCGAGTGCTCGTCCACGGTGAAGCGATGATAAAAATCGCGCACCACCAGCGAATCGATGGGCTTCAGTTCCGGCAGCAGCAACGTGAGCAGGCGCAGCGAATGCATGGCCCGCAGCGCCTCCGCGGCATGCGCCTGCAACAGCGTTTCCTGAAGGTAGAGCCACAGTTCCGCCCCGCGCGGCGGAGCCACCGCCAGAGCCGGCAGCTCCTGCTCGATGCGGTGCTCCGTGGTCGCACTCAACTTCAACCCGTGATGCGCCATAAAATGAAACAGCCGCAGCAGCATCTCAGGATCCCGCAGCGAAGAAGATTGCTGCAGAAAAATCATCCCATCCACCACGGAAAAATCAGGACTCGATGGCCGCGACTTCCATCCTTGAAACTGCCGGCGCAAAGATGACCAAGCCTCAGGAATTTCCTCCTGCAACTGCGTCACGGTCCGCTGCACCGCGCGTGCGTGCCCGAAGTAAATCCTCATCCAATCCGCAGCGGTCACACCCGCCGCATCCGAAGCCCCAATCTGCCGCGCCGCCGCTTCGTCCTGCGCCTCCCAGCTCAGCGCATTGTCATCGCGCCCATGCCGAAAATGCAGAAAACACCGCGCCGCCATCAAGAACTCCAGCGCCTCGTTCAGTTGCTTCCGCACCGGCGCCCGCAGCGAACTCGCGTCCGGCCAGTCCCCCAGCTTTCCCATCGACGAGATCAACGCCAGCCAGCAAGCCACGTTGTAATCGCGCAGCCCGCCCGGCGTTTCTTTCAAGTTCGGCTCGAGATGATATACAGTGTGCCCAAACTTCCCATGCCGCTCCCGCGTCACCTCGGCCAGTCCCTGCAACAACGGTTTCGCTTCCCGCATGACCAGTTTCGGAATCACTTTGTCGTGCAGCCGCGCGAACAATTCCCGGTCACCCGCCAGATACCGGCAATCAAGAAGGGAAATGGTAAATTCCGTATTGTTGGGATCGAAGCGATCGCACTCCGCCAGAGTCCGCGATGCGGGACTTAACTTCAGCTTCAAGTCCCACAACTCCTGCGAGAACCGCCGCACTGCCTCTTTGTGAGTTTCCTCGCCCCCGCGATCCGCAAACAGAAAGAGCAGATCAATATCCGAATAAGGAAAAAGCCAGCCGCGCCCGAAGCCTCCAGTCGCCACCAAAGCGAAGCCCCGCAGCCCCGTTTCATCAGCCGAAACCAGGTCGCGCCACAGCCGCTTGAGAATATCTTCGATCAGCCGTGTGCGATGGGCCACCGCGGCACGGCCATCTCCCGTCGCCGCGAAATCGCGCGCCATTCGCGCCGACTCCTCGGCCAGAGAGCTCCGCAGTTCACTGATTAGTAAAGACGCTGCCATCATGACAAGGTGTCAATGAATCGACGATCTTTGTTCTCATGCCGCGTGCCAGTTCGTAGCCGGCTGGAGACACGCTGCCGTTAAGATGCCGTCCGGTCGCGTCCCGGTAGAATGTTCCCTTAGGATTTCCCAGTCCTGTTGCGCTCCACGCCCAGTATCCGCCCTACAACGCTCCCTCGCCCCGCTCTTCATTGCGGATGCGAATCGCTTCGTCCACGCGCGTCAGAAAAATCTTTCCATCGCCAATCTTGCCCGTGCGTGCCGCCACCAGAATGGCCTGCACCGCTTTCTCCACCATCGCGTCCGCCAGCACCATCTCCAGCTTGGTCTTCGGAATAAGATCCACGCTGTATTCGCGGCCGCGATACACCTCGGTGTGGCCCTTCTGCCGTCCATGTCCGCGCACCTCGAGCACCGTCATGCCCTCAACTCCAATCTCCTGCAGCGCGCTCTTCACCGCTTCCAGTTTTGAGTTCTGGATCACTGCTTCGACCTTGGTCATGATGTTGTTCTCAAGTTCGTGCTCCCGCGAGCGAACTTCAGGCAAACACAATACCGCACGCTCACTGTATCGTCTGCCTCGGCTCCACGGAAATTGAAACTATTTATCGTTCCCATCAGGATTTGTTATGCAACGCCACAACTCCACCTTCACTTCGCCGGCCCCTTCTGCCCTTCCGGAGGCGCTGCTGGCTTGGCAAATTTCGCATCATCCACCGGAGCATTCTGCCTTACTTCGCTCACCTGGATCGTGAACCGCCCGCTCGGCCGCGCCAGCGTCCAGCGAAACGGCACCTTCACCCCGCCCGCCTCGCGATAATCCGCATAATCGATCTGCGTCGGCATCAGTCCAAACGGCGTGTCTCCATATCGAACCAGCCGCACCAGCAACCCCGACTTCTCGTCAAAATAAAGTCGCAGCGGCGGCTTGCCCTCGCGCTGCCCAACCACCAAGTACGCGTCGAAGTCGCCAATCTTCTCGACGCCCTGGACCTGCGTCTCCTTGAGCATTCCCCTCAAGCGCGACGCAAAATGCAGGTCCGCATCCATCCCCGCCGCGTCCAGTTCTGACCCATGCATCTCCCGCGGAGGCCGCCCCGGAAACCCCAGCCAGCCTTCGCGCCCGTCGAACGCAGTAACACTGTCTCCATCAGGCGTGTGCGTAAACGATATCCGCTTGTCCGGATCCTTTGAATAAATGTCGATCGGAATATTCCTGTCGCCAAACGTGATCGTGCCCTTCATCACCCGGCTCGTGATCTTGTCCGTCGCCGCCGCCCCACCCAAAGCCTGCACGTACTTCTCGATCAACTGATCGGCAGTCGGCGCGTTTGCCTCCTTCGCGTCCACGCCTTCGCCCTTGTTCGCCTCAACCACCTTCGCTTCGCCCGCACTCGCCTTTGGCTCTTCTGCCATCACCGTCGGTATCCCCACCGGTTTGCTGTTGCCTCGGTGGCACGAATAGCAGGTCACGTTAAGATGTCCGTCGAAATTCTCCTTATTAATAGCGAACATCATTGCCATCATCTTCCGTGCCGTCTGCTTCGTCTTCTTATCGTCCTTCTCGAATGCGCCCTCCACATGGCAAAACTGGCACTCCACGCCTAGCGATGCCGTGATGAACTGCATCCCCGGGACCAACTGTTCTGCCGGAATCCCCTTGAGCACCTGAATATTCTTGAACTGCTCCTCCGCCTTCTTCGGCCCGGCAGAGTTATCAACCGACGGACCTCCGCCGGAATGAACCTGCGCTCTTCCAACGACCACTCCACCAACCGACAGCAATGTGATAGTCGCAAGAACCACCGCTAGTTTCCTCTTCATTGATGAAAGCCTCATTAAAGAAAGTGGGGATCCCAACACAGTCTTACAAATACAACTGAAGTCAGCAACTCGGAGGACAAGCCAACGTGTGTAGAGACAGCCTGCCACGAGAGACTGCCCCGAGCGAAGCCAAGGTGTGCAGGCTAGGGAAACGCGCCTGGGGAATCGGCACGGCTTCGCCGAGGGCTGAGACCATTGCAATCATCCGACTACCAGGACAATCTCGCCTCCCGCAAAAATGCTACAGTAATCGGTTCATGTCAGCGCCTGATTCTATCTTCGTTCGCGCCTGCAAATCCCAGCCCGTCGACCGCACTCCCGTCTGGTTCATGCGCCAGGCTGGCCGCTATATGCCCGAGTACCGCGCCGTTCGCAAAAAACATTCCCTGCTGGAAATCTGCAAGCAGCCCGCGCTCGCCGCCGAAGTCACCATCACCGCCGCTGAATTCCTCGGCGTCGACGCCGCCATCATTTTCGCCGACCTCCTCCTCCCTCTCGAGGTCATGGGATTACCCTTCCATTTCTCCGCCGGAGAAGGCCCCGTAATCGAGAAGCCCGTCCGCACCTCCGAAGACGTGGCCCGACTCCGCACCGACCGCGCCGCTGAACTAGGCTACGTCTCCGAAGCGGTGGGCCTGGTAGCGAAACATTTCGCCGGAAAACTCCCCGTCATCGGTTTCTGCGGAGCGCCTTTCACCCTCGCCAGCTACATGATCGAAGGCGGAGGTTCACGCCGCTACCTCCACGCCAAGAAGATGATGTACAACTCCCCCGCTGATTGGGATCAGTTGATGCGCAAGCTGGTCGACGTCACCGCCAAGTACTCGGCCGCCCAGGTCCGCGCCGGTGCCGACGTGATCCAGATTTTCGACAGTTGGGTCGGCTGCCTGAGCGTGGAAGATTACCGCCGCTATGTCCTGCCCCACGTGAAGGCGATGGTGACGCGCCTGCAAAAAACTGGCGCGCCCATCATTTATTTCGGTACCGACAGCGCCACGCTACTGCCCGCCATGAACGAAACCGGAGCCGAAGTCATCGGCCTCGACTGGCGCATCCCCCTCGATAGAGGTTGGCGCGATCTCGACCACCGCTGCGCCGTCCAGGGCAATCTGGATCCGGTCCTACTTTTCGCAGATTGGAAGAAATTAAAGTCCCGCGCCGAACAAATTCTGAAGCTCGCCGCCGGACGCCCCGGCCACATCTTCAATCTAGGCCACGGCATCCTCCCCGAAACCCCGGTAGAAAACGTGAAGAACCTGGCCCGCGTGGTGCAGGAATACTCGGTGCAGGAATATTCGCCCGCTACTCAGGCGACCCAAAGCCCGAAAGCCCCTTCGACTTCGCTCAGGGCAGGCTCCGTCCGCAGCCCGCATTCATGATTCGCATCGCCATCATCGGCGGCGGCATCTCCGGACTCACAGCCGCCTTCACCCTCGAACCCCACCGCCGCGCCGGCGCAGCCGAATACACTCTGTACGAATCCTCCCCCCAGCTAGGCGGCGTACTCCGCACCGATCACATCCATGGCTGCATCGTTGAAGCTGGCCCCGATTCCTTCCTCACCGAAAAGCCCTGGGCTGCCGATCTCTGCCGCACCCTCGGCCTGGGAGACCAACTGATCGGCTCGAATGACGCCGATCGCAAAACCTACATCCTCGTCCGCGGACAACTCATCCCCATGCCCGACGGCCTCATGTTCATGGTCCCAACAAAAATCCTGTCCACAGGACTCTCGCCGCTTTTCTCCTGGACCACAAAGCTCCGCATGGCGCAGGAACTATCCCATCCCCCGCGCGCCGCCGAAGCCGATGAAAGCGTAGCCTCGCTGGTCGAGCGCCACTACGGCGCGGAAATGGTGGACCGCCTCGCCGACCCGCTCCTCTCCGGTGTCTACGGCGGCGAAGCCGCCAGCCTCAGCGTGCGTGCCGTCTTGCCCCGTTTCGCCGAAATGGAGCGCACTCACGGCAGTCTAGGCCGCGCCATGCTAGCCGCCAGAAAAAAAATGCCGCGGCCCGTAAACAAGCCAGCCCCTCCACTTTTTACCTCGCTGAAGAATGGCATGCAGCAACTGGTCGAAGCGCTGGTCCCGCGCCTGAACCCGGCCTCCCTCATGGCCAATGCAATTGTGCAGTCCATTCATCCCGAAGCCGGAGGCTGGACCATCTCAGCCGGATTGAAAACCGATCACTTTGACGCCATAATCCTGGCCGTGCCCACCCACACCGCAGCACAGCTTCTCGCAACCAGAAGCCCCGAACTCTCCGCCGAACTAGCCGCCATCGGCTACAGCTCCTCCATCACGGTCGGCCTCGGCTATGATCGCGACGTCCGCCAGTCGCTCCCTCCCGGCTTCGGATTTCTCGTCCCCCGCAGCGAAGGCAAGCGTCTCTTAGCCGCAACCTTCGTCCACAACAAATTCCCCCACCGCGCTCCCGAAGACCGCGCCCTGCTGCGCTGCTTCTTCGCCGGACCGAACGCCGAAAGCATCTGGCAGCTTTCCGACGACGCCATCATCGCCGTAGTCCGCAACGAACTACAGCAGATCCTCGGCCTCCGCGCCGCGCCCCTCTTCGCGCGCGTCTACAAATGGAAGTCCGCCATGGCCCAGTACGGCGTCGGACACCTGGATCGCCTCGACCGCATCGAGCGCCTCCGCCTACAATTCTCCAAGCTAGCGCTGGCCGGCAACGGCTACCGCGGCATAGGTGTGCCAGACTGCGTCCGCTCCGGAACCGAAGCCGTAAAGCAAGTCCTGAGCACATAAAGTGTGGGGACGGGCGCATTCGCGAGCCTGCCCCGAGCGAAGCCGAGGGATCCAGCGAGCGTCCCGGCACAGTCCCTATCCCACGAACTAAGCAGGGACTTCGCTCTTAATCCGCAACTCCCGCCGCACTCGCGCCACCACCAGCCGAATCTCATCGTAAGTAATCTCCTGAGGCAAAACATCCTTCAGAGGTCGAAGCCCATTGACCCCCACCTTCGCGCAAGCCGCCTCAATCACAGCCTGCTTGTTTCGATCCATCCACGCTTCCTCAAACTCCAAGTCTCCGCTTTCCACCAGATTGGCCACCGCGTTCACCACAGTCGACAACTGCCGCCCACGGATTTTCGCGATGTCTTCAAACCCACGCCCCTCGGCCAACAGACGCTTCGTCTCCAGCGCGGGCGCAGTTTTCCTTTCCGGAGCTGCGGAAGCGCGAGCCCCACTCCCATAGCGCTCCAGCGCAGCCAGGATTCCCCTCCCATAAACCTCAGCTTTCCGCTCCCCAATTCCAGTGATGCCCAGCAACTCGGCAATCGACGAAGGCCGCCGCCGGCAAATCTCCTCCAGCGTGGTATCGTGCAGCACCACAAATGCAGGCACGCCCTGTTCCTTCGCTGTAGTCCGCCGCCACTCTCGCAAATATTCACTCAGTTCGGCATCAATAGAAATCTCTGCACCCAGCAGACCCTGCACCCGCGATTCCTTCCCCGCATAAATCAAGCCCCGGACTGGCGCCGTCATCCACTCCGCGGCACTCCCGCACACATCACAAGCCCCGCAAGTCTCCCATTTCGCGGCCTCCCCAAAGTGCCCGCAAATCTGCCGGTGCCGGCAGCGTTTCGATTCCACAAACTCCCGGATAATCCGATACCGCTCCCAAGCCCGCTCGCGTTCGGCAGCATCGGTAATCTGATTAGCAAAAAATCCCAGCAGCCCCGCATCTCTCTTCTGCCACAGCAATGCGCAATCCGCGCTCGCGCCATCGCGCCCCGCCCGTCCCGCCTCCTGGTAGTACTGCTCAATCGATTTCGGCAGCGACAAGTGAATCACCGCCCGCACCGCCGCCTTATTGATCCCCAACCCAAAAGCAATCGTGCCCACCAGCACCCGCACTTCGTCCGACATCCACCGTTCCTGATTGCGCCGCCGCTCCTCGCTCCCCATCTTGCCGTGATATCCCACCGCGGCAATGTCGTGATCTCCCAGAAAATCCACCGTCTCCTCGACGCGGTTAATCGTCGGCGAATAAACAATCACATTGCTGCCGGCATAGCTGCGCAACGCCTTCACTAGCAGATCCATCTGCTCGAGGCCCTCACACTCATGCACCAGATACCGCAGGTTCGACCGGTAAAAACTGGCAATATATTTATCGGGAGAGCGCAATTGCAGTTGCGCCAGAATGTCGTGCCGTACATGTTTTGTGGCGCTCGCCGTAAAAGCCGCAATAGGACGGTCCGGAAATTTCGTCCTCAACTTACTCAACTGCCGGTATTCCGGACGAAATTCATGCCCCCACTCGGAAATACAGTGCGCCTCATCAATCGCAAAAAATGCAATCGGCACCTGCTGTAACCAGCCCATCGTATCGCCCCGGGCAATCCGCTCCGGCGACACATACAGCAGCCGGAAAGCCCCGTCCCGCGCCTGCTTCATCACCTTCGACTGTTCGCCTTCGCTTAGCGTGCTGTTCAGCACCGCCGCCGGAATCCCCATCTGCGCCAGCTGCGCCGACTGGTCCTGCATCAGCGCGATCAGCGGAGAAATCACCACCGCCGTCCCTCCCGACACCACCGCCGGCAACTGATAGCACAATGACTTGCCCCCGCCCGTCGGCATCACTACGCAAGTATCGTGCCCCGCCAGCAGGCTGCGCACAATCCGCTCCTGTAGCGGACGAAACGTGCTGTACCCCCAATACCGCCGCAAAGGTGCAAGCAGATCAGTTTCCGCGCTCATGGAAAAGAGTATAGGCCGAGGCGAACATTAGGAGAAACAAATTGCAGATATTTTGCGGAGAAATTACCAAAGCGGGAACCCGGTTACTGTGTTCCCCTGTGTCCACGCTGGTAAAAGGCTTTTCCTTAAGCCACTCGATACTTCACATCCGGATACACTTTCGAAAACGCCACCCACACTACCGCAATCACCACGAAGCACAACACACTCCCCTCCGGCCCCACCATCCCGCCCGTCAGCCATCTCGGCCCGTGAAACGTCGACTTCAGCAGATGCCCCGGAAAAATCGTCCCACTATCCGGCACCGAATAAAAGAAAGTCTCTCCCCAATCCCACGCCGCATGAAATCCCACCGCAAACCACAAGCTCCCCGTACGCCGCAGCGTCAAACAAAAGAACAAACCAATCAGCCCCGCTGCCAGCAGCCCCATCCACTCCTCGCCTTCATTCCCGCGGTGGCTCCAACCAAACATGCACGACAGCACCACCGCCGCAGGCCAGAACCCAATCGCTCGCGTCAGCGTGAATTGCGAATAACCGCGGAACAGAAAGTCCTCGAACCATCCCACCAGCAGGAACATCACTGCCCAGAACGCCGCAAACTTCACGATGCGCCCTCCATGCATCGCCAGATGTCCCACATCAAACACTCGCAGCCCATACATCGTCGCCAGCAACAACGATATGCTCGCGAATCCCCACACCGCGCCCACCCAAAACAATTTTCCGAAGGCCAGCCGGGCCGGCAAGCCGTACGCGCCCCAAGGCCGTCCCTCAACCCTTGCCAGCACCAATGCCGGAATCACCGCCGCCACTAGAACTCCAAACTCCTCCAGCATCATCGACCACAGCCCGCTCGCACCCAGGTTCCACGACCCAGTCCACCGGTTGGCCACAAACCGCAGCACATAAAACATCGCTGCATAGAACGCCAGCCCCCATCCCGCCCTCAATCCATCCGGACCAAGAAAAACGGTTCGCACATACGATGGCTGCACCGCCGCAGCAAAATTCGGCCCTGGAATCTGCGACCCCGTTTCTACGGATTGCGGTCCGGTCGAAATGCTGCTCCCATCATTCATCGCAGAAGTTTCTCGCAAAGCACTCCGGTCATGGTAAAACACTTCGTCCTGCCTTATGACCCGATTCTTCACCCGCGAACGCTTCGGACGCCCCCAGTTTCTCGCCGGAGCCTTACTCCTGGCCTTCCTAGCGCAAGCCCTGTGGCTGGTCCACTCAGAACTGCGTGCATCCCCCGCCCCCAGCGCCTCCGAACAACTCCGCATAGCCGCAGGCTGGCGTCAACTTCACGGCCAAGGCATAGCCGGCGCGCCCTACCCTGATTCCCCGAGCTCACTCCCCATTGAAGTCTCCACCGACGCCGCAAATTTCGACACCCAACACTCCCCACTGCTCCCTCTTGCAACCGCAACCCCGCTGCTAGCCTGGCCCCAGCGCCTGCTCGACCCCGACTCCTCCCCCTACTGGCGGTGGCTCCCGCGCCTACCTTTCTTAGCCGTCGGACTCTTCCTAGGTGCATCCCTCTGGTACGTATCCCGCCGCCTCTGCGGCAACACCGGAGGCTTCCTCGCCCTAACCCTCTACTGCTTCTCTCCATCCATGATTCAAGCCGCCGCCGTCTGGCACACCGAGCCCGAAATCCTCGCCGCTTGGGGATCCTTCGGTGCCATCTTCACCGCCATAGCCGTAGCCCACACTCTCTACGCTCCGCGCGAAGTAGTTCTCTGGAACTGGCGCCGCATCGTATTGCTAGCCGTCTCTCTAACCATCGCCGTAGGCTCCCAATTCTCCATGATCATCGTCCTGCCTCTTGCACTGGCATTCCTCCTTTATCTAGCGCCGATCCGCCGCGCCGCCGCCCTAGCCATCTGGACCGCCTCCCTTATCCTGGCCATCGCACTCCTCTTCGCCACCTACTTCTTCCATCCTCACACCTTCTCCGAAGGCATGCGCCACGCCTCCTTCTGGGGAGCAACCGGCCGCGCCTTCACCGTCCCCGGCGTCTACCGCCGGGTCGCAATCGAGATCCTCCGCGCCTGCCCCGCCCTGGCCGTGCTACTCCCGGTAGCAATCGCAATCTACATCGCCTGGCCCCGCACGCGCTACTTCGGCAACACCGCCCCAGGCCTGATCGCCCTCCTCTTCATAGCGCTCGGCATGGCCCATCCCCACCTAGCCGGTGCAGGATTCCTCCTAGCCTCCATCCCCTTCTTATTAATCTTCGTCTCCGGAATCCTAGCCGACCTGATGGAAACTCCCCACCGCCAACTAGTGACCGCAGTTGTCTGGGGATTACTAGCCGCCTACATCCTCTGGAGCCTAGAGAACCTGATCCGAGTGCACGGATAAATTAGGTTTACCCTGTGTCCCTCTGTGGCCCCTGTGTTAAAGATTTTGACTCTGCACTTCACTGACAATTCTCTACAATTTTCCCCGCACCCACCGAACCCTGCCACGATCTAAAATATTAGGAACTAGAGGTGTGCCATGCCCTTCCCGTCGGAGTATCCTATTCCAGTGAAACTCCCCGTCCAGCGCTCGATTCCACCCACACTGGCGCTCGTAGGATTGCTCTTCCTTCTAGTCTCCCTCAGCTCCGCTCAACACGAAAGCGCGTCGGCGTCGGCAGGTTCTTCCTCCAGCTCCGGTCGCAGCTCCAGCGCAAGCGCCCCCAGCGCAATGTCACCCGCGCACATCGGATACGCACCATCCAGCTCAAGCGGCTTCTCCTCTTCAACCCATCACTCGCATTCCTCAAACGGTCCCACCGGCACCGGTCCGATCGTCAACCACGGCCATCACCATCACCACTCTTCCTCCTCCGGCGAAATCTACTACCCGTATCTGTATGCCGTTCCCTTTCCCTACACAGCAGAAGCCACCGACACCTCGAACGACGCCGACGCCGATGACGATGACGACGAATACCAAGGCGGCCCCACCATCTTCGACCGCCGCGGCTCCGGTGCCTCCTCCTACGTTGCCCCAACCTACGACGGCCCAGCACACCCGTCAGCCGCACAAGATGCGTCGGCAGATCCCGAACCCCCGCAGCCCCCAACCACACTAGTCTTCAAAAACGGCAATCAGCTCGAGATCGAGAACTACGCCATCGTCAGTCAAACGCTCTACGATCTAACTCCCGGCCATCCCCGCAAAATCGCTCTAGCCGATCTCGACCTCCCCGCAACTGAAAAACAAAACGACGACCGCGGTGTAACATTCCAGTTGCCGCCCCAGGCCAATTGACATGCGCTTAATCACCATCTTCGTTCTTTCCGCAGCTCTGACTCCTCCAGCCGCAGCCCAGAGAACAGGTCCGGCACCCACCGCCACTCGCCCGCACTTCAACTCGCCCACCGCCAGTTTCGTTCTAGGACGAACCGCGCATCCCTCCGGATTCCGCCGCTCTTCTCTGCCATTCCCGTTCCTCGCCGATCCCTTCCTCCTCGAAGACCTCTACTCCACCGGCTACCCAGTAGCCTCGCAACCGCCAGTAATTTTGCTGCAACCCGCACCAGCCATATCTCCTTCCGCGGATTATCCCGACCCACGCGACAACGACCGCGAGACTTCCTCAACCCAACCCCTGATGATTGAACTCCAGAACGGACGCTACGTCCGCGTCACCACCACCCCAGCCGACGGCGAAGCCCTGCCTCTAGCGCTGCCTCCCGTCACCACTCAAGCGCCCGCAGTCGCCACATCACCCGCGCACTATCTACCTCCAGCCATCCTAATCTTTCGCGATGGACACACCGAAGAAGTCCGCGACTACACCATAGCCGATGGCATCCTCTACGCCCGCGGCGACTACTACACTGACGGATACTGGAACAAGAAGATCGCCATCAACACCCTGAACGTGGCCCAAACCCAAGAAGCCAACACCGCCCGCAAAGTAAATTTCGCTCTACCCAAATCACCTAACGAAGTAACCACCCGCCCCTAACCTTCGTGTAACTTCGTGCCCTTACTGGTTAACGAATTTGGGACGCCAGTGCAGTTTCCACACCCCAAATCGTGCTAAAATATCCTTCGATAAAATTCCAACTAACCGCCTGTAAATGCAACCGTTTAGCCCCAATTTCGCTATGGCACAGAGACCCCGCCTCCATAACCGACATCTGTCGGTTTGGGTCTTAGGTTTTCAATTACAAAATTACAAAATTACCCGATTACTAAATGGTGTCCATGCCTGACGATCAAAATCCCGAACTCCCCCTGACCCCACCGCCCGGCGGCGGCGACGACCCTCACGGCGCTCTGCACATTCAGCCCGTCAATATTGAAGACGAGATGAAGAAGTCCTATCTCGACTATTCCATGTCCGTCATCATCGGCCGCGCTCTCCCCGATGTTCGCGACGGACTCAAGCCCGTCCACCGCCGCATTCTCTACACCATGCAGCAAATGGGCCTCCAGCCCAATCGTGCCACGCGCAAGTGCGCTCGCATCGTCGGCGACGTCATGGGCAAATACCATCCCCACGGCAATCTCGCGGTGTATGACGCGTTGGTCCGCCTCGCGCAAACCTGGAGCCTGCGCTACCCATTAATTTTCGGACAAGGAAATTTCGGCTCCGTCGACGGCGATCCTCCCGCAGCCGATCGCTACACCGAAGCCAAACTAGCCGCAGTCTCCACCGCACTTCTCGAAGATCTGGACAAAGAAACTGTAGACTTCCGCCCCAACTACGATGGCAGCGAAGTCGAGCCCGACGTTCTCCCCGCGCGCATTCCCAATCTCTTAGTCAACGGCTCCGACGGTATCGCTGTCGGCATGGCCACAAAAATTCCCCCGCACAACTTAACCGAAATCGTTGACGCCACCATCTCTCTCATCAACAATCCAAACGCCCAGCTCGCCGAAATTCTAAAATTCGTTCAAGGCCCCGACTTCCCCACCGCCGGAGTAATCCACGGACGCGCCGGTATTTTCGAGGCCTACCGCACCGGCCGCGGCCGCTTCATGATGCGCGCCAAAGCCGCCATCGAAAACCTCACCAAAGATCGCCAGGCCATCATCGTCCACGAAATTCCGTATCAGGTGAACAAAGCAAAGCTGGTCGAGCGTATCGCTCAACTCGTCAACGACAAAGACATCGAGGACATTTCCGACGTGCGCGACGAGAGCGGACGCGAAGAGCCAGTCCGCATCGTAATCGAACTCAAACGCGGTGCCGAGCCCCAAATCGTTCTCAACCAGCTCTTCAAACACACCTCCATGCAGGAAGGCTTTTCCATGATCCTGCTGGCGGTGGTCAACGGACAGCCTCGCGAAATGGGCTTGATCCCCGCCATCAAGCACTTCATCAATCACCGCGTCGAAGTAGTCCGTCGCCGCACCGCTTTCTTGCTCCAGAAGGCCAAAGACCGCGAGCACATTCTCGAAGGCTATCTCAACGCGCTCGATCACCTCGACAACGTAATCACCATCATCCGCGCCAGCGCCAACCGCGCCGACGCAAGAGAAAATCTAGTCGCCTACTTCGGTGGCAAGAAAATCACCATCAACACCACCGGCCGCGCTCCCAAGCAAGATCCCGAAAAGCCTTTCACCACACGCCAGGCCGAAGCCATCTTAGAGCTGCAACTGCACCGCCTCACCAAACTCTCGATCGACGAGATTTCCAACGAACTGAAAGAAGTTCGCGAGCGCATCGAAGACTACGAATCCATCCTCGCCTCCGAAACCAAACTCCGTAAAGTCATCATCAAGGAATTAGAAGAAGTAAAAGAACTCTACGGAGACGCGCGCCGCACCCGCATCGAAGACGAAGCCGCGGAAATCGTCCTCGAAGATTTAATCGCCGACGAGCAGGTAGCCGTAACCTTCAGCCACTCCGGCTACATGAAGCGTACGCCCATCTCCACCTACCGCATGCAGCGCCGCGGCGGCACCGGGCGCACCGGCATGAAGACCCGCGACGAGGATTTCGTCGAACACCTCTTCATAGCCTCCACTCACGCCTACATCTTGATCTTCACCAACAAGGGCCGCGTGTACTGGATCAAGGTCTACGAAATCCCCGACGTAAGCGCCGCCGGCAAAGGCAAACACATCGGCAACTTAATCGGCCTCCAACCCGGCGAAACCGTCCGCACCATGCTCGCCGTGCGCAATCTCGAAGAAGAAAATAAATACGTCTTCTTCGCCACCCGCAACGGCCTGGTAAAAAAATCCGAGCTCCGCGAATTCATGCACGTCCGCTCCAACGGCATCAACGCCATTAACATCGAAGAAGGAGACGAACTAGTAGCCGCCCGCATCACCAACGGCAACCAGATCGTCTTCATCGCCTCCCACGAAGGCATGGCCGTCCGCTTCGACGAAAATCACGTCCGCCCCATGGGCCGAGCCGCCTACGGCGTAAACGGCATCAACCTCGAAGAACGCGACTACGTAGTAGGCATGACGGTAACCCCAAAACCAGACGCAACCGCTGTAGGAGCAGAGAAGGTCGACGTAGAGACAGCCGCCTCGGCTGCCACGGGAGCGCAAGCGACCGAAGCCGAAACCGAAGTCCCGCCCGGCGAAGTATTAGACCTGACTCAAAAAGGCAACCTGATCCTCTCCGTAACCGAAAACGGATACGGCAAGCGCACCCCCGCCGACGAATACCGCCTAACCAACCGAGCCGGCAAAGGCGTAATCAACGTGAAAACCACGGAGCGAGTAGGCAAAGTAGTAGCGATCGCGCTGGTAGACGAAAACTCGCAGGTAATGCTAATCAGCCAATACGGCAAAATCATCCGCATGGATTCCAAAACCATCCGCGAATCCGGCCGCAACGCCCAAGGCGTCCGCCTCCTCCACATGGAGCCCGGCGACCGAGTAGCCGCCGCCGTAGTCCTAGCCCCAGAAGAGGAAGGCAACGGAAGCAACGGAGGCACGCTACTCCAGTAGACTGTGAGGGAGCTTCTGGTTCTTTGTCATTCTTCTGATCGGGAAGGGCACGACCTTCAGTCGTGCCGTTTGCGACTCAAGAAGATGGAGGCTTTAGCCGCTGAGGGCCTGCCCATTGTCGACGTGGAAATACCGATGAAGCCGAATGGATTGGTCGTCGATGAAAACGTGTTCTCCGCCCTAAGCGCGGAGTGTGAAAAAATCATCGACACGCGACAACGTCTCCCGGATTTCGTTTTTCGGCGCCGATTCGCAAAGTATTTTGCGATTGAGTATGCCCACATCTACAAAAAAGAATTTGCGGCATTTCTTTTCAGCCTATCGAATATTTTCGGGGATGAGTCAGTCAACTACATGACCCTCGATCCCAGCCCCGAAGATAGCGGATATCGGCGGCGCTCATATTTTGGTTTGGCTTCTTTCGAACCCTCCAGCTTGGTGCAGAAATACGTGCCTACCCTGTTTCGCGATCAGAAGGATTCCAAGATTTTGGTCGGAGTAAATGTTGGAGCTTTTTGGGGATCCTCGCTCCAGTGGGCGATTTTCTGCGACAGAAAGTCATGGAAGTGTCAGTCATCGCCCTTCCGGAGAATATCGATGTACCAGAGATCAGTGGTTTTCGCTGCTGGAACGCTTCGGAGGTTTCCAGTTACATGAAGAGCCAGTACCATTGGAAACTTGCGACGGCATTGGAGTTTAACGAGAAATTTCTGGCTAACTATCCTCTGTAGCGTAAGCTACTACTTCACCCCCTGCTTCCGATTGATCTCCCGCGAAAACTCCGTAAAGAAATTCAACAACGTCCCCCACCCCACCTGCCCCGCCACAGCCCGCCCACCCTCCGCAAACGCATTCCTCGGATGCGGCTTCCAGGCCGTGGAAATCATCCCCCCACCAAACGCTCCCCCGTACAACCCCAACTGCGGACGCCAATGCTCCTCGCTCCGGTCATAAGTCATCAGATTCCGGATAAACGCATGCCGCGTCCGCGGCCACAGCCCATCGCACTTGCACTTGTCATATCGGACTTCGTATCCCAACTTCGCATTCCCCAGCGCCGCCAAAGTATTCTGCGCAATGAACTGCCCCTCCCGCGACGCAAACCGCTCCCCATACCCTCCCCATCCATCGTCCCACTGCGAAGGCACTCCGCGCGCCTGATCAATCACCGCCCCAAACATCCGCTTCATGTAAGCCCCCGGAGTAGTCAGCGTCTGCCGCAAGTAAATTATTTCCCGCTGTTCCCGCGTCGGAGTCACCAGCAACCGGTCCCGCCCCACGTACTCTCCCGCAATCCACCCCGACTCCCAATCCCGCGCCCGCTTCAACCCCGCCGTAGCCGCGTTCCTCGTCATCCCCGCCGCCTGCTGCACCGGATTTCCACTCTTCTCCTTCTTCTTACTCTCCCCCGGCGCATCCGGAAGCTCTTTCCCCGGCTCAGGCTTCTGATCCTGCCCGTGTGCCCGCCCTATCACCGCAAACAGACACACGGCCACAAGCACAAGCCATGCTGTACCCTGTGTCCCCCGTGTCCTCTGTGTTAAAGCCTTTGACTTTTTCACCCGCGGAAATCCCTACCCTCTCTCGAACGCGTGCTTCTTCTCCAACTCCTCCACCGCCGCCCGCATCGCGCTTTCAAATCGCGATGCCTGCCCCATCAACCCAGCACTACCCACCGCGAACTCCCCGTCCATCCGCACCAGCCCATCCCCCGCCACCACCCGCCCAGCAACCTCCACCAAATGCTCCACCGTGGACTCCAAATACTGCGCGTCCGTAGGATCCCCAATCCAAACTCGCTCGGCACTAGGTACTGGGTACTGGGTACTCAACTTAGTCCCCCAATAAACCTTCCGCTCCAAAAAAGTAGCAATCACCTCATCGGTAGCCTTCCCAAACACCCACTTCTCCCGCTTGAAGTCATAATGCCGGCTAGAAAACGGCACCGGCTTCAGCTTCCCCGACTTCACAAACTCAATCTGCCGCCGGTCCACTTCCTTCCGCAAAGCATTAATCACCGGAGCCTCCACATCCCCCGGCTCCAGCGACGCCACCACTTCCCGCACCGTAGCCGACAAATTCACCGCCACCGGCGCATGCAGCCCCTCCGAACCCTCCAGCCGGATATCCCCATGCAACACCCAAAAATCCGCCCCCGAAGTCGACCGATGAAACGGCCACTCCAACGAAATCGTCAAAGGCAACCCACCCAACGTAACCCAAATCTTCTTCGCCCCAGACTGCGCCATCGCCTCAACTCACCTCTTGATGCAAATAGACTCTCTGTCATGCTGAGCGCAGTGGAAGCGTCCGAAAGACGTTCCACGCAGTCGAAGCATCCCTTACCTACCACAAGTGCACCGGGTACTAGGTGCTAGGCACTCGCAACTCGCGACTTCTTCCGCACCTTAGCCCCCATTCGCAACAATTTCCTAACCGTCCCCGTAGGCAGCCGCTTCATCTGATCATGCAACTCAGTCACCGCTTCAAAAAATCCCGCCATCGCCGCCAACCGCTCCCGAGTAAAATCCGCCCCAGCCTCCTTCGGATCCAGCTCCTCCAGACTCCTCCGCAACATCTCTCGCGTAGGATCAATCTCCCGGCGCTTCCTCTGCTCAATCACCAGCCGAAACATCTCCCAAACATCTTTCATCGACTCATAATGCTCCCGCCGGTCTCCCAGCACATGCACCGCCCGCACAATCCCCCACCCCTCCAGCTCCCGAATCGAAGTACTAACATTCGACCGCGCCACACTCAAAGTCTCCGCAATCTCCTCCGCCGGCAATGCCCGCGGCGACAAGTAAAGCAACGCATGAATCTGCGCGACGGTCCGGTTAATCCCCCACCGCGTCCCCATCTCCCCCCAATGTAGGATGTAACCCTTCTGCACCCCAGTCAAATTAGCCATATCAGTACTTTCAGTCCAATCAGAATTTACAGAACACAAAGCCGCCCTGTCAACGCCAAGTTTTTATCTCTCTAGGAGTCTTTGTCATTCCGAACGAAGTGAGGAATCTGCTTCCTGCCGCCGCCACCACTGCCCCCAAGCGGAAGCCCAAGCCGTAGCCAAGCGTGCTGGGTACTAGGTACTCGGTACTCGCGACTCGCTACTCCGCTTCCCGGACGCCGAAGCCACTTTCTTCTTAGCAGGCCCCTTCCGCGCCGCCTCCGCCCGCTTCCGCTCCTGATACCGCCGATCATGAAACGCCTGGTCCGACCCTTGTTTCTTCATCCCTCCAGCTTGCCACACCCACCCAAACATATCCAGCCCCACACTCGCGCCGGTGCTTTCCCGAGCCAAAGGAACGAAGGTAGCAGCTCCGGCACCCCCACAGGGTAAACTCGGCCCGGGTGTTGTCCTTTCTGTGTCATGATAAACAGTCTTGAAGATGAAGGATGCTCACCTCCGAACCGCTTTGAAACATGACCTCCAGTCTCACTACGCGACCGACCCGGAGACCGTAGTCATTGAGGAACTTGGGATTCTGCACGGCAGGTGTCGGATTGACATTGCAGTCGTCAACGGCCGGATGCACGGGTACGAACTTAAGAGTGATCGGGATACTCTTAGTCGTCTGCCTGAGCAAGTTCAGGCCTACAGTGCCGTCTTCGACTGCGTCACGCTTGTCGTAGGCGAACGCCACGTCCGGCGCGCAATTGAGATCGTCCCCGATTGGTGGGGCGTCAGCGTGGGCCGTTTCGACTCCGGCAATCTTTCCATTCACCACCTAAAACTGCCCTTGACGAATCCAGCCCCTGAGGCAATGTCCGTCGTAAGGCTCCTTTGGCGGAACGAGGCGTTGAGCTTGCTAGGCGAGGTCGGTAGCGCTAGGGGTGCGCGCTCTAAGCCCCGCGAATGGATCTATGTCGAGTTGGTTGCTGCAGCGAGCCCCGCATACCTGCGCTCCGCGGTGCGTCAATGCCTAAAGAATCGGACAGCGTGGCGATCTGCCGCGACACGACCGTCAGGTGGTGATTGATGCCCGCACTGATCCAAGTTCCAGGATTGCCATTGCCGTCCGCACCATCGCCCATTCTTGCAATGTACTCGTCCCCTTTACTGAAGCTGGAACTATAGAAATCCTCACTCTCGCGCAAAAGGATAGCGTTGGCAGGCCACTGGGCCGGACCAGGTCCGTCCTTATTGAATATTCCCTCTCCCCGCATGACGAGCCACTCCTCGGAGAGCGTGTAACGAATGCTGGCACTTGGGTTGCAGCGATCTTTGGGCTCCTCGTAACGTCCCCGCTGCACCGTGTAATCGGAGAAACTCGGGTGCCTCTTCAAACGCTCATTCGCTAGCCGCCTCCACGCAGTCCCCCAGTTCCGCTGAAAATGTCGATCGTAATACTTCGTCGTATGTCACGCGGACACAAATCCCATGACCATCGGTGGCGGCTATTTGAGCAACCGCCTTCTGATATTTAGCCCTTCTGCTCAATCCCGTCACGGGCACGAGGAACAGCTTAATTCTGCGAGCTTCAGCGGCCATAAACGCGAGGGGATGTTGGGTCTGTATCTGAGGGACATGCCCATCAACGTGACAGAGATCGAGGAAGAATCGCGAGTAGTGCCAAGCCCCCAAGATTCCTTTGGCTGCTCCCAGGAGGACCTGGCCGGGGTCCGGCTTCTGCCCCTCGGCCTCGGGGAAGAGCACGCGCTCTTTTTCCGGCTCTCCTTCGGGCGTGTCTGCTCCTTGGTTCTCTTGCTTCTTCGGTGCTTCAAACATCTTGCGCGGAATCTCGATCAGTGGAGTAAGCCACTCGCGATCCCCCTTGCGCAAGGCCTTCAGAGCAAGCCTTTCGCCCTGTTTCCATCGCAGAATCGGCACGTAATGTTTTGGGCCAAACATACCTCACCTTCCTGAATCTTCTGAAAAGTCGGGGAAAAGGGATCGAACCTGCTTGTGTCCAACCAGCCGGTTCAGAACCCGGAACGACTTATAGTGGTGCCTTATCCGTCCAGCGACAAGAGCCGGATGAATCCGAAGCTTGTTTGCGAGATGGGATACAGCTTCCGGTGTTCGCAAGTTCCGCGCTGGGCTCCGACTCCATTCTTTTTCTGGAATTAGGGCCTCACCTGCGATCTCATCAGCTTCCCGCTCCTGAGCGTTGGTTGAGTCATCCACATCCAAGTCATCGTAGAACGCATTGATACTTCCGCCACTTAAGTGACGAGAGACGTGCGCCAGTTCATGCATCAGGACGAACCAAAAATTATCCACCCTGTCGTGCCGCAGAGTCAGCGCAACGATTGGACGATCACCCTTGACGAGAATCGCCGCGCCATCGATGTACGTCTCGGGCAGATGCGGCTCTATGACGAAGCAAACACCAACACTGGCAAGGTATTCGCCGACGTGTTTGGGCCCATCTCCTAAAACGCTCAGGTGCGCTAATTCGTGCATAAACTCATCCGTAATAGCTTCCGGCTTGAATTGCACCGATACGTGATCCTCCAGCGCGCGAATACAAACCCTGGCCTTCCAGGCAGCGAGAGCATACGCGTCCATCCGGCGTGCGGATCGCACGTAGTGTGTTTGCTTGTAGAGAGCGATGGGTGCCCAATCACTGCCCAGCGGAGCAAGGAATCGGCGCATAACCTCTCCTGCCTGACGGCGCGGGTTGTGCACCCTTTCTCTTATCCACCCACGAGCAACCATCTCACGAATAGGAAACCGTTCCCACTCAATGGTGTCTTCCTCGAAACCGGGGAGCAACTGTTCCTGCAAGAGTGCCTTGGCGGGGACACCAAGCCCCTTGTGAAGCGCTCGTACCATGGAAAGCGTGAGAGGCCTCTTGCCAGATAACACCTCTGAGACTTTGCTACGGCTCCCAATAAGGGGCACAAGATCCCGTGGCGTCAGATCCATCTGCTCCATCCGGAACTTGATTGCCTCGATAGGGTCAGGAGTGCGGAATTCCGCTTGATTCTGCTCATAGTCCTGCACCAGCAAACTCAACAGGTTAAGGCGATCACCCTCCGGAGTCCCGGAGCGGGGAGCGAGGTCAATAAGACGCTCGATTTCGGCGATGGCAGTCTCATAGTCGATCTTGGAATTGATAGCCGTGATCATCGACCCCTCCTCAGAACTGCCTTTTCGAGTATTCAGCATGTGTCCCTACCCATGTAGCCAACACGACCTTAACGTCATAGCTGATCTTCGTCTCGATCCTGTATTTGTTGCCCTTTATGTTGAAAATCACCCTGTTGTCGCTCAGAAAGCTGGCACCTGGATACCGCGCTCTAACGTCTGCCGGCCCTCGCCATTCCGCATCCTCGACTTCGTCGATCCAAGCGTTGAGCGGGGCGCGGATATCAGCATGGCGACGTCCGAACTCATTAAGTTTTTGCTTTCCAACAAGTCGCATTTGCCGATTCCATCACGCAATCAACAGTGTTCCCATTGGCTATTCAACGAAAATGTTCCCATATAGGGAACATTAACAGATGAAGCAAGCGTTTGTCAAGTTGATCCTGCAGCAGGGTTACGAAACCCAGGCCGTTCCGTAGCGTTTCCTTGTGTCCTCTACGTTGAAAGATTTTTTCCAGGCAGTCTACAATCGGAATTCCAATGCACCCCGACCGCCTAGCCGAACTTCTCGAGCCCTTCCTATCTCTCTCCACAAACCCTTGTCATTCCGAACCGGGCCAAAAGCCCGGTGAGGAATCTGCTGTTCTGTCGCCCGATCAGCTCCAGAGTATATCGACGTACATCGATCTACTACTCCGCTGGAATTCCCGCATCAACCTAACCGCCATCCGCAACCCGGAAGAAATAGTCACCCGCCACTTCGGCGAGAGCCTATTCGCCGCAAGACATCTCCTCCCCAGTATTTCCTCCGCGCCCTCGACGCCTGCCCTGAGCGAAGCCGAAGGGTCCTCTGCGGTGAAAGATTTTGACTCAGCCGAAGCCCGAAGCCCGATAGCCGAAGCCCGCCTCGCAGACCTAGGCTCCGGCGCAGGCTTCCCCGGCATCCCCATAAAACTCTGGGCCCCGAAAATCGCCTTAACCCTGATCGAGTCGAACCAAAAGAAAGCCACCTTCCTCCGTGAACTAGCCCGCGCCCTTACATTGACGGACATCAATATACAAAACACACGCGCCCAAACCCTCCCCTCATGCACCTTCGACGTAGTAACCCTCCGAGCCGTCGAGCGCCTCCGCGAAGTCCTCCCAGTAGCCGCCCGCCTCCTAGCCCCCCAAGGACGCCTAGCCCTCCTCATCTCCTCGCCCCAACTGGAAGCCACCCGTTCCACACTCCTCAACCTAGCCTGGGACGCTCCCATCCCGGTCCCACAGTCCCAATCCCGCCTCCTCCTAGTCGGTACGCCAGAACCACAAAAGTAAACAGTGGAGTAGACATGCCCACTCACTGCCCAGCAATGGGGACGCGACGTCAGCCAATCCCGATCCATACCCACCAAAGTGGTAAGTTAGTTCGGTTTCGGCCAGTATTTGTTCCGGCGGCAACTCCGACAGCTCCCAACGTTCCAACCGGAACACATAGCACAAGTGTTCCGGTTGGAACACATTGACGATATGTTCCGACTGGAACATTCATCTAATTGTTCCAGTCGGAACACTGTGACGTCCTGCCGAATGTTCCAACCGGAACATTCAAGCGGTTCAGTCTAGGCCATCGGAAAGTGCTTGAGTGTCCGGCTGGAACATTGGACACGTTTTGCACAAAAATTCAACTTGCGTGTGGCAATTCGACCTTGCATTCGAAACACGAATCGCTCTATTCTGCCAACAGCTCTGGCTCCTCGACAATTTATGGGACGCGTCATCGCTGTTGCCAATCAGAAGGGCGGCGTGGGTAAGACTACGACTGCCATCAACCTCGCCGCGTCCTTCGCGGCGGCTGAAGTGAACACACTGCTCATTGATTGCGATCCGCAATCGAATGCCTCGAGCGGGCTTGGCCTGGTGAAAGATCCGGAACGTGTTTCGACTTACCACCTGCTGCTGGGCGCGGCCTCGTGCGAGGAGGCGCTGGCTACCACTGAGCTGGAACAGCTGTGGGTGATCCCGTCACACAAGAACCTGATCGGGGCAAACCTGGAACTGGTGGAGGCTGAGCGGCGGGAGTACCGGCTGCGGGATGCGATCGCGCCTTTGCGCGAGCGCTTCCAGTACATCGTGCTCGACTGTCCGCCGGCGCTGGATCTGCTTACGCTCAACGCGCTGGTCGCCGCGGACTCAGTGCTGATTCCTATGCAGGCGGAATACTTTGCGCTCGAAGGTATCAGTGAGCTGCTGGACACAGTGGAGCGGATCCGCGTGAGCTTGAACCCTGGGCTGGAGATCGAAGGCGTGGTGCTGACCATGCTGGATGAGCGGACCAACCTGGCGCAGCAGGTGATGGCGGAACTGAAAAAGTTTTTTGGAGAGAAGGTGTGTGCGGCAACCATACCGCGGAACATCCGGCTGGCTGAGGCGCCCAGCCATGGGATGGCGGCGCTGGTGTACGATCCGCGGTCGAAGGGGGCGGAGAGTTATATACGGCTGGCTAAGGAGCTGCTGGGGCGGCATCTGGCTTCGGGCTTCGGGCTTCAGGCTTCGGCGGGAGCGGCGGAGGATGGGCAAACGCCGGCTACGGAGATGGATAAGACGGCTTGATACATTGATATGTATCGATATATTACATTGATGGATATCGATATATAAGGGCGGTGACGTTGAAGGAACGCCTAGCGGGGCTGGCGATAGTTGTTGCATTGCAGGGGTCCTTCTACTACGTAGATGCTTGCGCTTTGCGCGCGAGCATCTCCTTCGCTCAGGATGACAGATTTGAGGAGAGGAAACATTGATGACTACTTCGGCGGCGGAGAATTTAGCGGGGCGTGCGGGGGAGAAGAAGGACGAGAAGGTGGAGAAGCGGCGGGCTTTGGGGCGGGGGTTGGAGTCGTTGCTGCCGGGGCCGCGGGTGGTTAAGGGTCCCGAGTACCCAGTACCTGGTGCCCAGTCCTCCGGTCCTCAGGGGCTGAAGCCCGAATCATCTTCGGCCGTGAGCGGCACGGCTGAAGCCGTGCCCTTCCCGAGCTCGACGGAACAGACGGCTTCTGAGGAGATGGACGCTACGCGGGCGGGGGCGCCCGCGCCACACTTGCCGGAAGAAGTTATTTCTATACAGGCGGTGGCGGATGATCGCATCTTGGGGAACCGGGTGGCTCATGTTGCGATCGAGTTGATCGAGAAGAATCCTTATCAGACTCGGTATGTGTTTGATGAGGAGATGTTGGGGGAGTTGCGGGACTCGATTAAGGAACATGGGGTGGTGCAGCCGGTGGTGGTGCGACCGGCGGATGAGGAAGGGCGCTACATACTTGTTCTCGGCGAGCGGCGGTTGCGGGCTTCGAAGATGGCGGGGAAGGAGACGATCCCGGCATTGGTGCGGAGGCTTTCGCCGCAGCAGGCGGCGGAGATGACCGTGCTTGAGAACGTGATGCGGGAGGATTTGAATCCGATTGAGCAGGCGGAGGCGTTTCGGGTTTTGAGCCTGGAGTTTAAGCTGACGCAGACGCAGATTGCGGACCGGATTGGAATGTCGCGGGAGACAGTGTCGAATTACATGCGGCTGTTGCGGCTTCCGCAGAAGGTGATGGAGTACATGCTGGCGGACCGGCTGAGTTTCAGCGACGCTCGGGAGATTTTGCGGCTGGAGAATGACGACTATATCGAGGAAGTGGCGGAAGAAGTGGTGACGCACAAGCTAAAGTGGGACCAGATTGAAGACCGTGTGATGCGGATCAATGGATCGTTTCCGCTGCTGCCGGGGCAGACCTTGCCGGGAGAGCCCAGGAAGAAGTCGGGGGCGCGGTGGATGGATCCGAATGTAAGGGCGGCGCAGACGGATATGGAGCGGACTCTGGGGATGCGGGTTCGGATTCGCGACCGGCATGGGAAGGGGAAGATTGTGATTGAGTACGCTAGCGTGGATGATTACGAGCGCGTGGTGGAGGTTTTGCGGGGGAAAAAGAAGTAGCCAGTACCCAGTACCTAGTTTTGGAGGGCGGCCTGACGGCCGCCTTTTCGTTTTTTGTGCATTTAGGGGGGAATCAGGGTGGTAAGAGTGGGATCGGGATGGGTATTCTTGCAGTCGTAACGGGTGCTCTTCGGAGTTGACGGGCTGGATTCAGCGCGCTAAGTGGGGATGGATGGGGAATGTTAACTAGTTTGGTTCTTGGGAATTGGGCTGGATTGTCCTGACCCGGGCATACACTTTTTCGTGAACTCGCCCTTGCAGGTTCGCGGCTGATGAGTGTAATTGATTCCATGACAATGTCGGCTCCTACGCCCGAGTAGAGTTGGTGGTTGCTAAAGCCAACCAACAGGCTCGGGAGAAAGGAGCCGAACGATGATCATTATAGGAGTAGATTTCCA
>Ga0210410_10000127_pt1 | contig 115085 bp, 110 predicted proteins | sample IncBWC4MmetaG_FD_161058 | JGI IMG/M metagenome (GOLD analysis project Ga0210410, IMG submission 161058) | Forest soil microbial communities from Barre Woods Harvard Forest LTER site, Petersham, Massachusetts, United States - Inc-BW-C-4-M | ecosystem: Environmental > Terrestrial > Soil >...
ATCCGATAGCAATCACTGCGTCAGCGCGCGCGCCCTCGGCCAATTTCTTCGCCGCCAGCGGAATTTCAAACGAGCCCGGTACTCGCACCACCTCGACATTTTCTTCCGGAGCGCCCGCGGCTTCGAGCGCGCCGAGCGCGCCGTCCAGAAGGCGTTCCGTGATAAAGCTATTGAAGCGGCTCACGACCAATGCGAAGCGAAATCCAGCCGCGTTCGCCCTGGGGCGGACTTCCTTCGGAGTGAATGATGCGTTCATCGCGGTAAAATTCGCTCTCGTTCGCTTGGGTTACTTCCCACGAAACTGCGCCGGACGCTTTTCGAGAAACGCGCGCGTGCCTTCGCGCATGTCTTCGGTGGCGGCGCAAATGCCGAACAGCGTCGCCTCGAGAAACTGGCCCTCCTCCTGCGGCATTTCGACTCCACGCTCAATGGCTTCCATCGTGAATTTCACCGCGAGCGGCGCATTGGCAATGATTTTTTTTGCCAGCGTCTCCGCCGCGGGTAAGAGCTCGGCCGGCTCGTACACGTGATTGACGAGGCCGATGTGGAGAGCTTCATCGGCCGAAATCATTTCTCCCGTCAGGCACAGTTCGTGGGCGACTCCCTTGCCGCACAGGCGGGAAAGCCGCTGGGATCCGCCATAGCCCGTGAGGATTCCAAGTTTTACTTCAGGCTGCCCAAGCTTCGCGGTTCTGCTCGCGAGGCGCATCGAACAGGCCAGCGCTACTTCGCATCCGCCGCCCAGCGCGAAACCGTTGATCGCCGCGATGGAGGGCTTCCCCAGCGTTTCCAGGCGATGCAGCACGCTTTGACCGAACAGCGCGGTTTCTCTGCCGCTCACCGGCGTTTGCACCGCAAGTTCGCCGATGTCCGCGCCGGCCACGAAGGACTTTTCCCCAGCGCCGGTCAGGATGAGCACGCGCACGTCCTCGTCTTCTCGCGCAGCGATCAGAAGTTGATTCAATTCCTCCATCGTCTTCCGATTGAGCGCGTTCAACACTTTCGGCCGGTTGAAAGTGATGAAGCCGATTCGGTCCCGCTTCGCATAGAGCAAGTTTTCAAAAGTCATCCGCTCGCCTCTCCATCATCGAACAATTCGGGGTGCTCCAAGTTGCCGGCCAGTGAGAGCCTGCGCTATGCCAACGGCTGGCGGAGCCCGCGCGCGAACCTTAACGGTTGAGTTTCCGATATTCGCCCACGCGAACAGTGTTGGCACCACCCGGGATCGAGAATCGCGCCATGATCTTTAAATCTTGGCCATTTCCAGGGAAACGATTTCGTTGCCGCCCCGTTTGCGAGCCTCCTCGAGACCGGCTTCCGCGCGATTGATCAGATCCGTGACGATGTCCTCGTGGTCGAAATCCTGCCGGGCAATCGCTTCCGCGATGGCAACGCTCAATGTCACTTGCGCGCCATCCCAAGGGGCCCGCAGATTGGCAGTCGCTTTCTTCAATTTCTCCGCCAGGGTGCGCGCTCCCGAGAGCGGCGTATCCGGAAGGATAAAGGCCAGCGCCCAGGAAGTGTACTTCACGGCGAGATCGGTTTGCCGCACTACGGCCTGCACGGCGCGCCCGAGCTGTTCCATGTAGCGTTCGAATGGAGCTTCGCCCTGCTGGCGCAGCAAATCCGGTCCCCCATCCACTTGCAACAATGCCAGCGCCAGCGGCACGCCCTGCTTCCGTGCGCGCTGGGATTCGTGCAGCAGGCAATCCATATACGAACTGCGCGCCAGTAATCCCGTTTTCTCGTCCGCCACCGCCATCGTCCGCACCAAGGAACGGAGGCGCGTATGATGCACGCACAATAACATCTGGTCTCCAATCGACTGGAGAAAATAAGTTTCATTCGGCTTCCACGCGTGAGGCGCGGCAAAGCCGGCGATCAACATCCCCGCTGGCGCCTGCGTTTCCGGATCGGTCAGTTGCACTCCGAGGACCGTCTCCAGCCCCATTTCCTTCAGCGCGGGCGATGCAACGGAATCGAGCGGCAATCCTCCGAGCGCATCCGGCAATGCGCGTTCAATTTGTCCGATCAGCCGCACGATGTTGCCTCCGGCGGACGCTTGGACGCCCGAGGCGCAAAACTCTGAAGCCATTTGAGGCGGCTGTCCTGGCGCGCCGACAACCGCGAGACACCTGGTGGCACGCAAGTAGTTCCCCACTTCATTGACGGCAACAGAAAGCATGGCGCGCGGCGACGGCTGCCGGAAAACGTTCTGATTGATTTCAGAAATCTTCGCCAAGTCGCGTAGAGTGTCCGGTGCGTAAGCGACATTGGGGACTGAGGGGTCTTCGGCCACACTCTCCTTGCTCTCCGGTTTGGCCTGCATCGCATCTTCCGGAGGCCGCCAGTGCGCGGCTTCGAAAAGGTTCTGCAGCCGCTCATTGCGCCCGGCCTCCCCAGGAAACAATTCGACGATTTTCTGCAGCCGCTCAACGGCCTTGGACTGCAGCGAGTATTGAACAAAAATCTCCGCCTGTACCAGCAGATCTTCAAGCGTCTGGCCCGCGCGGACTTCATCAAGCAACACGGGCGATGGCTCGCTGCTCTTGCCGCGAGACCTCTCGTGCGAGGCCGTTTGCGATCCGTGGGTCGCGGCGCCTGCCAGGCGGGATTTCAAACTGCTCACGAAGGCAGGATCCGCGCGGTCCTGGATCAGGTCCAGCCGCTGCTGGTTTCGCGAGTCGTATGCATCGATGTCCACCAGCTTTTCGAGCGCTTCGCATGCCCCTTTCAGTTGATCGTTCGCCAGGCGCAGGTCAAACAGCCGAACCAGCGCATCGAAATATTTCGTTTCGCGATTGAGTTCGGCATACATCGCGCCGCAGAATTCGGCCAAGCGCAGCGATTGGGGGTACGTTTCGATGAATTGATCCACCGCCGATGCAAATTCGGATTCCCGCCGCGCTGCCGCCATGCTCTTTTTGACTTTTCCCAGAAGGTCAACGGCCCCCTCCTCTTGTCCCGCTCGCATGTACTCATGCGCCAGGGCAAAAAACTTCTCCGCCGACCCTACCCCCTGATTCGTCATGCGCTCCAGAACGGCGCGCGCGTCGTCCAAACGACCAGAGCGCATCAACGATTCAGCATATGTTTCCAGGAAAGCTGTGTCAGTTTCGGTTGCCGCCAGAGGCATGAGCAGGGCCGCCGCTCCTGCCGCGTCGCCACCTCGAAGGAGGGCTTGGCCGTAGAACAGCGCCGCGCTGCGATCGACGGGCAGCAATTCATGTGCGCGTGCAAACAGCCTGAGCGCCTCCTTATCGTCGCCCGTCGTGAGCTGACCGGCACGCAAGTATCCCCGCGCCGCCGCCGCTGAATTCCCCATGCGCTCGGCAAGCTCGGCCACGGCGATGTGCCGGTCCCGGTTTTCAGGATCGAGCTGCGCGATCCGCACGAAACACGTGAGCGCGTCTTCCCGTTTGCCCTTTAGCTCGAATGCCAGCGCCGCAGACATGAATTGTTCGATGGCATCTTCGGCCCGGTTCTGCTTTTGCAGCAAGAGCGCGTATCGCGCCACGCGCTCGGGTGGTTGCTGGTGCGGTTTCAAAAAACGCGTGTACAGCGCCAACGCTTTTGGCTCCTCGCGTGGGGCGGTAAACCGGTCAAATAACATTCCGTAGTAGTGGGCGGCCCGATCAGATTGATTCTGGCGCGTGTACAGATCGCCCAGGGCTTGTATGGACTCCATATGGTTCGGCGCCGCCGAGAGGACGTCTTGGTAGGCTTCAATCGCGTCGCTAAACTGGTTCTTCTCGACGTAGCGTTTGGCGCGATCCAGCTGTTTGACGATATCAACGCTCATGAGGGCTCGAACGGTTTCCTCGGTGAAATTGCGCCCGCAGACATGCGGACCGGACGTATCCAGACCAAAAAACACTATATACTGTCCCACCTGCACGCGCCAAACCGTTCCCGCCGTTCTGCTTCCATTTAGCCATTCGGGCTGTGTAGCAGAAAGCTGCGGGGGCTGGCAGACTCCTTTCGGGGCGACGCCACTTGTGGCACACTGAATTGTTCTGCTGGGGACTAGAGATGACGGCGGGAGAATTCGGGCAGATTTGTGCGCCGCTGGCCGCCGATTCGAGGAGAAATTTCACCGGCGCATGCCTTTATGCGACGGCTGGCTAACTGATGGACCCACGCTTCGTCCGCAATTTTTGCATCATCGCGCACATTGACCATGGCAAGTCCACGTTGGCCGACCGCCTGCTTGAGCTTACGGGTGCGCTCAGCCAGCGCGAAATGAGCGCGCAGGTCCTGGACTCCATGGACCTGGAACGCGAACGCGGCATCACCATCAAGGCCAAAAGCATTCGCCTGCATTACACGGCGAAGGACGGCAACGAATACCAGCTCAACCTCATTGACACTCCCGGCCACGTTGATTTTTCGTACGAAGTTTCCCGCGCGCTTTCCGCCTGCGAAGGCGCCCTGTTGGTTGTGGACGCCAGCCAGGGCGTCGAAGCGCAGACCGTCGCCAACACGTTCCTCGCGGCTCAGCACAATCTCACGATTATTCCGGTCATCAACAAGATTGACCTCCCAGCCGCACAACCCGAGGAAGTAAAGGCGCAGATTGAAAACGTGCTGGCCATCCCCGCATCGGACGCCTTACTGATCAGTGCCAAGAGCGGGATGGGTGTGGAATCCGTGCTGGAAACCGTGGTGGCGCGCGTCCCTCCGCCGACAGGAACCGCTGAGGCGCCGCTCCAGGCGCTCATTTTTGACTCCTGGTTCGACGCCTTCCGCGGCGCTGTCGTGCTGGTGCGCGTCATGAACGGCAGGATCACGCGCCACATGCAGATCCGCCTCTGCTTCAACGACGAAGTTTACGAAGTGGAGGCGCTGGGCGCGCTGACGCCCAAGCCGGTGGTGCTTGACGAACTCGTCGCCGGGGACGTCGGATTCATCATCGCCAACATCAAGCGTGTGGCCGACGCCCGCGTGGGTGATACCGTGGTCGACGCCGCGCGCCCGGCTCCGCCACTGCCCGGATTCGAGGCGATCAAGCCGATGGTTTTCGCCGGATTGTTCCCCGTGCTGGCGAGCGACTACGAAAATCTGCGGGATGCGTTGGGCAAGCTGCAACTCAACGACGCCGCTTTCTTCTACGAGCCGGAAAATTCAGTCGCGCTCGGGTTCGGCTTCCGCTGCGGCTTCCTCGGCTTGCTGCACATGGAGATCGTGCAGGAGCGGCTCGAGCGTGAATTCGGCATCAACTTGATCACTACCGCGCCCAGCGTGCGCTACCGCATTACTACCACGACCGGCACAGTCGTCGAAGTGGACAGTCCTACAAAATTTCCTCCGCCGAATGAAATGGCAAAGATCGAAGAGCCGGTCATTACCGCGATGATCATTACGGCGGAGGATTCGGTGGGCGCTATCCTGCAGCTCTGCGAGGAAAAGCGCGGCGTGCAGAAAAACTTCGAGTATCTGTCGCCGCAGCGGGTCATGCTCACCTACGAACTTCCGTTGAACGAAATCGTGCTCGATTTCTACGACCGCTTGAAAAGCGCTTCGCGCGGCTACGCTTCGCTCGACTATCACCTGGCGGGTTATGTGGAAGCCGATCTGGTGAAGCTGGACGTTTTGGTGGGAGGCGAGCCGGTCGACGCGCTGGCGTTGGTCTGCCACCGCGAGTTCTCCTACGAACGCGGACGGGAATTGGTGACGCGCCTGCGCAAATTGATCCCGCGCCAAATGTTTGAAGTTCCAATCCAGGCTGCTATCGGCAGCCGCGTGATCGCGCGCGAGACAGTCGCGGCGATCCGCAAGAACGTGCTTGCCAAGTGCTATGGCGGCGACATCACGCGAAAACGCAAGCTCCTAGAAAAACAAAAAGAGGGGAAAAAACGCATGAAGCGCGTCGGCCGCGTCGATATTCCCCAGGAAGCGTTCCTCGCCGTGCTGAAGGTCGCCAGCACTTCGGACGAGTAAGTCATTCTCTGTGGTCCTACTCTGTGTTCTTTGTGCCCTCTGTGTTAAAGCTTGAAAAGCATTCACCACAAAGAGCACAGAGAAAACCAAGAAGAACTACGGCTTCGGAATGTCGCGGCGGCGGACTTCCGCGCCGATACGCCCGCGCGCAAGCTGTACGTTGATTTCGGCGCCGATGGCCACCTGGTCCGCGGAACGCAACACATTCCCTGCTGCATCCGTGCAAATGGCGTAGCCGCGATCGAGCACGCGCAGCGGGCTCCGTTCATCGAGTTGCAACCGCAAGCGCTCCAACAATTGAATTTTGCCGACCAGCAGGCGCTCCATCCGCGTGCCCAATTCCGTCGAACGCTGCACAAGTCTCAAGCCTAGCGTTTTGATTCTAGCGCGCAGATCGAACGAAGCAATCCGCGTCCCAACAATCGTGTAGCGATGCCGCAACCGCTCGATCCGTGCTTGTAGCGCAACTCCCAGCCGCGAAGTCAGCTCATCGGTCTGCTGACGGTGCCGCCGCAACAAATCTTCCAGGCGGCGAAAACCCATATGCGTCGCGAGTTCTTTCAAGTGGTGCCGGAACTCGAGCAGCACGTAACGCATTCGTTGCGAGATTTTGTGCTCCAGTTCCTGCAAGTGCCGCTGAAATTCTTGCCGCGACTGCACCACGATTTCCGCGGCCGCTGACGGCGTGGAGGCTCGCACGTCCGCCACAAAGTCCGCGATCGTGAAATCGGCTTCGTGCCCCACGCCGGTCACCACGGGAATCGTACACGCCGCGATCGCGCGCGCCACGATTTCTTCGTTGAACGCCCACAAGTCCTCGATCGAGCCGCCGCCGCGGGCCAGGAGAATCACGTCCACCAATTGTTTGCGGTTGAAGTATTTGAGCGCCGCGACGATATCTTCCGCCGCGCCATCGCCCTGCACGCGCACCGGATACACGATCAGATGCAGATTGGGAAATCGACGCCGCAGGATGCGAATGATGTCCCGCACGGCCGCCCCTTTGGGAGAGGTCACGACTCCAATACGCCGTGGCAGCACGGGAAGCGGCTTCTTGCGCGCTTCGTCGAAAAGTCCTTCGGCTTCGAGGCGTTTCTTGAGTTGCTCGAACGCAAGCTGCAGCGCGCCGACGCCTGACGGTTCGATGTGCTCCACGTAAATCTGGTATTCGCCGCGCGGCTCGTACACGCTGATAGACCCGCGCACGATCAACTTCAATCCGTCCTCGGGGCGAAACTTCAAGCGCATCGCCTGATTGCGAAAGCAAACGCACTTTACCTGCGCCTTGGCGTCCTTGAGAGTGAAGTAAAGATGGCCCGATTGCGCGGCGTGGTAGTTCGAGACTTCGCCCTCGACCCACAGATTTGCAAATTGCAGGGCGAGGACGTTGCTGATCCGCGCCGTTAGCTCCGTCACGCTCCAGATTTTCCGCTCCGGCGCGAGATTTAATTCAAATTGTTTTATTTCTTTAGCCATTGCACCAGCCACAGGACCAGTGTGAGGAGCACGCTCAGCAGAATACACGTCACCACTGGGAAATAGAATGAGCCGTGCTTGCCTTGATACGCGATGTCGCCCGGCAAACGCCCCAGACGCAACGGCAGGCCTCCCGGCCGCCCTGCCAGCCACAGCAGTGCGCCAACTGCGGCAAGCGCCAGCCCCGCGAAGACCATCATTCTTCCGAGTTCGCGCATCGGTTCCACCGGTTTCAATTCTATCTAATTTGTTGGGGGCACAACTATGAGTGATGGGGAACAGTAGCGCGGCAGTTGCCGCCAGTCCCATTCCTCAGAAGTTAGGCGAGGAGTACCAGAATCTTGACCTTAGTGTGGGGTGACCTTACGCAAGGCCGCGTGCAGGTTCGCCCGTGATTCATCTCCTTCCTGATATTCGTTCAAAAAGAGCTCTAACTCGGCCTCCGCTTCATTTGAGCGGCCTGTTTTGCCGTACGTAAAAGCTCGGACCAGCCGTGGCCCGGGAATGTACCTGATTCCCGGTTGGCTTCTACTCAAAAGCTGCTCACATTTCTCGAGGATGCTCGCGAAATTGCATGCCGAGTCAAACCAGGCATGGATTCTTTGCCAACTGAGCGCCCACACTTTCTCAAGTTCTTCGCGAAAACATTTCTCACCGAGCATACTGGTGGCCAAGAACCTTTCGACTGGGGGCTGGTCGCCTTTGCGATCCACCCAGTGCACCTGGGGTTGTTCTCGTAGACCTAGCGAAACAGATTTTAGGGATTTATGCCACCTCACTTTGGGAATATAAGGATAGGGCACATAGGAGAGCGAGAGCCCATAGGAAAATCCGTAGGCGCCTCCCTTGAGAGCATCAAGTTTAATGACATGGAAAATGTCCGCGTCGATTTGCCTGGCCAAATAGCCGCGCTTAGCCATAACAAAACCCGCCTCAACAGGTTTCACTGTTTCACTGAATATGGAATAGATTCTTTCGGCCGGCACTCGTTGCCAACCGCCTTGCCTCTCGACTTTCGCGTAAAACTCTTTGATCTTGTCGTCCATTACAATGACCGTGCTAAATTGGGTCGGATTGACGGAATGTGGCTTTCTGGGATGGGAAAACTGTTACGCGGTCTCTCCTCCTGAACGATGCAAAGAATCAGATCTGGGCTTTTTCTTTGAGGCAAAACCAATTCAGATCAATTCGTGGCCCGCAAAGAAATATCCAAGCTCAAACGCCGCCGTATCCGGGGCATCTGAACCGTGCGTGCAGTTGCTCCCGATGCTCGTGCCGAGGTCGCGACGAATCGTGCCTGGTGCGGCTTTGGCGGGATCAGTGGCGCCCATGGTCTCACGCCATTTGGCAATCCCCCCTTCGGCCTCAAGCGCCAGCACGACTACTTTTCCTGAACTCATGAACTCGGTCAGCTCGGCGAAGAAGCCTCTTTCGCGGTGCACGGCGTAGAATCCTTCCGCTTGCGAGCGCGTAAGCCGCATCGATTTGATCGCAACGATTTGAAACCCAGCCTTGTGAATGCGTGCAAGGATTTCTCCGGTGAGCCCCCGGCCAACGGCGTCGGGTTTAATAATTGCAAGAGTGCGTTCAATCGACATTCAATTGGTCTCCATTTTAGACTGAGGCAAGGAAGCAGGGAGGCAGGAGGCAAGGAAACTACCTCGCTGTGCCGTGCCATTGCTTCCACAGGCTGCTCAACATCGCGCCAATTCGGTTATACCGATCCTTCACAACTTTGCAGTCGCTTTCGGAGATGTATCCTTCATCCTTGCTCAAGTCCAACCACATCCTTGTCTCATCGCAAGAGCCAATCGCGATTTGCAAGTATCTCTTGAACTCTGGCGTTGAAGCTCGCTTCCCCCATCCTTCGACAATATTCGCCGGGATGGATCTGGCCGCACGCCGCAGTTGCCGTGCCAGTTCAAACTGCTCAGCGGGAGGAAGGCGCTTGCAGATGCGAGAAACATCGAGCGCCGCGGCATAAGATTCCCGGAACACATCCAAATCACGATAGGTCCGGATAGCCATTCCTCGCCTCCTTGCTTCCCTGTCTCCTTGCCTCTCTTATTTCTTGATCGCAGCTGCCAACGTAGACCCGATGTCGGCAGGACTCTGCACAGTGTGAATTCCCGCCGCGGCCATCGCCTTGTACTTCTCGGCCGCGGTGCCAGCGCCGCCGCTAATAATCGCGCCGGCGTGTCCCATGCGGCGGCCGGGCGGCGCGGTTTGTCCGGCGATCAAGCCTACGACGAGTTTCTTCACATTGGCCTTGATGTACGAGGCGGCCTGCTCCTCGGCGTTTCCGCCGATTTCGCCGATCATCACGATGGCATGCGTCTCCGTGTCTTCATTGAAAAGCCGGATGGCATCGAGGAACGTGGTCCCAATAATCGGATCGCCGCCGATCCCGATGCAGGTGGACTGGCCGATCCCGAGTTTCGTGAGTTGGTCCACGGCTTCATACGTCAAGGTCCCGCTGCGGCTCACCACGCCGACGTTTCCCTGTTTGTGAATCCTCCCCGGCATGATTCCGATCTTGCATTTCCCCGGCGAGATGATCCCGGGACAGTTCGGCCCGATCAAGCGGCTGCTCGAATACTTGATCACCGCGGCCACGCGCACCATGTCTAGCGTGGGAATGCCTTCGGTGATGCAGATGACCAGCGGCACCGCGGCGTCGAGCGATTCGAGAATCGCGTCCGCCGCATACGGTGGCGGCACAAAAATCAACGAAGCGTCCGCGCCCGTTACGCGGACGGCTTCCGCCACAGTATTGAAAACGGGAACATCGAGATGTTTCGTGCCTCCCTTACCGGGAGTCACGCCGGCGACCACCTTGGTGCCGTACTCCATCATCTGCTGCGCGTGGAAGCTGCCTTCACGCCCGGTCAGGCCCTGGACGACGACGCGCGTCTTTTCATTAACCAGCACGCTCATGATTAAGAGGTTGAGGAAGCACAGGATGCTGAGGATGTAAAGGAAAACAGCCCTGCCATCAACACTTCCTCCATTCCTTCCATAGATTATGAAGCATGAAACCCAAGATGAACGGAGTTGAGGAAGTAACGGAGGATGAGGATGTAAAGGAAAACAATCGCATCAGAATCTCCTCCATTCCTTCCAAAGATTGTGAAGCATGAAACCCAATTTGCCGTACTCCGAGCCCAACATCTGTGCTCGTTTCGTGTCTAAGAAATGCTCATCAGCCGCGAGGTCGATCCAGAATTTCGTTTCAGCGCACTCACCAATCGAAATCATCAGATGACGCTTGAATTCAGCTGCAGAATTTTGTTTGGCCCAGCCTTCTACAATATTGGCTGCGACAGAGCGGCTACAATTCCGAATTTGGCGTCCCAACTCAAACTGTTCCTGCCGCGGGAACTCCTTTGTAAGTTTCGATACATCCAGCGCCAGCCGGTACGCCTGCAGGTACACCAGCAGATCCGAATATGTGCGAACGACAGACGCACGCTCGGCCATTTCCTTTGCTTCCTCAACTTCCTTAACTTCCTCTACTTCCTTTACTTCCTCTACTTCCTTTACTTCCTCAATTTCCTCTACTTCCTGCTAGTGCAACAATTTTCTCCGCTCCATCTTTCATTCCCTGCGCGATCGTGAATCCCAGCCCGGACTCGCGCAAAATTTCCTGGCCTTTTTCTACGTTTGTCCCTTCCATGCGAACGACGACAGGCAATTTGATATTCAATTCTTTTGCCGCGGCTACGACGCCGCTGGCCAGCACGTCGCAACGCAGGATTCCTCCAAAAATATTGATGAACACACCTTTCACGCTCGGGTCACTCACCAGAATTTTGAACGCGTTCTTCACCTGCTCGGCGGATGCGCCGCCGCCAACGTCGAGGAAGTTCGCCGGAGAGCCACCCGACAACTTGATGATGTCCATCGTGCTCATAGCAAGGCCAGCCCCATTGACCATGCAGCCGACGCTGCCGTCGAGCTTGATGTAGTTGAGTTTGAAATTCGATGCGGTAACTTCGAGCGGATCTTCCTCATTCAAATCGCGCAGCTCGGCGAGTTCCTTGTGCCGGAAAAGCGCGTTGTCGTCAAACGCCATCTTCGCATCGAGCGCGACCAGTTTCCCGTCGCCGGTTACAATCAGCGGATTGATTTCCGCGAGCGAGGCGTCGGTTTCGAGAAATGTACGGTAGAGCGCTTGCAGAAAGGGCCCCGCTGCGTTGGCCGAATCGCCGGAAAGCCCCAGGCCGAATGCCAGCTTGCGAGCGTGGTACGGTTGCAGCCCGGTCGCGGGAAAAATCGTCTCGCGCAGGATCAATTCCGGATTCGTGTGCGCCACTTCTTCAATCTCGACTCCGCCCGCCGTGCTCGCCATCACCACCGGCGCGGCTACCGAACGGTCAACCAGAATGCTCAAGTAGAGTTCGCACTTGATGTCGAGTCCCTCCTCAATCAGCAGCCGTTGGACGATGCGACCGCCAGGACCCGTCTGCGGCGTCACGAGCTTCATTCCCAGGATCGCCTTCGCCTGATCGGCCGCCTCCGCCGGGGATTTCGCCAGCTTCACGCCGCCCGCCTTGCCGCGGCCTCCGGCGTGGATTTGCGCCTTCACGACGACGATCTTTGTTCCCAGCCGTTCAGCCGCGGCTCGCGCCTGCTCCGGCGTCGTTACCATCTCGCCGCGAGGCGTCGGGACGCCAAACCGCCGGAAGATTTCCTTTGCCTGATACTCGTGGATCTTCATCGCCCATCCATCGGTGCTAGAATTTGCGTGCAATCGAAACTACAGAGTCTATAGGGAACGCATGACCCGAGCAAGCGAAAGGAACCGGTTGAGTACGCGGAGGATTCTGTTTGTGAATAACATTGCCGTGCTCTTGCGCCTGGAAGCTGGACCCCAACGGGGGGCGAGACTCGTGTCTCCGTGATGCAGATTCTCACCGAAAAAGCGGAAGCGGGAGGTCATCTTTCTCGGCAGGAAGCGGAAGCCGCGATGGAGGAAATACTTTCCGGGCGCGTTGCGGAAGACGCGATCGTCGCGCTGCTTTCCGCGTTGCGAACCAAGGGCGAGACCGTTGAGGAATTGGTGGGCTTCGCACGCGCGATGCGCCGCCATGCGACACCGATTTTCAACGATGCATCCCGCCCCTCTGAACTGTTGGTCGATACCTGCGGCACCGGAGGCGACGCTTCGGGCACGTTCAACATTTCGACCACCGCGGCGTTCGTCGCGGCGGGGGCAGGTGCACGCGTCGCGAAGCATGGTAACCGTTCCATCTCGTCGAAATGCGGCTCGGCGGATGTACTGGAAGCGCTGGGAATTTCGCTTGATGTCGCGCCCGAACGCGTCGGCGCCGCCATCAATGAAATCGGCATTGGATTTCTGTTTGCGCCGGCCTTGCATACGGCCATGCGGCATGCCATGCCTGCGCGGCGCCGGCTCGGGCGCACCGCGTTTAATCTACTCGGCCCGCTTACAAATCCGGCCGGCGCGCGCGCGCAGATTGCCGGCGTCTTCTCCGCAGAAGTCGTGGAAAAAGTGGCCAGCGTGCTTGCCGAACTTGGTGTCGAACGTGCATTCATCGTGCATGGAGCCGGCGGCCTCGACGAAATTTCCCTGGCCGGCGAAACGAAAGTGGGTGAGGTGCGCGGCGGCGCTGTGCGCGTCTATGAAATCACGCCCGAAGACTTCGGCCTCGGCCGCGCGCCGATCTCCGCGATTTCCGGTGGCGACGCCGCCTACAACGCCCACATAATACGCGCGATTCTCGCCGGCGAGCTTGGCCCGCGCCGCGACATCGTCATAGCCAACGCCGCCGCCGCACTCGTCGCCGCCGGACGAGCTTCAGATTTTCTCGAAGGCGCACACCTCGCCGGTGAATCCATCGATTCCGGCGCCGCGCGGAAGAAACTCGATGCTCTGATCGCTTTCACCCCCAGAGGGTAGCGTTACAAAACGCGATTGCACGACCCTGCGGAGACGGAATTTGTGCCGAGCTTTTCGCATAGCAAGCTGACGACGTATCAACAATGCCCGCAAAAATACAAGTTTCGCTATATCGACGAAATTCCTCCTCCCATACGAAGCATCGAACTGCATCTCGGGGACACGGTCCACAGGGCGCTCGAAAAGCTGTACGCGGATGGCACGCAAGGACACACTCACTCGTGCGATGAAATTCTCGCGTTCTACCAGCAAAAATGGGATGAAGGCTACGCGCCTGAAATGCGAATCGTCAGATCGGGGACGACTGCGCGGACCTATCTGGAAATGGGGCGTCAAATGTTGCTGGCGTACCACCGGAGATTTTTCCCGTTCACAGAATCCGCGACCCTGGAGTTAGAAGAAAAATTCTTTTTCCCGCTCTCTGAAGAACACCAGATTCGCGGCATCATAGACCGGCTGGCAAAAGCGGGAGACGGGTCGCTGGAAATCCATGACTACAAAACTTCGCGCAGATTTCCTACCCCTTCGCAAGCCGGCAGTGATACGCAGCTAGCCCTGTACGAACTAGCCCTGAGACATCGCTGGCCCGAAACGCATCGCGTTACCTTGATTTGGCACTATCTGGCGTTCGAGAAAGAGATTTCGATTGCGAAGACGCTCCGGCAACTGGAATCGGTTAAGCAGAATACCTTGGGCCTCATCAAGCGGATCGAATCAACCACGTCCTTCCCTACGCAAGTGACACCACTCTGTGACTGGTGCGAGTACAAGGAGATTTGTCCCGCCATGATGAAACGGTAGTCCCGGGCTGTAAGACTAATTTTTTTTACAACGTGAGGAAATTCTGCAAAAGCTGCATCCCGACGTCGGTGAGGACCGATTCGGGGTGGAACTGCACGCCTTCGATGAGGAGTTTGCGGTGGCGGAGACCCATGACGATGCCATCGGTTTTCGCGGAAATTTCGAGCTCATCCGGAAGCGTTTTTTCCTCGACGATGAGCGAGTGATAGCGCGTTGCGGCGAAATCTTGCGGCAGATCCTTGAAAATTGTCTTGTCGTCATGGTGGATGCGGCTGGTTTTGCCGTGCATGATTTTCGGAGCGCGAATCACGCGCCCTCCAAACGCAAAACCGATCGCCTGATGGCCGAGACACACGCCGAGAATTGGAATCGCCCCGGCAAACCGGCGAATCACGTCCACGCAAATGCCGGAATCTTGCGGAATGCCGGGACCCGGCGAAATCACGATGCGCTGCGGTTTCTTCTCGGCAATCTGGTCGAGCGTGATCTGATCGTTGCGGTGCACCTCCAGTTTCTCGCCCAACTGGCCGAGGAACTGCGCGAGGTTATAAGTGAACGAATCGTAGTTGTCGAGGAGCAGAATCATCGGCCGCAGCCCGAGTCCGTCACGTGCATCAGCCGCGAACAGACGGCTGCGCGAAGAAAGACGAATAAGAAAGTATAAGGTGAGTCGAGCAGACAAACAAATCAATACGCCTGTGCGCGAATCGTGTTGGGGTCCTCTTCTTCCTCATCACGTGCGCATTTCCTGCGCGTTTCCGAGACAAAGTCATCGAGCTTGCCCTGCTCGCGCATTTGGATCAACTTGTCCATATGCTCCCAGCGCGACGCGGAGTCCTGCTTGAGGATTGCCTGATACGCCTTGATTGCGCCGAGCAGGCCCGCAAGGGCGACGGCCTGTTCATCCTTGGCCTTGTCCGGATGCTCGACCAGGAACGCGGTGCTCGAAAGGACCATTTGTTTTGTAATTTCCGCCGAGTGTCCCTTTGGAGGGTTGGGAAGCGCGCCGAAATATTCGAAGCACACATCCACGGTGATGTCGGGAATTTCCACGATCCATTGGATCATCCAGTCCCGATGTTCTTTCGCATCCTTGGCGAGCGGGTCTTCTTCAAGCTCGTGCGCCACCTTTACGGCGCGGGTGCGTTCCTCTGGAGTCGAAGGTCCGCGAGTCTGCGCCTGGCCGGGTCGCGGCGTGAGGAATCCAATCAATAGAATTGCGATAGCAATGGTCTGGACGGCGCGTGCTTTCATTGGGTGCTCCCTGCGGATGCCGGCAGCTCGGCCGTTTCCGATTCCCCCAGAACCGTATATTACATGAATTTACCGGCCGCGCGAATTTGTGTGTGTTTCCAATTGGCTGGTTGAACGTCCCGTTGAGCGGCTCTTCGGAGAGGCGTGTACAATCAACATGCCAGAGAAATGGACGGCGAAGCACAGCCGTATGGAACCAAGACGGGACTCCCAGAGAGTTTAGGAAAGGGCCCATGCCAAAGTTTGAGAGACACATTTTCGTTTGCACGAACCAACGGCCGGACGGACACCCCCGCGGGTGTTGCAACCCATCGGGCGAGGGTGAACTTCATCGCCTTTTCAAAGCGAAGCTTTCCGAGCGCGGCATTCCGAACACCAATGTGCGTGCCAACAAAGCCGGATGCCTCGATCAGTGCGAGATCGGTCCAACGGTGGTGGTGTATCCAGAGGCGGTTTGGTACGGCCACGTGACTCCGGCGGACGTCGATGAAATCATCGATTCGCACATTATCGGAGGAAACCCCGTCGAGCGTCTGATCATTCCGGATTCCCTGCTGAACAACACGCAAAAAAAGGCCGCACAAGAAGAACCGTCCGAACAAGTGGTCGAGACAACGAAAGACTAGACTGGCGCACGTGATCCCCATCGCTGACACAAACGCGTAAATCGAAAGTGTGGCAGGGAAGGCTCATTGGAATGTCACCGAAAATTGGGTCACAGAGTTAACTGGCTTGCCATTGCAAGTGCCCGGTTTAAATTTCCATTTTTTTACAGCTTCCAAAGCCGCGGCATCGAGATCTCGCTGAACGGAATCCACGACGGCCGCATTCAGGACACTCCCGTCCTGGCCTACTTTGACAACCCCTGTGACCTTGCCCTTGTAGAAGCCAAGCCTCGCGATGAGAGGGTAAATTGGATCAGGCGCATACTTCACAACCGGGCTAGTCGATTTTTCGCAAACATCCGAGACGTCTGCGCCGTCAATCGGCTTAAATTCCGCTGGATCGGACTTCTCGATATCGTTGTAGGTTGAGTCGGCAACGATTTTTGCTTTGTCCGGCAGGTCGATGGTGATTCGCCGTGGCTTGACGATCGACCAAACGGGCGAGAAATCCGAAAACGTCGCCTCAGTGCTACCATGTCGAGCGTAAAAGATGTATCCACTGTCTTTCCGCACGCAGATTTGATTCTCTATCCTGTCGTTCTCATGAATTGTCTCGAAATCGATGCACCGACCCTCAGTGCCCTCAATGTCATCGTCGTAAACGCGCTTTACGATGTGCCTGGACGTCATACTCAAAGTCGTCGTGGACAAGGCTATCCCTATTTCTTCAACTACAAGCGGCGTGAAATCGTGGGTTGCTTGGGTCCATATCTGGTCTCGGATGCGAACCCGTCGGAGCCGGTAATTATCAAAGTTTACTTCCTCGCGCCAGAAAGAAGGGGAATCAACCTCCAATAGGTAATCGCCCCCTACCTCCGCTAAGCCTGGGCGAACCAATGAAAAATGGACTTCGTGACGATATTTGGGATGGTTGCCGATCTTAAACGTTTCGAGGTTCGAGGCCTTTTTGAGAATCTGGCTGGCCTCCTTTCGTGCCTGGTCCTCAGCATACGAACAATTTACGGTGAAAAAGATGAGCGAAAGAGCGACAGGCCATCTTTTCATGGATTCCGTACTCCGGTAAAGGTCGTAAATTGAGCCGAAGTATAAAATAAAAGACCATGCATGACAACATTTGAACTCACGATCGAACGCGCGACAGTCTCCAGATCGTCAGCCGAACGGTCAATTGTTGGAGGCGTTGATGCGAGACGCCACCAAGAATTGCGAAAAACCTGAAAAGTCTGACCTGTCCTCCTATTCGGATCCTCGGCGTCTGGTCTGCGTACGTCCGCCCGGCGCGGTGTTCGATCCACGATGCGCGATTTCGAGCGCCGTGAGCAGTGCGCGCGCCTTGTTGACCGTCTCGGCGAACTCTTTTTCAGGCACCGAGTCCGCGACGAGGCCAGCACCAGCCTGCACGTAGGCCACGCCCTTCTTGACGACCATCGTCCGGATCGCGATGCAGGAATCAAGATTCCCCGTGAAATCGAGATACAGGATCGCTCCCGCATAAATGCCGCGGCGGGTGGGCTCGAGTTCGTCAATGATTTCCATGGCGCGCACTTTGGGGGCGCCGGAAAGCGTGCCTCCGGGAAAGCAGGCCGCCAAAGCCTCGAAACAATCCACGTCCTCTCGCAGACGCCCGCGCAACGCGGAGACGAGATGCATCACGTGCGAGTATCGTTCCACAAACATGAGTTTTTCGACGCACACTGAACCGTACTCCGAAACGCGGCCAAGATCGTTGCGGCCGAGGTCGACGAGCATGATGTGCTCGGCGCGCTCCTTGGGATCCGCGGCGAGTTCCGTTTCCATGAGTTGATCTTCTTTCTCATCTCTGCCGCGCGGTCGCGTTCCGGCTATAGGGCGATAAAAAGCATCGCGTCCCTGAACCTTGAGCAGCATTTCCGGCGAGCTGCCGACCACCGCGATGTCGCCCAGCTTCAGAAAATACATGTAAGGCGACGGATTCACGACGCGCAAGGCGCGGTAAATCTCAAATGGATCGGCGTCCGTGCGCGCGGAAAACCGCTGGCTGATGGCGACCTGAAAAATATCTCCGGCGCGTATGTATTCCTTGGACTTGCGAACTGCGCCTATGAACCGCGCGCGGCTGAAATTGGAAGTCACCTTAAGCGGACGCGGCCGGCGGCGCTTGGGATGCTCCGCGGCCACGGGTTCGTCCAGGCGCTTGCGCGTGGCGCGAATTTCGCGCACCGCGGCGTTGTACTTGGCGCGCAGGCTGCCTGCACCGTCCGCGAATACGTTGCGGACGATCCACAAGCGGTGACGGACATGATCGAAGACGACCAGCCCTAGATAGAACATCATCACGGCATCATCCATGCCGACGTCGTCGCGCGCCGTGTCGGGAATGCGTTCGACCAGGCGCACCATGTCGTACGCAAAATAGCCGATCGCGCCTGCCACCAGCGGCGGAAGGCCCGGCACTCGCACGGGGCGATAGCGCCCGACGCGATTGCGCAAGTAATCGATGGGATTTGATTGCACCCAGGAAACGCGGCCCTCGCTTTCGAGGACGCAGGCGCCGTTGACGTAGCGAAATACTTCAACGGGATTGGCGCCAACAAACGTGTAGCGCGCGATCTTTTCCCCGCCCTCGACACTTTCGAGCAGGCATGCGTAACGCGCATCGTGCGCGATACGGTGGTAGGCGGAGACGGGCGTGAGCGTATCGGCTGTGAACGTGTCGTAGACGGGCACGAGATTGCCCTGTCGCGCGAGCTTGCAGAAAGTTTTGAAGTCAGGCTGAATCATCCGTTCACCGAGGCCGCTGATCGCGGCTCTGTCCCAGAGATTTTTCTTCCCTCTCGAGTACGGCAACTATCTCGCGGCGCACGGCAGCTTCCGGCGCGCGCTCGCCCGTCCAAATTTCGTATTGCGCGAAGCCTTGTGCGAGAAACATTTCGACGCCGGAAACGGTCTCGATGCCGCGCCGCCGGGCGATGCTCAACAATTCCGTCGTGCGCGGACGATAGACCATATCCATCACCAGCCGGCAATTCAGTTCCGCGCTCACGAGCGGTGAGCCGCCGTGCGGGTGCATGCCCACAGGCGTGCAATTCACGATCGCGTCGAAAAATTCGCGGCGCAGATCGGCGCGCGCCACGACCTGGGCCCCGACGGCGCGGGCCAGCGCGCGGGCGCGTTCGGGACGCCGCGCTGAGAGGCACGCAATCGCTCCAGCCTGAGCCAAAGCGAAAGCAGCAGCTCGCGCCGCGCCTCCGGCTCCGACCAACAGAACGCGACTTCCCGCCAGTTGCATGCGGCGTTCGAGGCTGCGCAGAACTCCGACGTAATCTGTATTGTAACCGTAGAGGCGTCCTCCACCACGAACTACAACGGTATTGACCGCCCCAATGCGCGCTGCCAGCGGATCGCAATCGTCGAGATGCCGGAGAATCGCCTCCTTGTGCGGGATCGTGATTGCAAATCCGGCGATGCCAAAGGGCTTCACAGAAAGCAGGAAATCGCCCAGGTCTCGCACCAGAAACGGCACAAAAACGACGTCGAACTTTCGCGCGTGAAATGCTGTGTTATGCAGCAACGGCGAGAGCGAATGGCTAATCGGGTTGCCGATAACTCCGTAAACGCGGGTCCGGCGCGTGATCTGCCCGGCACGATAGAGGTGCACCATGGCGTCCAGGGAAAGCTGGCCAGGCGCCGTCGCTTGTTCGACAGCGGCATAAGCAAGCGCACTACCAGCCCGCAGCGCAAGAATGCGCCCTGCCAAGCCCATTTCGCCCATGGGAATCACGACGATGTCACGGCGGCCCCGAGCCAGTTCGCAGATTCGCACGATATCGGAGACGGAATGGGATTGGCCCGCAATTTTCGCGATCTCACCTCCCGCGCGCAGAAGCCGGCGAGCGACGCTCGGAAGATTCCGTTGCGTGCGTCGGAAATCGTGATGGGAGACCATCAAGCGGGCGGGAGAGAGCGCGCTTTGCAGCTCTGCCGGTGACGTGCGCCTCGCAGTTTCAATTTCAACGTCGCACCAGCGGCAGCCGGCACGGACCGCTTGCACCAGAACCTCGAGTTGCGCCTCTTGGCTGCCACGAAACAGGCCGCCTCCGCGTCGACTGCGGCAAGTTGCAATCAACACTGCATGCAGCCGCTTCCGGCGCAACCAGGCGAGGAAGGCAGCTCGCTCTTTCGCATTGCGGAGGTAGTCCAGGCGAAGCTCAAGCGTTCGGGTTGCCTTAAGCCCAAGACTCACCTGGGAAATCATCTCGCGAGACGAACTGGCGGCGATCACCCCGCAGACACGATCTTTTCCGAACGGCCTCTCCAAGCGGTTCCCCCACCCATAAAGATAAACGTATGCCTTTACCACGCAGGTGGCAACTATGTAAAGCGGCAGAGCGGGCTTTCTTGACGGTCACTTTGGCAAGTGCTAGTTTGAGATGAAATATCAGCAGTGGGAAAGCGCGCTTTTCACAGCGGCTGGAGGAGTGGTTTCCATGCGTCCATCGATTGGCTATCGTTTTCTGAAGATGGGACTTAGTTTGGGATTGGGCGTTGTGATGGCTGCCGGCTTCGCACAGGCGCAACAATCCTCTAAAGTTCTTTCGGAATCCGACCTATATTGCACCGGAGTGGCGACCGACCAACCCGTCCCCGCGGACACGTATGTAATTTCGGGAGAGAATTCCAGTTATAAGAATACGTTCCAACAAGGCGATTACGTCTATATTAACCGGGGCGCGAGCCAAGGCGTTAAGGTTGGAGATTTATTTGAAGTTATTCGCCCAGTTACCGATCCGATGGGGGACAGATGGTTCAAGCTGTACCCACACCAGTGGTTCAAGTGGCAGGCGCAATTGGATCACGCCATGGGCACAATGTACGCTGACATTGGGCAGTTGCGCGTTGTGCGTGCCCAGGAAAAGACTTCGATCGCGGAGCTGAAGTTGACGTGCGATTTGATGCAGCGCGGCGATATTGTTAGGCCGCTCGCGGCTCGCCCGGCCCCTTCGTTCCACGACGCGAAGTTCGATCCTTTTGCCCCCCCTTCCGGTAAGAAAACGGCCATGATCGTGACCACCAAGCATTACGGGCAAATTGCCGGAGCAGGTGCGATCGCTTTTGTGAATTTGGGCAGCGCCCAAGGCGTGCAAGTGGGAGACTATTTCCGAGTATTCCGGTACCAGGGAACTCGCAATGACTTGATTTACCAAGTTCGGGACATGGCTTACAAGGCCTACGGGTACGGAAGCACACCGGTTGCCTACCAGTGGGATAATATTCCCCGACAGGTTTTGGGCGAAGGACTCGTGCTGCGCACCGGGCCTAACTCGGCGACCGTACTGCTGACAGTCGCCCGGGAAGAAATATTCGACGGGGATTACGTCGAGGTTGAATAACTGGCTGGAAAAGTTCCTTCACTCGATCCGCGGTGGAGCCAATAGGGCCCTGTTCGGAATCACCGATGAGGGCCTTTTTTTACTCTAGGCTCGCATATTCAGCGGTGAACGCGCGCCTGCCGCGCCCTTCACGGCTTTCGTAGACGGCGCGGGTTTTATGCTTCCACTCATTCCATCCCAAGGGAGTGCCCCACGCGAAGGCCGGCGTCAGAAAAGACTTCAGCCGTGAACCCTAGAATGCGTGTGGCTGGGTCCCGCCAAGCGTCGCGCGGCAGACCGGCCTTAATGCAGGTCTCTTCCAGAAAACGTTGCGAAGACCATCGGCGCCCGGCGGCAACCTGGGGGAGCAGCAATCCCCGGTGTTCGTCTTTCATTATCAGGAGACCGTGAGGGCCCGGGAGAATCTTTTCCGGCGCGATGGGTTCGGGAGGCGAAAGCACAGAAATTTCGATTTCCAGGCTTGTAACTTCATCGGCCTCGACCGCTGGAAATCGGGAATCGTGCAACGCAGCATTGATGGCGGCGCGCGCCACCGCGTCCCCTAGTGGATCGGAGGCTTCTACTTGGCCAACGCAACCTCGGAGCTGACCGTCTCGATGAAGTGTGACAAATGCCCCCGCGGGCTGCGTGAGTGCTGAGGGGTAAGGCGAAAAATCCAGAATCCGTTTCTCGATAACGGCAGTCGAAATCGCGCGGCGCGCCAGATCCAACAACACACGGCCATCGTCACTGGAGAGTCGGGACATCTTGCGCATTCTTGCGCCGTTCGAGAAGTCTCAGGCGGCGTCTTTGTTTCACGCTTCCGTCCACGCGCCCCCAAAACTTCTGAAAATACTGAACCGCAGAAACGATCGCGCTTCCCACAACCAGCCACAGCAACGCAATACCGAGCGGCTTGAAGATTTCGTGCTTCGCCGCCAGGATCACCGCGCAGACGGCCATGACCTGCAGGACCATCTTCGTCTTGCCAAGCGCGGATGCGGGAATTGTGAAACCTTCGGCGGACGCAATATTGCGAAGACCCAGGACGACAATCTCCCGCCCGATGATGATCACCGCCATCCAACCCTGCACCAGATGCATTTCAACGAGCGAGATAAATGCGGCGGACATGAGCAGTTTGTCCGCAATGGGGTCGAGCAGGATTCCGAGTGTGGTAACTTCGCTGCGCCTCCTGGCGTAATACCCGTCCGCCCAATCGGTGGCCGCCGCCGCAAGCAGGATCAGCACACCCCAAACGGCAAAATTAATCGGCACACCGAAAAATACAACGTTGGGAGCACGCGTCAAAAGGACGACCACCAGCACCGGAATAAAGAAGATCCGTAATATCGTCAGGCTATTCGGCAGGTTCATCATGCACCTGGGGGGCTCCCCTGCGCAAAAAACGAGTGCCTTCCCAGTCGCGAGGCATCCCCACTATAGACTGACGCTTGCAGGCAGTCAACGATTGCTCCAAATGAGAATTACCTCAGGTCGCGGTCTCGGCCTCGTTTTTTCTGGAAAATACGGGTGAAATTTTGTAACTATTAGTACACACGAATGATGCAAGCCTGTGCAAATCATGGCTTTGCGGCCGACAACGCCTCCGCGCCGTCTTATGCTGCAGGGTGTGGCAATTTAAGTCGTAACCCACTGTATCTACAAAGTTTATGAGGGTGTGCAACGGCAGACCGGGTGGAAAAATTATCCAATCAGCCAACCATCGGCGTTCGACCGGTTGCGGATTTCCACAGGATTTTCCACCGCGTCGACCAACGCAAAGGATCGCGGATAAGTATCTCAGAAGGGGCATTCAGACTAATCCAAATATATGGCATTAGAGGGCTTTCAATGCGGAAATTGAGCCGGATTTCAGGACACAAACCGTGACTTCTCGCGAGCGGGATCCGGGATCAAGGCAGCGCAGGCTCCGAGGATATTCTTAGCCGGCGAGCCACTGAAGTGGGCAACTCAGCTTCCATAGCCATCACTGTGCCCTGAACTTCAGAGTGCAGCACTCGGCCGAGGGCGTGGACCAGGGCGATCGCGCGGCCATCCTTCAGCGGAAGTTCGAATCGCAGGTGCAGGACGGGATCGACTGGCATGGCGGCGTCAATACGGCCGAGAAGTTCCTCGAGGCCCGCACCCGTCACGGCAGACACACGGACCGAATCGTGGTTCCCGTTCACCGCGGCAGCACCTTCGGGCGTCAGCCGATCGATCTTGTTGAGTACATGCAAGCGCGGGCGATCACCCACGCCCAAATCCTTCAGGATTTTTTCAACCTCGGCATCCTGTTCAGCATGGTGCGGATTCGCAATGTCCGTGACCAGCAAAATCAGGGCCGACTCCTGCACTTCCTCGAGCGTGGCGCGAAATGCAGCGATCAAGCCGGGTGGAAGATCCCGGATGAAACCTACCGTGTCGGAAAGCAACACGCGCCGGTTCGACGGCAGACGCACGGCGCGCACAGTCGGATCGAGTGTCGCGAACATTTTTGATGAGACGAGCACACCGGCGCGGCTTAAGGCGTTAAACAGCGTTGATTTCCCGGCGTTCGTGTAACCCACCAGAGCAACGGCGCCGAGCGGCACCGACTGACGCGTCTGCCGCCGCAGGGATCGCTGCTTGCGGATCGATTCAATCGATTTGGTTACTTTACCCACGCGGTCGCGGATCCGGCGCCGGTCAGTTTCAATTTTCTGCTCGCCAGGGCCGCGCGTGCCGATGCCGCCCCCAAGACGCGAAAGTTCTTTCGAGCTTCCGGCGAGGCGCGGCAACATATAATTGAGTTGGGCAAGTTCGACTTGCAACTGCCCTTCGCGGCTGCGTGCGTGCCGCGCAAAAATGTCGAGGATGAGCTGCGTGCGATCGATCACGCGGCAATCCGTCCCGCTCTCAAGGTTGCGCAACTGCGTGGGAGTCAGATTGCGATCGAAAATCACCAGCGGCGCCTTATGAAGCTGAGCCTCGATTTTCACTTCCTCGATCTTGCCGCGGCCAATTACCGTTGCGGGGTCGATCCTGTCACGCATTTGAAAGACGCTGCCGGCAACTTGGGCGCCCGCGCTTTGGGCCAGTTCCGCGAGCTCGGCAAGCGAAGCGCGCTCCGCTTCACCCGCATCCACACCAAGCACATGCGAAGCCCGTTTCAGGCCCACTCCAACCAGCAGTACGCGTTCGCGTGATTCTGTCGAACTTGTGGTCTTCATTTCGCAGCAACAGTGGTCATTACGTTCAAGCGAGGGGGATTCGAGGAGTCACACAGTTTCACGAGAGCATTATACACCTTGCAAAGATGTAGCACTAAAATGCTTGTTCATGTTCCATCATATTTGTTACAGCCCCCGGCGAGAGCAAATAAAGCGGTTGGCATAGCGAAAATACCTGGTCCTAGTACTTGCTCAACCGCCCGGACTACGCTTGGACTTTGTTATTGAACGGGTTAAGGCTGCTGCGATTGGCATATCTATTGCATGTACGGTTTTCGGCAGGCAGGGGATTGAACGTCGCTTCCGCTGGTGCGTTGTACCCGTGCCAAGTAGAGCCAGCCCACACGAAGACAGCCACCACTGTGGGAACTAGAAATTTTCAAAACAGCAATTTCGTTCCAGGGAGGGAAGCTGCATGGTTTATTGCGCGTTCTTTTTTCTGATGGTGGCGTTAATCGCTCGCCTTCTAGGGTTCGCAGGTGTCGCGTATGCGGCAGCGGGAATTGCCGCGACCGTGTTTGTTTTATTCCTGGTGGCGTTCGTGGTGGCATTGGTTAAGCATGTCTCGGAGGATCGGGCCGGGGGCGCGTGAAGAGGTGTTACCTTGAATTTCCGGTTAGATCGGTCCCCGAAGTTAGCCAAGCCATGGAGATTGGATTCGGAGGAACTGCAAATATCGAAGGAGGTGTCATCATGAAAAGCAAAAAGAAATGGATTTTGTTTTCGGCGGGAATCCTGGTACTCGCTTCACTCTCGTTCGCGAGGGGACAAGAAAAGGCAAACGACGAGAAGGACCGGCTTCAGAACGCGACCGAGGCCATGCAGGAGATCCTCAACGTCCCCGACGATATCCCGCGGAATCTGCTGGACAAGGCCCGCTGTGTGATCGTCATGCCATCGGTGCTGAAGGCCGCCTTCATCGTCGGCGGGAGCTATGGACGCGGCACGATGGTCTGCCGCACGGGCAAGGATTTTTCGGGGCTATGGGGTGCGCCGGCGATGTATCGACTCGAAGGCGGAAGCGTTGGCTTCCAAATCGGAGGCGAAGCCACTGACTTCGTTTTTCTGGTGATGAATGATCGCGGAGTGCAGAGTCTTCTGCATAGCAAAGTGAAACTTGGCGGCGATATATCCGCGGCAGCCGGTCCGGTAGGACGCTCGGCCTCCGCGGATACCGATGCTTATATGCGCTCGGAAATTCTCAGCTACTCGCGCGCACGGGGAGTCTTTGCCGGCATTTCGCTCGAAGGCTCAACATTGCGGCCGGATAATGAGGCCAACAAAAACCTCTATGGGCGGTCGGTAAGCGCGGCTGAAATTATCAACGGCTCGGAAGTTCAGATCCCTGAAGCGGCCCGCAACCTGATCGCAATTTTGGAAAAAGCATCCCCAAAACATTCGTAGTTTTCCCAAAGGAGGCGGACCGGGCGTCCGCCTCCGTTCTTCCATACAAGCTGCTCTCTTCGTCTCCCGCGCAGGCCGAAATCAATACTTTCACTTCACCGCTCCCATTACGGGCAGGACAAGTTAGGCGAGGAGTGCCCCTGAGCGTAATCTTTGATTACCTCACAGTAAACATTATATTCATATTCACCTTTGGTCAATTTCTCCTTGACGTCGAAAATCAGCTGGCCTTTCGTGGGAACATCAAACGGTGTTATGAACTCTTGCGCCACGTGAGTCTCCGGGTCTTTTCGTAGCTTTAGGAAATGCCCCCCAGCGGCAAGCCAAATCGTGACAGGGCCGCCGGTCTGATTGACAAACTCGATGGTCTTTGGCGGGTTTTCGTAATCGAGATGGACTGTGGGAGGGATGACAAAAACTCGCTCTTTCCCTTCAATATCATAGGGTTTGGTGAACAACACCCTACGCACTGCTTCGGGCTTTTCAAGGGCACGCTTCGTGGCTGGGCTTGGCATTGTGTTTCTCCTTTTGTGTTTTTGATTATGAAGCTAGGGCCTGAAAAAAGCTTGGTATCTTGGATCAAGACGCAATTGTGCCAGCGTGGGCTCTTTCTCGATTAGATCGCGCGAGAAGCCTCCCTTGATCGCCTTCGCAATCCATTGCAAGGCGAGCTTGCGATCTCCGAGCTGCTCGTAGATCTCGGACGCCTGGAACATATTGGGAACGTCATCGGGAGCCAGTGCCAGACCTTGCTGAAGCAGTTCCCGGGCGCGTAGCGGCTGGTTGAGATAGGAATATGCGTCGGCCAGTCGGATTAGCAAATCGGGATCGCGAGGGTTGACGCGGTGTTGCTCCTCCGCCAGCTCTGCTGTTCGTTTGAAGGCATCCCTTGCCTTCTGCGGTTCATTGCTCCACTGGTAGGCAGCCGCCAAATTGTGCCACTGCATCGAATCGCGGCCATTAATCTGGATCGCCTTCTCGTAGTACCGACCCGCCTCTTCATATTGCCCCAGGGTGTAATAGACCGTGCCCAGATTGGAGTAGGCGCCATCGGAGGGCTTGATGGCCACCGATTTCTCGTACATTTTCGCCGCTTCCTCGTAACGCTTCTGGGAATAAGCAATCACACCCAGATTCTTGTAGCCACGCGAATTGTCGGGAGTAAGTTCGACGACGGTGCGAAATTGCTTTTCGGCTTCGGCGTAACGGCCCAAGTGAAAATAGAACCCGCCCAATTCATTGTGCGTGCCCCAATAGCCTGGGCGCACAGCAATAGCGTTCGTGTAAGTCGATTCGGCGTCTTTCAATCTCCCCATCTGTTGGTAAGTTTTCGCCAATTCCCGGTAGGCGTCCGAATTGATTGGGTCAAGCGTGATGGCTTTCTGGAGGTTTTGAACCGCCTCTTGATTGCGGCCTGTCCCGGTTTGGATCATCCCCAAAGTCACGTAGACTTGCGCAAGTTGGTCGTTGAGCCCGATGGCGGCCGTGGCGTTCTTCCTGGCTTCTTCCGCCCATTGTGTATTCTTGGTCTGCTCGTATTTTCGCCAGTAGGCCTCGCCTAGCCCAGCTTCGGCCAGGGCATACCGGCGGTCCTGCCCGAGGGCGAGGTTAAAAAGCGAAATCGCAGTGTCAATATTTTGGGCCACCTCATACCGCTGCAGGTAACCTCTCCCTTGCATGTAATATTCATAGGCGCTGGGAACAGTCGTCCCTCCGATTGCCAGGACTTGTTTGGCCTGACTCGAAAGTTTCACGTCCAAAAGCTCGGCTACCTCCAGCACGACCCCGTCCTGCAATACGGAGATATCATGCGCTTCCGTATCGATCGTCTTCGATTTGAGCTGCCGCAACGTCTGTGGATCGACCAGATTGATGGTCAGCCTGACTTGGTTTTCCGTGCGTTGCACACTCCCGGTGATTGCCAATGTGGCCCCGAACGTTTGCCGCGCCTCGCGGACGCTTACGATTCCCTCCCGCAGAACATCGGTGGAAGGGACTACGCGGAGTGTCCGCTGGAATTGTTCCAATTGGCTGAGCTTGCTGCTCAGAATTTCCACCAGCCCATCACAAAAACCTTGATTTTGAGGGTCATTGCCGACGTTCGTGAACGGAAGCACCACAAGTTGTTTCTGAACTACGGGGGAGAACGACCCTGACCAGACGCGGAACTTTTCTGGCATCCGCAGCGCGACGATGCTGATTCCGGCAGCAACCACTGCAATCGCCAAAACTAGTTCAGCCCATAACGGTAGACGCCGGAGATACGTGCCGGCGATTGCGGGGAGTGACCTCGTCTCTTCAGTAGCAGAGGAATCGTGAATTTCTTTGAGCTCACGCGCAAGTTCTCGCGTCGAGACGTATCGCTTTTCTGGTTTCTTGGCCATGCATCGCTTGACGAGCGTTTCGAGTACGGCAGGAACTCTCGGATTGAGGGAGGTAATCGGTTTTGGTTCGTCTTCGATGATTGCGGCGAGTGTTTGCGGGCCGCTCGCGCGGTGAAATGCCCGCTTGCCGGTAAGCATTTCATATAGCAGAGACCCGAAAGAAAACTGATCGGAGCGAAAATCTGTGGCCAGGCCGCTGGCCTGCTCCGGAGACATATAGTCGATCGTCCCGAGAAGCACTCCCTTCTCAGTGGCGGCCTCTGCTACGTCGGATGCTGGCGTTGGAAATCCTGGCGCGAGTTTACTTAACCCGAAGTCCAGAATCTTTGTCAGACCATCTTTCCGGATCATCACGTTCTTGGGTTTCAAATCACGGTGCACAATTCCGGATTCGTGCGCGACAGCTAAGCCCGCTCCTATCTGCGTTGCAATGTCGAGCACATCGCGCATTGGCATGGCGCCGGAGGCCAGCCTTTCCTCCAAGCCCATTCCGTCTACGAGTTCCATTGCGATGTATACGGTGCTGCCATCCTGTCCGACGTCGTAGATCGTAACTATATTGGGGTGGTTGAGAGCTGCCAGCACGTGGGCCTCGCGCCGAAAACGCAGCAGGAGATTGGGGTCATGCGCGAAGATCGGCGACAGCACCTTGACAGCTACTTCGCGATTGAGGTGGGTGTCGCGAGCTCGGTATACGTCTCCCATCCCGCCCGAACCCAAGGGTGCAACAATTTCGTAGAAGCCCAACATGGTGCCGCAGTCCAGCGCAGCGCTTTGCAGGGGGGATTGTTCCAGAAAACCGCTGCCACCCTTTTCGTGCGTGGCGATCAGCGATTCCACCTCCCTCCGCAGCGATTCTTCTGCGCAAGCGTGATCGAGATAGGCTGGACGATCCCCAGGATCACGTTCAAGCGCCCCAGCGAGCACTTCCTTGACCCGGTGCCAGACTTCGGGCTTCACTTGCGCGGCTCCTTCTGCTTCATTTCCCGCAGCAGCCAAGCCCGCGCCGTTACCCACTCGCGCTTCACGGTCGCCGGCGAAATGCCGAGAACGACCGCTGTCTCTTCGATCGAGAGCCCGCCAAAGAAACGTAGTTCGATCAGCCGGCTCTGTTGTGGATCCAGGGTGGCGAGGGTGGACAAGGCGTCATCTAGGGCGACGAGGTCTACTTCTCGTTTTAGCGGCAGGCTAATTTGTGGATCCAGGGCCAATCGGGGCGCCCCCGCCCCACGCTTAACCGCAAGACGGCTTCGGGCATGATCCACCAGAATGTGCCGCATCAATTGCGCGGCAACACCAAAAAAGTGAGCACGGTTTTGCCATTGGGGAGGCTCGTCTTGAGTAAGACGCAAGTAAGCCTCGTGAACGAGTGCTCCGCTTTGAAGCGTGTGATCGGGGCGTTCCTGCCAAAGATAGCGGCGAGCAATACGGCGCAACTCAGCATAAACCAGGGGAATCAGTTCTTCTCGGGCGTTTTGGTCGCCGTGCCCCCAGTTCAGGAGCAATTCACTGACCCGTTCGGCAGACGCCGGGCACATTTCTCAGCCCCCATCCGGGCCCAACAGCATAGTTTGCCGAGAAGCTATCACTCTGCTCGAGGAAAGTACAGTAAATTTCCCAAATCGGGCTGCCACCGCCACTCGGAACACACACCAACCCGTGCGCCAGACCAAAACGGGAAAATTTCACAAATTTATGAGCCAAATCCCCGTTCGTTTTCGCTTTATGGAGTGAAGGCACGATGCAAACTCCAGTCCAGCCAGCGGGGACGCGTCGGCCAATGAATAAGGAGAATGAAAATGAAATCCAAGACGATGCGACACGCATCTGTGGTGAGACTGTTCACAGTTGTTCTGCTTGCAACTTGCGCGTTTGCGATCGCAGCGAACGCCCAAACTCTTTTGGTCAAGTTCACCCTGCCATTCGAGGTTCAGTGGGGTAGGAATGTGCTGCCCGCCGGGGAATACTCGATCAACATGGATTCGAGCGCGAATGTAGCTCTCATCCGCTCGGCTGACGGGACGACCGTTGGCTTCACGCCTATCCCCATCCAGAACACCAGCCGCACCGGCAACACCGCGCTATTCGTCATGGTTCGCGGGAACGAACGGATAGTCCGCTCCCTGAACTTGCCTACGCGTGGTGTCTCCCTGGTCTACCAACCGACAACCAGTGCGCAACGCGAAATGCTCGCCCACGCAGATAAAGTCAAGACTGTGCCGGTGATTACAGCCGGGAAGTAGATTCTCAGAACCCGCCCAAAGAGACTGTTCGAACAGGGGGATGGGCCGCCGGGCTCATCCCCTGCTCTTGCGTTTGGAAACGTCCCCGCCCCTCTATGACCACGTCAGTAGTGAGGAGTCCTTGGTGAAAATCGATCGTGGGATCAACAGCATACATATCAAGTCTACACAGGGAGTGGGCGGCTTGGTTACTTACCGTCAAACGGAAGCACTGCTGGACTTCGCGCTGGCATTCAAATGACCCGCCACCAGCCGCTCGGCGGCTGCGGCAATGGCCGCGTCATCTCCAAATCCGGGAAGCCAATGTACAAGGGGTTCCTTGCGGAACCAGGTGAGCTGGCGCTTGGCGTAACGGCGCGTGGCCTGGGAAATCGCTTTCGTGGCGGCGGTGAGCGTGACAGTGCCCTCGAGGTGCGCGTGCAGTTCACTGTACCCGATGAAGTCGAACGGCTTGGCGTCTAGTGGAACCCCTCTGCGGACCAGGCCGGCGACCTCTTCGAGCCAGCCGTGATCGACCATCGTATGGACGCGCTGCTCGATGCGTTCGTACAGCGCAGCGCGAGGAGGTTGGAGGCCGATCTTCACGGTCGTGTATCCCTGCAGGCGGGCTCGCCCTGCCCGGTGGACTTCGGTGATCGGTCGTCCGGTGAGCAGGCAGACTTCGATAGCGCGAATCATCTTGGGGCGATCGCGGGAGCCGATGCGCAAAGCGGCCTCGGGGTCAAGACGCCGCAAGACACGATGCAGGTATTGGAGGCTGTGTTTGTCCGCGCCCGCTTCCAGCCGCGCCCGCAATTCCTCCGAGCGAGCGGGGGCGTCGGCCAGGCCTTCGAGCAGCGCGCGGAGATACAGTCCCGTGCCAACCGTTAGGATCGGGAGCCTGGCCCGCTGGCGCAACTCATCAAGCACGGTGATAGCCCGGGCACGATATTCTCCCGCAGTAAAATTAAAGCCGGGGTCCACCAAGTCAAGCAGGTGGTGTGCGACGACTTCGCGCTCCTCATGGGTCGGTTTGGAGGTGCCGATGTCAAAGCCGCGATAGACCTGCGTCGAATCGCACGCCAGGACTTCTCCGCCGAATTTCCGGGCCAGCCACGCGCCCAGTGAGGATTTTCCAGAGGCCGTCGGCCCGACGATGGCCACAAGCGGAATAGGACACGGCCCGGACTTCAGAGGCTGGTCTTCAAGCTCTAGCATTAGGTTGGAGGTTAGTTTTGGGGCAGTGCTCATCGCAGGAATTTCCAATACTGGAGCAACAAGTATACCAGACACAAAAGCCCCAATATGAGGACCCCCGACACTTGCGTGCGCGTCGGCTTCACTGGTCGGTCATGGGCATATTATACAGGAAAATGAACCGGAGTTCGATGAAAGGACCGCTGAAGGCAGGCGGCAGAGGTTCAAAGGGCGTTGAAGCCCGAATCGAGGAGATGGCAGCGCGATCGAGCGGCTCTTTGCTGGAGCTGCCAACCATGGCCGGTTCCGCATCGGGCACCACGCCGTTGCGCATGATGCGAAATTGCAAAACGACTCTCCCCCGGTCGCCCAGCCGCGCCGATTCCGGCATCACGGCATACCAGTTCCGCTTTACACTGGCGAGCACTCGAGCAATATAGTTGGAAAAGTCCACTCCCTCGGTGGGCGTCAGCATTTCAACGTTTCCCCCGAGGTAGCCCTGCCCTCCTCCGCCACCACCGCCCAGACCCCCACCGCCAGGCGAGGGAGCGACCGGACCACCGAATTGCGCGCTGGCAGTTCCGCCGTCCTTGAGCGCGTCGTGCATGGACTGCTGTAGGGCCTTGCCGGGCGAAATGCGCGGCAAGACCAGGCTGTTAGAAGCCCAATCCTGTGGTTGCTGCGGCGGCCGAATCGGGCTGTCCTGGGGAGGCTGTCGCGGTTGCGGCGTGGGCGCGGCAGGCACGGGCGCCGCAGGCGAGGGAGCATCCTTGACGACACGTTCTGGTTCCTTCGGGCCTGGCGTGGGCTGTAATTCGTGTGGCGGCGCCAACTGGCGAAGCAGGCGAGGGTCCACTCGGATCCGCGGGCTTTTTGGCTGCGGCGCAACAGGAGCCTTCGGAACGTCGCGAACGTCTGGCGGCAAATAAAGATCCGTGATGTTCTGCCGGTCGATCTCTTGCTGCGTCGAATTCGGGGAGGGAAGCACTTTAGGTCCAAATAGAATGAGAAGGATGACAATAAAGTGCACTGCAATGGAGGAGAACCGTGCGATAGCGTTCCATGCCGCAGTGCGCTCCTCGACGGGCTGGGTCATGAGATTGACTTCGCCGGTAGTGAGGACGTCAGGATCGATCACGTCCGGCAAATCATAGATGGCAACGAGCTGCTTTGGTTCAAGCTTGCCCGCGTGCGCGTCTTTTGGCACGGCCACTCGCGAATCGAGGATGCTCAGCGGGACGTAATCGGGCGTCTTGCTTATCGCGTCGAGGGGTGTATAGGGCATGTCGCGCGGGACGACCGTGCGCGTGCTCAATACCCCCAGTGGAATGTGCGAGGGGATCGAGGTTCGAGGATCGAGTTCGATGTGCGGCAGATTCGATGGCACGAGCGTGCGCGCGTCGAGCTCAGACGTGAACCGTCTCGGCGGCGCGTCTGTGGGAGACGCGACCGGCCGGGCATTCCTCGGAACCAGAATTCGCGGAATCATCGATTTGCCTGCGGGGTAGCGAAAGCACCCAGTTGGACGCGCCGCCCGTGTTCCTGGATGCCTGCCATGACCCGGTCCGCCAATTCGAGGGCGCGCCGCCCGGCAGCGCCATCCACCACCGGAGCGCGGCGCGTTCGTACAGAATCAAGAAAGGCTCGCAGTTCCGCGCGGAGGGGTTCTTCTCGCTCGGATGGAAGCGTGGTGAAATCGAATTTCGGCTGCGCTCCGGGCTCGACCACGCGTACGCGGAGCGCGTCCTGGCGCGTGAAATCCACGGAGATGTATTCGTGCTGCTGGAAGAAACGCAGCTTGCGCACCCGTTCGGTGGAGACGCGGCTCGCGGTGACGTTGGCCACGGCGCCGGAAGCGAAATCGAGGCGCGCGTGTGCGATGTCCACTTTGTCAGTCAGTACAGGAATGCCGATCGCTTTTATTTCCGTGACCGGCGCCTCCACCAGGGCGAGCAGGATATCCAGGTCGTGAATCATGACGTCGTAGACGACGTCAATATCCAGGCTGCGGGGAGTGAAAACGCCGAGGCGATGGACTTCGAAATAGAGGGGGTGATTCAGCGCGGGCATCACCGCGACAATTCCGGGATTGAATCGTTCCAGGTGTCCGACCTGCAGGATCCGATTGGCTCGTGCGGCTGCGGAAAGCAGTTCGTCGGCCTCGGCAAGTGATGCAGCCATCGGTTTTTCCACAATCACATCGATGCCTAGCTCAAGCAGGCGGCTGCCAACGCTCGCGTGTTCGATGGTGGGAACGGCCACACTCGCAGCGTCCACGCGTCCGGGAAGCGATTCAATGTCGGGCAAAACTTCCGTGGAAAATTCCTTTGCGACTTGCGCGGCGCGGGCTGGGTCGGCGTCCACAATGCCGGTCAACTCGGCGCCTTCTAGTTCGCGGTAGACGCGAGCGTGGTTGCGGCCAAAATCACCCGCGCCGACGACGGCGACGCGGACTTTTTTATTTTGGTGGGCTCCAAGCGGAGTCACTGCTTCCCCTGTGTCGCCGGATGTTCGGCCACCCCGATGACCTCCAGCGGAAACGCTTCAATCGCGATGCTGGCGGCGTCGGCAGCTTCGATGACACGCGCGCGTTCGAATAGGAGCGTGCGGCCAGCGTCCATCCCCAGCGCGGAGACCCGGCACCGCCGCATCACTTCGACGGTCTGGGGGCCCACGACGGGTACATCGAATCGCATGTCCTGTCGCGGCTTGCTCACTTTCACGACGACCAGCGTGCCTCCGTCAGCGATGCGAGCGGCGCGCTCCATGGTTTCGTCGGTCCCTTCCATGGCCTCGACAGCAACGCAGGCTTTGTCACGAATCACGACCGTCTGCCCGAGGTCGAGCCCGGCAATCTGCCGCGCAATCTCGCGACCATATGCGATGTCGGCAGCTTCGCGCGCGTCCGGCGCGCGCCGCGTCAGCACACCCGGATCGGGGATGAGCGGCTTGAGGAATGTTGTCGAGTCCACAAGTTGGATGCCCTCCGATTCCAGCACTCCGGCAACGGCTCCGATGAGCGAATCAGTATTTTTTAGCGGCAGCGAGAACAGGAGCTTCGCGAGCTTCCAGTCCGGACGTATGGAGCTGAAAATTTTGTTGTGTTTCACTTGTCCGGCCATCACCGCGCGGTTGACACCCTCCTCATGCAACAGTTCAAGCGTGCGCGACAATTCACCGAGGCTGACCCAGTGCAATCGAGCGGCAATTTTTTCGAGCCCGGGAGAAGCCTCCTCTCGAATCGCGATTACCGCCATTTCGATCCCCTGGCTGCGCGCGGCTTCGAGCACCAGAAATGGAAATTGTCCATTGCCGGCGATGAGTCCCCATCGAACGGCGGAATCCGGAACGGGTGCAGAGGGCATGGGCGCGGAAGAATTCACTTGTGCAGGCCGCGCTCGGCCGACTCGATGAATTCCACCAGTTCCCGGATGTCGGGCGAACCGTTGAGTTGCGCGCGGATTTGTTCGAGAGCCTGCGAAGTGTTGAGCTTGGAGCGCAGCAGCAGCCGAAATGCGTTTTCGATGGTACTAAGACGTTCGCGATCGAAGCCACGGCGCTCGAGCCCGACCGTATTCACGCCATAGCAATGGGTCTCGCGTTCCGTGACCACGCGCGAAAAAGGCGGCACGTCCTGCGTGATGACAGTGCAAGCGCCGATATAGGCGTAGCGGCCAACACGGCAGAACTGGTGCACCGGACTGAACGCCCCAACATTCGCGTAGTCATCGATGACCACGTGGCCGGCAAGTGTCGCTCCATTCGCGAAAACAGTGTGGCTGCCGACGGAGCAATCGTGTGCGACATGTGAATACGCCATGAAAAGATTATGGCTGCCGATCCGCGTGACGCCACCGCCTTGCAAGGTGCCGCGGCTCACGGTGGAAAATTCTCGAAAACGGTTCGCGTCACCCACCACAAGTTCCGTGCGCTCGCCGCTGAATTTTAGGTCTTGCGGATCCCCGCCAACCGAACAAAACGAATCGAAAATGTTTTTGCGGCCAATGCGCGCCGGCCCGCGAACTACAGCATGCGGCTCAAGCACGGAATCGTCACCCAGATCAACCTCGTCCCCGACGACGGCGAACGCACCGACGCGCGCCCCGTTTCCGATTCGCGCGCTTGCCGAAACGATCGCTCGGGAATCGATTTCACTCATGACTTGGCGCCCACCGGCGCGTCCGCGGGGACTTCGCTTGGCACGTCCGCCGCATCACGGTCAACCAACATGCACCTTAATGTGGCTTCGGCCGCGACTTCACCGTTGACCGTGGCAATCCCTTGCAGCTTGCAGAACGTTGTGCGAAATTTGAGCACGGTCACTTCCATCCTTAATTGGTCTCCCGGCACCACGGGCCTGCGGAAACGCGCCTCATCAATGGCGGCAAAATATAACAGCTTCTTTTCCCGCTCGGGAATTTCATTCAGCAGCAGGAGAGCGCCGGTCTGCGCCATGCCTTCGATGATCAGAACTCCCGGCATGACCGGCTTGCCCGGAAAGTGGCCCTGAAAATAGCTCTCGTTGATGGAGACATTTTTCAAACCCACAATGCGCTTCAGCTGCTCCATCTCCACAATCGAATCGACCATCAGGAAGGGATAGCGATGCGGCAGAATTTTCTGGATGCCGATGGCGTCAAAAATCATTTCATGGCCTCGATTCGCGTCCGGGAAGCTTGGGGGAAACGGCCGGCGCAACTTTCCGTGCGTGGGCTGCCCTGTAGCCCATGCCCTGGAATTATATGCGAAACGCGCCGCCCGGCAAACGCGGTTTACCATGCGTGGTTTCCTGAGAAGAATTCAGAGTTCGTGTGAGAACTGCAAAAGCAAAACGTCAGCGGTTCAAGCCGCACTTATTCTGCAGCATTTATGTCGTGGCTAAAGCCACGACCCACAAACGTTCTTGCGTGGCCACACAGACTCTTCAGCCCGAGAGGGAGCCCGATGATTTCCTGATCCCAACTACGATATGCTTTTCACTTCGAGTGGAGGAACGAAATGATGCTAAATTCTGCCCGCACTCCCGTTGCCAACGTGTCGCCGTCCGAGGAGGGTTAATTCAATGCGTAAAACTATTCGCAAATTTACATCTGCCTCGCTGCTCCTAGCTGCGGCGTTCCTTTTTTCACCCCCAGCCAACGCCCAACAAGTGCTCAAGGAGCTGCAGCCACCCGCGAACGAACAGCTCCTGCTGCAAGTGCACGCCAAGGGCGATCAGATTTACACCTGCAAAGGGGATGGCGCGCAATTTACGTGGGTACTAAAAGCTCCCGAGGCCCAGCTCACCGACAAAAGTGGCAAGCCGTTCGGAAAGCATTTCGCCGGACCGTCCTGGGAAGCGAACGATGGCAGCCGCGTCACGGGCGAAGCTGTGGCCAACGCGCCTTCACCCGATGCCGATTCCATTCCCTGGCTGCTGGTCACGGTGGCCAGCCATAGCGGAGAAGGCGTGCTCGCGCGTGTCACGTCCATACAGCGGGTCAACACCAAGGGCGGCAAAGCACCCGCATCCGGCTGCGATGCCGCGCATGCCGATAAGGAAGAGCGCGCACCCTATTCCGCCGACTACGTATTCTTCGCCCCGAAATAAGTCCAATAGTTTTGCCCGCGATCGAGAGAAGCGAGAGCGTTATACCTCGCGGCACCAACATACGCCAATCAGGTCCGATTAACCTGATAAACGCCATTTTCGGCAACTCTGATTCGGTCACTTACCGTGAAGACGACTTGTCACGAGGTGGCCAACCTGCGAAGTGCTTGTTCACCACTGATGGGGAATTTCTCAACACGTGTTCAACTCGCGGGCGATTAAATCTCATCGGAGGTTAATTTTGGGCAGTGGGCTAGATGTGTGTGCGTGAACCCGAAGTGCCGCCCCTCCCGGGGCTTTCTTGTCATTACCGGCTTTGTTTCCCACGGCTTCCTCCGTGGGCTAGGTTGTGGCGTCCCTCCGGGACTCCCGGCAACATGGAATTGATCCACTACCTAATTTTGATGTAGGCGGGGATACGCCCGAAAATAGGTGTATATTCGAACGCAGCTTCGAGACCGAAATGGACATTCTCGCGCGACCGAGGAGATATCTCATGCGACGACTTTGCTTACCAGTTGTGCTTGCAGTGGGGATTGCGATGTTGGCGTCCCTTGGATTGGCCCAACAGGCCTCAACCACGGGCCCCTATAAAGTGCTGAAGACAGTCAAAGTTGGCGGCGATGGCGGCTTTGACTATGTTTACGCGGACGCTGTCGGCCGCCGGTTGTACGTTCCTCGCAGCGGCCCCACGGCCCGAATCACCGTCTTTGATTTGGATACTTTGGAATCGGCCGGTGAAGTCCCCAATGTCAACGGACATGGAGCTGTTGTCGACCCCAAGACCAATCACGGCTTCGTAACCAGCAAACCCGTCGTGATGTTCGATTCAAAAACTCTTGCAGTCATCAAGACGATTGATGTGCAAGGCAACCCGGATGGCATCCTGTTCGACCCGTTCAACGAGCGGGTTTACGATCTGAGCCACTCCGCGCCGTACGCAACTGTGATCGATGCAAAAGATGGTTCTATCGTTGGCACTGTCGATCTAGGCGGAGCACCGGAACAGGCCGCCACCGACGGCAATGGCCACGTGTACGTCGATATCGAAGATAAAGGCAATATCGCGGTGGTCGACGCCAAAACTCTTACCGTGACTGCCCATTATGATCTTTCCAGCAAAGGCGGCACGTGCGCCGGGCTGGCAATCGATGCCAAGAATCGCGTTCTTTTTGCAGCTTGCCGAAATCCACACGTGATGGTGATTCTCAACGCCGACGACGGCAACATCATCACCAGCCTGCCACTCAGCGGGGTCACCGATGGCGTCGTGTTCAACTCCACTACAATGGAAGCATTCAGCTCGCACGCCGAAGGCACGCTGACCGTGATTAAGGAGAACAGCCCCACCAGCTTCGCCGTGGAACAGAACTTGACCACGATGCCGAGCGCCAAGACGCTCACGCTCGACAGCAAGACGAACCGCATCTTGCTGATCGCCGCAATGTTTGACCCGCCACCGGCTGGTACGCCACCACTCTCCAATGGGCGCGTAGCTCGCGGCCCCATGCTGCCGGGTTCGTTCTCCATTCTGACGGTGGCCAAGTAGACGGCCTACCGGAAATTTCGCGGTAGGGATAGCGCGCCAGTTCCTGATAAACGGGTGGTCTCAATGGCTCGTTGCAACACTGGCTCAAAGCCTTGTTGTCTGAGCCTCGGATGCTGATTTTGTGCGCGGAACTCAATTCAAACAAAACAAAAGCCCTGTTTAGGTTCTGATTGTGCGGTGCCGTTCTGGATGATTTTCGATGGGAAGCATTGTCAGATCAACTCGTTACATGGTGTTGCAACGACCGGTTGAGCCGGCGGGACTTACCAGGCACTGGCAGCAACTTCGGCGTAGAATCGGCAATATGAGGCGCTGTGAACTGTTCAATGGGGGTAGCAGCAAAACATGTTTGCTTTGCTTCTCCCTTCTTTGCTTCGTTAACCCCGTTCTTAAGACTCAAGAGGCAACCGCGCCTCGTCCAAAGCCAAGTGCCGCTCCTTCCAGTGTGTACACGCAAGTCTTCTTGGCATGCTCCAATAAGGCGCCATGTACTCGAACGGATACCTTTCGAGTCGACCCTTTACCCAACGGCGGCTGCGTATTGACAGTGCGAAACGGGGACGGCCATGGCATCGACGAAGCGCGCAGCTACGAGGTGTTTCTGAACGGCGAGAAGGTGGTTCCCGTGCACCGGATTGGAAATGCCAAAGCTCCAGTTAAAGTCCTGAGTAGCAATACGCTCAAAATGGTTCTGACTGGAGAATCCTTTCGGAAAGTATTCATTGAAATCCTGTGCGACCAGCGCCAGTCGGAGTGAACCTCTGAATCGCTCAGTTTCCGCCCCAGCAGGTTGTCCCGTATGGACCCGCGTTACTGACATCGCCGGTCCACTGCTCGGAGTTCGCGGACTTGTCAATGACGGATTCGAGGTCAAAAAGAGACTTCGGGGCACTCCCACACCCATAATAGTGTTTCACGCGATGAGTCGCTCCTCTCATGCTGAGTTGTGTGATTGCGGTGGCCATATCCGTACAAACGCGGCCCTTGCATTTCGCTGCCGAGTAGTCCTCGGCAACCCCCGAGAATTTCATTTTTGCGAATACTGACGCTAAGGCTCTAATCTTATCCGTTTCTATTCGCCCTTCCCGTGCCCCCATTTCTTTAACATGGCTCTTGCCGTTGTACTCTACTTTCCCATCACCATGAATTGTTACAGAGTATGCAGGGCAGGTACCGTAACACCCAGTCCGCTCTAGCTGGATGGTTACCGTCTTGAGATCGGCATCCGAAAAGGAACTTAGGTCAGGAGTTTGATTGCCGCTGTAACCTTGCGCTAACTTGATGACTAGCAACGAAAGCCCCGCGATCAGAAGGCTGACCATGAAGAGTTTTTGAAAGAACATCTCTACCTCCATTTAGTTGCCATGAAGCACGGTCCGTCCTCTCTCGAATGAGGGATGTAGATTCGGAGTTCCGCTTCCATCACTTCGGTGGGTCGGGGGCGAAGAGAGCACGCTTTCCGCCCACACGATATGACACCGTTGAGTGCGGATAAGTTCCCAACAATCACATCGAAGGTTTCGACGGGCAGGTGCCCAAAATAACCTGTCGAAATCATGCGTTATCGCCAACGAACGGGTTCGGTGCCTGATTAGCGTCGTAACCGGACAAATGCCCGTTAACTGCCCAAAAGCCCGGTCGGGGGAAATTGGAATACCTGCCTGGAGGCCTCTGTTGATCGTAGGCGGAGTCGAAAGTGACCCTTGGATAGCGCCTGATAAACGGCTTCTCGGAATCTGCGGACCACTCATTGATCACGGCCAATGGATTGGCGTGAGGTGCGGTCGTGCGCATCCTGGGGGCTTGTCGAAGGGTCCATCACGGGCGGTTGCCCTTGCGGTAGCGCGTTGCTAGCATAGCCGCGCGATGCGAAGCCGTCCGACAATGCGTGCGTGGCTGGATTGGCTGCGGGCGCGCGAGCGGGCGATGACGAGGCTGCTCGGGCGATTTGTGCGCGCGGAATCGCCCAGTTTCGACAAGCCTGCTGTGGACCGCTTCGGCCGTATCGTCGCTTCGGAATGGAAAAGGCGGGGCGCCGCGGTCACGCGGCTGCGCCAGCGCGGACGCGGAGATCATCTGAGAGTGGAATGGCGCCCCCGAGGGCGCGGCACGACTGCGCAGATTCTAGTCCTCGGCCATTTGGACACTGTCTATGATACGGGGGCCATCGCACGGATGCCGTATCGGGTGTCCCGAGGACGCGCCTGGGGGCCGGGCACATTCGACATGAAGGGCGGGCTGGTGATCGCGCTTTACGCCATGGACGCCTTGGCCGCTGTTGGTTGCATGCCCGGGAAGAGCGTTGTCTTTCTATGGACCAGCGATGAAGAAATAGGCAGCGAAAGCTCGCGCGCCGCGATTCAACGCGAGGCGCGGCGCAGCGACGCCGTGCTGGTGCTCGAACCGGCCGCCGGACTCGATGGCCGAGTGAAGACGGGCCGCAAGGGCGTCGGCGAGATCGAGATTCTCGCGACCGGACGCGCGGCCCACGCGGGGCTGAATCCCGAGGATGGTATCAACGCGATTCAAGAAATTGCGCTCCAAATTGCACGCATCTCGCGATGGAACCAGCCGCGCCGCGGAATCACGGTAAACGCCGGCGTGATTGAAGGTGGCACGCGCACCAATGTGATTCCCGAACGGGCGCGAGTCCTGGTGGATTTGCGCGCGGCACGCGTTGAGGACATGCGCGCTCTCGAACGAAAATTCCGCGCGCTGCGTCCGATATTGCGTGGCGCAAAGCTCGAAATCCGCGGCGGGTTCAACCGCCCTCCGATGGAGCGAAAGATGAGCGCCGGGCTCTACGTGAAGGCTCGCGCTCTAGCAAGGGAAATGGGAATAACGCTGGGGGAAGCCTTCGTTGGCGGCGGATCGGATGGAAATTTCACGGCGGCGCTGGGCGTGCCAACGCTTGATGGGCTGGGCGCTGTCGGCGAAGGCGCGCACAGCCCGAGCGAAAACATAGTGGTACGCGCCATGCCCGAACGCGCTGCCCTGCTGGCGGGATTGCTTACGGCATTGTAGGTCGCCCGCAGAAACAGGTAGGCATGTAGGGTTTGCGCAAGAGGGTCCGATTTCATTCTTGTCTACCGACACAAATCAGGGCGGCCAACGACAAGATGGCCGGATAGCAAGTGACGACGTAGCGGGGTTCGGGAGCTTCAACGGTGGTAAGGAATGCCGTGCGGATCAGCATGTAGGCCGCCAGCAGCGCGATGCCCCAGAGATTTGGCATGTCTTCTAATTGCGAGCCAGGAACGCTCAATTTGAAGGCGCTCGCGCGAAGGTACCGCCGGGCGGCCCAGATTCCGCCTAGCGCCAGGGCCGGGTAGAGGTATCCCAGCGCGCCGAATAGAGCTGTCGTCAGGAAACTCGCGCGGGAATCTTGCCAGCTTTGCAAGATAGGAAAGAATTTCCCGTCGATCGGCAGAAGGTCCGTGCGCGGCGTGAACCACATCGTCAGGGCGCGGCCAAATGGAGCCGAGAGGTAAGTTCGCAACGGATGACGGTTCGTTCGCTCGCGGGCAAGTTCGGCGAATCCGCGATCTACTTCGGGCGAAATGTCCAGGGTCGGACTTTTGTTGTATTGGTCGAACAATTCGGCGACTCGTGCTTTTTCTTCCGGTGAGTCAAACGCCGATGCGGGGAAATCGTCGATGAAGACCGGCTCTTCGTTAAGCTTCCAGACGGAAATGTAAACTTCGCGGAAGCGCACCATCCAGGTGTTTGCCCACTTGTAGTAGCCGACCGGCGCATATTCGTCGGGCGTCGTGGTGTATCGGGACGCGCTGATCTGGATTTTGTGCAAGGAAATGAAATTGCGCGCCACCCACGGGATCAACGGCAGGAAAAAGACGATCGACATCGCCGCACCAGACAACATGACCTTACGCCAACCGAGAGACCTCCTCCAGCGGAGCGCAAACACCGCGCCCGCCACTACCAGCAAAAGCGGCATTTCCGGGCGGACCAGACTCGCGATGCCTGTCAGGAACGCGCCGAGCAAAGTGGCTGCATTCGTGGATACCTTGAAGGAGCGACCCCAGAGGCGAAACTCGGTTGTTTCCAGCTTCAAACTCAATGCGAAACAGAGCAGAGCAGCCGTCGTGAGAAACGCGACGAGAACTTCGGAAAGGATTGCGGCAGTGTAATTCGCCAAAAACGGGCAGGTGGCGGCGAGCCACAGGCCGGCAATCGCAACGCGCCGGCGGGCCATCAATGGAGCCAAGGCAGCGGCAAGCGCCGCCGTCAGAAAACAGGTGCAGAGATCGAGCCCGGCCTGAGACAACACAATCGCACGTTGGGAGCGTCCAAAGAGTATAGCGATCCCGGCGAGAAATGCCGGATAGCCCGGCATTCGGAGGTCTGTCGGCGCCAGTTGGCCGTTTAGCAACAAACCAAAGATATGATGGTCCGCCCAATTGCGGGCGAGTTGAAGATATAATCCGCTATCACCAGTCGGGGCTGGGAATTGCACGGCAAACAGTAACCGCAGGGCAAGGCCCGTCAGTATTGCCAGGAACGCGTGTATGTAAAGAACGGTGACGCCAGTGCGGCGCGCGGGTATCATCGGGTTTTCAGGGCTTCCGGAGGTCGAGGTCATTTTAGGGCGGGCTCCAAGTCGCCGACGCGCCACTCGCCCGCCAAAGCAGCATGACGAGCGGGAAGCCAGCGCTATGGCGACGGAGCGTAGAGCCCGCACCCGCACAGGGTTTTAGCCGGCGGCAAGGTTGGAATGAAGGTATGAAGCCACGCAAGCCCATATTCTACGATGAACGGCGCCGGAGGTGGCGGCGCACAAGCAGGGTATTGGAAATCTGCGGCGCGATCTTTACACTTCTGCTGATCACTTTTTTCATCAGCGTTCTCGTCAGTCCCAGTTTGCCCGAACCTTTGCTGCCAACCAACCGAAATGCGCTTCATCCGGTTGTTGAAAAGAACCGCGCGCGCATAGCATTGAAGCGAACCGGGCGCCGCCGCCGCGTAGCTGCATTGGGTCAGTTGCCGGCAACGTATGACCCTGTGCGCGCCGCATTTTATGTGAGCTGGGACCCTACATCGCTGGCCGCGCTCCAGCAGCATTACCGCGACATTGACTTGCTCATCCCCGAGCGGCTGCATTCCATCACTGCCGAAGGGCGCATGGATGTCGAACCCGATCCCAAATTAACAGCGTGGCAGCAATCACTGCTGCAGCAGACTCCCCCGATCGAAATTCCCACCATGCCGCTGATTAATAATTCCGACGGGACGAATTGGCAGACGGATAAGATGGCAGCCATGCTCAAGAACAGCGCTGCGCGTCAACACTTGTCACAACAAGCGGTGCAATACGTATCACAAAACCACTTCGCCGGGCTGGTTGTGGATTTTGAAGAAATCCCCAAGCAAAGCCAAAAGGATTTCACTCAATTTGTTTCTGAGCTAGCTGCCGACTTGCATAGCTCCAATCTCAAGCTGATGGTCTGCCTCCCCGCGGCCGATTGGGCCTACGACTATGCGGGTATCGGAAAGTCTGTAGACGCCGTTGTTCTGATGAATTACGACCAGCACTGGCGCACTTCGGCGCCGGGCCCTATCGCGTCGCAAGATTGGTTCGTGAGGAACATCGAGGCGATCATGAAGCTGGTGCCGCCACAGAAGCTGGTGATGGGCATTGCCAACTACGCCTACGACTGGCCCGACAAAGCCGGCAAGAAGGCCGGTGAACAAGCGAAAGTGGAAAGCTTCCAGGAAGCCCTGGTTACATCCTCCGAATCGGAAGCCCACATCCAGTTTGATGCGGATTCGCTCAATCCGTACTACTCATACTCCGACGACCACGATCATATTCATCGCGTCTGGCTGCTCGATGGCGTCACGGCTTACAACGAACTGCGCGCCGCCGAACGCGTCGGCGTGCAGGGCATGGCGCTGTGGCGCCTGGGCTCGGAGGACCCCTCGATCTGGCCCATCTGGGATGTCACGCGGCCCGATGATGCTACCCGCGCAAAGCTTGAGGACATGCCGCCTGGGTACGACCTGATCCTCGAGGGCGATGGGGACATCTGGAAGTTTGCCGATACGCCGCAAAAAGGCCGCCGCACGATACGCTTCGATCCAACAACCAATACAATTGTGGAAAATAATTATCAGGTGCTGCCTTCTTCCTACCGCATCTTCCAAATGGGCGCCGCGCGGAAAAAGATCGCGCTCAGCTTCGATGACGGGCCCGATACCCAGTTCACACCGAAAATCCTCGACATTTTGAAGGAAAAACAAGCCCCGGCGACATTTTTCGTAATCGGAAGCAAGGCCAACGACGCGTTGGGGCTCCTCTACCGCGAGTATGCCGAAGGGCACGAGATTGGCAATCACACCTACACGCACCCGCAGTGGAACGACGCTTCCCGGACCTCGCGGACGCAAATTGACGTCGAGCTCAACGTTACAGAGCGTTTGCTGATCAGCACGCTGGGCGTCAAGACGCTGCTTTTCCGTCCGCCCTATGGGATTGACCATCAGCCGGAAACGGCGGACGAAGTGGCGCAGCTGCCCATCGCGCAATCCATGGGTTATTTGATCGTTGGCGCGCGTATTGATCCGCATGACTGGGGCGAGCCCGGCGGGGTTGCACCCGCGCAGGCGTCCGTGATCGTACAGCGGGTGTTGGAGCAGGCGCGCGCGAACGCCGGCAACATCGTGCTTTTGCACGATGGGGGCGGCGACAGATCCAAAACCATACAGGCTCTGCCACAAATCATAGACGGCCTGCGCGCGGCAGGATTCACGATCGTACCTGTCGCGGAACTGATCGGACAAACACGGGCGCAGCTCATGCCGCCGCTTTCGGCGCGCGAGCAGTTCGTGGCTCGCGCGGACGGGCTCATCTTCACGATGTATGAATGGTCGCGGTTAAGCGTGGCCTTCATTTTTGTCCTCGGAATTGGCCTCGTAAGTGGACGCACGATCATCGTCGGATTTCTGGCAATTGTGGAAAAGTTCCGCGCCGCTCCCCCTGATCATCCTGACTTCCAGCCGCTGGTTAGTGTCCTAATTCCCGCGTACAACGAAGAATCGGTCATCGTTTATACGATTAATTCAGTGTTGGAGTCCGACTATCCGAGGCTGGAAGTCATCGTCGTTGACGACGGCTCGAGCGACGGGACGGGTGACTTGCTGGATGAACAATTCGGCCGCAACCCTGCCGTACGTGTGATTCATCAGCCCAATCGCGGAAAGTCCGCCGCGCTTTCGCAAGCCCTGGCCGAGGCTTCGAACGGCATCATCGTCACCATCGATGCGGACACTTCGGTCGAGCCGGACGCGGTGAGCAAGCTCGTGCGGCACTTCGTCAATCCCAGAGTGGGCGCGGTCGCCGGCAACGTGAAGGTGGGCAATCGGATCAGTTGGCTCACGCGCTGGCAGGCGCTCGAGTATGTCACGAGCCAAAACCTGGAAAAGCGCGCCTTCGACCTGCTGAATTGCATTCCGGTCGTTCCCGGCGCGCTGAGCGCATGGCGCGCCGAAGCCATCAACAATTGCGGCGGTTTCACCGCCGACACGGTTGCTGAAGACACGGATTTGACGATCACGATTCGCCGCGCCGGCTGGAAGATTAATTACGAGGAGGAAGCCATTGGCTGGACGGACGCGCCCGAAACTGCCGCGGCCTTGGTGCGTCAGCGTTTTCGCTGGACGTTCGGCACCTTGCAAGCGTTCTGGAAACATAGTGACACCCTGGGACGCAGCAAATACGGCACGCTCGGCTGGATCGCTCTGCCCAATGTGTTTCTATTTCAGCTTTTGTTGCCCCTGTTCTCTCCCATCATTGACCTTCTCTTTCTCGGCTCACTGGTCCTCTGGGGGCTTTCGCAATTCCACTTCACGCACGTGCCCCAAATTTGGACAGCCGCCGATGTTCAGCGCTCCCTCGTTTTCTTCATCGGATTCATGCTGATTGACTTTCTCACATGCGTGGTCGCGTTCACGCTGGAGAAGCATGAAGACTGGTCCCTGCTCTGGCCGCTGCTGCTGCAGCGCTTTTATTACCGCCAGATGATGTACGTGGTGCTGTTCCGCGCGGTGATGGGCGCCGTTCAAGGCCGCTCGGTCGGATGGCGCGGCGTGGAACCGGAAGTTCCCACACCCGTCGCCCAGGTGTAGCTGGCGGCGCACGCCAAGTTTTTCGACCCACGTGTAGCATTTCAGTTTATCCGTGTGCAGGTTTGGTTGTACTGACACTCCTGGCTGTCCACGTGCGCCGTGCCGATATCAAACCGGACAGCCAAGAGTGGCTGTCCTATCGAAGCGCACAATTTCGAAGCCCGCGTTGGTCGCAGACGCAGGTCGCGGTATACTCCTCTGATGCCGATTAGGAAATATTCCGCGCAGATGCATGGGACTACAGTTCTTTGCGTGCGCCGCGACAATAAAGTAGTGATTACCGCAGACGGCCAGGTCACGATGGGTGAACACGTGATGAAACACACCGCCCGGAAAACGCGGCGGCTCTTCAGCGACAAGATTCTAGCGGGCTTTGCTGGATCGACCGCGGACGCATTATCACTCTTCGAGCGGTTTGAAGGGAAGCTGCAGGAACATCAGGGTAACCTGGCAAAATCCGCCGTCGAGCTTGCCAAGGAGTGGCGCAAGGACCGTGCGCTGCGGCACCTGGAAGCATTGCTGATTGTGGCGGACACGAAATCCACATTTCTGGTATCGGGCAATGGCGACGTGATCGAGCCCGATGACGGCATTTGCGCGATTGGCTCCGGCGGCCCCTATGCGCTGGCCGCCGCGCGGGCCCTTGCCAAGCACACCAAGCTCTCCGCGAAAGACGTGGCGCAGGAGGCCATGCGCATCGCGAGTGAGATTTGTATTTTCACGAATGCTAATTTCACGGTCGAGGAGTTGTGAAGTGGCGGACTACAAACAAGAAAATCTTTCACCACAGAGGGCACAGAGGACACAGGGTTGGAGAATCGGAATTCTTTGCACGGCGCGATCGGACTGAGAACTACTTAAGGTGACATTACATTATGGTGATCTATCTTCCGGGCGACCAGCGCGAACCTCAGCCGGCGCCTGAGCCATCGTTCGATGAGCTGACTCCGCGGGAAATCGTCATCGAACTGGACAAGTACATCGTCGGACAGGCGGCCGCCAAGCGCGCCGTTGCCGTCGCTCTGCGCAACCGGGTCCGTCGGCAGAAGCTCCCGCCGGAAATGGCGGAAGACGTCCTCCCCAAGAACATCCTGATGATCGGGCCGACCGGAGTCGGCAAGACGGAAATCGCGCGCCGCCTGGCCAGGCTGGCCGGGTGCCCGTTCGTGAAAGTGGAAGCGTCGAAATACACCGAGGTGGGCTACGTCGGCCGAGATGTCGAATCCATGGTGCGTGATCTGGTGGAGACGTCCATCGACATGGTGCGCGAGGAAAAACTCGACGAAGTTGCCGAGCGCGCGGAACAATCCGCGGAAGAACGTGTTCTCGATCTGCTCCTTCCGGCTTCGCCTATCGCCGCCCCGGAGCCGGACGCCTCGAACGCGATACAGACCGAATCGCACCGGCGCGACCAGGCCGACCGCACACGCGAGAAGCTTCGCGTCCAGCTTCGTGACGGCAAGCTGGACCATCGCCTGGTGGAGGTGGAAGTGCGCGAGCGCTCCGTGCCCGCGTTTGAAATCATTTCCAACCAGGGCGTCGAGGAAATGGATGTCAACATCAAGGACATGCTCTCGGGGTTGTTCGGCCAGCAGAAGAAACGCCGGAGGATGACCGTCGCCGAGGCCTTCGACTACCTGATCCAGGAAGAAGAAAACAAATTGATCGATATGGACCAGGTGACGCGCCTGGCGGTGGAGCGCGCCGAGCAAATGGGAATTATTTTCATCGACGAAATCGACAAGATCGCGGGGCGCGAGTCCGGGCATGGCCCGGACGTGTCGCGTGAAGGCGTGCAGCGTGACATTCTGCCGATCGTCGAGGGCACCACTGTAAACACCCGCCACGGGATGATCCGCACCGACCATATCCTATTCATTGCTGCCGGCGCTTTCCACATCACGAAGCCGTCGGACCTGATCCCCGAACTTCAGGGGCGCTTGCCAATCCGCGTGGAGCTGACGGCGCTGGGCGAAGGGGATTTCGTCCGCATTCTCACCGAGCCGAAAAACGCGCTCATCAAGCAATACATTGCGCTGCTGGAAACCGAAGGCCTCAAGCTGAATTTCACCGAGGATGCCATCGCGATGCTGGCGCGCTTCGCCGTCATGGTGAACGAGCAGACGGAAAACATCGGCGCGCGGCGGCTTCATACCATCCTCGAGAAAGTCCTCGACGAAATTTCCTTCGAGGCCCCTGACCTGAAGAAAAAAAACGTGAAAGTGGACGGCCCGTACGTCACCAAGCAGCTCGCCGATATCGTCAAGAATCAGGATTTGAGCCGTTACATCCTTTGACGCGATGAGCAGCGGCGCCGCACGGGTTGCGTACATCGCTGGCGTTCTGGCGTTTGCGGTAATCGCTGGCTGCGCCGCGCCAGGAGAACCTTCCGCGCGGCGTCCAATTATCCCCACATCGATTACCGACCTGGCCGCGCATCAAATCGGCAATGCGGTGGTCCTTACGTTCAGCGTTCCTCGCCAGTCAACCGATCATGAATCGCTGGCCGAGCCGCCAACGATCGATGTCTATCGCGCCGCACTTTCTCCCGGCGCTGCACCAGACCGCAAAACACCCTGGCGGCTGGTTTATACCATCCCGTCCGAACAAGTGGACACCTATATAAATGGAGAACTTATTGAATTTCGCGACCCTCTTGCACCAGGCGATGCGGGGCCAACCGCAGGATCTTCGCTGGCCTATTTGATCCGCACGCGAGCAGTGAAGGGCGGCGCCTCGGGCGACTCGAATATCATCACGTCGCGTATCTATCCCCCGCCAGGAGCTCCGCGGGAGCTGCGCGCTTCGGTCGGCGAATCCGCGATTGTGCTTTCCTGGAGCGAGCCTTTGGCTGCCGGCGCTGATGCGAAAACAGAAGGTTATCGCGTGTACCGCGCGGAGATCGAATCTGGAGAAGAATCCGCGCCGCCGGATGTGTCGCAAGTGAAGCTGAAGTCGCCGCTCACGATGCAAGGATCAACTGCTTTGCCCGAATTCAGCGATATGCATTTCGAATTTGGACACGCCTATCTGTACACGGTTCGAGCCATCGCCCAGTTTGGCGCTGATGCGGTTGAGTCCGCCGACTCCGCGCCAGCCGTCGTAACGCCGCTGGACATCTTTCCACCCGCCACGCCGGTGGGACTCGAGGCGGCGATAATTCCTGCAACCGCGGAGACCCCCGCGCGCGTCGAACTATCGTGGGCGATCAGTTCCGAGGGGGACCTGGCCGGCTACAACGTCTACCGGAGTGACCGCGAGGACACACCGGGCGAGCGCATCAACCGCGAGGTATTGCCCAGCCCGACGTTCCGTGATACTTCAGTGTTGCCCGGCAGGCGGTATTTCTACCGCGTTTCAGCGGTCGACCGCGCCGGGAATGAAAGCCCTCTTAGTTCCACGGTCCAGATTGAAGTTCCGTAGAGTGAGCAATAGAGAAAGGCTGGGATGGCAACCCGACACCCGCTCCCGGGCATGCGATGGCTTTTTTGGTTGCGCAACGCTTCGTTGCGCAACGGCGTCCTTACCGGGGTGTATCTATCCTGCGTTTTCGTTTCGTGGCTGTACGTCGCCAATCGTGTGAAGGAACTCGAACCCTTCGCAGGAATCCGCAATGTCGCCGCGGGCGCGGCTGTAATCCTGATCATGTCGATTCCACTCTTGCGCTTCCGGCGCGAACCAGTGAGAATATTTGTTTCCGGTCTGACGGCATGGACACTACTGACACTCACTTATATGGCGATGGAGATGAATTTCTCGCTGCTCGAGAGCCGCATGGGAGCATTCCACGTCTTCATGCTCGGTGCGATGACGTACGGTTTTGTGGCTGTCTTCCACTGGGTTTTTTTGCTGTGCGTGGAAGCGCGCCACCGTCACGTCGCGCAGTCCGAGCACGGATCCGTCTCCGCATCCAGGCCCCACTTACACTAATCCGTGACATCCCTCGAAAAGGACATGGGCATCGATGAAACTCTGCCGTTTTCAGCCGCGCGTCGTTCCCGCGGACCGAGTTGGCGCAACTTCCCATCCGGAGATTCTTCAGGGCGTCATTTCCGGTGAGACCGTACGCGAAATCTCCGGCGACATGCTCGCACGCTGGAGCGTGACAAACCGGTCATGGCCGCTTACGGATGTGAAATTGCTCCCGCCGGTCCTGCCGAGCAAAATCGTTTGCCTCGGCAGGAATTACGTGGAGCACGCCGCCGAATTCAACAACCCCACGCCCAAACAGCCGCTGATTTTTCTCAAGCCTCCGTCATCTCTCCTCGCGCCCGAAGATCCCATTGTCCTGCCTCCGGCTGTTGGGCGCGTGGATTTTGAAGGTGAGCTGGCCGTCATTATTTCGAAGGAGTGTTCCCAGTTGCGAGACGGCGACGACATCCGGCCTTACATTGCCGGTTACACGTGCCTGAACGACGTGAGCGCCCGCGACTACCAGGCCCTCGATAAGCAGTGGACGCGCGCCAAAAGCTTCGACACGTTTTGCCCGCTGGGACCGGTCCTGGAAACCGAATTTGACATCGCTTCCGGGACTATGGAAACCTTGCTGAATGGCGTCAGGAAACAGTACTCCGCGTTCACCGCGATGGTCTTTCCGGTTGATGTTATAATTCCATGGGTTTCACGCGTGATGACGCTGGTGCCGGGCGATGTGATCGCAACGGGCACGCCCGCAGGCGTCGGACCTATGCAACCTGGCGATACAGTCGAAGTGGTGCTCGCCGGAATCGGCACGCTGCGCAACCCGGTGATCGCGCGTTCGGCCTGACTTTCGCAACGCTAATCCCATTGAGTGCGTGGCGAATCAGGGTAAGGGGGTACGAATTTGAAATTCTTTCTCGACACCGCGAATCTGGAAGAAATACGGCAGGGTGTATCCCTCGGCGTAATTGATGGAGTAACGACCAATCCCACTCTGATCGCCAAGGAAAAGAGGCCTTTCCGCGAGCATATTCTTGATATCTGCAATATTGTGAAAGATGGCGTCGTGAATGCCGAGGTCGTCTCCACGGATACGGCGGGCATCCTGCGCGAGGGGCGCGAGATTGCCACGTGGCACCCCAACATTGTCGTCAAGATTCCCATGATCCCGGACGGCGTGCGCGCGTTAAGCGTGCTCGCAAAGGAAGGAATCCGCGTCAATATAACGCTGGTTTTTTCCTCGCCGCAGGCCCTGATTGTGGCAAAGGCTGGCGCGTATTTCGTCAGCCCGTTTCTCGGCCGGCTCGATGACATTTCTTCCGATGGCCTAACGCTGCTGCGCGAGATCATGGACATCTACAAGGCGTACAATTATTCCACGCAGGTGCTCGCCGCAAGTCTGCGTCACCCGCTGCACGTCATCGCGGCCGCGCGCATGGGCGCGCACATCGGCACCATGCCGTCCAAAGTATTCGAACAGCTTTTCAAGCATCCGCTGACCGACCGCGGGCTTGAAGGATTCCTGAAAGACTGGGAGAAAGCGCGTGAAACGCTGGGCGACGTGTTCGAGCCGGCCACTGCACGCAATCCGAGGCGTTGAACTACTTGGGAATCGATTGGCGGGTCATCATCGGGGTCGTGGCGTTGGTCATCGTTGCCGCGGCCGTGATTCTGCATCGTCACTACCAGAAACCAGAGGATCCTGAGGACGAGGAGCGGCGGCGCCGTTTTCAGCTCAATCAAGTGGGCCGCATTGTGGAAGGCCTTGTTGTTGAGCTTGTCGAAACTCCTGCAACACCCGCTCCAGAATCGGGCTCGGGCATGCTCTCACGGCGCAAGGCCAGCGCGTCCGGAATAGCAGCGAACGGCGTGCGCCGCCTGGTCCGCTACAGCTATTCGATCGCCGGCGTCACCTACGAAACCGCTCAGGATGTCACAGGCCTGGAAGAGCGGCTTTGCCTGGAACGCCTCGCTGCCGGTCAACCCGCGAGCGTCAAGTACGACCCGTCAAACCCCAGTAATTCGATCCTCGTTGCCGACGACTGGTCCGGTATCCACTAGATTTGCATGCATTTTTTTCGCCCTTCCTGGGTTTTGCAAATGATTGGCCGCGCCGGAGCCCTCACGTGATAGTGAAATTTTTTTCCTATGCGACCGCGGTGATCGGCGCCGCCGTGCTGACGCTCGCCACGATGATCGCCCTCGTGCAGGGCACGATCCTGGCGGTTTCGATCGCCAATCTCCCGCTTCGCATCGTGGCGGTCGCTTTGGACGTTGTTTTCGGGACCGTGCTTCTGCTTGGATGCATCTATCTCGCGACCCACTTGGCGGTCCGGATTCTGGGCGTTGGGCAGGACGAATTTCCACCTCTCCCTGAAGATACGGACCAGGCCGATTTCCCCAAAATTTAGTGGCGCACCCGTCCGAGCCTGTGCGAAAGTCTCGAAGGCAAAGCGCCGTGACCAACGATCCAAAACTCGAAGACCGCCTGAAAGATCTGCGCCGCCGCAGCGCTCAGGCGGAAGCCGGCGGCGGCGCGGAACGCCGCGAGCGCGAGCACAAGGCCGGCAAACTCACGGCGCGTGAGCGCGTGGCCCTGCTTCTCGATGAGGGCACGTTCGAGGAGCTCGACAAGTTTGTTACGCACCGCTGCGATGATTTTGGGATGCAGGACCAGCGGCCGCCCGGGGATGGTTTCGTCACCGGGTATGGGCGCATCGACGGCCGGCTGGTCTATGTTTTTGCGCAGGATTTCACCGTATTTGGGGGGTCGCTTTCGGAAACCAACGCTCTCAAGATCTGCAAGATTATGGACCTGGCGATGCGCAACGGCGCGCCAATGATCGGGCTGAATGATTCGGGCGGGGCGCGCATTCAGGAAGGCGTGATGTCGCTGGCGGGCTACGCAGATATTTTCCTGCGCAACACGCTCGCGAGCGGCGTGATTCCGCAGATCAGCGCGATCCTGGGGCCCTGCGCGGGCGGGGCCGTGTATTCGCCGGCCATCACGGATTTCATCTTCATGACGCGCGACACTTCCTACATGTTCATCACCGGCCCGGATGTCATCAAGACCGTTACGCACGAGGACGTCACCAAGCAGGACCTGGGCGGGGCGATGACGCACAACGCCACGAGCGGCGTCGCGCATTTCGCCGCCCGCGACGACGCCGAATGCCTGGCCATGATTCGGGAGTTGCTGAGTTTTCTTCCCTCGAACAACCTGGACAATGCGCCGCGCCGCGCCACATCAGATCCCATCGGCCGCGCCGATGCCGCACTCAACACGCTCGTCCCCACTGACCCTACACTGCCGTACGACATCAAGGATGTGATTCAGTCCGTCGCCGACGACAAATATTTTTTCGAGGTTCACGAACACTTCGCAAAGAATCTGGTCGTGGGCTTCGCGCGGCTCGATGCACGCTCCGTCGGCATCGTCGCCAACCAACCCGCATTTCTTGCTGGAGTGCTGGACATCAATGCTTCGGTGAAGGGAGCGCGATTCGTGCGTTTCTGCGATGCGTTCAATATTCCTCTAGTCACGTTTGAGGACGTGCCGGGATTTTTGCCGGGCACGCAGCAGGAGTGGGGCGGAATCATCAAACATGGCGCGAAGCTGCTCTTCGCGTTTGCCGAGGCGACCGTGCCGAAACTGACGGTGATCACACGCAAGGCTTACGGCGGCGCGTATTGCGTGATGTCGAGCAAACACATACGCACCGACGCGAACTTCGCTTGGCCCACCGCTGAAATTGCAGTCATGGGGCCTGAAGGCGCCGTGAGCATCGTCTACAAGCGCGAACTCGACCACGCGCCCGAAGCGGATCGCGAACGCCTGCGCCGCGAGAAGGTCGCCGAATTCCGCGAGCGATTCGCCAATCCTTACGTTGCCGCCGAGCGCGGCTACATTGACGCCGTCATCGAGCCTTCCCAAACGCGCGCCAAACTCATCACCGCGCTGCGCTCGCTCGAAACCAAGCGCGACATCAACCCCAAGAAGAAACACGGAAATATCCCGCTGTAGGAAGGCGGCTCGATGGCCGAATTGAGCTGTCAGGAGAGCCGGAGCAGTGTCTTAGAATGAGAAATTGATTCCAGCCGGTACCTGTGCGTACAGGGATTTTCCTGTCCGCCTACCGTATAGTACGTATTGCCAGCAGCGCCCTGTAGAGTGAGGATTGCGGCGCGGGAGAGGAGCGTGGAATGCTAAAAAATGAGGGCTGGGCTGGCGACCAGCTTCCTCTCCCCGCCTATGATTCACGCGTCACCCACAAGAATTACATGAACTACTGTTACGGTACACAATTCTTGCCCTAACGGGCGGTATAGCTACCCAGATCTTTAACCTCCCGCCATTGAGACCCAGGTGATCACAACGCTTGCGCCATTTGAAACGAGGGCAGGAGGATTTTTGCAAATCGGCGTTGCGACGACCGTTACTTTGGTCGTGAATTTGGCACCAACGCCGGATTTCTCCATCTCGGCCTTTCCTTCGTCGCAGACCGTCACGCGAGGAAACAGCACTACCTACGCGCCGAGTGTGACAGCAATCAACGGCTTCAACGGACGTTGAAACTATTCACTTTGTACAGGCCCCCATAGCCCCGGGACCGGATAGGGGCCACGGCAATATGTCGAACCAGAGGAAACGTTGCGATTTAGGGCTATGGCCTCGACGTCACGATCAACGACCCGAGCCTCCAGTAACGCGCGGCAATCTTGCTTAAAAGCTTCCGCAGCAATGTACCTGCCACACAATAGCAGCAGCGTTTCCACAGGGCGAAGGGGAAATCCGCCCCCAAGCTTTAACCTGGCGTTCCGGAAGAACGGACTGGCAGCCGCGCAATTTTGCGTGCCGCGAGGCCAACCGGCACCGCTGAAAACACGCAAAACAGGAAGATTGTCAGCAGTAGATCGTTGAACGCCGGTGCGAAGTGTCCGCCATGCTGGATGGCGAGCACGCCAATGTAGTAGGCGGTTGGCGCGGCCAGCACGAGTTCGGAAATCAGGTAGGTCTTCAGCAACTTTCCCCGGAAAAAAATCATTGCCGCCATCAAAACCAGCCATGCGGCTGTGATCCATTCCACCGGATAAATCACTTTGTTATCAAACGAAAAATGATTGATCAGCAGAACGGGAATTCCCGCGCGCGGATCGAGAATGAAAGGAGGACCGCCCGGCCAGAAGTAAATTCCAATCTGGTAGAGACACAGGCCGAAGAGGTAGGCGCCTAGCCATTGTGTGCTTTTGCGAGGGTTCATGCGTCTGTGCACCGCATGATTATCCCCCCATCTGACGAAAGGTTGGCATCTTTGCTTTTCGATTGAAATTCAGGGACCTATATACTGGGCTGGACTACTTTTTCTGGTAATGTCTCAGTTTGAATTTATTGACCGGGCGGGAGGTTCTACGGCTGAGGGGGTGGGGCATCAGGGCAACGGGAAGCTTGTGTGAGATGAAAGTTGCCAGACCGCAAGGTGCGCCGTTTGCCGTGCGTGGCAGAACCATCTTCCGCAATTTCGCCGTCTTCCGCTACTTCGACCCATCCTGAAAACGTGGCTGGATGGTATTCCCCTTTGGGGTTTCCTTTCGGCAGCGGCTGATAATCGTACACGTCAATGAGATACATCTGATGTAAATCTCTCAGTACTTCGCCGTGAACATCCAAACGACCTGAGAGAAGCCCTTGCGGGTCTTCGTATTTCTGTTCTACGAGGTTCCAACTCGGCGGAATGTGGCAAACACTCAAGAGAGATACGCCCCAAGTTTCAATCCTGAACGCGGACAAAGATTGGCCAGCAGGAAGATTTAGATTATCGACTGAGAGGAGCGCTCGGGTAATCTGGGAGGAGCTTTGAGGGGGAGCACCGAAGGCTAGGACGGCCCCCACTAACAGCAACAAGCCGCTCGAAAGATTGCGCCTCATGGCAACAATAATTGTCTCACGTAATTTCAAACTGAGACATTACCCTTTTTCTCTATCAAGTGACCCCACCAATCCAGGAGTGTTACAATACACAGGTATGGTGCGGGAATTCACGGCAGTCATTGAGAAAAAAGGACGTTGGTACGTTGCCTTCGTGGAAGAGATTCCCGGGGTGAATACTCAGGGCCGTACACTGGCGGAAGCGCGCAGAAATCTTAAAGAGGCTCTCTCCCTGATCCTAGAAACAAACCGCAAACTCGCCGCCCGGGACCGATCACCGGATGCGCGCCGAGAACCCATCACTTTAACGATGTGAGCGGCGTTCGATGAAGCGCCGCGATCTGGAACAACACCTGCGGAAACAAGGCTGCGAGATCCTTCGTGAAGGCGCCCGCCACTCTGTGTTTTAAAATCCTGCGAGTGGCGCGACATCTACCGTTCCGCGCCATCGTGAAATCAATGATTTTCTCGCGCGCAAGATTTGCCGGGACCTCAAAGTGCCTCCGCCTCGTTAGTTCTTTGGTTTGAAAAATCGCCTCGTCTGGACCAAATTGCTTGCTGCTCGCCTGTGTTAGAATTTGGCCCGAAACTACAAACCAAGGAAAATGTTTCGCAAAATCCTCATCGCCAATCGCGGGGAAATCGCCGTCCGAATCGTACGCGCGTGCCGCGAGATGGGCATCACGTCCGCCGCCGTTTTTAGTGAGGCCGACCGCGCCGCACTGCATGTTCGCGTGGCCGACGAGGCCTACCCGATTGGTCCTGCGCCTTCGCGCGATAGTTATCTCCGGATTGACAAGCTGATGGACGTTGCGCGGCGAGCCCGGTGCGACGCCGTGCATCCCGGTTACGGTTTCCTGGCCGAAAATCCCGCTTTTGCGCGGGCCTGCCGCGAGAATAACATTACGTTCATCGGGCCTTCTCCCGACGCGATGGAACGTCTCGGATCGAAAACCGCCGCGCGGCAACTCGCCGCAAGCACTGGCGTCCCGATGGTTCCAGGGGTGCAGGAACCAATCGAGCGCGTCCAGGACGCTGAGCGGATTGCGCGGGAACTTGGCTACCCGGTGCTGCTCAAAGCCGTCGCGGGAGGCGGCGGAAAGGGCATGCGCTTGGTGGGGGAGGAGGCGCAATTGGCTGCCGCGTGGCGCGACGCCTCTTCAGAAGCGATGCACGCGTTTGGCGATGCGCGCGTCTATCTCGAAAGGTATCTCGAACGGCCGCGGCACATCGAAATCCAAATTTTCGGCGACACACACGGCCACATCGTGCACCTTGGGGAGCGCGAATGTTCGGTGCAGCGCCGCCACCAGAAGGTTATCGAGGAATCGCCCTCGCCCGTAGTAACCCCCGCGTTGCGCGGCTCCATGGGCGAGGCTGCAGTTAAGCTGGCGTGCGAAGCGGGCTACACGAACGCGGGAACTGTCGAGTTTCTGGTGGACGCCGCTCGCAATTTCTACTTTCTCGAAGTGAATACGCGCCTGCAAGTCGAGCATCCGGTCACCGAAATGGTAACGGGATTCGATCTGGTGAAGCTGCAGATTCGGATCGCCGCAGGAGAATCGCTCCCCTTCGCTCAGGAAGACGTCAAGGTCTCCGGCCACGCGATCGAATGCCGGCTCTACGCGGAAGATCCCGACAACAATTTTTACCCATCACCCGGAAAAATTCTTTTGTTGCGCACCCCGTCTGGACCGGGCATTCGTCTTGACGACGGCGTCTACGAGGGCTTCACGGTCCCGACCGAATACGATCCACTGCTCGGAAAACTCATCGCCTGGGGACACGACCGCGCCGAAGCCGTCGCGCGACTGCAACGCGCGCTTGCGGAATTCGCCGTCACGGGAATCAAGACGAACGTGGCGCTTTTTCGCGGTATCCTGCGCGATCCGGAATTCGTGCGGGGCGAAATTTTCACGCGCTGGCTGGACGAGCGGCTTGTACACTTGCGGGCGGACCGTGAGAACTCAACCGAGCGCGATCTTGCCGCCGAACATGCGGCCATTGTCGCCGCCCTGCTTCACCAACTTGACGCGAATAGCGCGGCAAGCATGGGTGCTCTTTCCGTCGAAGTAGAATCGCTTTGGAAACGCGAGGCGCGACGCGAGCAAGTAGACCGCGGCGAGTGATCGCACGATGAAAAATGACGTCCTATTGAACGGCGCGCGGCGCAGCGTCGAGCTTACGCGATCGGCCGCGGAACCATCGCAACTCGTCGCCACGATTGACGGCCGGCGAGTCGAAGCCGATGCCGCAAAGATCTCCCCCGGCGTGTATTCGATTCTTCTAGACGGGCGCTCGCTCGAAGTCCGCGTCGAAGCGCTGGTTGACGGCATGGAGGTGCGCACGGCAGGCCGCGAGTATCGCGTCGACATCGTGGACTTGCGTTCGTGGCGGCGCAGCCACAGCGGAGGAATCGATCTCGCCGGCAGGCAGCAGATTGCAGCGCCAATGGCCGGAAAAGTTGTGCGGGTACTGGTTGCGCCGGGCCAGCAAGTGGAAACGGGTCAAAGCCTGCTGGTTGTGGAAGCCATGAAAATGCAGAACGAAATTCGCTCGCCGAAAACGGGGACGGTCGAGCGGCTGCTAGCCAAGGAAGGTCAGGCTGTCAATTCCGGCGAAGTTCTGATGGTGATAGTTTAGGCCCGCAGTTCGGCAGGGTTCACCGCAGCAAGCGAACCAAAAACTTGGCAATTCGATAACGGGGGGGCTACTTTGCAGGCGAAGCAGGAAGGGTTGCAGCCGCCTTCGGCGTCACGACGATCGGAAGCTTGCCGGAAGACTCAACGACCTGCTGCGCGAGGTAGTTGGTGACTTTGGCATCGCTCCGCGCAACGGCCAGATACGCCGCACGCAGCAATTGCTCCTTGCGGTTTCGGATATTGTCCCGAATCGACTGCTGGACCGTCGGGTCGGACAGTTCTCGCTGCCCTGGCGCCTCTTTTGCCACCAGTTTCAAGATTCGGTAGGAGTCGCGCAGCACGATGACCCCGCTTGTCTGCCCAGGCTTCAACCCCAGCACGGCCTTCTTCAATGCAGGATCACTTTGCGCCAACGATGACTCTGGCACGTAACCCAAATCGCCTCCCGAGCCTGATGACGCTGGGTCTTCCGAATAATCCATGGCGACCTGTGCGAAGTCCCCGCCATTACTGAGTTGCGCCGAGAGCGCCGCGGCTTTCCGCCTCGCTTCAGCATCGGTGGTCGCGTCGTCATTCTTCCGGTTACGCAGCCCCGGATCTTTGTGCGGAGTTACCACGATTTGCGCGAGGCGGTACTGGGGTTCCGCCACGTTGAATTGCGCGCGGTTCTGGTTGTAGAAATCCTGCACATCCTGGTCCGTGACCGTTATTTTTGCCACTACTTCGCGGTTGATCACTTTTTGGATCGAAAGCTGCTGCCGAATGGCGACCTTCAAATCGTCAACCGTGTAACCGCGTGTTTTCAATTGGCGTTGGAACTCTTCCTCAGTGTAAGGACTTTTGGATTCGGTGAACTTGTCTTCGACTTCGCCGTCGGCCGCCTCCAGGCCCGTTTTCTTCGCCCTCTGAAGCAGAATTTGATTGTTGATCAGTTCATCCAGGATATTCAGCTTCAGCGAGAGCGCTTCGTCCTGGGAAGGTTCAGGCGAGTCGGGGTTCAGTTGCGTCCGGTAGTACTTATCCACTTCTGTCCGCGTGATGTCCATGCCGTTCACGACAGCCCAGACACCCTCCGCAGGCGGCGTCTGCTTCTGGCAGCCGGAAAGCACCGCTAAGGCCGCGGCCAGCAGTGACGCCCGTGGTGCACTTATCCTCACACGCGCTCCTTAGGTAATCGGTGCGGGTTCTATTTTTATACTGAACGCACCGCGCTGGCTGGGGTGTGGATATAGCCAGAATATCGATGCAAAAAGCAGCTGGCTAGGCTGCCTTCTTGACGCGGCCAGACCGGATGCAGGACGTGCATACCCGAACGTGCTGCCGCACGCCGTCAATCACCGCGCGAACGCGCTGCAAGTTTGGGTTCCAGCGGCGGCGGCGGGTGTTATTCGCGTGACTGATCACATTGCCGAAACTCGGTCCTTTGCCGCAAAGCTTACATCTCATGGCCATAAATACTCCTCACCCCACGTTCAGAACTCACACAAAAAATCAGTTTAGCAAAGTTATTCCTTATCCGCACCCTATTTTGGCAATACCTTGCCTGTAGGACAAAACCCCGCAAGCGACTTCGGGTATGCAATGAAGGTACTCGGTACTTATTTGAGTCCTTTCGGTTGCCGCCAGTAGGATCTGGCCGGGATGGCGCCAAGTCGCTGTATGCGTAAACTGCCGCGACTTGTGGGCCCAACCGCGCAAATCGTCTATTTTAATTATGGAGGCGGTTCCGGTCGGCGGGGGCGACCGTTAGCTTGCGTTTTCTCAGGCGTAAACCCTGGACATTGAGCATGCGAAAGTCTCCATGGTCAAAACGTGTTCAATTCCAAGACGCACTTCTCCCGCCGCGCCCCGCGAAACACCGAGCTCGGGACACAGTCCGTAGCTGTTGACTTCTCAACGAGCGGTTGCACCAGAGGATGTCTCTACTTTTGCCTCCGTTGCAGAGTTGACAAGCTTGGCCGTAATTTCCAGCCCATTTTTGTTCATATCGAATCTCTGTTTTCGGTCCAATCCTTTAACAAATTCACGCGCCGCCTTGGCAACGGCTCCGGGAAGACTCGACGCGTCCACTTTGACCGTCGCTTCCACCGATTCTTCATTTCGATCTCGATAACGAAGTTGCACCTCAAACGTTTTCATGATCCTTACCTCCCTTTACTGACGATGAATACACAAACCAGTTCGATTATTCAAATGGCGCGCGGGACATGAAACTGTCAAGATCTTTAACCCCGACGCCGTTTGCGACTCGATATTTTCTTAGCGGAGCGCTTTGTTTTCCGGGCCCGCATCTCTGCCTTAAGCGCCTCGTTCTCTTTCGTCAAGGCATCACGGGCAGCTGTCACTGTTTCGAGATTGTTTCCCATCTGCCCGTTCTCTCTTTGAAGTTCCGCTACCTGGGCCTTCAATTGCTCGTTCTCCTGCAAAGTTTTCGTGTCCGTACAGGCAGTGAGGAAAAAACTCAGCACAACTGCTGCAGCGAGGTTCGCCCAGGTAGTTTTGCGCGCCATGCGTCATTCTTCCTTCGCAAGATTTTGAACCACAGCTGGGGCGACCGATAGCGGGTGAGGAGGGAAGACGCCGCTCGCAACTACTCCAGCGTAACGGAGATTCTTAGGCGGCGCAAGTATCATTCAACGGCATATCGGAATGCAGCTGGGACGTGTGGGCGTCGACACCCTCAAGCAGCCGCCGCAGCCCTCAACATTGTTTGCTGTTCTCGATACCGCGAAGGGACTTCAGGAGGATCCGGCATTCCCGCGCGACCGAGGTGAATCCGCAATTGGGGCAGGGCCGCGTAACAGTTGCTGAGTCCCAGGAGACTCCGCGAGGGTGGTTAACTTCGGGAAATTCCGAGGTTTCAATTCGTGCGCGGCCACCCCTATACAGGGAATCCTGTAGGCCCTGTTTAAAACGATGCGTAAAGTCCGCTGCCGGAATCCACAAGCAGGGGCAATCAGGATCGACAACCCGGCTTATTGAAATGTGGAACTGGCCGACAAATACAGCAGTTTGTTGAGAAACTGGATGGACAAAAAACCCACAATCATTCCCTGCAATTGCTTTTCCATCTTGGTGAGCAAAACGCCTCAGGAGGTTACCCGATTGAGCACATCCTCCGTTCACCTACAGCAATTACCCGATAGCTTGTTTCACAGCGGAATGCAATCCTCGATCCACAAATCTGAAAACGAGGGGAGACACGGAATGGGCCTCATGATGCAAACTCAGCAAGACATTCGTTCTACGTTGCAAACGAACTTCCCCGAAGGGTCTAGAATCCTGATTGTTTGTGACGACGACTGTGACACAAGACAACTGAGGACTCTGCTGTTGGAGGCAGGGTTTCCTGTGGATTGCGCCAAGAGCCTGAGAGCGGGTTGTGAGGCTGCCAAATCCGGCCAGTTTCAGGTCGTCATTTCGACACCCCTCCTGAAGGATGGATCGTGGAGGCGGCTCACCGATATCGCGAATCACTCTGACCTGCGCTTTGAGGTCGTGCTATGGGCGCGCAGCTTTGATCTTCGCGAATGGGCCGAGGCGCTGGAAAATGGCGCGTTTGACGTCCTGGATGCTGTGTATGAGAAACCGAGAGTCGTCGAGGCCGTCAAAGGTGCATTGTGGGCTGCGTACCTGAAGGGCGCCTGGCCCAGGCCAAAAGCGAGCCGTCCGTCTCGGGTAGCGTGATTGCACTCGTGCGGTGCGTCTTTCGCCCTTAGGAGACGGGGGCTCACCTGGGCTCCAGTCCCAGTACTTCGGAACTTCCCGAGCCCGGTAATTATTGCCATCTATTGAGACCTTAAAACTTAGATCTCTTTTTACTTTGAACAACATGCCGGAACCGCATTTGGACGCCTGACTGCCTCTAGATCAGTCGGGAGGTGCTTATGCCAAATCTGCTACACCTAAGCAAGCGCAACTATATCCTGCTTGGCGGTTCACTACTGCTAGCCACAGGGCTGGCGCTGGCATCCTCGATCGCGTTGGGCCGTTCCGAGCCGGTCACGTTGCCGGACAGTACGGCTATCCACGTCACGCTGAACCAAGCCGTGGCGAGTGACCAGAACAGGCCAGGAGATCACTTCGAGGCGACCGTCTCGGAGCCGATTATCGTCGCTGACAAGACGATCATCCCTAAAGGAGCCTCAGTCGAGGGACTGGTGGTTGATACGCGCCATTCAGGAAGACTGATGGGCAGAGCCCGCTTGCAACTGGCTCTTGAAACTGTAACCGTCAATGGCAAGACATATGATATCCGAACCGACGCTCACCCTAAGATTGGCGGTAAGCACAGGAACCGGAATCTCGCGCTGATCGGTGGAGGCGCCGGAGGTGGAGCCCTAATTGGCGCTATTGCCGCCGGTGGCGAGGGCGGTCTGATTGGAGGACCCATCGGCGCAGGAGCCGGAACGGCAGCAGCATTTATAACCGGGAAGAAAAACGTCAGACTACAGCCTGAAACTCATCTCACGTTCAAACTCGTGGAGCCATTGACGATCGACGCCAAGAGCTAACCTATTTGCATGTTGCTCGATCCTGCCCGCAGCCCGGCACATGGGTGAAAACAAAAACGAAAAGGGCCCGTTGAGGATCAGCGGGCTCTTTTCATTTGCCGCGTAGGGCGGCGCCAACCATTATTTTTGGTCAGTCCCGACAATTCGCCTTCTTGGACGTGGTCAGCGAAATAAGTGCGTATGCGCAGGCCAATGTGTCGTCCGTGATTGAATCCAAAGAGATTCAGCGTCAATGTTCGACGATCAATGAAATTCTAGTGGGCCCGCCAGGATTCGAACCTGGGACCGACGGATTATGAGTCCGCTGCTCTAACCAGCTGAGCTACAGGCCCGACGAAGCTAAGCGCTTAATCTATCATCTGGTTAGCAAAATTGCATTCAAGCAGATGGCTCTCGAGGGGAAGTGATTTCGGAGGGCGGTTGTGGCTGCGACATTCCCTGTAGCGCAACCATTTCGCGCGCGGGCGCGCGCATCGAAGGCCACTTGCGCGCGAAGACTACGCCGCCGGCAAGACTTGCAAGGCCTCCCAGCGCGACAGTGATCGGGGCGCCGATATGATCCGCGAATGTTCCGGCGACAAGAGAGCCGAACGGCGACATTCCCAGAAACATCATCGAGTACAGAGACATTACGCGCCCGCGTAGTTGGTCCGGAACCATGGCCTGGATCAAAGTATTGGTGGTGGCGAATTGCATCATCATGGCGAAACCAGCCAGCGCCATCGCGACGAGCGAGACCCAATACCATCGAGACGCGCCGAATAGTACCAGTGAACCGCCCAATCCCATTGCCGAGTAGGCCACAATATTTCCTAAGCCGCGCAATCCCTGCCGCATCGCCAGGGTCAATGCGCCAAACATCGCGCCCAACCCTACAGCGAGCATCAGATTTCCATACGCCGTGGCGCCGCCGTGCAAAATCCGGTCGGCGAAGATGGGAAGCAACACGTTAAAAGGAAGCGCCATGAAACTCACAACTGCCACCAGAATCAGCAGCGTGCGAATCGGCTTGGCGTGGCGAACGAAACGGAATCCCTCACGCATCCTCTCGATTGGCGAACTGCCGTCGTGCACCGCCAGCGATTTTTCGATGCGCATCATCAGCAAGCCCGCGATTACGGCGATATAGCTCACTCCGTTCGCAAAGAAACACCAGCCTTCTCCAATGTGTGCGACCAGCAGCCCGGCTATCGCTGGTCCAGCCACGCGCGCGCCGTTGAACATCGTGGAGTTCAGTGCGATCGCGTTCAGCAAATCCTCGCGCCCCACCATCTCGATCAAAAACGATTGCCGTGCCGGCACATCGAACGCGTTCACCACCCCCAGCAGCGTGGCCAGCACAATTATTTCCCAGACGTTTATTCGTCCGGTGAGAGTGAGCGCCGCCAAAGTGAACCCCAGCAACATTGACGCGACTTGCGTTGTGATCACCACGCGCTGGCGGGGCCACCGGTCTGCCGCCAAGCCCCCAATCGGCGACAACAGGAAAATAGGAATCTGACCCACAAAGCCGAGCAATCCGAGAAGCACTGATGATCCGGTCAGCCGGTAAATGAGCCACGCTTCCGCGATGGTTTGCATCCAGGTGCCAATCAGGGAGATCAATTGGCCGCCGAAAAACAAGCGGAAATTGCGGTGTTTCAGAGATCGAAATGCCGCGGCGAGCCGGCTTTGCGAGGAAGGACTGGGCGCGGGGCTACTTATGGGTTGAACTTCTTCCGCTGTTGGAATTAAATCCGCCATAATTTGCGAAGTCGCGTTTCAGGGCGCGGGCTCCACTTGTCCGCATTCCTCGCCGGAACTCTGTTGAAGCACTCGACCCATTTTACCGCAAGCGGGTCCGGCGCATTTCAGTAGCACAGGCTTCAGCCTGTGTGGCTTTGATCTTCGGATCAGCGAAAAAGCACACAGACTGAAGTCTGTGCTACTAAAGGCGATCAACCGCCGCACCGAGAATGGGCACAATGCGGTCAAATGCCCGAGCAGATCCGTCGCGCGCTCACGAGAAATTCGAGACAAAGCACACCGGGATATTGTATCGCAGGCCACCCGCTGGATTCTCCCGATGTGCATAGACACACGCCCAGCGGCACAAGCCGGGGCCATTGGTTTGGCCTCCCTCGAACCCCTTGTCCCTTCTCTTGGTGTAAGCACACCTTGGAGTGTGATAAAAGCGACGGGCGCAATGAACAATCAACAAACAATATCAGCCGAGGGGCAGCGAGCCCGGCGCCGCATTGCGTGGCGGCTCCTGCCTTTTCTGTTCATTCTTTACTTCATCGCCTACATGGATCGAGTCAATGTGGGTTTTGCAGGGCTGGAGATGTCCCACAATCTGGGTTTCACCGATCGCGTATTCGGCTTAGGCGCAGGCATATTTTTCGCGGGCTACTTCCTGTTTGAAATTCCGGGAGCCCTGATCGTCGAGCGCTGGAGCGCCCGGAAGTGGATTGCACGCATCCTGATCACCTGGGGACTCGTTACCATACTTGTTTCCATGATTCATACGCCGATGCAGTTTTACGGCGCCCGTTTTCTTTTGGGTCTCGCGGAAGCAGGCTTTTTCCCCGGAATTATCGTCTACCTGACGCATTGGTTCCGCCATGAAGATCGCGCGCGGGCCGGCGCATTGTTCATGACGGCGATTCCTGTCGCGAACGTCCTGGGTTCGCCGCTAGCCGGTTGGCTGCTAGAAGTGCACTGGCTCGGCATTCCAGGATGGCGATGGTTGTTCATCGTGGAAGGCGTTCCGGCTGTATTGCTCGGCATTCTTACACTGCTGTGCCTGACCGATTGGCCGCGCCAAGCGGGATGGCTGCCAAAAGACGAACAGGAATGGATCATGGGCGAGCTCCAGCGCGAGCGGGAAGCAAAAAACGCCGCAGGCGCATGGACGGTAAGTCAGGCGCTCGCCAGCCGCAAAGTGATTCTGCTCGCGTCAGTCTACTTTTTCGCACTCGTCGGACTCTATGGATTTAATTTCTGGTTTCCGACAATCCTCAAACGCGCGACGGGGCTCCCAAACCTGACAGTGACGTTGATCGCGGCATTGCCCTATCTACTCGGCGTCGTGGTAATGCTCTGGAACGGCTGGCACTCAGACCGCACAGGCGAACGCCGCTGGCACACGTGCTTGATTTTATTTTTCTGCGGCGCGTTCATGGCTCTCGCAGTGGGTTTTCAAGCCAATCTTTGGCTCGGCCTCGGCCTGCTGATCTTGTCAGGAGCGTGCACCACAGCCTTCATGCCCAGCTTCTGGCAATTGCCCACAGCCATGCTGAGCGAATCGGCAGCAGCCGCGTCCATCGGCCTGATCAACTCGGTCGGCGGCCTGGGAGGTTTTGTCGGCCCCTATTTTGTCGGCTACCTGCGCACTCTCACAGGCTCGTTCAGCCTCAGCCTGGTTTTCATGGTCACGGCCCTATTTCTTTCCGCGGCGCTGGTGTTGACGGTGCGGTCTAAGGGCGCATAATATTAATAAATCAGTACTTAGAAATGTACTACTCGTATGGAAAAGCTAGAGCCCAGGCCATCCGCCGAGACTGAACCTGGGAGGCTATTGGCAAACGAACGGGACTCTCACCATGGTATTCAAGGAGAACAACCCATGAACGTTGCCGCAATTCGAATCAATCTGACGTTCGCTTCGGCCCTGCTTCTGATGTTAGCCGTTGTTGGCGCTACGGCCGATCAACCGACCGTCCGCGCTGCTTTCCAGTCCGCAAAAGACCGCAAGCCCGCCCCCAACTTCGCGCTGAAAGACAATTCTGGCAAAACCGTAAAACTCACCGATTACCGTGGCAAAGTGGTTCTGCTCGATTTCTGGGCCACTTGGTGTCAGGGATGCAAGGAGGAAATCCCCTGGTTTTCGCGATTCGAGAAGATATACGGCGCGAAAGGCTTCGCTGTCGTCGGCGTTTCAATGGACGAAGGTGGTTGGAAAGTCGTCGATCCATTCCTCGCTGACACCAAGGTGCCATACCCAATCTTGCTTGGGGGCGATCCGACGGCCCAGCAATACGGAATCAAGTCGCTACCGGACACGTTCCTAATTGACCGTCAGGGAAAGATCGCAGCTGCTTACAGAACAGGACTGGTGAACAAAGACGACGTCGAGGCCAATATCAGAGCCTTGCTCTCCGAACGCTAGCAGCCTCACACGTCTGTGGGATGGTCGAAGTCTGCCACCCGGCAAACTTGTGGATACTTCGTCGGTCTTTCCTTGACTCCCGTATTGTCGCGAACTCGGAAACTATCCTCAGGGCGAGTGGCGAAGGCTTTGCGGTGTGAGAGAACTTGCGTGCCGCATCCTTTACGGTTTCTGTATAAGGTGCGGGTTTTGAATTTTCTCGGTAAGATGCCAGTGAAATGATTCGTCTGCTCCGCCTACCCCCCGCAGAAAACAAGGTGTCCCAATTGTTACAGGACATCGAATGACAATAGGTGAAGAAGTTTTTGTCTATAACGGTCTGCCGACCCGAGTTGTATTCGGTTCCGGCACGAGCGCGCGAGTGGGAGAGGAGGCGCGCCGAATCGGCGTCAAACGTCCGCTCGTGCTTTCGACCCCGGAGCAGAAGAACGAAGCGCAGGCTCTGGCAGCAAAACTCGGAATGGACGTCGCGGGCATCTTCTCCGGGGCCACGATGCACACCCCGGTAGAAGTCACCGAAAGGGCGTTGCAGATCGCAATCGAAACGAAATCGGACGCCACGATTGCGATAGGTGGCGGCTCAACGACGGGCCTGGGCAAGGCGATTGCCCTGCGAACCGATCTTCCGCAGATCGTTCTGCCGACAACCTACGCCGGATCCGAAATGACCAACATTCTCGGGGAAACCAGTGACGGCAGAAAAAAGACTCTGCGTTCCCCCAAAGTTCAACCCGAGGTCGTCATCTACGATGTGGACCTAACGTACACCCTGCCGCCCCGCTTATCCGCCACGAGCGGAATGAACGCCATCGCCCACGCGGTCGAGGGCCTGTACGCGGAAGATCGCAATCCGATTGTGACGCTCATGGCGCTCGAAGCCATCCGCGCGATGGCCGAAGGCTTGCCCGCGATCCTCGATCGGCCGCGCGATCACGCCGCGCGCGCGAAAACGCTCTACGGCGCTTGGTTGTGCGGCACGGTGCTCGGCTCCGTCGGCATGGCACTGCATCACAAACTTTGCCACGTTCTCGGCGGCTCGTTTGATTTGCCGCACGCGGAAACGCACACGGTCGTACTGCCTCACGTGGTGAGCTTCAACGCCCGCGCGGTGCCTGAGAAACTGGCCCCCGTCGCCGAAATTCTTCACAGCGCGGGACCCGGTCAAGGGCTCTTCGATCTCGCAAAACGGATCGGAGCGCCCACCGCCCTGAAAGATATCGGCATGCCTGCTGACGGACTGGACAAAGCCGCTGCGATCGCGACCGAAAGCCCGTACTACAATCCTCGGCAACCCACTCAGGAAGAAATTCGCGCGCTGCTCCGGGACGCCTTCAACGGCCGCCGGCCTGAACTATGATTGCGCCCCTCTGTTAAATCCAGAAAAGCGCGACACAGAGGACACAAAGAATTACAGAGAAATCCGCTAACTGCTCCCTGACTTCAATCCCACACCTTCTCCGCTAAACCCTCTGTGCCCTCTGTGGCTTTTCTCTGTGTCCTCTGTGTTAAATTCCGAAAGCCGCGACCAACAATATGCACGCTACGAAAAAATTTCGACGGCTAGTAGTACTGAGGCCTATGGTGCAGAATGGGGTTGGAGAAGGCCAATCGCGTGATCCCTAATTCCGACATACCGGCGCCAAGCGCTCTCCAAGCCAGGACGATGCGGCGAGTTGCCCTGCGCATCGTTCCGTTCTTGATGATCTGCTATTTCGTTTCCTTCCTCGACCGCGTCAATGTGGGTTTCGCCGCTCTCCAGATGGTCAAGGATCTTCACCTGTCGCCCGCGGTGTTTGGTTTTGGCAGCGGAATTTTCTTCGTCTCGTACTTTTTGTGTGAAGTGCCGAGCAACTTGATTCTGCAGAAGGTCGGCGCGCGCCTATGGATTGCACGCATCATGATCACGTGGGGAGTGCTGGCCGCCGCCATGGCCTTGGTGACCGGTCCGCGGTCCTTCTATGTAATGCGCCTTCTGCTGGGCGCCGCCGAGGCCGGATTTTTCCCCGGCGTGATTCTGTATCTCACGTATTGGTTTCCGGCCGAGTACCGCGCGCGAGTCGTCGGATGGTTTACGGTTGCAATTCCGGTTTCAAGCTTCCTGGGTTCCCCGATCTCGGCAGCTCTTTTGGGAGCAAACGGATGGCTCGGTCTGCGCGGCTGGCAATGGATGTTTATCATGGAGGGCGCGCCCGCCGTCTTGTTGGGGTTGGCTTGTCTTGTCCTGCTGAACGACCGCCCATCCGACGCAAAGTGGCTCGACCCCGATCAGCGCGGCTGGCTACTGGGAAAGCTCCAAGGCGAGAGCGGCGGGGCACGGTCAGTGGGGCAAATTGGCGTTTGGCGTGTGCTATGGAACAAGCATGTGTTGGCGCTCAGTGTTGTTTTGGCGGGAAGCACGGCGATCAGCAGCGGCCTGCAAATCTGGCAACCGCAAATAATCAAATCATACGGCCTCACCAACATGCAGACCGGCCTCCTCAATTCCATTCCCTTTGCGCTGGCCTCCGTCATCATGATTTGGTGGGGAAAGCGATCCGACCAAACAGGCGAACGTGTCTGGCACACCGCCTTGCCTCTTCTGCTAACGGCAGTCAGTTTGGCGTCAGCCCTTGTATTTCACTCGCTGTTCTCAATCATTATCATCTTGTGCTTGGCTGTCATCGGTATTTATGCAGGAAAAGGGCCAGTTTGGGCCGTGTCAACCGAATTGCTTTCGGCCGGCACCGCAGCCGCGGGATTGGCGCAGATGAACGCGATCAGCAATCTCGCCGGATTCGCCACGACGTACTTGCTGGGTTTCATCAAGAAAGCAACGGGGAGTTACCCGGTAGCGATGCTCCCGCTAGTTGGGTTAGCGGCGGCGGGAGCTTTCACAATTCTACTGGTTGGCCGCGGCCAAAAAGCGAGCAAGGTCGTAGAAGCTGCGGTAGCGGCGGCACATCGATAAATATCAGGTGACGTAATGGATCTCGGTCTGAAAGGCAAAGTAGCCATGGTTGCAGGCGCCAGCAAGGGCCTGGGTTTTTCCGTGGCACGCGCCCTCGCGCAAGAGGGAGCGTCGGTCTCGATGGTCTCGCGCGATTCTGCCGCCATCGCGACAGGCGCGCGACAAATCGAAAAACTCGGCGCAGGAGCTGCATTTGGATTCACCGCCGATGTCCGATCCGCTGAGGGCATCGCGCAATGGCATCAGGCCACGGTCACGCGCTTGGGTCCCGTCGATCTGTTGGTCACAAATTCAGGCGGGCCGCCGGCTGGACCATCGCTATCTTTTGACGACCAGGTCTGGCAAAGCGCGTTCGAACTACTCGTGCTCAGCGCGATTCGCATGGTTCGAGCCGTCATCCCTTCAATGGTGGAACGCAAAAGAGGCAGCATCGTTTTGCTGACGTCTTCTTCGGTCAAGCAGCCCATCGCCAACTTGGCGCTCTCGAACATCTTGCGTCCTTCGGTGGCTGCTCTCGCCAAAACTCTCGCCAACGAGTATGCCAGTCACGGGATCCGCGTGAACCATGCTGTCCCAGGCAGAATAGAAACCGCGCGCGTGCGGGAAATTGACGAAGCGAATAGCAAGAAATCGGGAATCAGCGCCGAACAACAGCGAAAATTATCCATCGCCAGCATTCCCATGGCTCGCTATGGCGACCCCGACGAATTTGGCCGCGCCGTGGCATTCTTGCTTTCCGATGCGGCGTCTTACATCACTGGTGCGACCCTGCAAGTGGATGGCGGCATGATTCAAACGTTGACGTAGATGCAAGGCCGAGCCGAATCGCCAAAAAATGAGGCGGTGTGTTATATACTTTTGCGGCCCGAAATTTTGAAACTGACTTCCTGGTTAAGATTTATCTTCGCAGAGGGCGGCGGTCCGACAAATTGGGGTAGCGGGTCAGTGTGCCAGGCGCGAGGTTCTAGTGGGACAGGCACTCCTGCCTGTCCGCGTATCGGTGGCGATATCGTGCCGGACAGCCAAGAGTGTCTGTCCTACCCGGCAAACTGACCTGCTACCCAAATTGGAAAAGGGGAATCAAACTGCATGAGTTCAACCTCACCAGCGGGTCCCGGTGGCGGCGCGAGTGCAACGGCGATGCCGATATCGGACGCGGCCTGGGAAGCTCTCAAAGGTGGGTATGACCTGCAAGTGCACGTGGCGCCGGACGTGATCGAGCGGCGGATCGATGATCTCGATCTTGCAAAGGAATTCCTCGCGCGCGGCTTGCGCGGTTTCGTTCTCAAGTCACATTATTTTCCGACAGCGGAGCGCGCGAAAGTCGTCACGCGCGCCGTGCCGGGCATCGCGGCCTATGGAGCCGTCACCCTCAATCATTCCGTGGGCGGCCTGAATCCCGTCGCGGTCGAACTGGCGGGTCGCTCGGGTTGCAAAATCGTGTGGATGCCAACAGTGGACGCGGCCAATGAAACTGCGGGTCGCCTGGACGGACCGAACGTGAAGCTCCCTTTCTGGGCCAAGATTCAGCGTGAATTGGCGGCAACTGGAATTGCGCCTCCGCCGATCACGGTGCTCGATTCCAACGGCAAAGTTTCCGAAGCGGCCCGCCGCTGTATCGAACTGATCGCCAAGCACAACATGATTCTCGCGACGGGACACATCGGACGCGCGGAAATTTTCGCGCTGGTCAAGGCCGCTCGCGAAATGGGCGCGCAAAGAGTGGTCGTCACGCATGCCGAGTTTCCTTCGCAGAATCTCACTGCCGATGAGCAACAAGAGCTCGCGCAGATGGGCGCGTTCATCGAGCACTGTTTCACCACGATGTACACGGGGAAAGCTTCATGGGACGGTGTGCTGGCGGCAATTCGCAAGGCCGGGCCCGAATGCTGCGTCCTCTCGACTGACCTGGGCCAAACCATCAACCCGCCAGTCGCGGAAGGTTTTGCCATGTTTGCCCAGCGGCTGCTGGACGGCGGATTCACGGTTGATCAGATCCGTCGCATGGCCGTGACCAATCCGAGCGCGCTCGTCCAATAAAATTTGCAGCGAATGAAAGCGCCTTCACGCAGGCGCACCAAACGGACTTTTTGCAGTCTCGGGAGGAGTTTTCATGAAGCCGGTGATCGTCCGCAACATCGAGCGGCCCGATGCGGACTTGGTCCGCAAGCTCGGAGATTTTGGCGTCGCCACGGTACACGAAGCGCAGGGACGCACGGGTTTGATGTTGCCCTACATGCGGCCCATTTATCTGGGAGCGCGCGTGGCTGGCCCTGCTGTGACGGTGTATTCCCATCCGGGCGACAATCTCATGATTCACGCGGCCATCGAGCAGTGCCGCAAGGGCGACGTCCTTGTCGTGACCACAAAATCCGAATCCACCGACGGCATGTTCGGAGAACTGCTGGCCACTTCATGCCAGGCGCGCGGCATTGCCGGAGTCGTGATCGAGGCCGGCGTGCGCGATGTCGCAGATCTGACATCCATGCAATTTCCTGTGTTCTCAAGAGCGATTTCTTCGATGGGAACCGTGAAGGAGACGGCCGGTTCGGTGAATATCGACGTCGTTTGCGCGGGAGCGATCGTTCATCCCGGCGACATCATCGTAGCCGACACCGATGGAGTGGTTGCGGTTCAGCGCCGCGAGGCCGCTGAAGTGGTCCGTCTGAGCGAGGAGCGCCTGGCCAAAGAATCTCGAAACCGCGGGGAGTTGAAATCGGGAAAACTCGGGCTCGACATGTACGGCCTTCGCGCCAAACTTAAAGCCCTGGGAGTGGAATATCTCGACCGCGCGCCGGAGTAGGCTAGTAGCACAGACTGTAGGCTGTGTGCTTTTGGCTTGCATGAAATTCAAGACCTCACAGGCTGAAGCCTGTGCTACTGATTTACTGGCATATGGAAGGGACACAGAAATGGTAATTGACTGTCACGGCCATTACACGTCGGAGCCGACCGCGCTGCTCGAATATCGCAAGCAGCAAGTCGCCGCATTGAACGATCCTTCCAAAGCTCCGGGGCCATTGCGCATCAGCGACGATGAAATATGCGAAAAATTGGAACCGGCGCAACTGAAATTCCAACGGGAACGCGGAACGGACGTCGCGATTTTTTCGCCGCGCGCTTCCGCTATGGGCCATCACGTTGGCAACGCCGCCACCAGCGTGGCTTGGTCCCAGATTTGCAATGACATGATTCACCGCGTCTGCAATCTGTATCCCATGAATTTCATCGGCGTTTGCCAGCTGCCGCAATCGCCGGGCGTGCCGCCAAGCAACTGCATTCCAGAACTCGAGCGTTGCGTCAATGTGTTGGGGTTCGTTGGCTGCAATCTGAATCCCGATCCGTCGGGCGGCTACTGGAAGGAACCTCCGCTGACAGATCGCTGGTGGTATCCGCTCTACGAAAAAATGGTGGAGCTCGAAGTTCCCGCGATGGTCCACGTGACCGCCACGTGCAACCCCGCCTTCCACACCACGGGTTCGCATTATCTGAACGCTGACACGACCGCGTTCATGCAATTCATGACCTCCGACCTGTTCAAGGATTTCCCCACGCTGAAATTCGTGATTCCCCATGGCGGAGGTGCGGTGCCGTTCCACTGGGGCCGCTATCGGGGCATGGCGCAAGACATGAAGCGCCCGCCGTTAAAAGAGCTGTTGCTCAACAACGTCTATTTCGACACCTGCGTCTACCACCAGCCCGGTATCGACCTGCTCGCGAAAGTCATTCCCGCGGACAACATCTTGTTCGCGTCAGAGATGGTCGGCGCGGTCAAGGGCATCGATCCGGAGACGGGCCACTACTTCGACGACACGAAGCGCTATATTGAGGGGGTTTCGTGGCTCAGCGCCGAGGACAAGCGAAAAATCTTCGAAGGCAACGCGCTGAAAGTATACCCGCGCCTCAGCAAGCAGATTTCAAGACAATCTGCATCGGCGCGCGCCTGAAGCGAAGTTGAATTTGAAGTGGTGAACTGGACCTACTGGGCTGGTGGGTGCCCCATCCTTGCGGTTTGTGCAAGGGTGGGGATTTTCGAATCACCACCCCTTCGTTCCCGGTCGTGCAGGACTCAACTCCCTACCCGCAAAACATTCTTGACCGTTATGACTACGCGCCTGCCAAAGAGGTTGCGCCCGCGGAAATCCCGGACGTTACTGTGCCTATCCGACCCGGAGTCCCTGAAGCGGTTGGAAGGTCTGGAGTTTGCTAGTGAGGAAGAGCAGCCTCTCGAAATACGGGTTGTGCTTGGTCTGAATCGCTCTGGGACGAATTGCAATGGATTTTTCCGCTTCTGCTCTGATTTGTTGACGTCGCGAGGCCTCGAGCGCGCTCGCGACGCAGAGCAGCCATTCTAATTTCAGGTCATTCTCGGTTATGCTCGATATCTGCTGGGACGACAAGATTGTCTCCTTTCACTCTGTGAAGTTAACCTCTGTAGATGCAGAGGTTATTACCCCCGTGTTCCGACGGAAATAGGGTAAATACATTAAAGCTTCAGAATTTCTCCTGTAGTCCGCTTGGGTTAGTCCTCTCTTAAATTCTTGCTGCCACACGAAATATTCTCACTTCACAGGATCAGTTAAAAAAATGCACAGCAAGCGGGCTCCCCACAGAGGTGGTTGCGCGCGCGTGTGAAGGAAATTAATACTAGGCGTTAAATTTGTCGGGTGGAACTTTGGTGTTGAACCTGTGGGTGCCCCATCCTTGCGGTTTTTGCAAGGGTGGGGTTTTTCGCATTCGCAGCATCATCCTGCCCGATAACGATGCGCGCTGGCGAAATATGGCGCACCTCGTGAACTACCTGCTCGCGCGTTCGGTCCCTCCAGCAAGGTAGAAATATCCAACCTTGTTATTTGCGGGCGAGCCAAACCACATTCTCCCCTGCGCATCGAGATAGAATTCCCTCATAGTATTCTCCGCCTGCGGGAAGGGATACTCGGTGACGTGCCCGGTCTTGGGATCCAGATTCCCGATCACATCCAAATGCTCGGAGGAATACCAAACATTGTGATTCTTGTCGAGCGCCAGCGCGTAGGGAGTCGCCTCCGGGCCAGGCAATGGAAATTCCTTGAAAGTTTCTGTCTTGGGATCAAACTGGCCAACCTTGCCTGCCTCAAATTCGGCAAACCAAATGGTTCCGTCGGAATCAATTTGAATGCGTCGCGGGCGCGCGTCCGCAGTTGGCGGAGACCACTTCGTCACCTTCAGAGTTTTCCCGTCCACTTTGCCAATTTTCCCGTTCGGAGTGTACTCCGCGAACCAGCAATTGCCGTCCTTATCAATCGCCAGGCCGTATGCCGTCGGAACTTCTGTAAATCGAGTGAATTTTCCAGCCTTCGGATCGAACACGGTCAACGGGCCGCCAGTGGCCCACACTCTTCCTTGAGAATCAATCCGAAGCGTGTGTTTGGACCCGCCGGCAACAGTGCCTTCTTTTCCTGGAGTGTAGGCATCCTGGTATTCCGTGATCGTCCGGGTTGCGGGGTCCCACCTTCCGAGCTTGTTTGATCCCTGCTCGGTCAGCCACACGCTGCCGTCGGGCGCAGGTACCGCCGAGTGAATCGCGGCTGTGCCTTCATTCGGTACCGGATATTCCTGGACCTCGCCACTCTTGGGGTCCAGTCTGCCAATCTTGTTCGCCTTGCCGTAATACGGCATCCAGAAATTTCCGTCTTTATCCGGAAAGGCGCTCCAAGGCATGCGGCTCGGCCCAGGCAAGTCATACTCGACGTAGACAATCTTCATCGCGTCGTCGCCGAAGGACCGCACCAGATCCTTGTATGCCGGCATTTCCGCCGGAGATTTTGGCAGAACAGAATTTTCTCCAAAGAGCGAATTGATATATGTAGTCACGTCCGCCGCGTTCTGGTCGTTGAACGGAGCGCCGAGCCCTCCGAGGAAAAAATGCATTGATTCCATCATGTAATTGACGCGGTCCCGCCACCCGTCTTCATCTCGCCGAACGGGAGCCATGCGCGATTGAAACCCGTGACACGCGAAGCATCGGCCCACCAGCAAATCCTTCCCCTTCGCATCGGGGAACAATTTCTCTCCCTGATATTGCGAAAGATCGCTCCAGCGCACCGCACCTTTCTGCAACGCAAACTCGTAGGAGGCGTTCTGGTCAGCAGCCAGGCTCACGCCGGGGCGCGGATCGGTTCGATAACCGACCGCCTTCACCTGCAGTTGATACTGGCCGGCGGGCAAATTCTCGATCCGATAACGGCCGTCTTTGTCGGTCAGCACGCTGACCAGGATTTTCGTACTCGAATTCTGCGCCTGAACGAATGCTCCCCGAAACGAAGCTCCATCGGGGCCTTTCACCGTGCCAGTCACCGTAGCGCCATGCGCGAACGGAACGAGAAACAGGACCAGCATCAGGGCACCCAAGCACTTGGAAGCTGGCTTCATAGCTCCTCCTTATGCAAAACATGCAATCGTTATAGGCTCGAATCAGGATTGTACCGCATTCTCAATCCATCAGGATCGGCATACACAAAACGGGCTCCACGTGGAAATCGAGCCGGTTAATTTCCTGAAGCGCGCGCCCGAGCATCGCGCTGGCGCAAGTTTCCAAAGTAATGATGAAGGGAAGCGCGGAATGCGGATAGCCCGGCCTCTGCAGAACGGCGTCGATGCTGATTCCGTACCTCGTAAACACGGTCGCGATCGCAGCCAGGATTCCCGGCCTGTCTTTCACGACGAAGCGCAAGTAATAGGGCGCAGTGAATTCCCCGCTCACCTCTTTTGGCACCTCAACGGCCGGGAGAGAACTGCGGGGCAGCGCCGCACCACTACGAGCGATGGAATACAAATCGGAAACCACTGCTACGGCCGTAGGATCTCCTCCCGCTCCGAACCCGGAAAAAACCATCTGCCCGGCATATTGTCCCGTCACCATCACCAGGTTCTTGCTTCCCTCCACATGCGCAACCAAAGAGGAGATCGGCACAAGCGCCGGGCGCACAAATCCGTGGATGCTCAATCCATTTTCCATTTCCTTTTTGGCCAGGGAAATCTGCCGGATCGTGCAGTTCAGTTCCCGCGCATAACCAAAATCCACCGCTTCCACCGATGAAATCGGCCAACAGGGAATTTGTTCGCTTCGCACGCGGGCGCGCAGACCGGCTTGCGTCAAAATAACGAGCTTCGCCCGCGCGTCGAAACCCTCCACATCATCCTGCGGATTCGCCTCGGCAAATCCCAACTCTTGAGCTTCCTTCAGGGCCGCCTCGAAGCTCGCGCCGGTCGCTTCCATTTTTGTCAAAATGAAATTGCAAGTTCCATTCAACACGCCTGCAATTTTATAGAGTTGGTCCCCCGCCAAACCCTCCTGGATTCCGATGATCGCGGGTATTCCTCCCGCAACAGAAGCTCCGAATTCGAGGCGTTTGCCTTTTTCGCGCGCCAGCTCCACCAATTCGGGTCCGCTGTGGGCGATTAGGAGCTTGTTCGCGGTGACCACGGACTTGCCCGCCCGCAGTGCTTTCCGAATCCATTCGTCGGCAGGCTTGATGCCTCCAACCAGTTCCACAAAAATGTCTGCGTCGGAGGAGATCACCTCATTGATGCTCTCCGTCCAGCGCACGCTGGAGGGAACCCAATCCACTTTTTTCCGAGCCACTTTGCGATTGAAAATGTGTGTCAACTCAAATGTGTCGGTCGATTCCTGGCACAGCAGTTTTGCGACGGAGCGCCCCACTGTGCCGAAGCCTGCAAGAGCGATTTTCAGCTTCCTGCGAGCAGGCTTCTTCTTATTCTTGGTTTCCAGCTTGTTTCCGGATTTGGATACCGTACGATTCGCTTTCGCCGCCAATCCATCACCTCGCTCGGAACAGGGACAGCTTTCGTCTTCCCTTAAGACGGCAAGGATTATATGGTATTTCAGCATCAAGTCCCGGGAAACTGATGGCTTGGGCGGGAATGCGACCACCCACGCCCAGGCGGAATCTAAATCCTCATGGCCCAGTCGGAACTGCGATTGACGCAAAACGTGGAAGGCGAGTTCTTCGTTGACTCCACATGCATTGATTGCGATGCCTGCCGGCAGATCGCGCCCGCAAGCTTTAGCGAACATGGCGGACAGTCCTTCGTTTACCGGCAGCCGCAAAATCCCGGCGAGATTCACCGCGCCCTGATGGCGCTGGTGGCGTGCCCCACGGCGTCAATTGGGACCGCGTCCCGCCGCAGCGCTCGCCCAGGGGTGGACGCATTCCCTGTTCACGTCGTGGATGACGTCTACTTCTGCGGTTTCACATCGGAAGCGAGCTTCGGCGCGTGGTCCTACTTGATCGTGCGGTCGCCGGAACAGGGCGGCAACGTGCTGGTCGACTCCCCGCGATTCACAACCCCACTGGTGAAACGCATCGAGCAAATGGGCGGAGCGAACCTCATGTTCCTTTCCCACCGTGATGATATTGCGGACCACATCAAATTCGCCGCGCATTTTCATTGCCCCCGCGTGATGCACGAGGGCGACGGCGCCGCGGCGCGCGGGATCGAACGTGTGATCTCTGGAGTGATTCCGGTGCGCATCGATGACGATCTGTTGCTGGTCCCCACTCCCGGCCACACGCGCGGCCATCAGGTTCTTCTCTATCGCGACAAAGTGCTATTCACGGGCGACCACCTCGCGTGGTCGCCGGTGCGCGAAACCTTGACGGCCTTCCGCGATGTCTGCTGGTATTCGTGGACGGAGCAGACGCGTTCGATGGAGAAGCTGCTCGCCTATTCCTTCGAATGGGTATTGCCGGGCCACGGCCGCATTCACCACGGTACCGCCGAAGAAATGCATGAACATCTCGAGCGCTGCGTTGCGCGTATGAAGGAAGAATGAAGACTCTTTATGGTGGCCCAGGCGGACCATGTAGCGCCCGCCTTCAGGCGGGCATGTACTTGAGCCTACGGTGCCCGCCTGAAGGCGGCCTCTGCAATTTCCGGGTCACACTCGCTCGATCATGATGGCGATGCCCTGTCCGACTCCAATGCACATTGATGCCAGCGCGTAGCGCCCTTTGCTGCGTTGAATCTGGCGTGCCGCGGTCAGGACTAGCCGAGCGCCACTCATTCCCAGAGGATGCCCGATGGCAATGGCGCCGCCGTTGGGATTCACCTTTTCACTGTCGTCCGGCAGGCCGAGTTCGCGCGTCACTGCCAGCGACTGCGCGGCGAACGCTTCGTTCAATTCGAACACATCCACATCCGCCATCGACATTTTCAATCGCGCCAGCAGTTTTCGAACGGCGAAAATTGGCCCAATTCCCATGTAGTCCGGCTCCACGCCGGCAGTCGCGACGCCCAAAACGCGCGCGATGGGCTTCAAGCCAAACCGAGCGGTGGCGTCCTCCGACGCTACAAACATCGCGCAGGCTCCATCGTTTATTCCGGAAGCGTTTCCGGCCGTCACCGTGCCGCCTTGACGGAAAGGGGTTGGCAATTTGGCAAGCGCCTCGAGAGTGGTGTCCGGGCGAATATGCTCGTCTTCCGAAACAGTCTTCACGGCTCCCCTGGACCCCGGAATACTCATGGGCGCGATTTCCTCCGCTAGAATTCCCGTCTTTTGCGCCGCTGCGGCCTTCAGTTGCGAGCGCAGCGCGAAGCAGTCCTGCGATGCCCGGTCGACATTATATTTTTCGGCGACGTTTTCGGCAGTTTCCGGCATGGACGCGGTCCCGTACATTTTCATCATCAGTGGATTTGTGAACCGCCAGCCAATCGTGGAGTCGTAAATTTCCGCGGTCCGCGAAAAAGCAGACGCCGCCTTGGGAATCACGAACGGCGCGCGGCTCATGCTTTCCACGCCGCCCGCAATCGCCAGCGAAATTTCGCCGGCGGCGATGCCGCGCGCGGCCATCGAGACCGCTTCCATCCCGGAACCGCACAGCCGGTTCACGGTTGCACCCGGCACACTGCACGGGATGCCGGCAAGCAGCAACGCCATTCGCGCGACATTGCGGTTGTCCTCCCCGGCCTGGTTCGCGCAGCCGAAGAGGACTTCATCAACCGATTCCCAATCGCTCTTCGCGAATTTTTCCCGCAACGTCTTCAATGGAATTGCAGCCAGATCGTCCGTGCGAACCTGTGAGAGCGCACCGCCATACCGGCCGATCGGCGTTCGAATTCCATCACAAATGAATGCGTTGGACATACCGGCTGGCTTCCTCTTTCGATTCGCTGCGGCTCAAACTGGTTGCGCCGCGGGCTTGCCGAGACCAAGCACGCGCTCCGCGTTGCGGTGGAACACGCGCTCCTTGATATCGTCCGAATAACCGAGTTCTTCCCACTCGCGCAGCAGGCGCGGATACGGAATGCTCGGATAATCGCTGCCGAACAAAATCTTATCCTTCAACCGCCCTCGAATGTCGCGCACCAATGACGGCGGAAAATATTGCGGCGCATAGCCGGACACTTCCCAAAAGACGTTGCCCTTGTGCAGCGCGACTGCCGTCATTTCCTCGACCCACGGCCAGCCGGTGTGCGCCGCGATGATGGTCAGGTTCGGAAAGTCAGCTGCAAGTTCGTCGACTGCCGATGGATGCGCGTGGCGAATCTTGGCGCCCATCCCGCCGGGCATGCCCGCTCCCATTCCGGTGGTGCCGACGTCAATCATCACCGGCACCTTCAGTTCATTGATGACCTCAAACAGAGGATACAACCGCCTGTCATTTACGGCGAAATGCCCCGTGATGGGATGGAAGTGGAATCCCAACATTCCGAGATCGTGGATCGCGTGTTTTGCTTCACGAATCGCGGCCTCCTCCTTGAAGGGATCGACCGCCCCCCAGGCCTGAATGATTCGATCAGGATGCCGTTTTCGCAGGCCCGAAACGTAATCATTCGAGCAGGGAGGTGTGGCAATCGTCGTTTCAAGATCGAGGGCCACCAGAACGGCTTCCACGCCCGCATCGGCAAAATCCTTGACGACTTCATTCTCGGCCTTCGGAACCCAATCGCGCTTCCAGTATTTCGCCAGCGCATCCACGTACGGTTGCTGGCAAGCGATCCACTCCTGGGTGTTCGGGTAGCAATGAACGTCGATGATTCTCACGAAGCTCTCCGAAGAAAATTACGCATTCGGCCTCACGCAGTGGAAGGGCTCCGCTGCGCCCTCTCTGCTGCGACTCTTGGGGAAATCATCTCCACCAGTTTTTTCTTGGAAACCTTGCCGAACGCGGACAACGGGAAATCCAGAAGAATTTCCAGGCGCTCAGGGATTTTAAACTTGGCGATTTCCTTGCCCATCAGAAACTTCTTCAGCACCTCGAAGCGCAGATCCGCGCCATCCCTCAACAAAACGCAAGCGCACATTCGCTCGCCCAGATCAGGGTCCGGAACGGCGATGCAGGCGACATTCTTCACCGCTGGATGCGAAAGGATCAGGTTTTCGACTTCCTCCGCGCTGATTTTTTCGCCGCCTCGATTGATCAAGTCTTTCTTTCGTCCTTCGACCATATAATTCCCCGAGGGATGTTGCCGCATCAAGTCGCCCGACCGGTAGAAACCGTCCGGGGTGAAGGTGCGGGCGTTATAGTCCGGCACGCCGAAGTAGCCCCGCAGCGTGTATGGCCCACGGCAGCACAATTCTCCCACCTCGCCAAACGGAACTTCCTTGCCGTCGTCATCCGTGATTCGCACTTCGTCATCCGGACTGACGGGACGACCAACAGTTTCCAGGCGAACGTCCTCGGGATCGTCGATCCGCACAAACATCAAGAGGCCTTCCGACATCCCGAAGTTTTCCTGGACGAAGGCGCTGGGGATCAATCTCGCTGAGAGCAGCCGCACCTCCGGTTGGAGCCGCTGCCCGCCGCTTTGGATGTAACGCAGAGAGGAGAGGTCGTACTTTCTGACGGCAGGATCGTTGAGGAGGCGTATCAACAACGCGGGGACAACTTTTATGTGCGTGACCCGATGTTTCTCGATCAACGCGCACATCTCGTCCGGCTTGGTGCTCGTGCTGACCACCACTCTTCCGCCTTGAAACATGAAACCCTGGATTCCTGGGCACGCCAGAGGCAGATTGTGCGCGATTGGGAGCACGATCAGAAGGACCGAATCCGCCGTAACCCCACAAACGCTCGCGGCAGTTTTGGAATTATAAGCATAGTCGTTGTGCGTGCGTGGAATGAGCTTCGGAATGCCCGTGGTTCCGCCGGACAATTGAAATACCGCGGGATCCGTCGGGTCAATGTGTATCGCGGAGAGGGCCGACGCGGGCAATCTGGCAGGCGTGGAAATTAAGTCAGAAAGCGACAAAAACCCTTCGCGTGGCTCGCCTAGAATGATCCCGACCTTCAATGCGGGGCTCTCTTTTCGAATGCGATCGACGATTTGGGCATAGTCGCAATCGCCATAGCGGTCAGGGGTCACGCAGACCGTGGCGCCGGAAAAATGCACGAACTGGCTGATTTCCGCGTACCGGTGAGTCACCAGAGCCGCTATCGGGATGCACCCAATCTTTTGTAGTGCAAAGTATTGGATCACAAACTCAGCCACGTTCGGCAGTTGCACGACCACCCGGTCAAGCGGCACAAGGCCGGCCCCCAGAAGGTTCAGGGCCAAGTTGGTCGACATGCGGTCGAGCTCGGCATATGTAAAGGATCGGTTGAGGTCGATCAGTACAACGCGTTCCGCGTAGCGTTCGAATACGACTTTGAATTCATCCGCGAGCGATTTGTCAGCCCAATACCCTCGCTCGCGATATCGCCTGGCGAACTCCGGCGGAAACGGAACGACCCCTTCCAACATTGGCTCTCCCCTTTTGGCTCAGGTGGTAGCTGCGTATCCCCCGTCGATGACGATGATTTCGCCGGTGACGAACCGGTTGCTTACGATCAGATTCACCATCACTTCCGCGACATCCTCGGGCGTGGCAACCCTGCGCAGTGGAGTGTGTTTCGCGCGGCGCTCCATCAGATCATCATACTTGTCCTTGAGCATTCGCACCATCCAGTCGCCCTCCATCCACCCCGGCGCCACTGCGTTCACACGGATTTCGGGTGCCAGGTTGAGTGCGAGCAGCTTGGTGAGGCTCACGACTGCGGCCTTACTTGCGGCGTATGGGAGAGGCTGGGGGCCCGGCCGCAGCCCGACGATACTGGCTGTGTTCACAACGCTGCCGCGCGCTTCCTTCAGAAGCGGCACGGCGGCGCGCGTAACCTGGAACATACCGCGGACGTTTACCGCGAAAATGCGGTCCCATTCCTCGGCGGTAATTGCATCGAAGTCCTTCGCCTTGACGTCCGTCGTGGTGCCAGCGTTGTTCACGAGCGCGTCGAGGCGGCCAAACTCCTGCTTGGCCGCGTCGAGCATCTTGCGGACGCATAGATCATCGCTGACGTCACATTTAAAGAGCAACGTTTTCGCGCCTTTCGACTGTGCCTGGTCCGCTGTCGTGCGAGCCGCCTGTTCACTCCGGCTGAAGTTGATGACCACATCGAATCCCACCTCGGCCAGTGCGACGGCCGCGGCGCGGCCAATTCCCGTGGCCGCACCCGTGACCAACGCTACTTTCCTGTTCTGCGCCATCTAGTTCTCCTAGCCGAAGCGGCCTGTTTGAGATCGCACCGCGTCGCGCCACATCGCAAACGAGAGCCGGGTTTCGACGCAAGAAAGTTCGTACCACACATCCTGCACACACTCAAACGGACCGTCTGGAAAAGGCTTCCGAATGAAGGTGGCAAGTTTCTAGATTAAATCAAGGGCCATCTTGAGTGCGCGGGCTAACTCTGCGAGCTTCGAGCCTGAGAGTGATCCCACATAGTTGGTTAGCTTAGACTTGCACATGCTTACGAGATTGTCACACATGATCCAACTCTGATGTTTTAGGCCTTCATCGGGACCGATTGAGAGTTGGGTCGACAATTCGGCGCCACCGCTGAAAATAGGAGGGCACACAACGGTCGAGAAGCGAGAATCGATGAGTGCCTGGCGGCTCACGATGGCGAAAATCCGGTATTGTTTAGTATCTGCCCCTGGTTTGAATACGCGATACAGCTCGCCTCGTCTCACGCGCGCTCCCCGGCGGCACCGCTCACGCTTCGGATGCCTGGTACTCCAGGACTTCTGCAGCTTCCGAATTTAGCCGATCCGCGGCGGCGTTGATGCGTTCCAAATCGCGGGCATGTATCTTCCTTCGGCTGGGTTCACGAAAGTAGTTGCGAAGCACATGCTCAATAAACGCTGAGCGCGAGAGTTTGGAACCAGCCAGATGGTCCACTTTTGCCAGGATGTCCGACGATAGTGTGATAGAAGTTTTCTCTTTCATACGACTACAATTCTATCAAATGTTGTGCTCACCGCCAGGCCGGATCGCAGATTCCGCCTGCTCACTCCGACTGTAGTTGATGACCACATCGAATCCCGCTTCGGCCAGCGCCACGGCCGCGGCGCGGCCAATTCCGGTGGCCGCACCGGTAACCAATGCCACTTTCCTGCTCTGAGCCATGCATTTCTCCTATGCGGTTCTGTATGATATCATGATATCATCTTTAAGGAGGCAGTGATGGCTCAATTTGTGGTTCGAAACATCGAGGTCGAGGTTAAGGCGCGGCTGAAGCGTCGTGCGACGCGGCATGGGCGCAGCATGGAGGAAGAGGTGCGCGACATTCTGCGCAACGCGGTCAAGATAGAAGACGTGTCGGACGGCGGACTGGGCACTGGAATCTCCTCTCTGTTCTCGAAAGTGGGCCTCGAAGCGGACATTCCTGAGCTGCGCGGGTATAAGATCGCCCGCGTCTCCTTCGATCGATGATTATCCTAGACACAAACGTGCTCTCGGCGGTGATGCGCGAAGCAGCCGATAAGAATGTGGTAGCTTGGCTCGACAAGCAGCCTCGGACATCCATCTGGACGACTTCTGTGACGATCCTGGAAATCCAATTCGGATTGCAGATCTTGCCAGCGGGCAAGCGGCGCTCCCGTTTGATCGAGGCGTTCCAAACAGTCCTACTGGACGAACTGGGGCGAAGAGTTGCTCCTTTCGATACTGCGGCCGCGCAACACGCCAGCGAGTTGATGGCCTCCCGGCACAAGAAAGGCCGCACAGTGGAACTGCGGGACACCATGATCGCAGGAATCGTTCTTGCGTGTCATGCCACGCTGGCGACTCGGAACACCCCGCACTTTGGAGATCTTTCAGTTCCCGTCATTAACCCGTGGGTTAGATGAATTTAATCGCGGGTCTGAACGGATAGTCTTCCAGTTGCAAAGGCGATTCGCTCGCAATGCTTTGAAAAGCCCAAGGCCTGCAACGAGTTCCTCGGCGCAGTGTGAAAGGCCGCATGGTGTGCCATATCGGGACAGACGAAATTGAATAACGCTTGCACTACTTGACACCACATCAGCTTGGGCGCAAATTACATAGGCAGGTTGGAAGCGAATTCGGCAACCGACTCTACAAGCGTAGTCCCCCCTCCCAAATTGCCCCGTGAAGTCGCAGTCCTGCTCCCTGCGTGTCAAAACAAAATGACTCGGCTCGTTATAGGCCAGACTTGTCCGTAGTCTCTCCAGTGTGGAATGTGTCGGGTCAATGGAATCGGGAGCTCCTCATGATCGGCCGAAGGCGTCTCAAGATTAGCCATCGCGCAGAGAAGGCATTCTTCGTTCATCCGAAGGCCTTTATCTTCATTGACAAGAGGACTGGCGCGCAGCGTTTCGAAGTGAAAGCGGATCCGGATGGGAGCATGCCGGTCGATGAAGCAGTAAGCCTTCTTGTTGTTCACTGCCTGATGCGCAACCAGATGCCGAACGACTTTCGTGTGATGGTATCGGCTGGCGAAAATCTTCTGGATGGCCTGAAACCGCGTGCACGAAAACTGATTCGTGCTTGCCCTTCGATTCAAATTGCCTTCCAACTGACCGGCCGTCAACAAGATGTGCTCCGCGGAGTTCAGGAGGGTCTATCAAATAAGGAGATAGGAAAAAAGCTTAACGTTTCAGAGCGGACTGTGAAATTTCACGTTTCTGCGTTGTTGATGAAGTTCGACGTCGCCGGACGAATGGGACTGATGCGGAAGGCTACCGAATTACTCTCGGCTTTCAAGGTTCCCACAAGCTTCGAATCTCCTCAACTTGTGGCCAGCGAAGTGCACGGTGTGGGGCAGGAGATAATGCTTTCAAGACAGAGCCCGGTACAGATGAACGCTTTGGAAAGAAGATCCCGCGTATGACTTGAACCGGGAGATCGATTTCCAACGCGCCAGGAAGTCGCGATCGCGGGGCCGGTCGTACCGACTTTGTGGGTTGAGTTAGTTTGGGCTGTGTCAATTCTTTTCATGAAAACGGAGGTGTGCGCATGAAACTTTCTGATAGGCGCTTGGCGCAGCGCTTTCATCTCCATATCCCGCTGTATGTACGCGCGTGGAACTCCAAGGGACCGGAACAAAGAGTCGAATCGGTCAATGTCTCTGAGTGCGGCGCTTATTTTGAGACCGACACGCCGCCATGCGAGGGCGCCATGATGCAGATCAGGCTGGACATGCCAAAAGAAATCACAGGTGACCCTACGGTTGAATGGCGCTGCACGGGCAAGGTGATGCGTGTCCAACCAGCTAATTTTCCGGGTGCTTTGTTAGGCGTCAGCGTGCGCTTTGACTACTATGAGGTCTCGCCGACTACAGGCCCATCACCAGATTTTGCTCTGGTGCGGGGCGTCTGAAACCACGGATTTTGCGTCAATTGGAAGAATTCAATGCGCCCGACGGTGCAGTTTCCCAATGTGGAACCTGGAACGGACACAATTGGGAAATCGCCCTTTCACCGCGACGCGCCGTCCGGCATGTTCCAGATTCCGAACCCGGGAAAGAGTTGGATTGTGAAAGTCGAAACCGACCTTAAGCCGGCCAATAAGAATCTCAGTCTTGCGAAGGGGCTGAAAGTAATGCCGAGACGCGCACTGGTCGTCGAAAATGAACCAGCAATGTGCGCGCTCGTCCACGAAGTCCTGGAATTCGCTGAAATAGAAGCTGTAACTCCAGCGAAGAGTGGCGAGAACGAACGCCACTTCCACGAGGAGAAGTTTGATGTGGTCCTCATCGGCCTGTGCACGCCATCCGCTGACGCAATCGAACTCGTCCGAAAAATCCGCAAGTCCGGTTTCAACCGATTGACCCCCATCATTATGATGAGCGACGATCAACGTCCGAGCGCGCTCACGGAGGGCTTTGCCGCAGGAGCCAGCTTCTTTGTCTACAAGCCCGTTGATAGGGCGCACTTAACGAGGCTGATTCTGGTAACCCAGGGAACCATCGAACATGAGCGGCGCCGCTTCCGCCGAGTTCCATTGCGGGTCAAAATACGAATTAAGTCCGACAAAACGGAACTGGTAGGTGAAACAATCGATGTCAGCCTGAACGGTGCGCTGGTTAGGTCTCCTGAAACTCTGCCTCTGGGGTCCTTGATTGAGGTTAGTCTGTATCTCCTTGCCGGGACGCAACCGGTCGTCGGGCTGGGGTCTGTCGTGCGTGTATTGAGCAGCACTCAGATGGGGATTCTGCTCGACCGCTTCCCTGTTTCAGAGATCGGACGATTGCAGGAATTTCTCTTACCCCGAATCACCGATTGAAATTCCGGAAACAAATTGTGGAGAGAATGTAACTAGCGGAGCGCTTCAAGGCCGTAGCTTTGCGTCGCCTGATATCCTCAAGCGGGCGCGCTCGCCGCAGATCCGGTGCCATATTCACACGCTTACTCTGCAGAAAAATAGACGGCCCGCAGGGAGTGCCTCCCGATTCAAATTCGCGGCCTAGGGTTGGTGCGTACACCCTCACGCGGGTGAATCCAAACCCTCGGTCAGGCCACGCGCGCATGCTCGGTCGGATCGGGACGAGCACCTCGAATCGCTTGGCTCAGTTGACTCTGTGATTTCCCTTGCATTCGGCGGTCCACCCCCAATCGCCGTTCCTTCCCGTAGAAATGGCCTTCCATGTTCTTCCAGTCTAATGTCCGAGGAGATCGTGCAGCGGAGAATACTTCATTCAGCATCTTCTCGTCCTGAGCCGTAATTGGACAGCTCCTCAGATTTTTCATTAACCGGGCATGGTTCCAAACTTCCAGGTAGTTCACGTAGTCGAGTACATCCACCGCGCCCTTCATTTGCGCGCTATTCCGCAAAACGATGGGGATTAGCACCCTGCCTTGCTTGTCCATCGTGACTGCTTGGCCGAAATATTTCACGCGGGCAAGAAGCTTTTGGGTGCTCGCGCTGTGTAAGCACAGGTGTTCGAGTTGTCTCTCCACCTCGTTCCAAACCGGCATGGGGTAGATGCGGACGGAGTTGCCATCTTCGCTGGTGACATAAAACTCCGTGCCAGGCACCTTGAACGTGGTAAGTAGGGTCACGGGAATTTTCAATCTGCCCTTAGGATCGACCTTCAATGAGTCGCACATGTTTTTTACCTCCCGCTGAAGGACAGGAGAAGAATCACGCCGCCTTCTGAGGAATAGCGGCTTTCGGGTTGGGCCCAGCACCTTTTAGATAAGCGGACCACAACGCACGTTTGGTGGCCTCCACAGCCTTTGGTTGCTCACACATGGAGTCAAGGACGTCAAATACACCTTCGTTTAACGCTAACGCCCATTCGCGAAGATCAAAGTTGCGCGCCCACAGGATGATCTCAAACCCCAGATCATAGTGACTCGCAATGTCGGTAAGGCGCCTCCAGGATCCGTCACTCAGCACGGGAGTGGAAACGACCACCTGAAACTGGCCGGACTTGGCGGCCGCGCAACCCGCCGTAATGCTTTTTGCCCATTCCGTGACGAATCCTTCCTCCAGGAGTATCTTCTTCAGCCGGTCCGTGTCAGAGTTATCGTCACAGACGATCAGAATTCGAGCTCCTTCAGGGACCTTCAACGGCGCGCCCGAACGATTCATGTCCTCGCCAATTCGTACTTGAGTTTGTGTCAAAGGATTCATGCTAAGCCTCCTCCATTTTGTGTTCCCGTCCTCGGCTCAACGCGGTTCCATTGTCTTTTCGTTCGAGCCCGGCGTTCATCGCCTGTGTGCCATCCGCCCCGGTTCCAGTCGTCAGCACATTGGGTTCTTTTCACGGCTTCAAGGAACTCATTTCTAGCTGGAATTCGTATATGCCTTGGTTGAACTTCGAGTTAATTCGCTGTGCCACCACTGCGGGAGCCTCTGACCTGCGCCCGCCGCAAATTATGAGAGTCTCTCGGATTAGATTCGTCGCTACAATCCTGAGGGGGTAATCCGCGGTCCGCTTTCCTCGGCCCGAGGCATGGAGCCTGCCGCTGAGGTGCTGTTCCTTGGCCGAACACATAAGGGGACAGGCCTGTTTGCCCGTCCTTACTGAACGATGAAACCCGTCGTCACGAGGCGGCTGCCCCACGAGCGGCGATCTTGTGGTAACTTGAGGTGGTAACCTCATACGTCTTTACCTCAGGAGTTCCCTCAACTACTTTCGCCAGAAACTCCAGTACCTGTGGATCTGTTGTGCGATAAAGGGCTGCCGCGTTCTTCTTCTGATCCCTCAAACTGATTGCAACCGCTTCCGTCCCGTGTGAGGCGCCGAATGCGATTTCGTCCTTGAACCCTTTGTGGTTTCGGAGCCGCGAAATGACGTCGTCCTTGATCGTCCGGGCAAACCCCTCTACGCTGTTCAGTTTGAGAACCGCAGAAACGAGCCGGGCAAGCATGTCAGCCCCCTGCGTGGCGATTTTGGCGAAAGGGCAGTTAAAACTAACCCATTAGATTCAAAGGGTTTAATGTCATTTAGACCAGTAGACACTATCGAGGACACAGTGCAATTGTCAAAAGGTTCGTTTATACATTGTGCTCAAATAAGCAACTCCTTGACCGTTGCCAAAAGTTCGTTTGTAGACTGTGTTCAAAAGAGAACTCCTTGACTGCTAACCATGACGTTCAAATATGACCACCTGACGTCTACACATGTGTGTGCTATTGCACGACAACCTCTTGCCGGGCAGCGCGTGGGCACGCGACCGAATGCGATTAGGTTGTACGAACCAGGTCCCGCTTTCAAATCCTAAAAATATGATTTGACATCAATGATGACTCTGTGCTAAGCGATGGGGTAACCTTCCCCCAATGAGGCGCTCTTATGGGCCCACTACCGAAGACAACTAAAAAACAAAAGGGAATGGTTTCTTTCGATCCCCAACAGTTTCTTGCCACAGTAGGCGTGGCACGAACTATTACGCAGTGCCCCAAGGACTACAAAATCTTCTCTCAAGGTGATCCCGCCGACGCTGTTTTCTATATTCAGGAAGGCAGGGCTAAGCTCAAGGTCATATCCAAACAGGGCAAAGAAGCGGTCATCGCAATCTTAGGTGCGGGTGACTTCCTTGGCGAGGCATGCCTAGTGGGTCAGAAAGTCTGCCTGGCGACGGCTGTGGCGATTGCGCCTAGCTATATACTCAGGGTTGAGAAGACCGAGATGTTGCGCGTCCTACACGAGGAGCGCACGTTTACAGACTTTTTCGTACCGTACGTGCTCTCGCGCAACGTGCGCACTCAGGAGGACTTGGTCGATCAGCTTTTTAATTCCAGCGAGCAACGGCTGGCCCGGACTCTTTTGTTGCTCGCCCACTACGGTAAGCCAGGTACACCCGAAACTGTAGTGCCGGAAATAAACCAGGAGACTTTGGCGGGAATGGTTGGTACCACCCGGTCACGCGTGAGCTTTTTTATGAATAAGTTCAAGAAGTTGGGCTTTATCGATTACAAAGACGGATTGCGAGTGCACAGATCCCTCCTAAATATCGTCCTGCACGACTAGCGTCCTCACTCCACTAAGGGCCGCGTAGGGCAGCCACAGAATACAATTTGGATTTGTGACCAATTCGTAGATGCTGTGCAATTTTGCACACCCTTCCTTTCGTCGCTATGGATATTCTTGAACAGGCTGTAACGTGACAGTGAAACGTCTAATCTCCGCCCAACGATGTGCCCTGGCAACTCGGGCGGTTCCCCGAATCACGCAGCGATGGCACCGCAATCCACCGCCATGTATTCCGCGGCGCGTAGGGTTACGGTGCAGGGGGAGAAGCTGGGGCTCACCGCTCCCTGGGTAGGAATCAGCCCCGGTCCGGCAGCGAATAGATTGGCGACATTCCAGTCATGCCATGACCCTCGTGAAAATCGAGATTTTGTGGCACAGTAGACGGCGATGTCCGAACCGGGGAACCCTTCGCGCGCCGGGCGCGCTGCCTTCAATCATCCCGACTTTGCACGTTATCAGATGGCGCGATTTTTCATTGTGGCCGGGCTGGAGATGCAGTCGGTTGCGGTCGGATGGCAAATTTATGAAATCACGAAGCGGCCACTCGATTTGGGCTTGGTAGGCCTCGCCCAGTTCACGCCGGGCATTCTCCTATTTCTCGTCTCCGGGCATGCGGCAGACCGATTCGATCGCCGCAAGCTTCTAATCATCTGCTACGCCGGGTTTTCCATGTGCTCGTGTCTATTGCTCTTCGCTGCTTTGCGGGGAACGCACGCTGTTTTTCCCATCTACTCGGTCTTGGTGCTCATCGGGATCGTTCGCTCGCTAAATGGTCCGGTAAGCCGGGCGCTCTTGCCGCAAATCGTCCCTCAAGAAGATTTCCAGAACGCAGTGGCATGGAACGGTTCCGTCAATCAGGGTGGAACGATCCTGGGCCCTTCACTCGGCGGCTTGATCTATGCGCTCTCCAAAGGCCCCTCGGCTGTCTACACGATGGCTATGTTGGCCGCGGTGGGCGCAATTATTTGCATGGTGAAAATCAAGCTCCGGGCCAAGGCGCGGCCGCGCGAGCAGTTCACGTTGAAAACAGTGTTGGCAGGACTTCACTACATCCGGGAACGTAAGATTATTTTGGGATCCATCTCGCTGGACCTGTTCGGGGTGCTGCTCGGCGGGGCGGTGGCTCTGCTTCCGGTTTATGCGCGCGAAATTCTGAAGACCGGGCCCTGGGGGCTGGGCTTGTTGCGCAGCTCTCCCGCGATCGGTGCGGCCAGCATGGCGATCCTGATTGCGCACCGGCCGTTGCGCAACCGGATCGGCGCGACGATGTTGTGGTGCGTGGCGGGGTTCGGCACCTTCACTATTCTCTTTGGGATCTCGCGAAGTCTGATCCTGTCCATGTTGTCATTATTATGCGTCGGCGCCATGGATATGGTGAGCGTGGTCGTTCGCGGCACGCTGGTTCAACTCTCCACGCCCGATGAAATGCGGGGACGCGTAAACGCCGTGGAGATGATTTTTATCGGCGCCTCGAATGAGGTCGGACAATTCGAGTCCGGTCTGACAGCGCAATGGTTCGGAACCGTGCCAGCCGTCGTGCTAGGAGGAGTCGGAACGCTGCTCGTGACGGCCCTTTGTGCGTGGAGCTTCCCCGACCTGCGTCGCGTTGATCAGATCCCTTCGATCAAGAGTTAGCGAATCTGCAGAAACTCATCAAGTGAAATTCCAAGTGGCGCTAGGCATGCACGATTTCCGTCGTGTCAGCGGGGAGGGCAAGCCCCTTTTCCCGGTACTCTTCAGAAATCATGTGAAAGACGCCGCTTAGCTCTTCCAATGCCTGCTCGCGCGTCGGCATCAAAGCATAGCAGCCGGAAATGGCGGGAATTTCCGCCACCCAGGAACCGTCCTTTTGGCGGTAAAGCACAATCTTTTAGTTATCAAGTCCCATCTTGTGTGCCACACTTTGATGTTAGTCCAGCATACTGAACGATTAGCACCTATTTCATCGCGCTTCACCTGTGTGAGCCCCGCAGGTCAAGTCGATTTTGTTTTCTCGAGTTCTTCCGTGAGGGCGGGGACAATCTCGAACAGGTCGCCCACGATGCCGTAGTCCGCGACTTCGAAAATGGGCGCGTTCTGGTCCTTGTTGATGGCGACGATTGTGCGCGAGCCTTTCATTCCCACGACGTGCTGGATAGCTCCGCTGATTCCGAGCGCGAGATACAATTTCGGGGAGACCGTTTGCCCCGAACTCCCGATTTGGCGATCCATCGGCAGCCAGCCTTCATCGCAGATCGGACGCGACGCGGCCAGTTCGCCGCCCAGCAGGCGCGCCAGTTTTTCCGCCATCGGAATATTTTCCGGCGCCTTGATGCCGCGCCCCACGGAGACAAGAATAGGCGCCTGCGTCAGATCGACAGCCTGTTTGGCTTCGCGGAAAATCTCGAGGGGCTTGGTGCGAATCTGCGCGGCGTTGAGCTCAACGGGCACCGGCGTGACGGGGGCTTTGGACGCGCCTTGCGCGACCAGGTCCGCGCGAAAGGCTCCGGCCTGAAACGTCGCGAACCAGGGCGGTGTCCCCTCGAACAGCACGTCCGCCACGCTTTTGCCCTGGAACATTTGGCGGACAAAAATCAGTTCCCCGTTTTCGTGACGGTAGGCGATGCAGTCGCCGATCATGCCCTTGCCGAGCGACGCGGCCAGTTTCGGCGCGAAATCACGCACTTGATACGTGTGCGGCAGCAGGACCAGATCAGGCTTCGCCTGCGCAATGGCCTGTTGGAGCGCGAGCGTATATCCGTCCGGAGTGTACGCAGCGAGCAAGTCGTGTTCGACATGGAGGACTTCATCAATTTTCGTTGCCGCAAGCTCGACGGCCAGCGCCGCGACTCCCTTGCCGATGACAACGGCAGCGAGGCGTCCCTTCGTTTCGTTTGCGATCTGCTGGGCCGCAGCCAGGGTCTCAAAGCAGGTTTTGTTCCACTTTCCTTCGCGCTGTTCGGTGATGAGAAGAATGTTCATCTTTTTATAGGCGGGCTCCAAGCGGAGCCCGCACCCGGGCTACGGTTACAATACCCGCGCCTCGTGCCTTAATTTTTCGAGCAGCTTGGCGGCGGCTTCTTTCGGCGTGCCGGTGATGAACTCGGTTTTTTTGGTTTTGGTTGGCACGTAGATTCGCACAATGCGCTGGGTGGGTTCGTGCGTGACTCCCAGAGACTCGCGCGCAATGGTCGCAATCTCTTTCTTCTTTGCCGCCATGATGCCTTTCAGCGTCGCGTAACGGACTTTATTGATGCCGGACTGAATCGTCAGCATGGCGGGAAGCGGAAGCTCGACCCATTGGAACCAACCGGCCTCGAGTTCACGCTTCACACGCAAGTGATCTCCCTCAACGCCAATCTGCATGATGAGCGTCGCGTGCGGAAGGCCCAACCGGTCCGCCAGCAGCACTCCCGTCTGGCCGAACCCGTGGTCGTCACTCTGCAACCCGGTCAGCACCAGGTCCGGCTTCTCGCGTTCGATCGCCGCGGCCAGGGATTTCGCAACTCCTAAAGGATCGAGCGTGTGCGCCTTGTCGTCCGCGATGTGCACTGCGCGGTCGGCGCCCTTGGCGAGCGCTTCCTTGATCGTCTGTTTCACGCGCTCCGGCCCCATCGATACAGCAATCACTTCGCCGGTGTGTTTTTCCTTCAGGCGAAGAGCTTCCTCGAGCGCGAAACTGTCCGGCTCATTCATTTCAAATCCGATGTCGGCCTCGCGGATCCAAGCGCCATCGGCAATTGCCAAGGGGGCGTCTTTGGCGGGCACTTGCTTAATGCAGACGACAATCTTCATCCGCACCTCAGGATTACCGAGCGTGAACTTTAAGTAGCACAGGCTTGTGCCTGCGTGGTTTTGACTTTTGACTACTAGAACTACAACAGAACACAGGCTGAAGCCTGTGCTACGAAGCCCAGCGTTTGAACAGCAGGGCGGCGTTGGTTCCGCCAAAGCCAAACGAATTCGACAACGCATACTCGACGTTGGCCTTCCGCATGTGGTTCGGCACATAGTCGAGATCGCACTCCGGGTCCGGCGTTTCCTGATTGATTGTGGGCGGCAGCGCGTGGTCGCGCAGCGCCAGCACACTGATGCCGGCTTCGAGTCCGCCGGCGCCGCCGAGCAGATGCCCGGTCATGGACTTGGTCGAGCTGACGGCGATTTTTTTCGCGTATTCGCCGAACACGCGCTTCATGGCGCGCGTCTCGATCGCGTCACCCAGCTGCGTGGAAGTGCCGTGCGCGTTGACGTAATCGATTTGCTGAGGTTCGATCTTGGCGTCGCGAATCGTGGCGCGCATCACGCGGTAGGCGCCGTCGCCATCCTCGGCGGGCGCGGTGATATGATGTGCGTCGCCCGACACACCGTAGCCCGCCACTTCCGCCAAAATATTTGCGCCGCGCCGCTCCGCGTACTCGAGTGATTCGAGCACTAGAATTCCAGACCCTTCGCCCATCACGAAACCCTCGCGCTCCGCGTCAAATGGGCGGCTGGCGCGTTCCGGTTCGCTGTTTCGCGTCGAGAGCGCCTTCATGGCGGCAAATCCGCCAACTCCCATGGGTGTGATCGCCGCCTCCGAGCCGCCGCAGATCATTACCTCGGCGTAACCATGCTGGATCAGACGAAGCGAATCCCCTACCGCGTGAGCGGATGCGGAGCACGCCGTCGCGGTAGCGGAATTTGGCCCTTTTGCTCCGTATTTGATGGAAATGTGTCCGGAAGCCAGATTGATGATCGCCGCGGGAATAAAAAATGGCGAGATGCGCCCCGGGCCGCCGTGCAGCAGCTTGGAGTGCTCTCGTTCAATGACGTCGAATCCCCCGATACCGCTGGCTACGTAGACGCCGGTCAATTCCGCAATGTCCGGGGTAATCTTCAGGTCCGCCATGCGCATGGCAAAGTCAGTCGCCGCCATGGAAATCTGGATGAACCGCGCCATCTTCTTGAGTTCTTTCTTTTCGACCCAATGCAGGGGATCAAAGTCGCGAACTTCGCCGGCGATGGTGCAGTCAAACGCTGTGGTATCAAACTGAGTGATCGTGCGAATGCCGCTTTTCCCCGCCAGGAGGTTCTTCCAGACTTCCTCTGTGCCGATCCCGAGACCGCAGACCAATCCGACACCCGTTACAACGACCCGACGGCTCACGGCAGCAATTCTCCTGATGGCACTTCGGCGGCTGGCAAACTACTTCTTGGCGCCGTGTTTTTGGATGTAATCAACGGCGTCCTTCACTGTGGCGATTTTCTCGGCGTCCTCGTCAGGGATTTCAATCCCAAAGGCCTCTTCGAAGGCCATCACAAGCTCGACCGTATCCAGGGAATCCGCGCCTAGATCGTCCACGAACGAAGCGGTGGGCGTCACTTCGCCTTCGTCCACTCCCAATTGCTCGACAATAATCTGCTTAACGCGTTCATCGACACTGGCCATTCTGTTTTGCCTCCGCTGTGCGCTATGCGCGGCTTCGTGTGGTTTTTCTCAAACTTCTTCGTGTGCTGAAATTTAGGACCCGCATATTCTATGTACGGTCTTGCAATAGGTCAACCTTACTCTGAAATTTGTCCGCCAATTTCGAGGTGCAGCCAATCAAGTTGGATCACGGCAAGCCCCTGCGCGCCTATCCCATCCGCAAACCGCCGTTGACGTCGAGGACGGTCCCCGTAATGTATCCCGCCTCATCGCTCGCCAGGAACACGATCGCGGCGGCCACTTCCACGTCCGTTCCCATCCGCCCCAGAGGCACTCGAACGACGAGTTCCTCCTTCACTGGTTGTGGCAATGGATCCGTCATGGGCGTAACGATGAATCCCGGCGCAACCGCGTTCACCGTAATATTCCGCGATGCGACTTCCACCGCCAGGGCGCGAGTCAGGCCGATCAATCCCGCCTTCGCCGCAACGTAATTCACTTGTCCTGCATTTCCCGTCTCCGCCACGACCGAAGTCAAATTAATGATGCGTCCATAACGAGCGCGCAACATCACGGACAGCGCCTGTTGCGCACAAAAATGCGCTCCGGTTAGATTTGTGCGCAGCACGGCGTCCCAATCCTCAGCTTTCATCCGCACGGCCAAGCCATCACGCGTGATAGCCGCGTTGTTCACTAAAATATCCAGCTTCCCGAATTTTTCGATCGTCTGGCGAAACCCGGCCTTGACCTGCTGCGCGTCGGCCACATCCATTTGAACTGCGATTGCCTCTCCACCGGTGGCGGTGATTTCGGCCACGACGCCGGCCAATTTCGCGGCATTCCGGGCGGCAACTGCTACGCGCGCCCCCGATTGTGCAAGGGCAAGCGCAGTGGCGCGTCCGATCCCTTGTGACGCACCAGTCACCAGCGCGATTCTGTTTTTCAAGCTGAACATGGATTCGTTTCAGTAGCACAGGCTTCAGCCTGTGTGCCGGTGTCCGCGAACGAAAATCAAAACCACACAGGCTGAAGCCTGTGCTACTTTACGCTTCCGCCGCTTCGGTTTGCGCCTGCGCCAACTTCTCTAGCGTCAAATGGAGCGATTTTTCATCCTCGACGTTGAACACGTGAACCGAACGGTCAATTTGCCGCAGCAGTCCGGCTAGAACTCGCCCCGGCCCCACTTCGACAAACGTGTTCACGCCCTCCTCGACCATGACGCGCACCGACTCCTCCCATCGGACCGGCAAAGTCACTTGGCGGACTAGCGAGTCGCGGGCCTCGTCGCCGTCGGTGGTGATTTCGGCATCCACATTGGTGATCAGCGGCACGCGAAATGGATGAAATGTAGTCGCGCGGAGGTCGACCTCCAGCCGCTGCTGCGCAGGAAGCATCAGGGCACTGTGGAACGGTGCGGAAACCGCGAGCATCACTGCGCGCTTGGCGCCCCCCGCCGAAGCCATCTCCACCGCGCGCTTTACCGCCGCCGCATGCCCGGAAATCACGGTCTGCTCGGGCGAATTCAAGTTGGCGGGAGCAACCACTTGTCCGTCGGCCGCTTTGCGGCAGATTCCGGCAACTTGGGCCGGCGCCAACCCCATGATGGCCGCCATCGCGCCCTCGCCTTCCGGGACTGCAGACTGCATATACTCGCCGCGGTGGCGTAGCAATCGCACCGCATCCGTAAATTCCAGCCCGCCGGCTGCCACGATCGCTGAATATTCACCCACGCTGTGACCGGCCACAAAATCGGGGCGCACACCTTTCTCTTCCAGAACGCGGCAGGCGGCCACGGATACAGTCAAGATCGCCGGTTGGGTGTTTGCGGTTAGCCGCAGGGCTTCTTCAGTGCCTGCGAAACACAAATCCGAGACAGAAAATCCCAGCGCCCGGTCGGCCTCGGCGAACACACTTCGGGCCGCCGGAAATCTATCGGCCAGTTCTTTGCCCATGCCCGGGTACTGAGAAGCCTGCCCCGGAAACAAAAATGCCAATTTTCCCATTGAGTTAAGGACCGCCGTTTCGTCGCTTAGGCTTCCACGGCGACTGGAAGCGTGGAAAGCTCTTGCTCGATTCTCTCGTTTACCCCGCCGCGCACCAACTCCGTAGCCACTCGGATGGCGTTCTTGATGGCATGAGCGTTCGAGCTACCGTGCCCGATCACGGTAACTCCTCGCACACCGAGCAGTGGCGCGCCGCCGTACTCCGAGTAATCGATTTTCTTGCGAAAATTCTTGTAGGCTTTGCGCGACAGCACATACCCTACCTGCGAACTTAGCGTGCTCTGCAGGGCGTCCTTGAGCAAAGTTACGATGTGCTGCGCGACCCCTTCGCTGATTTTCAGCGCGATGTTTCCGATGAAGCCGTCGCAAACGATCACATCCACATCCCCACCGAAGATTTCCCGCCCTTCGACGTTTCCCACAAAGTTCAGCGTGGAGTGTTTCAAGCGGCTGTGCACTTCGCGGGTCAATTCGTTGCCCTTCATTTCTTCTTCGCCAATCGAGAGCAGAGCCACCTTCGGCCGCCGCGTTCCAAAGATCGCCCGGTAATAGATTTCTCCCATCACCGCAAACTGCATCAGATGTGCCGGCTTCGAATCCACATTCGCGCCCACGTCAAGCAGCACGGACGTCCCGCCGCGCGCGGTCGGAAACGGAGCAGCCAGGGCGGGCCGGTCGACCGAAGAAAGGGTTCCCAGGCCAAATCGGGCGACGGCCATCACCGCGCCCGTATTCCCCGCGCTAATCAACCCGTCGGCCAGGCCTCCACGTACCAGTTTTGTCGCCACGTGCGCCGAACTGTCCTTTTTCTTTCGAAAAGCCTGTGACGGCGAGTCATTCATGGTGATGACTTCGCTGGCTGGCACTATTTCGATGGGCAACCCGCGATGCGAATGCTTTGCGAGTTCACGCCTCAGCTCCGGAGCGTGACCCACCAGGAGGATGCGCACGCCGAATTCGCGGGCCGCCACGACAGCGCCCTCGACCTCAGGACGTGGCGCATGGTCTCCTCCCATTGCATCCACTGCGATGGTGATCATCAAGTGCTCCGGCGGGGTTCCGTGCGGGCGCCGTGAACTTTCGGGCGTCAGGCCCCGGTGTCCACGACTTCCCGCCCCTTATAGTAGCCGCAGTGCGGGCATACCTGGTGAGGCTGTTTCATTTCATGACAATTGGGGCACTTGGCGAGCGCGGGAGCGGTCAGGAAGTCGTGTGCGCGCCGCTTGTTCTTTCGGGCATGTGAGTGACGTCGTTTTGGGTTGGGCATACAAACTCCTTCTCTTCACCCCGGACCGAAGAGGGCATTCTATGGTGTTTCCGGCTTGAATTCTATTGCTTTTTGAACCAGTCCTGCTTCAGGCGCGCCAGGGGCGCCGTACGTGGGTCCGCTACGTGGGCTTCACACCGGCATTCCTCATTGTTCAGGTTTACCCCGCATTGCGGGCAAAGACCCCGGCAATCGCTGCGGCAGATCGCCTTCATCGGCAGTGCCAGGAGCACCTGTTCGGCAAGCACGTCGGCCAGGAAGAGTCCTTCGCCCTCAAAAAACGCAATTTCGGTATCATCCAGCTTGAGGCGTTCTTCCTCTTCCTTGGTCATCGAGGCCAAAGGCCGGTAGAACAGGTCGAACTCGCGAGCCACATCCTCATTCACGGGCTCAAGACACCGCGCACAGGCCATTTCGAGGCGCGTATGGAGCTCTCCGGTGACGCGGATTTGGCCTTCCAGCAACTCGGCCGTCGCACGCACCTCGAGAGGCTCTACCTGCCGGAAATCGCCAGTGTGGTAGTCCACCGTACCGGGCGCATAGCTTTTCCGGATACGGATCTTGCGGACCGCCAGCTCTTTAACGTCCAGGAACATTCGCTTTTCGCCTTAATGGCCGGGAGCGCTGACTCTGCCACTGAAATCTATTATATGTCCCGCCCCAGTGATGTCAAGGAAGGCTCCTAACCGTTCCACTCCGCTGGTTCGAATTAGGTACTGTACTCGATTGTGGCCCAATGTTCAGTCAGCTAGTTGAGATGCGGCCGTTACACTGCTAGTCGCTCTGAGCCTGCTTTGGCGATGCGGGAGCAGTATCCGTCACGCCAGTATCGAATTCCACTTTCCACGATCCGTCCTTTTGCAAGCGCCAAATGGTTAAATATTTTCCGCTTCCCTTGATCGCGCTGCCTTTTTCAGCTGTCTGCGTAACGGTGTAGCTACCCACCGTGTAGCCCAGATCTCCACTTTTCGAGATCTCCGCGCTGATGGGCTGCCATCGCAGCGACATGGATTTATTTTCGAGCAGCGCTTTCCAGTCCTGCTGCAACGCCGCTTTGCCACGCAGCACGGGCTGGTCGGCTCTTAGAGTCGCGACATTGTCCGCCAGAAAAGAGGAGAAGCCATCGATTTTTCTTTCGGCGGTGGCGGCGTCGAATGCGCGATCGGCAGCGAGCAACGCGTCAGGCTTCGCTGCTGGCGGCGCGCTGCGCACTACAGTAACGATTCCTCCGATGAACAAGGCGCAACATGCCAGCCAAATGCGTTTCATCTTTTCCCTCCGAGCTTTGAGGTGCAACCTCTGTTAGCGGGCCGCCGACGCGGAACTCGCGCCCAGCAGGTCCTGGTGTTGTCTCAGGAGAAAATTGTCGGTCATCCCCGCTATGTAATCGCATACGACGCGATGGCGGGGCTCGCGCTGGGCCAACTCGGCGTAAGACTTCGGCATGGCGTCCGGATGATGGAGGTAAAACTCGAACAATTGTCCCAGGGCCTCCACGGACCGCTCGCGGTCCAACACGATGGCCGGTTGATCGTACAGACGGTCGAGCAGGAATTTTTTGAGCGCGGCATTTTCCGTGGCCACCTGCGCGCTGAATCCGGCCAGGCGCCGTGTTAAGCGCCGCACATCCTCCACGCTGTTCGCGCCCGAAGCCGCCGCCTCGGCGCGTGTATTCTCGATCAGGTCCGTCACCAGCCGGTCAAGCACCATTTTAACCGTTTCGTTAAATTTCAATTTTTCCAATCCCTGCGGATGATTGCGTTCCACTTCTCCATACCATTCGTCAAATATTGGAACTGTGGAACGAATCATTTCGATGTCCAGCAGCTTGGCTTCGTAGCCGTCGTCCAGGTCGGCAGTGTTGTAGGCGACCTCATCGACGAAATCAATCAACTGCCCTTCGAGTGGCGGCCGTTCGTCGAGGCGGTACTCCGACAATTCCGGAAATTCGGCCGGATCGTAGTCACGCGAATGCTTGACGATTCCTTCACGGACTTCAAACGTCAGATTGAGTCCGGGGAAATCCAAGTAGCGCTGCTCGAACTGCTCGACGATGCGAAGCGCGTGCAGATTGTGGTCGAACCCACCGCCATGCGGGCGCATCAATTCGTCAAGCTTGCGTTCCCCGGCGTGCCCGAACGGCGGGTGGCCGATGTCGTGCACCAAAGCCAGCGCCTCGGCCAGATCGGTGTTGAGTCCCAGCGCCCCCGCCACTGTGCGCGCAATTTGGGCCACTTCCAACGTATGTGTGAGGCGATTGCGAAAGTGATCGGAGTACCGCGTGGTGAAGACTTGCGTTTTTGCTTCGAGGCGCCGGAAGGCCCGCGAGTGAATCACCCGGTCGCGGTCCCGCGCATAAATGTTGCGGTACGGATGCGGCGGCTCAGGATAACGCCGTCCGCGCGACTTTGCCGCAAGCATCGCATACGAAACCAGCGCCATACCTGGATTCTATGCCAGTGCAGCCGCCACACCAAACTTTCGCGCCTGGTGGGTAGGGCAGATTCTCTTGTCTGTCTAGATTGTGTTAGCTTGTTCACCAGGGCGGGCTGCATTTGCTTGTCGTGAGTCCGGAATGACGGCTTGCCGGAAAAAAGCACAAGGGTTGCCAGAGAAATTTCGAGTTACTGGACGCACCGCAGCCAAACGCAATGGGGAGAGCAGCAATGTCTTCAGCACCAATAGGCAAACATGCGGGCTCAGGCACGGCGAGTAACAAGCCTGCGGTCGCGGAACCCACTTACGCCGAGCGAGCGCGCACTCTGGCGTACGTGGGCCGCATTGGAAGCCTCTCGACACTGTCGCGCAAACAGCCGGGGTTTCCTTTCGGGTCCGTGATGCCTTACGGGCTGGACGGTCAGGGGCGTCCCATCTTCCTTGTGAGCACAATGGCCATGCACACACAAAATGTGCAGGCAGACCCGCGCTCAAGTCTGCTGATCACGCAGCCTGACGCCACTGGCGACCCGCTGGGGGCATCCAGAGTCACCGTGCTGGGAAATGCTCTGCCGGTCCCGGAGCCCGAGGTGGCTGAAGCGCGGAAGCTCTATCTGGCGCGTTACGCCAACAGCAAATACTGGGTGGACTTCGAGGACTTTTCCTTTTACCGCATGGACGTGGTGGACGTTTACTACGTGGGTGGCTTTGGAGTGATGGGCTGGGTTTCGGCTTCGGAATATGACCTCGCGCAGCCGGACCCCCTGGTTGATCATGCAGCCGGGATCATTCAGCACATGAATACCCATCACGGGGGTGCGCTCATCGAGCTGGCCCGAGCATTCGCTGGAATTGAGTCCGAGGAAGTGACGATAACCTCCGTCGACCGGCTTGGGTTCCACATACGCTTTAAGAGGCCAGATGGCATGCGTGGGGCACGGATCGCGTTCTTGCGGGAAGTTGGCAATCCGGAGGAGGCCAGAAGCGTCGTGGCAGATATGGTGGCAGAAGCTCGGAAAAAGTGAGCGATCAAGCCATTTACACGGCACCCGGTCCGACCCCATACGTGACTTCCACACTAGTACAACCACGAACCTAAACGATGGCAACCTCCCCTCGCGGGTCGGGAGGCTGTCGTTCTCCCACCCCGTGGGTCGGCACCACTTACTCTTGGCGTGCCATATTCCAACCATGCGGGGTACCCGTCGTTGGAATTATGCTTTTAGAATCAACAACTTGGAGATAGCAGTTCAAAGAGTCTCCGCAAACCACAGGTACATTTGTACTAGTCCTCTGTTACCTGGGTGCCATTGGCTGGATCACCCGGACGCCCTATGCTTGCAGTGGCCAAAAATGAAAACTCACGCAGATGATGTCGATGTGCTTCTAAAGGCGCGAGCTGAGATCGATGAGCAGCTCCGTAAGCACAAGAATACCCTGACGGTGCTGTTCACCGACGTGGCCGGTTCGACCAGCTTCTTTGAGCGCAATGGGGATACGGCCGGTCTGGCGATGATACATCGCCACGACGAATTGGCCCGGAGTGTGGTCCAACAGCATAAAGGTAAAGTAGTTAAGACCATCGGCGATTCCGCCATGGCGGAGTTTCCTGACCCCGCCTCGGCGGTACGAGCAGGCGTCGAAATCGAGCGCCAATTCCTCGAGTTAAATTCGACCCTCCCGCAGAATCAGCGTGTAGAGGTTCGTATTGGCATTCACAGCGGCGTTGGCTTTCGCAAAGGGAATGATCTATTCGGAGACGTAGTAAATGTGGCGGCGCGCATTGTGAAGCGTACAGCCCCCGCGCAAATTCTCATATCCCGTGCGGTGTATGAAGCGGTTTCGAAAGAATCTGATCTGCACTGCCAATGGCTCAGCAAGTTCACGATCGATGGCCGAGTAGAAAAGGAAGATATTTTTGAAGTCGCGTGGACTGACGCCGACGCCTATCGCGAAGTACGCGAGCGGCAGGCAGGTCCCTCAAGCATCCCGTCACGCTATGAAGTCCTGTCGCAGGTTGGCGCAGGCGGAACGGGCGTCGTCTATAAAGCTCGAGACGTGGAAACAGACGAAATCGTGGCCCTGAAAATTCTGAAGCCTGAAATTGCCAACGACCCGGCGGTGCAGGACAATTTCAAACGAGAGTTGTGTCTGGCCCGCAAAATTACGCACAAGAATGTGTGCCGAATTCATGATTTCAGCCGCTCAAACGGTACGGCTTACGCCTCGATGGAGTTGATCGAAGGCGAAAGCCTGCTATCCAGGCTGAATCGCGTTGGGGCTTTGCCAGTGAATGAGGCGTTCGAGATCGCGCGCCAGATCTGCGCGGGCCTACACGAAGCCCATGCCCAGGGAATCGTGCATCGTGATCTCAAACCGGCAAATATCATGTTGGACCGCAGCGGCACGGTGAAGATCATGGATTTCGGCGTGGCACGGCTGATTCAGAGTAACGGTCCGATGACGGGCACGATCGTGGGCACTCCTGCATACATGGCGCCCGAGCAGGCGGAACTCAAACCCGTGAGTCCATGCACGGACATCTATGCGGTGGGGCTGGTGCTTTACGAAATGATTACCGGTTCCCCTGCTTTCCAAGGCGACACTCCCGTTGCCGTAGCCCTAAAGCAGATCCGGGAGTACCCGAAACGCCCCCGCGAAATTGTTCCTAAGCTTTCACATCCTGTCGAAGCGGCAATTTTGAAATGCCTGCAAAAGGATCCCGCGAAACGCTTTCAGTCCGTGAGCGAACTCGATGCCGCTTTGGAGAGGGCTGCGAAAGCCACGGCCGTTCCCGCCTGGCGGGTCTCTATTGATAGGGAGCTCAGCAGGGCGGACATGATTGTGCGCCGGGGTTTGCGCGACGGCGTTGAGGCAGTGAGCGCATTCACGAAACGGCAGGATTGGCGGGCGCTAACAAAATTCCGCACGGAGCCGGCGACCGCGCTGATCGTTGCGGTGCTCTTGGGAGGCGCAATTTCGGTCGCGCTGTACGGTAGAGGAAAGGGCAGTGCCAACAGCACACAGCCCGCCTACGTTTCGAGTACCTCTCCGCGCTCCGTACCGTCTAATGCGATGGCTCAAGACTCCGTCTCCGAGCTTGGCCAAACAGAGGCACCCTATTCCCGCCGTGTTATCACATCGCATGATGTCGACCTTCGCAGAGATACCGGCGTTGAATTGGTGAATATACAATCCCCTGCCGCAAAATCAGTGAATGATGTTCTTGGATCTGCGCCGACCAGGCGGCCAGTAGCGCCTGCGCAAGACTCGCGAGCGGTGAAAAAGAAGCAAACGCCGGCTCGCACTGTGGAAGCGAAGACGCCTTCGCACGCAGAGGTCTCGGCTCAGTTACAAGCGGTGACAACCTCCGCGCAAGCCCAATCCTTGTTCCCGGCTGAAGCCTCGCCACCCGCGTCTCCGGAAGCGGCGACAAAACCACCGCAGCCGGAAAGCGCACCTCCGGACCCGGTCGTCGAGAAGGCGAGCCCCGCGAGCGTGCAGAAAATAGCGGATTCCGCCCCGAAGGCGTCCACCGTTTTTATCGAAGTGGGATCATTCAAGGACGAAACTTGGGCGATTAGTGCGGAAGAAAAACTAACTCAGCTGGGTTTTCACGCTGTTCTAATCCACAAGACTCTTTTATGGGCCCAGTCCTTCCACGTTCAAGTTGGTCCCTATACGGACCCGAAGGAAATAGAAGCAGCCCGGCAAAGTCTCAATTCGCACGGCTTCAAATCGCACCTCGTCAATTAGACTCCAGATACCAGACGCGGGAGTTTCTTACAAACTGCCCTCGACGAACGTGCGGAGACTTCTTGACCGCGACGGATGCAGCAACTTGGCGCGACTGCCTCTCGGCCTGCGGTGGAACCCAACCTCGGGTCAAGAGCAAGGTTCCGGGAATCCCGCCTCACTCTACTTGGCTCCATAGTCGTCTCTGATTTCGCCTGAGAATGGCCTGACGGATGTATACTCCGGCCACTCCCCTTTGGCGAGAGGCCGATGGCGATTTCCCCTGGCACCAGACTCGGCTCCTACGAAGTCGTCGCGCAGATTGGCGCGGGCGGCATGGGCGAGGTGTATCGCGCCCATGACACCAAGCTTGGGCGCGACGTCGCGATCAAAGTTTTGCCCGAAGCGTTTGCGCATGATGCCGAACGACTCTCCCGCTTTCAGCGCGAAGCGAAGATGCTGGCTTCCCTCAATCATCCCAACATTGCGACGATCCACGGACTCGAACAATCTGGCGGGACGAGTTATCTGGTGATGGAGTTAGTCTCGGGTGAGACGCTGCAAGAGCGCGTCAAGCGAGAAGGCGCGGTCCCGGTTGATGAAGCTCTCACGATTGCAAAACAGATCGCAGAGGCCCTGGAAGCCGCGCATGAAAAAGGAATCATTCACCGCGACTTGAAACCCGCCAACGTGAAGTTGACGCCCGAAGGAAAAGTAAAAGTGTTGGACTTCGGCTTGGCGAAGGCATTCGCGGGCGACACATCAACAGAAGACATGGGTAATTCTCCGACGCTGAGCATGGCGGCGACGATGCAGGGAGTGATTCTCGGTACTGCGGCGTACATGAGTCCCGAGCAGGCCAAGGGCAAAGCGGTGGACAACCGCACAGACATCTTTGCGTTTGGATGTGTGCTCTATGAGTTGCTGACCGGGAATGCCGCATTCCACGGCGACGACGTGACGGACATTCTGGGTGCTGTGTTGAGAATGGAACCCGACTGGAGCCAATTGCCAGATGCTACTCCAGCCGCGATCCGCACACTTTTGCGTCGTTGCCTACGCAAAGACAAGCGGCAGCGTCTCTCAGACGCAACTGACGTTCGGATTGAGATTGAGGATGCGATTGCGGCACCGAAAGATTCCGGTGCGACGCGGGCTGCTCCAGTTTCCACGAGCAAGTTGACGTGGGCGGTCAGTGCCGTGGCCGCAGCACTGGTGATCGTTGCAGCCGTTACGTCGTGGGGTTGGTGGCGCTCAACGCGGCCTGTTGAGCGGGCGCTGGTGCGGCTGGACGTTGACCTGGGCCCCGACGTGTCGCTTGGCTCCCCGCGGGGAGCCGACACGATCCTTTCGCCTGACGGCACGCGGATGGTGTACGTGTCGCAAGGGCGGCTCTTTACTCGGCGGCTCGACCAACCCAACGCCACGGAGCTTGCAGGAACGCAGGGGGCATATGCTCCTTTTTTCGCGCCGGACGGGCAGTGGGTTGCTTTCTTCGCTGCATCAAAGCTGCAAAAGATTTCGGTGGAGGGCGGCTCGGCAATCACGTTGTGCGACACGGGCACTGGTGAGGGCGGCAGTTGGGGCGAAGATGGCAACATCATCGCCGCGCTTCCTAACACTGGCGTCGTTCTGTCGCGTGTTCCCGCTGCTGGAGGCGCGCCCACGCCCTTGACGCAACTGGCGCAAGGAGAAGCCACGCAGCGCTGGCCGCAGATTCTGCCTGGGGGCAAGGCGGTGCTGTTCACCTCCAGCACAACACTCGTTGCATTCGATGGAGCCAACATCGAAGTCATGTCTTTGGCCGATCACCAGCGGAAAACGCTGCAACGCGGAGGCACTTTTGGCAGGTATCTGCCTGCGTCGAATGGGACTGGCCACCTGGTTTACATCAACAAAGGAACGCTGTTTGCCGTGCCGTTCGATCCCGAAAAGCTGGAGGTGCGCGGCACGCCATCGCCGGTGCTGGATGGGGTTGCCTACAGCACGGCAAATGGCTCCGCACAGTTTGATTTTTCGCGGAACGGAACCTTGGTATACCGCAGCGGCGGAGCGGCGCAAGGCAATCTGGTCACCGTGCAGTGGCTGGATGCCGCCGGCAAGACGCAGCCGCTGCTGGCGAAACCAGGCGTCTATCAGCGGCCGCGCGTGTCGCCGGATGGCCAGCGGCTGGCGTTGGACGACGCGTCAGACATCTGGGTGTACGAAGCCCGGCGCGATACCATGACGCGCCTGACGTTCGGCGGCGGCACCAACCTCGCCCCAGTGTGGAGCCCCGATGGCCGCTACATCGCATTCAACAGAACTGGGGGCATGTGGTGGGTCCGCTCCGACGGGGCGGGCAAACCCCAACAGTTGATCCAGAGCATGAATTTACTGATCCCATTCTCTTTCACTCCAGATGGAAAGCGGCTCGCATACCACGGACAGTATCAGGACACTGCGTACGACATCTGGACGGTGACCATCGAAAGTGACGGCGCCGGCCTGCGGGCCGGAAAGCCGGAGGTTTTCCTGCAAACTCCGGCGGACGAGCGCCACCCGGCCTTTTCTCCTGACGGCCACTGGCTGGCCTACGCTTCCAACGAGTCAGGAACGTATCAGGTGTATGTGCGGACGTTTCCGGACAAGGGAGGAAAGTGGCAGATCTCGAATGCGGGAGGCGTGTACCCGGAGTGGTCAAGCAACAGTCATGAACTGTTCTTCCGAACCGGCGACAACCGGATTATGGTGGCCACGTACGCCGCGAAGGCGGATTCGTTTGTCCCGGATAAGCCGCGCGTATGGTCCGACAAACAGCTGGCGAATTTCGGGCCTGTCGGCACCGCCACCTACGATCTCGCACCGGACGGCAAGCGCATCGCCGCGTTAATGCCGGTCGAGACAGCGGAAGGACAGAAGGCGCAGAGCCACGTGATCTTCCTCGAAAACTTCTTCGACGAAGTGCGGCGGCGCACGGCGACACAACCTAAATAATCGACAAAACTTTTTCGGCCGATTTAGGTCTGGATAGCAGTGATCCCGGGACAGCCATTCTCCTGAATGGCGTTATTGAAACCGCCAATCGGGAGATTGGCGTACCCGGAGTTCACCCCCTGGTCCCCCAGTCAAATTCGGAATTCACAAAAACCCGCTCGGAAGGAGCGGGCTTTTTCGCATTCTTTATCCTGAAAAATAGCAGCTGGAAATTCCTACAAACTGCCCTCGACGAACGTGCGGAGACTTCTCGACCGCGACGGATGTCGCAGCTTGCGCAACGCTTTCGCTTCGATCTGACGGATGCGCTCGCGGGTTACCGCGAACGAGTGGCCGACTTCTTCGAGAGTGTGCTCGGAGCCGTCCTCCAGACCGAAGCGCATCTTGATGACTTTTTCTTCGCGCGGCGTCAGCGTCTTCAACAGCGACGCCGTTTGTTCCTGAAGACTGATGCTGATTGCAGCGTCCGAAGGCGACACGGAAGACTTGTCCTCAATAAATTCACCCAGGTGCGAATCTTCCTCTTCGCCGATGGGAGTTTCCAGCGAGATGGGCTGTTGCGCGATCTGCCTGGTCTTGCGCACTTTGTCGGTTGGAACGCCCAGGCGTTTGGCGATCTCCTCGGCATTCGGTTCGCGGCCCAGCTCTTGCACGAGTTGCCGGCTGGTTCGGAGCTGCTTGTTGATGGTCTCGATCATGTGTACAGGAACGCGGATCGTGCGAGCCTGATCCGCGATAGCGCGCGTCACAGCCTGACGGATCCACCAAGTCGCATATGTTGAAAATTTATAGCCGCGCCGCCACTCGAACTTGTCCGCGCCCTTCATGAGTCCGATATTGCCTTCCTGAATCAGGTCCAGGAATTGCAGCCCGCGGTTGGTATATTTCTTGGCGATCGAAACGACCAGGCGCAGGTTGGCCTCGACCATTTCTTTCTTGGCCTGGTCCGCTTCGGCCTCTCCGCGGAGCACTACCTGGAGCATTCGTTTCAGGTCGGTCAGTCCGGTTTCGCTGGAAACTTCAATTTCGCGCAACTCGGCGCGGCAGGCGCGCAGCTCCTTACGAACCTCGGCGGCGTGATCGCCCTTCGAGGCGTCGGCGCGCCGTTCTAGTTTGACCGCTTCGCGCTCGAGGGACTGCACGCGCTCGACCGTACTGCGAATCTTTCCAATCAGGCGCTTCTTTTCGAGCGCATGGAATTCGATGGATCGCACAAGCTGCGACATTTCCACACGCGTCCGAGCCAGCCGGTTCCGGTGCCGCAAGTAAGTCCGCTTTTTCGACTTTGGGATTCGCTCGAGCTGGGCCGCCTGCTTGACCGCGACACCATAAAGCTGCTGGATCTTCGCAATGATTCGAAGAACCTCGCGCGTCTTATTCTCAGTTTCCTCTTCGGTAAGCTCTTCCTGGTCGAACTGAATTATTTTCTTGATCGACAACGTGCCGTTGCGAAGCTCCTCGCCGACAGCGATCAATTCCTTCAGCACGATAGGCGAGCGTGAAATTGACTTAAGCACCATGAGGTGCCCGCGCTCCATCCGTTTGGCGATGGCCACTTCGTCCTGGCGCTTCAGCAGCGGAACCGAGCCCATCTCCCGCAGGTAGAGCCGAACGGGATCGTTGTTCTTTTCGACCATCCCCGGCGTAAGGTCGAGTTCGCCCTCTTCTGCAACGGGGGTTTTGTCGCTCCATTCCTCCGACGGGGACTCGGATGCGATGGGATCGCCTGCGGCGCGAGCGGCCTTCGCCGCCGCAAGGTCCTCGTAAAGGCTAATTCCGACGCGTTCGAATGTCGAGAGCAAATCGTCAATCTCCTCCGTTGAGTGCAGTTCAGCGGGCAGAACCTGTTCCACTTCTTCGGAAAGCAGGTAACCGCGCTCCTTTCCTACACTTATGAGATTGCGAACTTGTTCATGCATTTCTTCAGTTGTCAGTGACAAGTATTTCTCCCTTTGGCGAAGCGGCCTGCTACTCTGCTGGGGTTTGCCTGGGCACACCGGCGGTGCCGTCAAACCAGCGCGCGGATCACGGTAAACCGTCCCCTATCCACCTTAGATTCAAATAGGCGGCGTTTGGTGACATGCCCGTCCTGTAAGATGGCACTTTCCCCATTCTTTACAAAGAGATAGGAAAAAACGGAGTCACCAGAACGCCGATTCGCCCCTTCAGTTGGAAGGCCTATATCCTTTGACGGATCGCCCACAAATTAGTTGCGCTAGACGGGTTAAGCCTAAGCCCCCTAAACCAGTCCAGGGTAGTTCGAACGCGCCAAATCGGTCTGGATTATCTCATGGTTTTGCCTTCTCTGCCAAAAAGAACCGACAAGGGGGTTGCGATGAGGAAAGAGGTTGGCGTAGCATGAAGCATAGCCCGAGTGCGTGCGAGCGCCCAGGGCCAAGGAAAAACTCTGTGAAGTTTAGGCGCATATTCGCTGGCTCTTTGGTAATGCTGCTGATGTACGTATCTTCTTTGGCGGCGGCCTGCGATCTCTCCTGCGGATTTTCTTTGTTTCGATCGGATTGCCACTCGCCGGAAATAGCTTCCGCGGATTCCGGTCCCTCTGATATAACAATGGTCGCCATGACAATGCCCGAAATGGCTGGCGAAAATTCCACAGAGCGGCAAATTAGTTCCTCGCCGAAACAGGCAATGCCCCCTCATGCCGCACTCGCTGACCTGGGCGCGTGCGAGCGCCAGTCCTGCGATCAGGCGCAGGCGTTACCTTCCAAGGCGGATCACTCCACCGCGGCTCAGTTTGATACGATCTCGACAGTCGCTGAATCGTCTTGCATGGAGAGTCTCCGAATCGCTTGTCCTGAAAGCCGGGACGGCAGCCCCCCCTTCAGTGCGTTTGTTTACAGTCCTCTCGACGTAAGCCTTCGCATCTAGAACACTCCTGCATCCACCTGCAATCTTCTCGATGTCATTGGTTTGTTGTAGCCCGGGTCTTTAGACCCGGGGTTTTTCTCGCGATTCGCAAGCAAATCCTCACCTCAAAAGAGGTGAGCTACAGTCCTTCCAACTCATGAAATGGGCCTTTAACGGGAGATCTGCTATATGCGGCTAGGGTCAGCAATTCTTGCGGTACTTTTATTTTTTCCGGGACTGGGCGAAGCGCGTCAGAATGGCGGTAAGGATAACATGCAAGGCATGCCAGGAATGGACGAGGGACAGATGCAAGGAATGCAAATGGGTGGAGACAGCCTGATCACGATGCATCCCCAAACGTTCCTGCAGGAAATTATCCACCACGGAACTTCCGGCACCACCGCTGAACCGAATTCCACGCCCGTTCCCATGCTCATGGCGACGAAAAGATCGTGGATGCTGATGTTCCACGCGAATGCGTTTGTGATGGACGAGCAACAATCGAGCGTTCGCGGGGGGAACAAATTTTTCTCAACGAACTGGTTTATGGGCATGGCGCAGCGACCGCTGGGGCCAGGAGTTTTCACGGCACGCGCGATGCTGAGTCTCGAACCCGCTACGGTGACGCAACGCCGCTATCCGCTACTGTTTCAGCAAGGAGAAACGGCCTTCGGAAAGCCAATTGCCGACGGACAGCATCCACATGATTTCGTTATGGAAATTGCCGCGATCTACGATCTGAAGCTGGGAAGCAAGGGCCTGCTTTCGTTTTATGCGGCCCCGGTCGGGGACCCGGCGATGGGTCCAGTGGCGTATCCACATCGCGCCTCCGCCTCGGAGAATCCGCTGGCCGCGCTCGGCCATCATCAAGAAGACTCCACCCATATCGCAGACGACGTGGTCACAGTTGGGCTTGCGTATCGCATCGCGCGCATTGAAGCTTCCGGCTTTCACGGCCGCGAACCGGACGAGAGCCGGTGGAATATCGATCGGGGAAAAATCGACTCGTGGTCTACTCGCTTGACCCTTCAGCCTGGGAAAAATTGGAGCGGTCAATATTCCTACGGTCGAATCAAGAGCCCGGAAGCTTTGTTTCCCAATGAGGATCAGGAGCGCATGACTTCTTCGATCCAGTACAACCGCCCGCTCCACGAGGGCAATTGGGCAAGCACGGTTCTTTGGGGACGTACGCGATCCCTTCAAGACAACTCGATCTTTAACAGCTATGCTCTCGAGTCAACAGTGCGTTTCCAGACTCGAAACTACGCCTGGACGCGCATCGAAAATGTCGACCGATCGAACGAACTGATTGTTGGCGAAAATCCGCTTCCACCAAATTTCCAGGAACAGCTGATCGGGCGCGTGCAGGCTTACACCTTCGGCTATGATCGTGATGTTGATTTGATGCCGCACGTGGCAACCGCCCTGGGAGTGCAAGTGACGGCCTATGGCGTTGGAGATAGGCTGAAGCCAATCTATGGTTCGCGGCCTGCCGGTGTGGCTGTATTCTTACGAATTCGGCCATATTCAGGGGATGAAAGATAATCGATGAAAGCCATGACATAGGAGAAAGGCAAAGATGAAAATTCCGAAGGCAGTTCTTTGGGTTTTACTCGGCGTTGTCGTTTTAGCGATTGCCTACGGGGGTTTTTTGCTGCGCCGAGGCGTCAGCGCGCGAAAAGAACCCTCAGCCATGGAAACAACCGTGGCCCGTGCACTCCGCCACTTGGCTATTCCTAAGATTGACCGGGAAGAAGAAAATCCGTGGGCCACAGTGGTCACCCCTGAGATTTTGAAAGATGCGCGCGAGCATTTCGCCGACCACTGCTCGCAGTGCCACGCCAACGACGGGAGCGGGAAGACCGAGATGGGCCAGTACCTCTATCCCAGAGCGCCGGACATGCGTCAGCCCGCGACGCAGAATCTCACCGACGGCGAACTGTATTACATCATTCGCAATGGCGTCCCGTTGACAGGAATGCCAGCCTGGGGTGAACCCAACACCGACCAGGACGATGACAGTTGGCAACTCGTTCTCTTCATACGCCACCTGCCCAAACTTACCGCGGAAGAAATCAAGGACATGGAGCACTACAATCCCGTAGGGGAGATGGAACGCGAAGATGAAAAGGAACACGAGCAGGCTCCGAATGGTGCGGATTCATCGGGGAAATCCGCGCCAGCGCATCATCATCACTGATGCGAATTTATGAAAAAATTTTTCTAAGCCGCGAGGCCGTTCCATCGCATGCAGCCACAGCGGGATGCGACGCAGTCGAGTAGCACAGGCTTCAGCCTGTGTGATTTTGGTTTTGTCGTCCGCCGTTAAGAAATCGTTTTGAATCTGAGTTTAAGCTGTGAGTGTTGTGGGTGGGCGCAGCGTGATCAGGATGGCGCAGAAAAAAGCGCGCAAAAAATAAGGGATGCTTCGCAGAAAGCGGAGCAGTTGCCGAAGATTGAAACCCGCGGCCGCGA
>Ga0210410_10000128_pt1 | contig 113827 bp, 79 predicted proteins | sample IncBWC4MmetaG_FD_161058 | JGI IMG/M metagenome (GOLD analysis project Ga0210410, IMG submission 161058) | Forest soil microbial communities from Barre Woods Harvard Forest LTER site, Petersham, Massachusetts, United States - Inc-BW-C-4-M | ecosystem: Environmental > Terrestrial > Soil >...
TGCGGCCAGTAACAAACGATCGACTAGTGTGTACCAACCAGAAGCGGAAGCGGTCATAACATTGATGGACATGGCCGATACAAAACGGCTATGGAGGCATCCGAAACGTCAATGTCCACTACCGGCAGCTGCTGGTGGATTGATTGCTCGTCTGGCCGAGACAGATGATGATGGCCCTATCTGTCCGAAGTTGGCACATACATATGCGCGTACAGCTGGTATCTATCGTGCGGGCAGCAGTGGTGGCGACACAGAGACCATATTGTCGTCATCGTCGTCATCGCCGCCATCTCCGCTTGTATCACTCGAATCTGTGTTTGGCACTGCTGTGACACCTCCATTTGGTCCGTATGCAGAACATCCCAGAGAAGGTGATTTTTGTTGCCATATCGCGTTACTGTGCATTGTATGTACTTACTTAATATTTGTATGTGTAGCTGGTGGTAGTGGCGACCCAGATGGAACCGGAGATGGATGCACCCAGTCCGTACCGTATGACGATACCGCTGCCGCCGCTGCCAAAGAAGAAGAAGAAGAAACCGCAGATGGATCCGATACTTCCACTTGCTTCACGGACGACGAAGCGCTATAACAATAGCAAGCTGATCGGAGCACGGGCTGCAGATGTTATCTATTCTCCGGTGTCAACTCCTCCGCTGCGTCAGCCGGATGGCACACTCACGGAAGGCGAGAAGGATCAGAACATTATATCACAGCTCTCTGTGTATATCCCAGCAGTGGTGTTCCTAAACCTGTTCGGAGAGTATCTCTTCGATGCCATTCTGCAACCACTCGATGAAGATATACACATCCTTATTCTGTTCGGTGTGGCTGTTGTGTTCATCGGGTTAACTCTCGCGATCATGTACCATCTGGTGTGTAAATGCCGTCACCACCAAACGGTCCGCACGATCGTGTTGTACGCAGTCGGTGGATTGGCTTTCTTCTTTAGTAGCTTGGCACTGATCGAAATACTACCACCACCCGACAACACCAGAAGCAAATGGGAGCGCGCATGGATGTATGGGCTGATCACATTAGTCGCACTCGGTGCCGCTTGGGCCATTAAGCGCATCTGGAAGGTGACACGAGCTACTCTACCAGAGCGGGCACCACCGCCCGTGAGGAGACGTTCCTTCTAGTCGCGAATAGCACACATACACATTCATGAGATGGATTTAAAGTGTACATTTCTTTCATCTGGTTTGTCGATGAGGAGGAGCAGTGTCGCGACCTCGCGATCTACTGGGGCCCCTACTGCGATGCTGAGGCGGATACGTGATTTTCAGAGGGGGGCGGTTAGACGAGGCACGCCTGCTGCGTATAGAGGCCTCGTAATCGTCGGTCTCTTCCACTAGAGAGGGCCCCGCTGCTAGTGGCGGCGGAGAGCGAGAACGTGATGCGCGGTCGTCGTCGCCACGACGACGCTTGTTAGATGATGACGATGACCTCCCGCTGTCTATGTCATCTTCTGCTGGCTTCGGTGCCACCACCGCCGAACGCACACGTGGCGGTTCACACAGAGTGGTCTGCCATCCATGCGACACGCGATCGTATGCGGCATCCTTCTCGTATGCTCCATCCCTTCCGTATTCATCCAACGAACGCTTGTGCTCGTGGAGTACGTGTGCCACCTTGTCTGGGTCCAGTGGTGCCTTGGTAAGTGCTTGCTCCCTTGTGGCATCCCACCGCGCTGCTTGTTCGTAAGAGCGCTCCAGTGCCACCGCGTCACGGAGCACCTTGTCGGTGTAGTTGGCGGATGCTCCGGGTTCAGGATGGATACCGAACGCCATGTGCAGATGATTGGTACGCAGGAAGCGAAGGATGGCCAGTCGGCACTGCTGTTCGATGTACTTGGTCTTTCCTCTATCGGCTTCGGCTACATCCTGAACCATCATCATCTGCTGGGCCATGACCACATCGTTGAGATGGTGGTTCCTCATGGTCTCCCATTGCTGTCCTTCACCAACGGGTAGTACGCTCAGACCCAGTAGGGGCGTGGTCGATGCCATGAAGGAGTGGGGGGTGAATGGATAGTGAAATAAAACACAGAAGTGTCTGATATGACAACCAGCGACTGTTTCTACTACCAAGCTAATCGCTTATTCCCAGAGTATCCCCATCAGCAGCGGTTCCAAATCTCAATGGATCCGGATCTGGTACCCAAGCCGATGCACGACGCGGTAGTGGTCAATGAAGTCTACACGGGCCAGTTTGCATGGAAGTCGTCCAATGAGAAATGGGACAAGGAGTTGCCATTGGCGCACATTGCGATCACTATGCACGGATGCTTCTCACAAGAGGAGTTCAGGAGTGCGACCATGAAGGCCAAGGATCCCAATGTGACTATTCATATCTACCCCGATGGTGTGTTCATAGTATGTGGTGCACGCACAGCGGACGGTGTGGCAATACACATTCATAGGTTGCGACTACGACTGTTGCGGGTGATGAAGATACAGATGTTCGTCCATGAGCTACAGAAGAGTAATGTGGTAGTGGCATGCACAACGGGGTATCTGCTGTGTCTAGATATGATACACAGCGAGCAGGGCGACAAGAGCGAGTACGAACCTGACAGCTACCCTGCTGTCACCTATAAGCCGAACTATCCGGCGAAGGCTCATCCGTGTTTTGTGTTCTTCCAGTCTGGTGCGTTCAATGTGTTGGGTACCTCCTCGCTGACACAGGCTCGGCGTCTGACAAAGGAAGTTGGAATAGAAAGATACCGATTGGATGGACCACTGGCTATGACATGGATGGCCACTCGTATCGGTGTACTGATGACATCAGAACGGGGAATCGATGCTGCGCGTATGCAGCGGCTATTAGATCATGCTAACTATCTGATGACTTTGCGTAATGTTCGCGGTATGACGATAGAGGCAGAGGAGGGCAAGATAGAAAACATGATGCTGTAAATAGAATTTTCGTTGTGATTTGTGTGCACGCAATGCGCGATTACAGAGCGAAACTTAGACACGAGTAGACGCAGACTTGGCATCAATGTCAGCAGCCAATGCTTGTAGATGACGCAGGAACTTGGTATCGAGCTTCTCGCATAGACCAAACATCACAGCCCTGAGATGACTCTCTCTCCAGAATCCATCACTGGCGTCGATGTCACCAATAGACTCATAATGAGTCTGTAACATGCTGGGGGCACCAGATAGAAGACCATACGCTGCCATGCCAGTCGCCTTCAACTTATCGAAGTAATCGATCCACTCCAGTGATGACAGCAGAATCTCGTCGATGACAATCTGTGGTGTGCCAGTGGCATTGAGTCGCCTGACCAGTACCTCCATGGTGGAAGGGTTGTTCAGTAATACCACGTATCGAATCAGTATACCCATCCCAGCATACTTGGCGTTCCATTCCTCTGCCATCTTTGGTGTCTTGGGCACTGTGGCGGATATCTTATGTACATTACCCATGTACACATCCACGCGGTTCTCCCGCAGAAGCTTGAGCATCGCTGTGACCTCGTCTGCAACGCCGCAGATGGTAGAAGATAGGAGATCCTCGAGAATCTTACGACGATACCAACGACGGATAGAAGCATAGGCAGTCTCCAATGACTCGAGCGATCTGGGGCGGAACTCCTTGCCATCTCCCTTGATCAATGCAATGGCATGTGCTTCCTTGCTGCTTTCGTATCGAGAGAAGTCCTTGAGATGGAGTTCGCACAGCGTGAATAGCTCATCGGCGGTCACCGGGCGTGGCCTCTTCGCCTTGGATGGTGGCATCATTGGTTCATCGTCTTCGGCTTCTACTAATGCCGTCGGTGGCGGTGGACCTTCTCTCTTCTTATCGGGTAAGTCTTCTGTCTTGGTGGCGGTGGCGACATTCTTCGTTTCCGCCGCCACCGCTGCGACTGCAGGCTCAGGCGCGTCTTCGCGTTTCCGCTTACCATTGGGGACGACAGCAGTAGTACCTCCCAGCGCCTTCTCGATGCCAGCAAGCGTGGCTGAGATCTCAGCCACGGCAGCAGTAGCAGTAGGAACGGCCGAAGGTGGATCCCCCACATGGCTAGCCGCAAAGTCTGCAGACTTCGGGTTGTTCCGTTCGCATGACACATGGAACCACTTGTCGCCGCGTGCCACCATTGTGCGACCATGGGTGGGTTCTTTGCATAGATAGCACGATTTGGGATCGACAGTGACAATGTCGATCTTCTGTTCTGTTGCTTCTTCTTCTGTGTCAGCTGCGGCCTTCTTGAGAGTTCGTGCCTTCTTCTTCTCTTCCTTCTTCGGGCTTGAGATCACCACCGGTGGTGGATCCGCCGGTGGTGCCTTCTGCTTCTTCTCCTTCTTGGGTGCAGCTGGAACGGGGATCTCATCAGCTTTGGTCACTTTGGCAGGGGATGCATAGGCCGATGGAGGAGCAGCAGCAGCAGCAGCAGCGAACACTGGCAGCACAGCAGGTGGTGGTGGTGGTACTGGTGCGGGCACTGGAGCCTTCTGCTTCTTTGGATCAGCCGCAGCCAATGCGATGAGATATGGACCGATCACATCATGGATCGTCTTGTTGACTGCACATAGAACATGAAGATCTGATATCTTCACCATCATCGGTGTACCATGCATCCCAGCCAAGATACGCTCAAATACCAACGAGAAGCGCACTGGGCATCCATCAGGGATGGTACGTGGTGATATGGTTGTAGATGCACCTGGGAAATGGGCCATCAAGCTGTCGACGAGCATCTTGGCGATGATACGTTCAGAGTCAGTGGCCATGAATAGTAGATGTTCGGCTGCTTCTGGTAGTGGCACCAACACCGGCTTGAAGCCTGAACCAGGTGGAACGGGGGAACCATCGATGTTCACGGTACGCCGAAGCAGGAAATAAGGAAACAGTGCCAGCTCCGGCTTCGTCTTCTTCTCTTCTGCTGCCACTGATGCCATATCCACTGCAACGATGGGCTTGCCTTTCTCGGTCAAGGCGACCGGTATCTCAGTTGGCATCTGCTCCTTCTTCTTCGCTGTCATCACAGTCCCCCCATTCAGATGCAAAACCCACCACCGCCCATCAACAAACACACACAGCATACAAAAAGGGAGGATGTATGTATGACAGCTGTGTAGTCAAAAAATGCATATCTACCAGCAGCGGCAGCAGCCTTCTTCTCGGCTTTGCGTTGAGCTTTATGTGCCTTCGCTCCTTCCCTTTCCTCTTCGGCGATAGCATCCTCATCTTCTGATACCACGTTCTCCAGATCATCTGGTTCGGGTTCATAATCCGGTTCCACTTCGTATGCCTCCAGATCACCTGCGTCTCTCTTCATGCCCGCCACCAATAGAGCATTGTGAAGGACCTTGTACGCATCCTTATCAGCCTTGCTGGTCAGATCCTTGGCATTCTTCACTCCATGTGAAACCAGAAATGCCTTTACAGCTGCTGCCGCCTTCTTCTGGGTCTTGTTGGCATTCCTGGAATCCGAATCACTGGCACTGTCTTCACTGCTACTGCTGCTATCGTGACTGCTGCTCTCTGCTGTTGCTGCCATCTGCCAGAGAGATAGACAGGGATCAGAATCAAAAGAACAGGGATAAGACCGCAAAATGTAAACTCAACCCGAACCACATGCAATCCTGTATGCCTCTAGTGGGTGACAGCGACGACAGCGATTGGTGAACTGCGAGTACATGGTGTGATCAGCTTGGGTGAGCTCCCTCTCGTTGCACCCAGTGGACGTATGGACAATAGGAGCAGGGGGTGGTTCCCTTCTGGTACAATCTAGCATGTGCACCGCCATACTCCCGATCGCATTGCATATTTCGCACATGTCCACAAGCGGCCGCATACAAATCACACCCCTACTACATGGCTGCCCACGCTTGATGAACCACTTGATACCACAGCGAACACACGTGCTGGGTTCTTTGACCCCGTTCAACGAAGAACCTTTGCGCCTCGCCAATACAGAATGTATCTTGTCCAATGCGGGTATCTCATGCTTCCCGAGCTGTGCATGTGGACCCACGCCGAATGTTACGTGGCGGATCGAAGGAACCGCTTGTATGAGATCTCCTAATTCAATCCAGCATATCTGATGCACGGTCAGATGCGCGAGACGCGATGTGGCCCATTGGAATTCGGCATGATGGATGATCCTCATGCCTATCGGCCACAGAACCGACAAGGTAAGCTTATATGGCCGATAGAGTGTTACTGGCCATAGGCTGTGACGCTCAGGTGCCACCACAAGCGTCAGAGGTGCCTCGCCGAGCATCTTCTCCCATGCTCGGCTCACTCGTCGATGTGTCATGACCACGACTTCAGTGAACCCTAGTATATGACACCCCAGTGCCGTGGGCAAATCACCGAACCGGAAATACTTCTTCTCCTCCGCCTCAGGATCGCACACTGCTACCTTCTTAGGAGGCGGCGAAGGTGCACAGCCTGGCTGTTCATCGTCCACTGCGGCTACCGCTGCCATCTACACATACACACCACCACCATCAGATAACAATTTTTGGCGCCAAAAAATACATTTCGCGCAATGAAATGAAACAGTTGAACCTTTCACTAAAAAGTGCAACTCGGGTATGGATTTCATTTTTTGGCGCCAACAGGTGTTTTCTGATATATGCGTGTATAGATGACGGCCACTCTCAGGCCTGACCATGAGATACCCGATATGTTGGAATTGTTATCACAGGAGGTGATAGCGGAACCAGAAGAGAAGAAGAATATAGCCATTGTACCGGTGTGCCAATCGATTGCCAGTATTGTACGATCAAGAGCCACCATACCCAGAGCCCGATGCAGTCGTATCTGTCCCACGCCATCACACCACGCGGATCTGCGGAGCACCTCGGATCCAGATGGGCCACCGGCCATATTCAGGAATATGGCACTCACGGAGAACAAGAAGAAGGCAAAGAAAGGCAACGGTGGTGGTGCAGGTCGCCCGAAGAATGTAGCCGAAGCGGATGCTGTCTTCCCAGTGTCGGTATTACTGGAGGGTGTTCCGTTGACCTTCGAGGATCTGACAAAGCACGCCGATGAAGAAAGCGCAGCCGTTGCAGCAACGGCCACCAGATACAAGTTGGATTCTGTGCCTACAGATAGGGATTCATTCGAATGGAAGTCGCTGGCGGCTGCATCATGGAACAGCCTATCGCTGCATAGACGGTGGACGCATAACATACTAGGGTATGCTCCATACCCTACCGGGCCCGAGTTCTACAAGCGATGGTCGCTAGGTGGACTCCCACCGCATCCCGAGCTGGACATATTCGGGCGGTATGGCCAGAACAACAGCATTGAGTACCTGGTGCGGATGAAGACGATGCTTGATTATCCAATCGCCCCCTTCTTATTCTTACTATCGTCGATCGCCGAGGTGGCATGGTATACCATCAACGACAGGTGGCTCATCTATGCACCATCTGTCATTGGTACATATAAGGTGATCTACCCCCAGTTCATCATCGTCACCGTTCCACGGAGGGAATCCAGTCTCACCACTGCTGCATGCGACGATGACGACGATGTGGATGGTGGCAGCCACGCCCTCAACAGATGCCCGCTTGGCCATCTGGTACCCACCGGTACCAAGACGTGTCAGTGTCAGACAGAGAAGCTCTCTGATCTGGCATTGTGCTACCCCACGTCTGATTTCATCTGTATCGTCATCCATCGTGTTATTGCGGCGTTCAGTGATCTGAGTTCCATGCACACGGCAGAGAAGGAACGCGCAGCGCTGGACAGTTGGATCGAATACATGCTCGAGAGAAACCACCGATTGCGTATGACCACTTCGCATTGGGTGGAGTGTCCCATCAACAAGAATCGTGAATGTTACATGGATGAGATCACCGCGGGTATCAAGGATCGTAAAGAACGGAAGCATTGTCTACCAAAGGTGTCGATGGTGCATCACTTCAAACAGCGTACATTCCCCATCTTCCGTCAGCGGTTAACTCTACCGTCCCTACAACAGTGTCTATTCGCCGATTACGCGCTGGTGGTGGTGATCACACATCTGCTGGCAAAGCCGTACGATCCGGTACTGCCGGTACTCGCAAAGCACGGTGTGGATGATGCTGAGACACGCCGTCTGTTTCTAGCATCGACTGAACCACTAGCGAAGATCGCTGCGATGTGGCTTGGTGTACGCGACACCACCAAGATCAAGACACAGAATCTACGTCAGCACAAGGGTGGCAAGGCCGAACCAGAAGCCAAGGAAGAGAAGAAAAAGGCGACCAACAACAAGAAGAAGAAACAGAAGAAACCCAAGGGACGTGCGAAGAGATCGTCGATGGTGTCTGTATCCACTCCTATGCCACAACCCGAGACTCCTATGACAGCAGCTGCTGGAGTCTCTCCGATGCTTGGAGACGTCGCTGAGTACGACGACGACCATGTCTCCGGACTGGTGGCTGATGGGTTTCTGGAACCCGTGACGCTGCCGCCACCACCGCCACCTCCGCAGGAGGAAGACCCAGAAAATGAAGACGAAGCTATGGCCACATGCTTTCGTGCCACGAACGAGTTGGCTGGGTGGGCATATCGATCCAGTCACTTCGATGTGACAGATACACCAAGCGTGGATATCTCTGCACTCGATGAGGTTCTCGCGATGAAGCATGGTGATAGCAACAAGCGCGTGTTTACTATAGGTGACACACCCATGCGACCTCCAGTGATCGTATTGCCACAGCCGCCACCGCTTCGTATAGATGATGCCGCCACCGCCGCTGACGATAGCGAATCGCTGATCATACAAGAGTGGACCAAGTTGGATCCCCTGCGTGCAAGGTTCACGTATACCGATCGTAACGGGAAGCTGCGCCTGTCTCCACCAGTATGCATGACGCGTGATCCACTCTTGATTACGATTCACGAATGCGATGAAGTGGGCCCCGCCACTGTATCGTACAGTTATATACGATACTGTCTCGCGTACTACCAGAACATCCTACCACCCAAGGGTGCTCAATCGGCGGAGCTGAAGCATTGCGATCGGATGCATTGGCCGATCGTTCATATGTCATCCACTGAGTTCAAATCTGGAGAATTTGGACGCAAGTGGCAGTATGTGCCATTCTCCAAGCAATACGCGATGGCTGTAAAGACGCGCCAATCCGGCGTACACAATGATATGCCATTGAACTATCGTACATATCTCTCCGATTGCAATCGGATATACGAGACACGAGAAGACGACACTTGGCTCGTATCGCTATGGTATGCACTAAGCTGTACTGCCAAATACGAAGAAGACGTTGTGGCCAGTCTGTGTCATGTACAGTCGATCGTGTCAATCGATGACGTGGACAAGATAAGAGATCTGCAACGCAAGCTGTATACAGGTTCGATTCGATACGATCGGTACCAAAGCAAACAACAGCAAGACGTCGCGACGACCGCTGCCACAAAGCGCATCAAGTCGTCATCTGACGCACTCAAGACTGCGAAGGTCAATCTACGCAATCTACTCGATGCTGCCGAACCCAGAAGCCTATCATTCAAGGAGTCGGTGTCGTCGCTTGGTTATGGACTTATGCGTGAGAGTCACCTGAAGGATCGACGGCGTGGCGAAGAGGAGTATCAGTATCTTTGGTATGAAGATAAAACACCAGGGGATTCTAAGATGTGGCCCATCCCACTCACGTTGGATGACCCGGTGCGAATCGAATTCGAGGAGATCTATATACGCATGGCAAGTGGACTCTACAAGTCACAGGACCTGCGCTTGCTATCCACGAAGGGGTGTATGTACCACGTGGTATTACCAAGCGGTGAAACACAGTCAGTGTGTGATCATATTCACTTTCTGGCACAGCGTTGGTTCGATGTTGCATGGTCGCCTCTTCTACGTCTCATACATATATTCTGTATACAGCCAATGGTTCGCTGTACCATCGCAGATAAAGATTCAACAGAAGTCGAATGGGTGGACATCAAAGAAGAAGATACACCGCTGCGTGGGTTGATAGAGAAGCATACGGATTCCTTTAATAAGCTGATCAACACGTGTATATCTTCTCCGTCTAAGCTGGATGCATTGATCGCGGAGATTGGTAGTATGGCCACGAAGCAGCTGGGAAGTTCAGCTCATGCACTACGCATGATGGCCACACTATTGGAGGAAAGCAAGCATAAGCCAGCAGCGAGGCTGAGACGGCGTGTGATCCGTACACTAGAGACGTCCCCTTCTCCTCTTCCGTCGTCATCGTCATCGGCTGTAGCAGCTATACCAAGAACCAGGATCATGCTACGAGTCTCTGTCGAGATCGATGCATTGGTGACACGCTGTAAACAAGCGGTGGACAGTGCTCGTTATCCTGAAGATACAATCAGAGAGTTCGTGTTCTTACTCGCTCGTTCATACGATGCATTGCTCATGGACGTTGAGTGTGTATCACCTGCCGTGTTGGATGCCGTGGAATACACAGCGCTTCCTTCCGCTAAGGATCGATTGGTGTCGATCCTGGACGCACCCCATTATGATTCACGATACACCTCCACTAAGATTAAATGCATATCCGCGCTCGTTGCGTTGATCTATCCGAACTGGATCCGTAATATGAACCCTGATAGCGAACAGTCGGTCGTTGTACATCTACTGTTTCGTGACTATGGCAATTCTATCCATCCCTCTGAATCACACGGCATGCCATTTGATGACACACCCTTGGAACCATTACCTATTGTTTAAATCACAGCTTGTGTATGATGATTCTGACGTGTAACAATTTTTCACTGTCGGGAGATCGCGAAAAATGAGCTCCAGTGAAGACGAGGATGCTCCACGACGTCGACGTCGACCCCCGGTCATCGAATCGAAAGAAGAAAAGAAGTCGAAGAAGAAGGTGGTGGTCAAACCCCCTCCGGCGAAGGTTGCCACTACAACAACAGCAGCGGCTGGATCACAGGGAGTGAAACGAAAAGCACCAGTGGACGCGGTCGTCACTGGATCGCTCACTCCGCCGGTATACACACGTCGCAGAATGGATGTCTTGCCGTCATATACGCCATCCTCTTCCTCTTCATCCTCGTCGTCGTCACCGCCAATTGTGAGAGCTGGACCCGCTGTACCGTTGCCAGTTTCCAATAAACGCAAAGAACCAGCCACTGTCATCGATCTCACAGAGGAAGAGAAGAAGCGACCCAAACAGGCAACAGTGGCAGCTGCTGCGTTTGTGTCCAGTGCGAAGAGAGACATCGTCTTGGTTCAGGATCCTACCGAGATCGTACCATTGGCAGATGAAGCAAGGGTGTATTACGATCGCATGCGTAACATACATGGTCAGATGACAGCCGCATCTGAGGATTACTTTGCACTCGATGCGCGTTTTGCGTTTGGTGATCTCAGTAAAATCATCGTAGATCCGCGTGGTTACTATGGACCGAGGGGTATTGTGTGCTATCCGCCATTCGTCAATCGTTCCAGAGCCATTGCAGCATCTGTGGAACGCCTCACAGTCGAGATGGCTGGTTTGGTGCTGTCGCAATCCCGTGCGGTGGTACGTACATTGCCATTGGTGCATGCTAACCCAGAGGATGTCGATTCAAAGGCTGCAGCCATTGATGATGCCAATACAGGCATCATATCCAACCTGTTCGGAATAGAACGATATGGACTGATGCGTATACCGCTGGATACTATGCCATCTCGCCTACTGGCGCATTATACATCCATGATGCACCAGACGGATCAAGCATCGGGAGCGGTATTCCATACGACTGAGCTGAAGAAACTGCTGAGTGGTGAACAGGCGATTCGTGAAATGATCGCTGTGACAAACACTGGATGGGCTCAGCCTGATCAGATCCAGTACCAAACACAGGACGGATTCGACAATACGAATCTATTGGATCATCTGTGGAGCCCCATCCTCATCATTCCATGTGATACCGTGATCCATGGCACCGCAGCTGATGTACCAGCAACGCAAGGTCTGTTGCTCAATCTTGACAACGCACAGGTGCTCCATCGATACATCGAGCTCATCGAACGGGTACACTTCAGCGGGAGTGAAGCTGACACCAGTGCCCACAAGCGAGCACTCGTAACGGAGAATTTCAAACGTCAGTTGTCGACGAGATCGCACGTGTTCGACAGAAGCCGTGACATGGATGCACGCATCCTGATGCTGCCTGAGTTCGCCGCAGTTGTTACAGCCTTACAACCACTCGTCAGACACGCAGTCGCGCCTATGCCCATCCCATCCGCTCAGTTCGCTGCTGCTAGGCATAGGCGGCAGATCGAACAGTCGATCATATTCGATCGTCCCATCACGGAACTGGTACCAACCCCGGGTGGAGACGCACTGGAATGGTACAGGCATCCGATTCGTAAACAATACGAACAGTTGGTAGCAGCAGACACCAGAGATGATGACCTGTCATCTGCCCCAGAGGATCATTTCGGTGGGAGGATCCGCGCAGTGGACCTGTTCCTCGCACGCTACAGATGGGCACACCAGTACAGATCTACACGATTTGATGCTGTTATCAAGGCGTGGAATGACAGATGTCGTGCCGACATACCATTGACAGCTGAAGAGCAGGAGGCAGACGAGTTGAAGATAGTTAATCCGCTCTCACGCAGTGAACGGGTCGATGACATGGCACTGTCTGTGCTTGTCTGTGTATACGAGCACATGAACAGGATACCAGTAGACAGGTCGTCTACGGGAAGTGACAGTCATCCATGGATGGAGCTGGTGAGATTCTATCGACGCGAAGCCGATGTGTATGAGACAGCCAAGCAACGAATCCAGGTTCCAGTCAGTGAATATATCAGAGACCGGTACATCGGACCGATGATCGACGGCACATGGAACACACAAGAACAGCCAACTACTGTGGGTATCAGCGCACTGGATGTGATGTACATCATACGCGTGCACATGATGCAGAGGGTACAGCTGAGCGGTGTGGTATCTCCAGTGGACCACGAATCACTGGCGTCGTTCTATGCAGCCAGGTTGAAGTTTGGCCAAGGGAGTGGCGGCGAGAACGGAGATACCATCTTTGGTGCATTGCGCCCAGAGATGCTCGATGAGATCTCTAGTGTGTATGCGAAGATCGCGGATAAGACATCCGCTCCCACGCTGTGGTCTGCACTGGTTGTTGAATGCCACAGACGTTTCATCAGAATGTATTTCTCTGGCACCAATAGTACACACAAGTGGAGGATCCGGAACTTGTACTCAAAGGGCGATCGTCTGTTGAGACCCTTTCGTCGTGGGTATAGTTACTCGGTGGGCACCGATGCAGATGAGAAGCTACAGGAGATTGCAGCCATCGAACAACAATCACTGGCGACTGCATCCGCTGTCGTGACCAACTGGGAAAAGGCAAGACACAAGAGGGAAGCCAAACTGCCAACCGAAGTTGCCGACATCCGGGAGATCCTAACAGCGGTGGATTCCATCTATGCAATGTTTCCGCTGCTGATGGATAAATCCACTGCTGCGCATCAACAAGATGCGATCATCAAGCGGTTCAGGTCGGACATGACAGACAAGAAGGAGAAGGGTGATAACCAACGTAAGGCTTGGATGCTCGCAATCTATGCAATTCGTTGGCCCAATGCGCACTCGTTTTCATCTATGAGATTGCGAAGTGTCACGATGGATACAGATCTGAGAGATCTGTTGTATTCCAGTCCTACACACCCTGAAGATGATCTCTACCAATCATCGTTTCATGGCATGCGCAAATTTACTCTGTCGACCAACCTGCGGCGTCTCATGCGCGCGCCCATAGCTAGTCCAAGTGGAATCGTAGCTACGGTGGTGGCGGCTGCTCCGCCTGGACTCGAGGAGGAAGAAGAAGAGGAGGAGGAAAACGAGGAGGAGGAAGAAGATGCTCATCGTAGTTTGACAGCAGCGGAACTGGCGGATATAGAAGAAGAAGACGCAAAGGAAGAGAAGGCGGAATTGGGCATGTCATTACGGACCACTAAACGTGAACGGGACCCATTGGAGCTGGCGGTACGGAAGGAACTGAAGGAGCGAGAGAAGAAGAAAGGAGGAGGAGGCACATTAACAGTCGAACATGGAGTGGAGCTTCTCAACGGTGAAGAGATTGGATTCGAACGTACATTGGCACAATCTGTCGCTGTGGCCGCTCTCCGGGCTACTCTTGGATTGGACGAATCGAAATCTTCATCTATACGCCCAGTTACCGAGGGTAGCGATGAGATCGTGATATCTGACGAGATAGACACCAAGGAGACCCACCATGGAAAGTTCGTAGATACATACCCGTGGGAAATGTTACGATCTGATATTCTGAAGAGGCGCAGACGAATGGGTCTCAACTTCATCGAGCAGTTGCGAACGTTTCAGTCGGCCACCGTAGCCGAACGAAAGAAGCTGTCGGTGGCACTGTTGAAGCTTACGAGGGCATATAGCACCTTCTATGCACCGTTCGTGTCCGCTCCCGATGGCAAGCTACTGTCGCGTAGTTGGAGAGAGGGAGCTGTGGGTGGGGATGACATTCTAAATGAGGCTGAAGACCCGTATGGGTTTCATCTAGCAACAGTGGTGTCTATCTTCGATCTGTGCGATCCCGATCGATTGTTTGTGGTGCCACTACCAGGAGTTGTCCTACGGTCCATTGCCGATGGTGTCGATGACGACCAGCTGTTGCGTACACATGCCGCTTTCTTCGCAGCTGGAGAGCACCACCAGTTCAATGTACAGCACATGATACACAGTGCTACGAAAAGGGCATTGACTGTCATGAAATCACCGGAGAGTGACCTACAGGATATGGCACTGGCTTATCGGATGACCATGGCAACAGTAGCGACCGGTGAGACATCCGTGTCCCGTCTGTGGCGTGCTATCTTATCCGATTCGTTGACCGTAAGGATCCAGCAGATGATTGCCATAGCGGCTGGTGTCTACGATACGGGATCGTCATCCATGGATCTACTGTTGCCATCTGTGGATACCAAGAGCGAGAGCAACAGCAGTGCCGTAGTTGCTAAGATGCAATCCTATATCGATCTGATGCGATCAAATCCATCTAAGAGTAGCAAATCACAGCTAACTAAGAAGGGTGCATTTACATGGTGGGGTATACTATCAGTGGCACAGAAGTTCGAGACGGCGATTCATTTTACATCACGGTTCAATACAGCACACACGACGAATGCATTGTTCTGTCGTGTGTTGTTGCACGTGGCCTACATCGCTCAGTCTACAATCGCACCACGTATGCCACTGCCGCCCGATACTGAGATACCTACCCTGAGCGAGGACGACATCACACGATTCAAGGCATGCTTCCCGAGGCTCAACGGATGCGAATTTGTACCTATTGTGGTGTGGTATGCAATACTGGCCATACGTGAATACACCACCGTCGCTAAGGCGGATGGTATCATATTCACTGCACCCGGGGAAGAGAAGGGGTCGATTTTGCGATACTTTGAGTTATATGTAATACCAGCAGCGGCTAAGGTTGTGCAAGCCAGTGGATCTCCCAGCAGATTCGATGATGCCTACCAGGCATTTGCCAGCAAAAGGGACCAGTGGGGAGGTGGTAAGACACTGGAGTTCCAGGATGAATTAAAAGAGAAGTACTACAGACCGTTTGCACGAGAGGTTGCATCCGCCGCAGTCCGTCCGTTCGTCGATGTTCTACGTAAGTTCAGAAACTTGACGTGGATCTACAATGGCACCCATCGTGGACAACCACTCGGAGCCCCCGCTGAACGAGATGTCATATTCTATCAACGATTCCCCACTGATAAGACGACACCGACATTGGAATTGGAACACGCCGAGTGGCGTAAGACACAGGTGCCAGTCATCCCACCCGAGTTCTACACGGAGAAGTTCGTGGCGGCATTGTCCAGGCGTATGACAAAGGCTGGGATCATTCGGTCGCCCACGATGACATGGGATCGATGGTTTCTGTACCGAGGACGCACAGAAGACACCTTGTTGGATCTCCCGGATCCACGTGGGCTGCTGCTCTACATGGACACGTATGGTCCTGATAGAGCTCGAACAAGTGCATATTCTGATGTGTGGTCATTGGTGGGTGGTCTACACGGGGACTACAAGAAAGGAGTAGCCCCTGTGGTGCGATCGGTGACTGTAATGACCATGGAGGCCAGAAGCCAATGGCGAAAGTTGTCAGCAGAGAAGAGTCTCTATGACAGGTTCCGTTCACTTGCCATAGGAGACGACGAGAAGGCGGCTTCAGAGATCATCAGCAAGGACGATGTCTCATCTGGCGAAGAAGAAGTAGAGGGAGAGGGCGACGAGCCCGACGTAGAGGAGGAGGCAGGGGAAGGAGAGGGGGAGGGGGGAGAAGGGGACGATGATGAGGCATCTCCTGTTCTTTAATTCGTTCATTGTATTAGTCCCGTTGTTCGTATCTGATTGCTGTTATCTGTATGATTCATACAGCACGCACGAGTGTGGGGTTCCCATGAGTGGATATGTGGATGACTTCTGTCTACCTGAACCCCTTGTCAGGTCCGATGACATTGGAGAATCCAAGTCAGACTCCGATGGTGGCGGTAGTAGTAGCTTTGGATCACCGGTGCGTTCCAAACGCAAGCGTATAATATGCGACGATGAAGATGACGGTGGTAGTGGTGGTGGGGGCGGTAGTGGCACCGGTAGCGACAGTGACAGTGGATCTCGTTATCCAAAACGATCACGCCGGCGTGCCAAACCAGCAGACTATGACTACGATAAGGCTGCACGGCTTCAAGATGATCTGTTCGGAGAGAAGAAACCAAAGAAGAAGAAAGCACCGAAGATACCAAAGCCCAAGGATATGCGGCCCAAGTACGGCAAGGGAGGTGTCTCGTTCGCGTCGTATCCGGATGACACCACCACTGAGACGTCTCTTGTGGCTCAGCCGTTGCCACCACCATTGGAACACAAACGAGTACGGACTGAGCACATCGCTCGTTCCATTGGGCGTACGGACGCAGAACTCGTGGAAGAGACGGCCGAGCGTAAGGCTCGTGAAGCTGCGACGACCACATCCAAGAAGAAGAAGAAACGGAAGAAGAAGAAGCTGGATTGGGAAGACGACGGCGAAGAAGGGAGAGACCCAGAGGAAGAGGAAGGGGAGGAAGACGAAGCGGTACCTGCTCCACCACCAGCAGACCCAGATGCATCTCACAATTATCGCGGCAGGCCACTGCCAGGTTATGGCACACCGTCATTGGTACATCTGACACCAGATGAGCTCAAGGCGGAGAATGCCGCTAACAATGCCAATCCACGATGGTGTTTCCTGTGCCTGTTCACACCCGCCAACTCGGATGCGGCAAACGAGCTGGGCTCACCGTACAATTACCTACTGGAATACATATCCAGGAGTCGTCACAGGCTCCTTCCTGATACACTCGTAAGGAAGATCAGGACGATCTATGAACTGTCACTGGTGCCGCTTCTGCATCAGTTTTATCCTGATCAGGAAGTCCCCGTGTGGACGCTGTTGACGATACAGGATCACATCAATGAACATGATACAGACGCGAGGAACGTGTATGAAGTGGCCATGAGGAATATGACCACTCTGGAGGCGCTGTACATGAAGAACAATATATGGGCACAGAATATCCTGAACGGTAAGGGTATCTCTAATAACGATTCAGTGAAGGCACTGCTGAAGGTGCAAGAGGCCAAGCTTAAGCTTGTGAGTAAGCTGGAACCATTGCGTGCCAAGAGCAGCAATGCATTGGCATCTGCGCTCCATGCATCTATGTCGAGTGGCCGTTGATGCAGTTTTGTTTTCGTCTCTCTCTGTGTGTGTATCTAACGGTGTTGTTGTTTGTACGAATGCCAGATGAGTAACTTCTCATTGCCGTCGGTAACCCCCGACCCAGGGGACTTTGGTGGTTCCAGTGGTGGTCTCACCGGATTCGCCAGTGGTGCTCGTATGCCGTATGGAGCAGGGGGGTTTCCACGCCCGTTCGGCTTGGCGTCGTCGTCCTTCTTCGATCAAGGACAGATGAAGACAGATGGCCAGACCAATCAGCCCATTGCAACATCCATCGCAGTGGATGCGATGGATGGAGAGACCGAAGACGAGGCGCTCAGCTACCGCATGACTGAGAGTCTCGTATTCATTGTACCACTTCGCACCCACGCACAGATGCTTCAGCTCTCACTGAAGCACATGGGTGGTGGATTCCAAGGACTGACCACTGGTATCCATGCGATATACAGTCTGCCCAGTATGAACCTGAAACTGCGCTCGGGTACTGGACGCAGGGTGTTTAACACACCGTCGGGTGCGCAGATAGTGAACCAGTTCCGATTCATGGGCACCGAGCGTGGTATGGGACAATCTGTACCAAGTGCCGCTGGTACCTACACCATCGTCCACAAAGGACGCACCAAGACACTGGGTGTGTGGCCCACCATCCAGGTTGGTCAATCTGCTTGGTTGTATCTACACCGAGTGATTCATGGCGGGGACACAACGATGAACTACTTCATCAAGGATCAGACCAGAACGAAGTTTCACAAACCAGAGGCGTTGTACATCAACACAGCAGAGCTGGCAAAGAAGGCGCTACCAGATGTGGGAACCGACAAATATCCACTCGGTGGCATCGGTGCTGCACCGTCGTCGATCCACATATCCGGTGATGCAACATCTGCGAATCATCGTATGGCTGCAGTGGTGGGTACGATCAAGGCCTCGTCAGCTGATACCAAGGCAAAGGTGCATCAGAGGTTCGCGTCGCTTATCGTTGCGTGTGATATTCGTCGCGGAATTGAATCAGCAAAGCACGAGGCGCTTGTCTCTGATAGATCCATCGTGCCGAATTTAGCAGTGATGGGTGGCATGCCAGGTGCAGCGGCAGACATACAGAGTCGCCGTCAACGATCCGCTGATGGTTCCTTCGCACCGGTGGATGAGAACGCACCACTACCAGGCATCCCTGATGCGTACTGGAAGTGGAGTCCCTATGTATGTTCGCGTGGTGGTGCCCCTCCAATGGATCTGTATGTCACTGACGACTTCGTGGGCACGAAGTGCTACATCGGAACATTATCTCATCACATCGGTCCAGTGATCAAGAAGGGCAATCTCCCCGTACTCGAGGAGTATCTAGGCGGTCTGAAAGGATGGCAGAAGCTCGCTGCTGGCATGACACACACTGTTGAGCTCATGCTCTCATCGTAAAATCGTACTGTTCGTGTGTATTTGTTTTTTTCGTTGTTCTGTGTAATGTATCTCTGACCCTGAGTGTGTGTATCTCTGTTCAGATCCATAAAGATGGCAGCTTCGTCGTCCATGTCGCTTGTTTCAGACGAAGATGGTTCGCTGGCAGCGGCTGCTTTGGCCAGAAAGGCATTGATGCCAGCACCTGCTAAACATGCAACGGCGACTCCGGCCAAGAAGAAAGCAGCGGAGCACAAATCCGCACTCGCTGCCGACGACGATGATGACGACGACCCACTGTTCAGAGGTATGGGCAGCGGTGCAGTTGGTGGTCGCACATTCGCTCCGCGTGTGGCACTTGGTGACGTCTTCGGAGTCGGGGAACCACCAGCAGCAGCTCCAACTGGGTACAAATATCCCGCGGCGGCTCCTGCAAAGAAGGCACCAGATTCGCTCATCCGGTTACGCATGTCACCACATCAAAGCGACGCGCATGACGGCAAGATCGTTAAGTGTCTACCACTGGTCACATCGCAGTTGCCACAGGGACACATTGTCAATAGCTACAAATGGAACGGGAATCGGTACAACGAGCTCAAGCGTAACTACAAGCGAGATGAGGCCATTGCCCCACTGGGAGAGGAAGAATGTCACCACATTCTCGAGCACGAACCAGTCTTTCGCTACAAGCTGAAACCCTCCAATGAACTCGGAGTGGATGGATCAACCAGGGGTCCCAATGTAGAGGTTTTCTCCTTGGCAAATGGTATCGATCGCAACCAAGAGATCGAATTCATGGGTGTGTGTCTATCACCACCCGAGAAGGATGGCATCAACTTCAGTCAGTTCACTGCTGTCGCTTCTGGTACCAGTACCATACGCCATACAGGTGATGGTGACATCCATGCTGGTGATATCGTTGTATGGACAGAACACCCCTTTGTCAAGGCCGACCCCGATCGTGACTGGGTATCCAAGGTGCAAGATCCTACCATTCTCAAGTCCGCTCAGCGCATCCATTTCCCTATTCAGCGACTTCACCCATCATTGCGCACTGAACAGCGCGTGGTGCTTGAGCGTCATATCCGGTATGCAGTAGATGCGTTCGCTGGTACCGGTGGTGACGGTACCAAGTATCTCACAGACATGGCGGATGCTGGGTACACGAGGGCCGAGACACAGCTCAGAGATGCACAAACTCCTATGTTCCATCCATTGTGGCGCTATGCCGCTTGGTATTCGGTATCCCAGTGTCACCGACGATCCATCCCCATGCTCTTCGTGGCTGCTGCTGGTGGTACAGAGATCCCTCTGAAGAACTGGACCGACTTGATTCATTGGGGCCTGCAGAAAGAGCAGGCACACCTGAGAGGGGATACTACTCCATATGGTCGTAGTAGTGGCAAGCTCACTATGGACTTGGAGCATGTCTACAACGAATTGTTGAACAAAGCAATGGAACCTTATTCCGCGGCTGTGGTTGCCGATCGTGCTCCACATGCCATTGCTTCCATTCTCACTCACATGCCGGTATTCATCGATGATCGAGCCAAGGTTGCCATGGAGCGCATTGATGATTGGCTTCGACAGCACATTATCGGAAAGGCTACGAATTCATGTGGATCTGGTGGTTCCCTAGATATCACACTGCAGCCTGTGGTGAACTAAATGCTTTCGCGTTCCCTGCCCCGTCTCTCTCTCCTCATTGTTCGCTAAAAAAACAAATCATTGGTTACGATCGATCTTTACACGTCTATATGCGCGCTTACAGCAGCTGCAGCATTAGGGATAGGCACAGGACCTTTTGCTGATACTTTCTTCTTCTTCTTGGGGACAGCCACAGACTTCTTGGATGCGATAGCCACAGGTAACATGGCTATAGCAGACATCTCGGAATCTCGAGTAGTCGTAGTAGTAGGTCCCATAACCATACGGTCTAGTTCCGCTTCGAGATCCATGCTTGACTCTTCCGCGATGTCTCCACCACCACCAACTTGCATCTGTGTGTGTATACCGTCGCTCTCGAGCGATGCCTCGCTCAGTATCTCGTCAGACTTTGCCAGCTGAGATATCAATGCAGCGGATGCCTTGTTGTCTTCACCGGCACCGGATTCTCGTAGGTGTTCACCGGCTGCTGTCACACCAATCGCTACTCGCATACTGATGATGCCATTGCTGAGTACTGATATGCGCCTGCTGATGCCTTCAGCTTTCTTTGAGATGCTTATACTGGTTTGACGCAGTTCTCTCAGTGAACGCAACTTGGGTCGTACGAGGTTCTTGGTGTCGTCGGCATCCGCGTGAGACCTGTGGGCAGCTTTGAGATCGGCATCGATCTGACGTTTGGTTGTAGCCATCGATGCCGTATTTTGGGCCAATTCCTCGTCGAGGTACTCGCACAGCTTTCGTAATTCAAGAATTGACTTTTCGTTCGCTGCGATTCGTTTAGGCAGATCCCCCATATCCTCCTTCTCATCAGCATCTTCGTTCTCTTCGCTGTCGCCATGCAGACAAGTGGCAAATCGCGCACCCATCTTTATTTTGCTTTCATTGTATGTACCATAAACACACAACTTACTGTTATCGGCAACTAAGGGGGATCCCCAAAATGATCAGCAGTGACAGTGGGCTACGCGGCGGCAAGGGCTACGAGAAGGTGCCTATCATCGTCCATGATGTGTTATTCGCTGGACAGTGTTATTGCCCAGCCAGCAGCGGAGCCGGTGGATTCACATCGATAGCATCACACGAAGCCTGTGTTGACGCGTGCCGCTACCTGGAAATAGACACTACTCCCATGGACGACGAGACAAAGTGGTCCCCGACATGGACCAGTGGTGTTGGAACGAGTTCTACATCTGCCCAGCGTGCATTGTATATGGCGATTGTATTTGACGCCGATAGAGAACACTATGTCGCTTCGTTAAAGAAGATGTACAGTGATGCACTGCGGCAGTGTGTCGCGGAGGGGACATTCCCATATCAACACACACTGGCTGTGGTCAGTGATCTGCCGCCAACATCCATTACACTCGAATCGAAGATACAGAAGGAGGAGGCGACAGAGGCGCCGATATCCACCAAACGACAGACTGGTGGTGCAGTTGTCATCGACGTCGTTTCATAGTTAGTTTGTCGTTTCTATATATCCGATTTGATACGGACCGGTTTGCTATTGGGGTTTAACGTGACTGGCTGTGTTTTAGATGACCGATGTAGATGATAGTGAATGGCCTGCCATGGTCAGCAGTAAGTCGCCACCGCCACCGCCAGCTCAGCCCCATTGGGATGGTCGTCACACCCATGCATGGTCGAACATTCATCCCGCTGCCGTGGCACGTCCGTGGAAAGCAGGGGATGGTATAGGCGCACACCCGGCACTCGTAGGTGGTCATTACGATGACCTCCTCAGGGATGACGACGAGAAGAAGACGCCGGATCTCACCCGCATGCAGGTGGCTGTACCAGTGGTGCGCACACCGGGCTCTGTGGAGAGTGACTTCATATGGAATCCCAGTGCGGATGGTGTGTACAGATCCACTGATCAGCAGGCATACGAACGGAAGCTGGCAGCTACGGTCACTCCGCCTTTAAGTGACCCAAAGGCGCGTTACGAACAGCTCGTTGCATACGAACAGAAAGATTGGCAGCCGCTCTATCCACCTGATTCGGATTTGACTCTGTTGTGTCGATTGATACACGCAGTGAATGGACTGAAAGGCAAGAGTGTCTCCGAGACAGACGATCTACTGAGCTTTGAGGTGCGAACAGTGGACCTTCTCAGAGCCAAGCGTCTTGGCATGGAAACAGTGGTAGACGAGAAGGGTAACATTCCTGATCCCAGCGAGGGTAATATCTCTCTGGTGCTCCAACTCATGTGCGTGAACAAGGAGATGGTGGTGATTGCCAATCGGTTCTCTAAGCTCAAGGCCGAGCGAGAGCTGCGCACTCGACCCATCGCACGCATGAACCTGCTGCAGTTGCTACGTAAGGATTTGGGTATGACACAGTTTGCTCATTGGGTAGCAGTCATGTGGGCCATCGCCAATGTTGAAATGAAGGAGTCGTTTACAAGTTCAGCTGGATTGCGTTTACTAAGCGAGGATAAGTATCAGCTACTGACGTGGTTTGCTGAGTTACATTGAAGTGTTTCTCTGTCTCCTTTTTGTTTTCTGTGTGTGCGTGTCCCGACTAACTCATGCGCTTGTAGATGGCACTCTCCCTGACCACGGTGACCAGTTCATCTGTATCGATGGCAGCCGGCAGTGGTGCCACGCGTCAGATCGATTCGTTCGGTAATGATATCACCTACCGTGGATGCACTGTCAATTATCGCGGCACCAAGCTATTTGCCGTCGACGCAAAGTGCATCGCGGGGTCCAAGAATGGATATTGCTTCACTGAAGAGACCAAGTCCAAGCGTATCATGGCAACGTTCAATGGATGGCGTTCCGTTCATCCTGGTTGTATACCATGGGCTGGCCTGTTGGCGTTCCCACAGTCTACCATCAATGAACCCATGACATTCGTACTGACACCAGATGGGAAGTCTGGTGCCGGAGTATTGCGCAGCAGTGCTGTACCATTCGACTCATCTGCCTCTTCGCGTGTGTCGCCATCAGAGAGCGGCGAGGGTAAGAAATCCAAACCCAAGCCATCCGGCAAGCATCGTTACATCGCATCGGCCACGCGTGTGATGTCCACCACAACCCCGAACTGGTCCATTGACTCAGTGCTCTCATTGGTGGGCGTGGAAGACTCTGCTCAAGCCAGCGGTAAACTGATCCAATCAGTAGGCACCAACTGTGGTCAATGCCACCCAGTCGTGCTCTCTGGCTGCCAGAACGCACCACGTGACGTCTCTCCGCTTGCTCCGTCTGATGTGACACGCGCTGTGACCGGCTGTAGTTCACGTCTACGAAACAACGCGTGGGCACCGCGTATTCTAGGGATGCACCCGAGTATTTTGGCATGGATCAAGGCAACGTATTCGGTAGAGACCAGTGATGGAACCTTCATCGTGGTGACAACACCCAATGCGTTCAATCAGATCGCTCCCCTCAAGAACAAAGGGAAGGCGTGGATAGCATTCGGTGCGGCACAGATAGCTCGTTGGTATTTGATCGTCTACAAGCACTGGTTGGAGAATCGCATGTCCAAGTGGAGTGCTGGACCCATCCCAGAAGCTGAACTGGGGAAGCCAAGGCCTCATTACGGCGACACTGAATCCCCACCTACTTCTAAGCTATTCCGGCGCGTCGTGCAACGTGCACGTGGGAAGGAGTGGCTGGTGGCATCATGGAAGGATTTCTTGGAGTTGTTCAGTTCTACTGCGAAACCTACTGACCATTCATTGCTCACTGGTGCACCCATGTTACGACTCGAGGCGACTGCTCTCAACAATGGGAAGTTTCCAACGGTGGCCAGTGCCAACCTGTATGCCACTGTCATGCTAGACGTGGAGCTGGTGGTGTTCCGCAAGCTGTGTTCGTCTAAGACCACGCACGCATTGAACCGTGGCTATGCGCTGTCAGAAGAAGAAGTGGTGAACTTCACCACTGCGTACAAGAAAGGGCGCACTGACTATCTTGGCTCAGCACAACCGAAGAAGAAGAAGGAGAAGAAGAAGGTGGCCGAATCGAAGAAGAGTGCAGTGTCTGCCCGTCCATCTGCTTCAACGACTGGTGGTGGCGGCGAAGACGATGACGATTCGGATCTCGATGAAGAAGAAGAGGAAGATGTCGCGCGTTCGATGCTGACACTCGCCATGGGTGATGACGACATGGACGAAGATGACGAAGACGACGACGAAGAAGAAGTGGAAGCCGATTACTTCGGAGACGATGAGAATTCTGATGTCGGTGGCAAGAGTTCTGGTATACTCTCTAAGAAGGAGTACGAGTCTACCGCCAATCAGACGGCGATGAAAGCGTTGATCACAGGCAAGCGCATCGCTGAGGCTAAAGCAGAGAAGGCCAAGGCTAAGGCCAAGAAGAAGGCGGAATCCAAATCGAACGCTGGTGGTGGTGGTGGCGGTGACTCTGATGATGACGAAGAGGACGACGATGACGACGATGACGCAAAGGAGGGTGCTTCCATCGATGATGTTAAGTTACCAACGTATGATGAGTACAAAGCTAAGGCTAAGGCCGCTGCCGAGGATCGCGAGTTCACTGCCACGATGCGCAAGGTTGCCAAACAGACTGCTGGTGTCTCTGGCAAAGCACGCGTTGCTCGTCCCACTATGTTTGCGTACTAAGATCTTTCGCCTGCTCATTGTCGTTTCCTTTGGGGGTAAAACTGTATAGTTGATAATGTGTATTATTTGCAACAACAACTCGCGATACGAGAGACTAAATAGCGAATAGGTTTCATTTCGCCAAAAAACCCCATGGCAACTGATTCATCGAGCCTGGCGGCTGTGGATCCCGAGTTCCAGAAGGAGATCGAGGCATTGGCGAAGGAGCGTGCCGATGCATTGGCGATACACTTAGCCAAGGAACTCGACAAGTCGGTGGACCCCATGATAAGAGCCGAAAGGGCAGAGGCCAGATTGGCTCAGTCTGATCCCATGGCTGCATTGACATCGGCCATGGCAAGAACCACCGTTAATGACGACGCAGCAGCTGTACCCGTGGCACCCAGTACCATTCCAGTGGCGGGTGAACCGGTGGTATCACCCTAGATCCAGGCATTGCGTGATCAACTGAAGGCGGCCATGTCAAAGGAGGTCGCTCTGATGACCGACGACACCGATCATCGTCGACAGCGTGTCGATGCGGTGGCCATGGCGCGTCTATGGGCGACACACGACATCGAATACATGAATCTGTTCAATGCACACGAAGCCAAGGTCCAGTATCGGCTACCCAAGGGTACCCATCACAGCGCCAACTGGCTTACACACGGCAGCACCCTCGACAAGCCCATCGTCGTAGATGGTGAACCACAGATGGTGGAATGGATCAATGACAATGGTGTGCGTCTGGTAATGAAGGGCGATGTGATGGAGATGCCACGCGATAAGGATGGTGGGCGCCATTACGTCTGGCCGGTCTATGGCTTGTTGCTCACACAGAGTGACCTGAAGCGGCCGATTCGCTTCTTCTTTGAATTGAGACAGTTCAACAAGTATGCAAGTGAGCGGTACAAGAAAGAAGCTGCCGACCTGGCAGCACGCAAAGCAGCTGAGGCCGAGGCGGCACCGGCCGTTGTTGCTGCTGCTACCACCACCACCACAGCCGCTGAGCAGAAGGAGTCCAAGAACATGAAGGTAGAGGACGATCTGAAGCGCTCACTTCTGTGTAGCCAATGCGGCGAACCCGGTTGGTTCAACGATGACGGCACCAGTCGTGGATTGGTGCCATGCTTCTGTCTGAAGGTACAGTACTGCGACCCACACTGTGCCGAGCTTCACGCACCGATACACAGCGGTGGTGTGATTGCCCCGGACGGCAAGCAACAACCGACGAAGAAGAAGGCAGCGAAGGGTGACCCGCCGATTGAACCGCCGTGTTCATTCTTAGCGACCTTTTGGGAGACCTCGCTCGACACGCGGTGGCGTATGGTCAACCGGGCTCACCAAGAACGCGTCGCTATCAACAGGGAGCACCGCCATCGATGCCCGGTGCGACAAGTACTCGAGCAGATGAAGGCACCACGCCCACTGATGTTTATCACCGAGCAGATACTGCGTTTGGACACCGATACAGCGAAGCCCATACCCAGTGTCGGTACCAATACTGGTCGTCCACGAAAACTAGTGGAAGATGAAACTCCTACATTCCCGTTTGTCGCTCTGATCGATGGCGCAAAGAAGCGCTACGAAGACGACAAGAAGAAGCACATCGCTGGTGAATTTGACCCGCTGAGCGACAGTTGGGTGTTTCAGGATGGCATCTATTACGTGAAGAACGAATCGGAGATTGATCGCTTCTTAAAGGAGAGCCACCGGGTGAGAATCCCATCCAAGTCCACTCGTTATCTCAATGGTGCTCTGGTGTGTGTGATGCCTGATCCACACTCGGAGAGTGAGATCATCAAGAAGGCCCGCGATGGTACCGATGGTGTTGAGTACACCATCCGATTTAAATATGGGAAGCCTGCACCACCGCTCGATATACAGGAGTCGATGGATGGTGCAGCGAAGGCCAAGCCGGTGGCTTCTTCCAAAGAGAAGAAGAGCGAAGAGAAACCCGTCAAGGTGAAGTGGTCAGAAGGGACGCGTGGTTATCCACCGCCTGAACAGGAGCTGTACGAAGAAGGCATCATCGATGGATTCCATGAATCACGCCCATTCCTACTCGAGAACGTGGAAGATCTAGTGAACCTGTGTAAGGGCGGTACTGCAAAGATGCCATGGATGGTGCGTATGACATCGGGTGCGTTTGTGGTCGGAGCCAACGGAATCGTGGCGGTGGAGTTGTCACCCGTCGAATCATCCAAGTACAAACCAAAGACGATCTATGTGCGTCTGGCTACACGAGAAGAGATCGAAGCCTACCATCGGCGCTTATTGGCTGCCAAACAACGAGCCACTCTCAAGGTTGAGATTAGCGCGAATGTTGCGAAGTTGAAGGCGCTCATGCTATCGACTGCTGTTGGCCCAGCTGCTCCAGTGACGACGACTTCCGTGATACCCCCATCTGATAGTCCACCCCCGCCACCTCCTGCTGCTGTCGCTCCCTCTGATGCGCTGCCGTAGATTACACTCACCCATGGGGGTTGTGGTTTATGCACTGTTCTAAAAGTCGTTCGTTGTATAATCCTATTTTGCGTGAACAGATGACAGGATTGTACACTAGTCCGATCCCTGCACAAGGGGCGAACTCGGGACACGCACAAGTAGCAAAGGCGTTGCTATTGTACGATATCGAATCGGAAGGCATCGATCTCAAGCAGCCACCATTGATCCTCTCTTGGGCCACCACCATCGCTTCTACTGTCATACCCGTGACAGTGACATCTGAACACGAGGCACTAGCGGAGCGCGTAATAGCGATTCGACTGTCATTGCCCCTGCCTACTCCAGTTCCTGTTCCGGTAGCCACCCCTGTGCTGCAACTGCTGTACACGCCGACACCCAAGATAGAAGAAGTGGAAGACCATCCATATCGCACATAGGGAAAATGTGTCGATCCAAGACTGTAAGAGAGGAGCAGAGATCACTCGCTGATCTACTCTCTGCTCATCACGACCAAGTGTATTGTATCGAACGATGCTGTGCTCGAATAACCTGTTGTTTGGTGTTTACGATCATACTCACCGCGATCGGAGTGGGTGTATGTTATGTGGCAGTGACCACTTGGTCGCACGCACGAACCATCGAGGAGACCTGTCACGGACAAGAAATGCAGACATTCAGAGATTCGTTGGATCTATACCGGTCCATTCTATCTGAATGCGACGACACCAGAAGACGCGATGCACTCTCCGGGAAGTTGATGATACGGACCCAGCATGCCAGCGAGGAGAAGTATCTACAGAAGCTCGTAAACGTGTGCAAGACAGAGATATTCGACAGGCGTGGTGCATCCACGGATGCTGTTAACGAATGTCATAAGACCGAGCGGCGTCTGGCCGAGCTCATCGATATCGAACAACGCCTGGATGCGGAACAAGCGGCATTTGCATTAGAGATGCAGAAGCCCATGTCGCCGCATTGTATCGCCCACAAAGACAAGCACCGAGAACTACAGGGGCAGTACGAGCAGACAGAAGTGGCGGCTGAGATCAAATGCAGAGCATTGCGGAATGAGATCTTCTCAAAGGCACTGAAAGAGTATTGGATGGGCAAAGTTCTATGGCCTATATGTGCGTGGTGGCCCTCCACTGATGAATGTTACCATGATCTACAACACGTGGTGCGAGATTATGTACGCTGGTTGCCACTGTTAACGATTCTGTGTGCACTACAAGGCTCGATGTTGTCGCTGGCGTGCGCGTGCCGAACATGCAATTCGTGCAAACGATATAACATACGACAAAGGAGGGATCAGGCACTGGTGAATGAATCAGCAGAAAGGCTATTCGCGAAGAGGGATGCAATGGCGACGCATGCAGCAGTGGATATGTCACCACGAACTACGATGACGCATGCTACTGTGAATGCGCTTCATCATAGTTCACGAGAGGGGTTCTTCCTTGGAAGTGCGCACTCATTGAAAGACGACTAGCTGCTAGCGACGCCTCTGTCTTCTTCTGTTTCTCTTTGCGTAGATGATCTTTCTGTTTCTTTATTGATGACGGTGACGCGACTATAGTAGCCACAGCTGACTTGAGAGGAGGAGCGAAGGACAGTATAGGCTGTTTCAGATAGTGAAACTCTGACCCTTTCCTGTGCTCAGCCGCGTGATGAAATCCAGGGAAAGATGTACTCGCAATAGGCTGTAGAGGACCACCCACCACGGTCCATTCCATCTCCCTTGGCAGCAGTTCGTGTGGTCCTGTGAACAGCATCACGAACGCGTGTTTGTCCATGCTATTCACCGCTGCTCTCCTCAGTGACGCGGCTGCGTATGCATGCTGGCTAGCTGGACACACGACAAAGCTTGTCAGGTTCTGTCTTGTGATGTCGGGTGGGACTGGCCACACACCCACCAATACCACTACCCCAGCTGGAACTTCCAACTCTATAGACAGACCCGGCCGACGCAACAACGTCTTCCACAGTTCAGAGAGTCGCTCGGCTTCTGTCAGTGAGCATCGTGCAGCCATGGTCAGTAGACCCATTACCCAACCACTGCGTGTCGGCGCCTTGGATGCATTTCGCATCGCATACACACATTCTCTGTCCCATGTCTGGTTCGTGGCACGAGACGACGGCGACGCCGGCTTCATAGGGTCCCATCCCTTACGGATCTCTGTCGCTGTCTTCCATATGACAGGAGATACCACCAATACCACCTCTCTCCATGCATCCAATGCATCGCTGATGATATCACTGTCTGTCAACTCGGGAGCTGTCATCACCAGACACAGACGATCTGCTTTGAATCCCTTCTCTTCGCGTAGCAGTAGAGCACGCACGATGTAAGGAGCTGACCACCTCTCTAGCATATGGTTTCGCGCCATGGCGCGAAAAGTACTTTTTGGCGCGAAAAAAATCGCTAAGTGTAAAATACAAAGTGCAACACGTTTACTACATAGGAAGATAAGAGCGCGCGAAAGGTAATAATTTCCCTCATTATTCTGTTCTGCGCACCTCAGCCACATAGTCACGCTGCATGTTACGAGTAAGACCCACACCTGAATAGACATTGGTTCCAAACACCCCTTGGCCTTCGATGAGCTGATTCAGCGAATCGCCGTTGTGACTGCCCACAGCAATGTTCGCCATACCACCATGACAATAATACTGCTCACGTCCAGCCAGTGTGGAATTGCGTGCTCGTTGTGTCTGACCGGATGGTACGGGGCCATATGGCACCTGAGCAGTGTCGTGTTGCCATCCCCAGATGGAAGCATAGATGTCAGCAGTGGATAGCTGTGGACCATTCCATGCAGATAGCAATGGATGCATGTTGCCAGTGAAGTCAAGCATAGGTGTGTTGGTGTGATCTTCATTGGCAGGTACCGCCATAACGAAGATGTCGTGACTCTTGTCGTTGGTGTTGCGATAGGAGGATACATGGTCAGTATCCAGTGGATTCCAATACGAGATGGAATCTCCACCGAGCGACTCGTACAGCACAGCATTCTGGAAGATTTCGATGCCGAGCTTCTGGAACACCACTGATTTGGACCACATGGAGAAGTGACCGGTGATGAACTCCTGAGCAGTGTTCACCGCAAGCATGAAGTTCTCCTTGGCGTGAAGGGTCCAACCGGAGAAGCCATCGCCAGTCATGTGAATGATATCACCACATAGGTACTCTGGTTGGCGCCCCCCTACCAAATTGATCGGTGGACGGACATCGTTCTTGACACACCACAGAGGAAAGTCGTACGTGGTGGGCATCACACTGAGTAGGCGCATTAGATATCGACGCGCTTCGGCACCGGCATCGGGGGAGGAGTCAGCGGGCAAGTCGAACTTTACCTCGGTGCCCTTGGCTTCTTTCATGTCTGCCATCAGTGGCGTGGGTGACAGCGACAACGCATCAGTGGATTTTGGCGCGGTTACCGGGACCCCAGCTGCCACGTTCTTGTAGACATCATCATAAGCTTTGCGATAGGCGGTTGTTGCCACTTGGACCATGCGACGTCCAACATCACGTATCGCACTAACAGTGCCAGAACCCTGGATTTCGATGTTCTTCATGTCCGCAGCTGTCATCACCGACGCGATAACCCGCCCTTTCGATGTATAGAGCAAGCTGATGATCAACTCAGAGATGTCATTCTTCAACTGAGAAGTCCACCCCTTGGGGAGCGCTGGTATCAACTTGGTAATAGCAGAATCAGCAGCAACCAGATAAGCATGAATGGCATCGTCACTGAAGCGCTGCTTTCCCTCTGCTCGTCGACAGGCTCTGATTGCTCTGTCGATGTCCACTCGTAGGTTGGCATAATCGCCATTCGGTTGTCCAATAGTGAGCCCGTTCAGGAATGAGCTCACCTGTGCGTCATCTTTGATGTCATAGGTGGCATGCCCCAAACGACTTTCCGTGTAGGATGGCAAGCCAGCAACGGATGCTGCCGGCCCTTGAAGCAACACTTGGTTGGCGGTCAGGTCAGCACCGACGGTGATGTCCCCGGAGACGAACTTGGAGTCGGCGGGGTCACCAAGGGTCGCCGCTGCTGGTGGTGGTCCGTACCGCGCAGCTGCTGCGCTCCCTTTGCTGAACGTGTCACGGAAACTGCGCAGCTTGGCGGCAGCGCTCGTTAGATGCCGTGTGAAGTCATCCATGATACCACACTTGTCCATGTACTCACCCCAGTTGCTCACACGCAGCTTCTTGAAGAATTTGTGACCGATGTATGACATCCCATGTAGGCGACGAATCTCTGGATCGAATGGCCGCTTCGTGTCATCAGCATCATCGCTGCCGGTCTCGTCGTAGCCACCGGTTTCTTCGGTGTACCACAAGCCTGAAAAGGCCAGAGACTTGCGGTATGACACTCGTGCCATACTATCCGTAATGGAATCATATGGCTTAACATCCATGTGATCCGTACGGAAGTGTGAATCTGCATTCTTCACCACTTGACGCGAGTGACAGAAGAAGGAGCTGAATTGAGCAGCGTGTTGCAATGGATCAATAGATGGCAATCCTTGTCCCTGTGGCAATGCAGACGATTCGAATGTGGTGATTCCTGCCATGGCAGCGGCGCCACTGGTGGTGACATCAATACCGCGTGGTCCTTCCTTTACATTAGATGCCAAGGAGGCGGTGTTGCGAGCAAAAGGCAGGGATTGATTGGGCATAACGATGTAATTACCAGATGGCATGTTACGTCCACGGAAAGCAGCCTTGGATTGCTCCACCCGTTTCCCTAGCGCCTCACGAGATGAGTGCACCAATCCAAACTCTGCCCATTTGCGTTTCACATACTTCCATACCTTCTCACGTGTGTCGATGGTGGGTTCGGTGATTTTGACAGTGGATAGACCGGCTTGCAAGATGGCCAGTGCTGCGTTGAAGCAGAGCGAGATGGTCACGGCATTGACAATCTGGAGGATGTGCATGCGCCACACCAGTTTGCCGCGATCTGTGTTGGCGAAATCCCATTCCATGATCATACCAATACCCTGGCGTTTCATAGAAGCTCGATTGGTGGACATACGAGAGGTGAGCACACGTGGCACCATGAGTACTGGTTCATCCACCAGCATGTGATCTGTGAACTCCAACACATCCCATTCGAAGCTGACACCATTGCGTTGTTCTTGCCATGGCAACAGGTTGCGAATCCAGAACTTGTCCTGCTCTGCTACAGTGGTGATCAATATCTTCTCGAGGTACGGTCGCTTGCCACGGAATGCATCTTCATACGTCTGCATCTCACGTGCATAGTGATCGTTGGGATAACGCTCGAGGCCAGTCTTGGTGGCTTCACCCAAGAATGGTACGGTCATCTCGATCAATCGTGACTCTGGGTTGGTCACAATATTGGGACCGCCAGTGCGGCTGACCTCGGGCATGGCTGCCTCATCGTGGGAGTAAGTATGGGCTGGAGTAGCCATCCTCTTCTCACTCTGCTGGACAGATCACCACAAATGTTAGATACAAAACAAGACAGAGAATAGAAACAGAAAGGGGAATTTGATTCATTGGGGTGGCGGATGGATAGTGGCTGCTACAGCCAGGGCTAATGCCCATCGTTGTTTCCATTGTGCCTCTTGTACCATCGCAGCGATTCTGCGCCCGCGGATGGAGTTAGCAAAGTCCGATTCGTACACGTGTCCGATTCCATTGCGCAATATCGCTGCTCGTCGACCCTGCAAAGACCACGGCGACGTGTATAAACGCGGGTACATCAGTACGGGTTCGTCGTCCAACTCTTTCATATCCTTCGAATCATCAGCCATCTAACACATACAACAACGGTGATTTACTTCGCAGAGCGCTTCTTAGCACGCTTAGCAGAAGCACTATCGATCGGTACAGTGGCCCCCTTCCTCTTAGCCGTCTCTTTCCTCTTTGTTGCTGCTTTCACTCTCTTCTGTTCTGCTCGTGCTGCTGTGACCCCTGTCTTGTCATTCATGCGCTTTGTGAATGTGCCTGCTGAAAGGAACACATCGTCCAGCTCGGGGACAGCCACTGCCATGAACTTCTCGTCGATCGGGTACTGTACCACCTCTTCGGCATCTGCGCGTATGATCATACCCGCTACCTTGGCTGCCTGCTCTGGTGGCAACTCATAGGTATGCGTAAAGAGTCGAATGGTCAATATCAGCTGTAGTAGATGGCGATGGTACCAAGAGTCAGTGAATGCACCAAACGGTGCATTCAGCTGGTTGCGACCAGCATAGTAGTCGCCTGTGTATCCAGTCTTAAGCTCGATTACAATATACCGCTGGTACTTTAGGTCCCAACAGAGTAGATCGATAAACGTGGCACGCTTGCTGGTGGTGCAACTCACTGGTACCTGGCTAACGATAGGATGCCACCGGTTCTCATTCAACAGGTAGATAATATGCAATGTGCGATATTGCATAGAACGTAACTGAGCGTCCTCCTTTGCGATCTTCAATAGATCAGATAGTGTCTCACCCGTCTGCTGAATACGCGCCACGATCATACCGACTTCTCTGTCCACTTGCGTCCCGCGCTCTTTTCCCGCCAAATCTGAATGTGCCTCTTCCTTCTGCTCTGCTGCTCTGCTTGCTACTGTCCGCTTCTTCGGTGTGCACATCCTGACGTTGGAGTGGTACAGAGCACCTAGATCGGTGGTAATACCCTTATAGCGCACCGGACATCGCCCTCCTTTCGATACAATGGTAGGTCGTCCTTTGTCCTCCTCGTGTATCATCTTAAGCTGTGGCTCCCTCCTGATCGATGCCAATCGTGCTGCCTGTGTATAGGCCAGCCTCATCATCGACGACGAGTCCATGGACTTTTTCGCGCCACCGGCACCTTTGGCGCCCCTGCCACCAGTCGCCGCCGCTGATGATGATGATGCAGCAGCCATCACTGCAAAAGAAGAACGTCGTAAAGCACGAGAAGCACGACGAGTGGTGAAACAAGCACGACACGAGAAGCGTCTAGCTAAGGCGGCTGCTGTCAAACAGAATGGCGACAACAAAGATGTGATACCGTCCAAGGAAGTTAAGACAGTGGTGGTGGTGGACGATGGCGAAGAAGAGAAGACACGTCCCATACCAGATACAGTGGTGATGCCCACTTTGCCTCCGCGTGTGGCCACACCTCCTACTCCTGCTGCTATTGGCGGATTCAGCGCACTGTTGATGTTCTCACGCGACGCCTTGGTGGATCTCGCCGGTGAAGATGAACCGGAGGGGAGCGCACCCACTGAGAGTGGCAGTGAAGACCAGAAGGCAGCATGTGCTCCTCCTTCCTTCTTTTCTAAGAACACACTCAAGAACAAATTACCACCACTGACCAAAGTCGATCGATTGGCGATGGCCAAGCCGATACCTGATCGTGGTGGCTTGATATGGTCCACCACTGAGTTTCCACCGAACTGGAAAGAGCTGGTCTATTACCACGGCGAAGCTCCTGCTGTGCTCACGGCCATGGCACCATTCAGGCCCATGATGGATATCAATGTACCACTCGATCGCGCATTCATGGTGGCCATGTGCGACCACGTTGAGAATGTGCGCATCAACGCCAAGGTGCGCAATCCATTGGGTTGTGCAGTATCCTTTGTCGCCTATGCACGCATGGAGAACGCCAAGCGATTCCTGTTAGAGAGTCCATTGGGTGAAGGGTCAGAGATCGACAAGAGCAAGTCAACAGAACTCAAGGTTGGTATTTGGCTGAAGACGGTTCTGCATCGTTACTACTGGTGCGATTCGCACCTCACCGCCACCAAGCTCGCACGTGGTCATTCGTCGAATTGTTGCTTCGCAACTCCGGGGCGGCGTGCACGTCCCATCTCCATTCGATCTGTACGATTCAAAGCCTCCCCGGTACGTCCACTGCTGAACCGTCTACCCATCGAACCTGTACATGACATGACAGTGGAGATGAACGTCGCATTGATACCTGGAGTACGAGCAGCATTGGTTGTGTTTAACACAGTCAACGTCATCGCATTCACGAATAACTTCTATGCCAATCTACGAGTACCTGGCAAGCCACCCGGTGCGGCCCGAGCGGCTCTCATGAAGCCCAACGGTGTCACATTGGAAGCTATCAGGACCGCTTTGAATGAATGCTGTGATTCGTTCGTCACATGGTTCCGATGTCCATGCGGTGAGAATATGTTATAATTAAGCCTGCACTCGCTCGCGCTTTTCTGTCTGCTTTATAGTGAGTGAAACAGTAAACACTTTAAAGTGCACGATCCTGAGCGCGACATGCGCGATACGCAAGCTGAGTGACAGAGAGAGCTAGATCATCCTTCTGTCCTGAGCTATCCTTACCGCTGTACTTGATGCGCACCTTCTGCATGGCGGGGTCAGCACCCACACGACGATTTGACTGGTAGACGCGGAGCTGCTGCATCAGTTGTTTCACGGATGCGATCTGACCATGTCCAGACACGAATGGATCAGCGATGGCCATTCGTCCACGGATCAGTAGATCCTGGATGACTTGCACGCCACCACTCTTGCTCCATTCGTGGGTGAGTACACCATCCAGCTGTTGGCCGGCTGTCCATGTTGTCATGACATCGATAGCTGAGAAGTTGTTACGTATCAGATTTGCATACTTGTTGGCCCTGGGCCAATCGCCGTTTGACTCCACGTATAGCTTGATAATGGCTGTTGCGTAGAGGGGACAGCTTCGAAGACGTGCGAAGTGATCGCGTACGCATTTGACGTGGCCATCGTCATCTGCCTTCTCATACCAATCGATTGATACGATCTGATCACCACCACCACCACCACCAAAATGGCATTAGTAGCAATACGGACACTGCCACCGCCCACTCATCCTGTCCCACTTCTGACAACGGATCGATTCAAGGAAGTGTGTCTACGTATGGATCCCTCTCTCCTACTAGAACTGTTCGATGACATTGTAGGATGCTGTACGCACGTATCCTACACAGATATTCGATCTATCGCCAGTGGCATTCGTAAAGTGGGCAGTGGTGATATGAAACTGGCATTGGTGTTGTTCATCGTACAGATTGACAAATCGGCATTGTCTGTGATGTACACACGATGGATCCCAAAGGGACGTCGTCGTGATGACTTTAAGCATATATTGGACGGGGTGATGAACGCCGTGGCGTACTTCATGCCTCGTAAGAGCAGTCGTGGTATCATGTTCGTCAATTCTCATCGTTCGTCTGAGTTGGCATGTCATATGAAATCTATGTACGCAACAGGTGTACAGTTGATCCTCCCGCCGTCTGACGCGGTGCCGCTGCCACCTCCACCACCTCCTGTTATCCCCATCCCCCGTCTGGGTGCTACCGCGCCCTTCGATCCAGCAGATTCGATCCCCGAACGTGGCGGACCCGAACGTGGTGACTACCGCGGTCTTGAATGAAAAGACAACACACTTACCACGAGTGATGATTCTTCAAACAATGCCGTGATGATCGCCAGATCAGAACTCTTTCCGCCACCTGATGGATCCACGAATGTATAAAGCCTACTGGGTGCCACCGAGAAGCGTACTGGCGGCAGCTGCTCGAATCGATGTAGATGCATCTCAGGGAATGCCAATTCCCTGACATCTGAATTGATGCCCATAATCTCCTGTTGATACGCGGCCGTGTCCGCACCGCCTAGTAATTGTTTGATGTCTTCCTGTGCACTGTCCGATTTCCATGTCGGTAACAGATGCTTGTTATGTACACACATCTCCATGACGCCTTTCTTCTGGCATGCATCACACGCGAGTTGTACAGTGATAGAGTTAAACAATGCATCGCCTGTCTTCTCGTTACGACACGACAGTAGCTTGGAGAAGAAATTGGTAGGGCCATCACACGTGGTGATCGCTAAGAGCACCATGTTCTCCGTACCCAATGCTGGAACAATGCCGAGCTTCCACACGGGTTCAGGTGTATGAGCAGCCTCATCAATGATGATAAGATCCACGGTGAAGCCACGCACACCTTTGACAGATGCAGGATAGCTATACACAATAGAGATCTGATCAGCGGGAATATCCACACCACGCGAACCTTTGCCACTGCCCTGATACCCACGCGGTGCAATACTGAGTATCTCCTTGCTGTGTTTGATAATGCGCGACTTGATATTAGGATCTGCATACTCGAGATACTTCTCTATCTCGTTCATCTGCTTGGTGGCTGTGCGATGCACCGTAGAGAACACAGCGATGCGGATACCAGGTTTGTGACACATCAACGCAGCAATGAACATCGCCACCATTGTAGTCTTGCCACAACGACGTGGAGTGGTGACCAATAACCACCGCATGATCTTCTGTATATTTGCACGTGCCAGCAACTCCACTTCGTGTTTGCCATACTCGGCTCCGTAGATCAATGGCAGGCATGCCAGGCGTGCCAGCTGCATGAAACGATTCTGTGTTTCAGACAGTTTCCATCCCATACTATTCACCGAGCGCATGATCGCAGAATCAATCCGCGAGCCATTGGCTGGTTGATTTTCTCGCAGACCGGCACGTAGACCCTCCTCGCGTGGGATCACCCGGCGTGCATAGTCAAGACGATCTTCTTGTTGTTGGTAATGATCACATACAGCATCAAGCATGTCAGTCCATCCACCCGGTATGAGTTCCAGTGACACACATGTGCCGTGGTTTCGATCTCCGATACGCATCGAATACAATTGTTCCTCGACAGATGCAATCTCCTCTTCCTCTTCTGTGACACCGGCGGGTGCGACGTCCTCTTCATTGGCCACATAACTCGGCCAGTTCGCACCCATGGACGCAATGATGTCTGCATCATTGATGAACTCGTTATCTGCTTCTGTCATGGCCATAGGCACATCGTCATATTCACTTGGGTCGTACACATCGGGCGGACGTGTACGGTACGGTGCCACCATGCGTGCCGGTGGTGGTGGTGGTGACTCACCCTTACCATCCTCTTCCTCGGATTCGTCCATGACGGCATATCGTGGTCGTTTAAGACCCGCCATGGAGAGAGAGGGACGATAATACCTAGGTTTGGTAAAGGGGTCCAAGAACCACTTCAGTCTATTAGTATTCAAAAGCCCCCCGGTGCGATGTCAGGCGATGACGGTCCCGCACGTATGGACGTAAGACGCGACGCCATCAAACCAGCATCTGTCTTCGTCGCCGAGATCATTGCATCGATGAAGACCGACACAAAGAAATGGAACGATCTTGCGACGCGCTTCACAGAAAGTGGTGGTAGCGGTACATCAAGGGAGACCAAACGGTCATCATCGCCACCACAACCAAAGACTGCTGCCGCCGCCGACGCTTCAACCCCTGCCCCCAAGAAAGAACTATCTGCGGCTGCTACCAAACGGGTTAAACTCGACACAGAACGGAAAGAGATCGAAGCGCTCAAGTTGAAGGCACAGGCAGAGATTGACGACATGAAGAACGAGTATGCGATCGAAGCAGCCAAGAGCGCAAAGAAACGAGACGACGAGATTGAGCGGATCAATGCCGGTGAAGATGAATCCTCGTCGAAGCTGGAGAAGGCACGCAGGGATCTGGCACACAAGCGACAAGTCGAACGAGAGAAGCTCGAATTGAAGCTTGAGGTGGCTCGCAATACAGCAGAAGTGGATGTACTCTCATCCAATGCGAAGAGGGAAGCAGCGGATTTCATAGCCAGAAGTGCGCTTGATCAACGCTCGGGCGAGGAGTACCGCAAGGCACAGCTGCAGCGATTCCTGTTCGAGCAGAAGCTCAGCGAAGATGCACAGAAGGCAGCAAAGAAGCAAGAAGCTAAACTCAAGGAGGAGTTGGGCGCATTGCAGACACAGGCAGTGACCGCTGAGAACAAGGCCGAACTCGAGAAAAAGAAAGCAGCACTGAAAGTACAACTGCGGGAAGTAGAAGCAGAGGCCAAACACAAGAGTGATGTATTGGCAACCCAAAGGAGATCTCTGATAGACGAAGAGAAACACAAGCGTGACCTCAAATTGATCGAGAACCAAGCAGCAGTGGATATCGCTGCATACGACAGAGAGATCAAGAAGAACGAACTGACGACACGTGCAAAGTTGGCAGAGATGCTCACAAAGAATGCAACCAAGGCTGAAAGACAATCCGTGGCAGATGCAGCCAACATGAAAGAGTCGGGTCTGATGTCATTGCGAGCACAACGAGTAGCTGCCAAGGAAGCCAGAGTGCGCCAACTCCAAGCGGAAGAAGACCGCAGGCGAATCACCGGTGTAGGGGCCAAGCCGGTCCCATACGGACTGGTGAGCATGTCACCAATGTCGAAGTTCATCTGCACATTGATCGACAACAAGGTGGTGATCCCGATGGACTTCAAGGATCAACTCGTGGCGGCGATGGATGGGCTCAATACAGCACACGAGCGGGCATATGACGTGTTGACGTCGGCGAATGGCCCAGGAGTTGCGGCACGCTGGAAGATCGTCGAAGACCAAAGCGAATTTGACAGAGCTCTGCGCGTTGATCCACGTCGGGGACGTGCTCTAGAGGTGTTAGCGGGGGATAATATCCCCGTCGATCAAACCTTCCCCGACAACGACGACTTAGCACAGATGGACGAGAAGGACGAAGATGAACTCAGCTCCCAACAACTGAAAGAGCGACTGAACGCCGCCACTCAGCGGATCAGTGCACTCTATTCCGAGAATGTCAAACTGACAGCACCGAAATACATGGAACCCGATGCTACATTCAAAGAGGCGATGCGCCTGACATCGGATATCATCTCAAGACTGATGATTGCATTTGGTGAAAGCAGCGGTACCAATTACTTACCTGTGCGTTTGGCAACTGCTGATATCACAGCAGAAGACCCATGGAAGTTCGCCACTGTGCGCATGCGTCGAGATGACAACAGCGACGAGGATTACGCAGTCTATATGACCACGTCACTGAAGCGGATACTCCACCGGGTCTCAGGGATCCGCGACGAGCGTGACATCGAGCGAACAAAGGCCATGCGTATGGGACAAGCCAACGACCTATTCTCCAGGGTGATCCAGCTTATGTATGCAAATCTCGGTGCCACGGCAGCTGAACTCGCTGATCTCGATGGTCTGATCAAGAACACAGCAGAGGATCCACTGAGACCCACGGCACTCTTCTCTGCCGTGAAAGCGAAAGCTGATGCCATTGCGAGACAGCTGCCAGGCTTTGTGTTCGCACAAGCTAAAGGGCCATATTCAGCGGATCTCATATGGACCTCTCAGGATGCATTTGCATTTTCGTGTGCCATGCACGATGAACTGTGGGCAACAGCAATAGCAGCTACCAATTTCAGCCTGACGCTCCTAGTGAGACATCTGGGCTTGGCGCCACTACTCGACACACGCACCAACGCATTGGTAGTGACTGGAGAGCTACTCTTTAACGAGAAGATCACCAGTCGTGTGCATGAATTGGATCTCACCTTCCTGCCGTTGGATTTCGATCTGGCAGCAGAAATCGAACGCACAGCACCCAAGTTTGCACGGGAGATTGCTGAACTCTATCGCTGGTATCTCGAGGAAAGAAACAACCAACAACACTTTACTGATTTTCAGTTGCAAATCTTAGCCAAGATGCCACAGAGGAGATCAGATACCCCATCTGATGCGACCCTCAGACGAGATACACTCTATGGTAAATCTGGCAGAGATGCGAATTGGTGGATGTATCTAGCAGATGGTGATCCGTTGATGATACCGCCTCCTTCATGGAGGATAGCCACTGGTGCAATGTATCGAGCGGGTCGTCCATGGATCGATTCTGTGTCGCCACTCTTCGGTGAAGAAGGCAGCCTAGAACTAATGTCATTCGCAGGTCAGATCATGGACAGACACAACAGTGTCTATGATACTGCACATCACGCATGATTTCGTTTTGCAGTGAATCACTTCTTTGTCCGTTTAGTTCCTTTGTTATCATTCAGTCGCGATGTGGCGTCGAAGCCGAAATCATCCACCAGTGATGTCACACTTGCGGAGGAGAGGAGGATAGGACGCGGCACACGTTTCCTTGTCGGTGGCGGTACAGCACAATCATCCGGGTCCAATGTGAGAATGATAGGCGGAGGGGGTGGTGGTGGTGGCATCAACAGACGAGGCGGGGGTGGTAACATCACCACAAGAGACGGAGGCGGAGTCGATAGCATCAGCATCGAAGATGGGGACGGTGTAGAATATCTGTCTATCTCCTGTTTGAACTGGCTATACCATACACGATGTAGATACTCCAATCTCCACGAAGCCACACGTGGGAATTCTACTGCATCCACAACGGATCTCACCAAGAAGCATCGATCATGATACAACCACTGTTCTTCTCCAGTTGGTTTTGTCACACACCCAAATGGATATGTGTACACTCCCATACACTGTCGCTTGGAATCACTCGCCAAACATGGAGCTGACGGTGTGGTCATCCATGTGACACCCGCATGTGACAGGTGTCTGCTGTCACCGCCACAGTGTGTTGACTCCAATCCCTGAAGCACCACACGGAATATCGTGGCATCTGCTGAGTCACACGATCCGCTACACGAATGCAACGGATTGGTTCCAGGTATCGATTCCACCCTGTGTGACTTCTGCAATCCTATGTGAGTCGCAGAATGCATATCCTTGGCTTCGCATCGATCCTCTGGATAGCTGGCCCCTACTACACGTGCCATACCTAACTGAAATCGATCTGATGCCAATGCCAACATAGCCAGCTTCTGTTCATTGGGCTGCTCGGTGAACTCCGCGAAGAGGAATCGATACTTCTCCCACGCAGTGGCATCAGACTTCATCATGTTGCCAATGGCACCTTCCACGTGTAATAACGGGAGATCCTTGGTGACACCACCAATATATCTCAGCCCATCCTCTGGGAAGATAGCCAGTAGCGGAACAGCCACCTTCACATACGTCGACACAGATGCATATGGCATGACATCTGCACTGTTCAATGCCATATTGACCTTCTGTATCATTCGAATGATACCCGGAGATGCTGCACTGTTAAAGGCGACGTGTCGATAACCTGCGTATCGTCGCATGGTCTCGAACAGCATCACTGTACACGCCACATCGTCGAATCGAAAGAACAGCGACAGGTACAATGGCATCAGTGTCATACGTGTCCACGTGCCATCTCTGTGATTCGTAGCAGCATGTGAGTCTTCTGTAGGGGTCGTCTGTTCCACGTAGAGTGGCAGAGCCACCGCCTGGTGTTTCCAGAACACGGCACGTTCAATTGCCAGATACACCAATGGCTTGTAATGGTTGTCCACACCAGGAACAATGGTGTACTTCCCGCTGGTACGCATATCATCCAACGTGATGCGCACGTCAGCGGCAGTGACATCACGTATCATCAGATATACATATTCACTAGCCGGCTTGCTGCTGCTCTTCTTCAATGCCTCCAAATGTTCCACCAGCAGATCCACTGCACCACACTTCGTGATCAGCACCGTCCTGAACTTATCCAGTGACATGTGTTCCACTGCACGATGCTTCCAGTGTGTCTTTGAGCCCACATTCTTCAATACCCTTTCACTGGCCACTGACCACGAATCAGCAACACGGATCTCCGCTTCCAGTTCCGCTGTCATCACGCGCCTATGCGATCGATTGAGATTGAGATCTCTACACACCAATGCCGTGTCAATGACAGCTGTGTACACTGGATCATGGCGCATCCGACACGCGTCAATGAATTCGCTCTTGTCTCTATCCGATAGTGTCTCTGTCTTATTCAGATAGTCCTCTCGGTTCCATCGGTGAATGGCTCCATTCACGAACACTGCGAACCCGACTCGTATCAATGAATCCACGAATGTATCCGACACAGCATGCAGTGCCAATGTACGTTTGAGGCGGTTGTACAGTAAGATGATCCACCAACTGGGGTCGGTTCCAAATACTGGGACAATGCCGCCACCACTGCGTTTGCTGTCTGTGGCATCCATCTCCGTCATACCAACGGTGGTAGCCGACAATGAGAACCGATCCCAATGAGATCCACTACTGGCCCAGAATGGCAAACGACACGAAATCGTCCTGTCGCGTATCGACATGGTACCGATCAATAGCCGCATAGATACAGGTAACTGATCCATGGTGGTGACTCCGTGGTCGACGAGATAACGAACCGAGCATAGAACCATATCAGCTCGGAGCTCCGATGTCATGTACCATATGGTGTGACATATCTGTGTAGACGACGCGGCCGATGTCAGATCCCCTGCCATCATCAGCGAAGCCCATTCTTTGCATTTCTTCTTGGATGTGGCCAACTGCAGTTCCATTGGTAGCAACTTCTTAGCGGAGGCCACTGGCTGCTTGCGTATAGTTCGCGGCACCAACGCATCGAGCATATCGAGTGTCTTCTTATGCTCAGGATCAACCTCTGTGATTCCGAAACAGACACCTGCTAATGCTGAGAATGTATCACTACCCGAACAGGGCCAACGATATACGTGTCCGGTAGAACCCTGTTGGATGAACGACACCAGTATCGATGCCAATAATCTCTGCACTGCATGATGCGACACAGAAGAAGTGGCCAATACAAATCCATCCACTTCCTTCACAGTGAAATGAGAAGTGGCACGCCCGGCCATTGTGCTGTTGCCTGTCACGGATATATAATATCAAAAACCGCGACACATGAGAATGGGATACGACACAACAGAAATCAGACCGGGTGGGCAGATGGCAGGACGACCCAGTAAGAAACCACTGTTTCCGAGACCCAAACTCACGGAAGGGGAACGCGAAGAAGCCGCAAACGCGAAAGCGGAAAAACAAAGACGAGTGGCAGCGGAAGAGAAGCAGAGAAGGGACGATGAAGCAGCCAGAGCGGCATCGTTTACCGCCGTCGCCGAGGGGCCACCGCTGGAAGCGGAGGAGCAGGGATTGGTACGGAGACTGGAAGAAGAATCAGAGGAATCTAAGAGTGTCGAGACAGCAGCTGCTGCATTTGTCGAGAAACAATTGATCGATTCGTACCTCTTGAGTCTCGGCACCGAAGCTGCTGCAAGTGGGAAGCTCTCGAAGGCGGATATCATGACTCTTGGGAGCCTCAATAAGGAACAGGAAATGATAACATGGCTGACAGGACGCGACGGCGTAAGCATCGGAACGGCAACGGCCGTGGTTAAATGGTACCTCTTGGGTCCCCAAGCCAACGCCAGAAGAAAGTACATCCAACGGTTGTTTAAGTCGTCATCGTCTTCGGCTGTCCCGGCATCCACGCCACCGGCGGGCCCCGTGTTACCACCTATCGCAGCTCCAATAGCGGCTGCTCCACCACTATCAGCACCAGCCGCTACAAACATCCCCAGATTGTCATCTGTTGCTGCTGCCCCGCCTGCCGCGCTGCCGGTGCCGCTGGTGAACTTGCCGCTGCCGCCGCCTGTACAACCATCAGTGATATCTGCTGGGCCACCACCAGCAGTGCCACCAACCCCAACAATAACGCCACCGATACCAGCTCCGGCAAAGAGTGGTGGTGGTGGTGGTGTCCTCGTACCAGCAATCGGCACCACCAGGATTGATCCAGGTCTGGCACGACTCGAAGCAACGAGAATGGCAGGTGAACACAAGGGAGGGACGCCACCGCCTCCACCTCCTGGTCCTCCTACCGCCGCTCTTGGAAGCGACAGCAAACGGGCAGGTGTGCTCAGTGTACCCACACAGCCAACCTTCGATGCAGTAAGACTTGACATGGGACCACCGATAACGACATCTACCACAACAGACGAGTTTCTGATAGGAAAGCAACGCGGTGCTGAATATGAGTTTGCCAATGCATTGATCAAGATAGGTATCCTGGCGGGTACACGCGGTGAAGGTTCACAGCTCGCTGTGGATCTGTTAAGAGGCAAATATCATATCACTCCAATAACCGACACAAGTGTTAGCTACACAGCGTTTGAGGCGACCAGTATCTGGAAACCTCGTTGGCCCAACGAACGCGAGAAGCTTGCTGTCTGGGCCGAAACGTGCCTAACGAACCACGCCAAGGCCGCGCCATCGACACGAACAGGCACCAGTGGAAAGATGGCTCTCACGGGTACCCGCTTGATTCACAGTCCCGATGATCGCCTCCTCTATGCGATGTACATGCCACCCAAGACGGAGCTCATGGCAATCGTGGAGACACCGCCCAAATCCCGTACCATTGCCATGGAGACCGAACTGATGCGTTATCGAGCATTCGCTGCATTGATGCTGATGTCGTCATTGGAAGACAAAGATCGGCTGATCGCAGAGAACGAGATGATACGAATGCTATTGCCACAGAAGACGACGTCAGCACCGATGGATTCAGTCGATATCAAGAATGGCATCGAAAAGAAACAGCTGCGATCGGCGCTGCGGTACCTGTCGAATGCGTTCAATGTCTCCGACCATGTGACCGACAGCGTGGCCGATTCACCCTATGGTGTAACCGAATCCAAGTCAGGACCAGCATGGCGCGCATACACCAGCATCGTATTGCTGGGTTGTCATCTGCGTCCTCTGTCCAATGCTGTGCTACGCAACATGGACGTGTTCGGTTCGATGGACGCCAAGACAATGGAAGAGCGTGAAAGTTTGGATTACCTACGTACGGCTCATATAGCCACATCCAAGCTTCTCCAAGCCATGAGCTTCACACCTGTGCCACAATGGGTGATACAAGCGTTGTATCAGTATGGTATCGGATTAGGCGATATCATCAAGGCCAAGCTGATCGACACCAGTGAGCGCGTACCAGTGGATACGATCATCATACCACCACGGTTCATGCCCGTTGTCGACGCATTTGCTGTGCGCGATTCTCACTTTGGTGCCGTGATGGGCATCGATAAGGGCACATCTGGATACGAACTGATGATGCGAGCCACGGTAGATGCTGATGTATTCATACGATCCATTCTATACATAGAGACACTGACACCTCCTAAGCTCACTGCAACGCATTTGTCTGATTTGCTTATGCCGGGCGATTCTGCTCACAGTTAAAACCCACCGCGTTTCACCTGCTACTTAGTTGTATCTCTTAATTCGCGACACTTAAATCACTAGAACGCGACATAGTGCCATACGAACAAAAAAAAAAAGAAAATGAAGAAGCGGCCAGCTCCTGCCAAGAAGGAAGAGAAAGCCGAAGGCAAAGTGAAGATGGAAGAAGGGGCGGATGGAGAAGAGACCAAGAAGGACAAGAAGAAGACACCGTACAAACGGAAGACTAAACCGAAAGCCACTAAGAAGGCCACCACCGCCGCTACTACTATTGGTCGTGATGCCAAGCTCCCGGTGCCGATTGCACCTATTGATGCATTCGCCTACACGCGCAGTGGATACTCGAAGGACGCAACGCGCGTATTGACACAGGCTGCGTATGCGGCTTCGATGTCGACCATCGTCAAAGAAGAAGTGACACTGGACGAAGATGAAGATGGACCAGCGCGTCCGCCGCAGATGTCGACATCGGTTGCGCATATAAAGGAGATGATCACCAAGGAATTTGGTCCCATTGGCATCCCAGAAGAGGAAGACGTCGAGCGACCATTGGCGATACCACCGCGTACCTTCCGCATTGAACAGCTGTTCAAACAGTTTCCACGGCACGAGTTGGTGGGCACGGGTTCCATGTCAGGGATCCCCGAAGAGAAACTCAAGGCATTGGTAGTGGGTGGACAGGCAGTGTTGCCCGTAAGCACCGCCACACACGAGACTGAGCTACTGGGAGCAGCGGGTGAATGGCGTCACACCAATGGCAGAGTGTACCACTTCCCACCGTGTGTGCGCGGCCAGGCATGCCTCGGTGCACAATCACGCGAGAGTGGCATTAGCGTGCGTACCGAATCGTTCGTTGGCGGTGGTGTCAATAGCAGACCGCATTGTATATTGATGCAATGGATGTCCCCTAGCACATGGGCGCGATTCCTATTGGATGGTGTACCGCCTACCATCAAGCGTCACTGTGTGCTATGCATGCGTTACATGATCTCGTTGTGGGTGATGGCGCTGAACGGTGACAGTCTCAACGTGTTGGTGGATCCCACACTCATCATGCATGGTTATTGTAACCTGTATGACGAGCCAGATGGATATGTCAAGGATTGTATGGTGTTCCCATTCGGTGGTGGACGTCGCTACAACGGATTGGTGTCACCATTCGCTGTCATGTCCTCGTATCATCTGTATTGGTACCAGGATCCACTTACTGGTCGTCCACGGGTGGATCAGAGAGGGATGGTATGGCAACCACCTACACCACTGATGCCAGTGGTAGGGGAGACACTCGCTTGATTCCTGCGGCGGAGTGGGCTACCCTCCGCCACCATCAAGGCGGCCCTGTCAAAGTCAGACGTACGGAAACGTCCATCTGACAGTAAAGGCAGGCGCGCCAAACGCGACATGCATCGGTCTGCTATGCTGAAATCCGAGAACCCAGGCACTACATCTACATCGTCTACGAAGACACAGAAGTCACTCGAAGCGATCGCAGTAGGTGATGGTGTGGCCTACTCGCTGGGCGGTTCTAAGTTTCTCAAGAGTGCTGCCACCAACCATCGTGCTAAAGCAGCATCTGCTGAATGGTGGCTCAGTGGATGTGAACGATTCGATAGGCGACTAGAAACCGTTCGTATGAATCCATGGAGACGTGAAATGCTCTATCGTCTCTTTGATACCTTCAAGCTGACATGGATGGATCACGTGGGCACATTCAGATACTTCCTATGTGACACTGGTCTGATATCCAGCAGATCCTCTACGACGGCGATCGCGGCATTGATCGCGTATTGTGAAACGATAATGATAGATCCTTTACAAACAACCGACACGCGGTTCGCGGCTGCATTGGCGATCGATTGTATATTACCACATTCTATCCCACCACCACCACCACCATCGGTACCGGCTGTAGCAGCAGCAGCATCTACACGTACACCGAAACGATCAACAGTACCACCAGTGAGTACACCGGTGCATACTCACATTGGATGGTGTGAAGTGGTAGCCGACTTCAACTTGCCCAACTTCCAAGAGGCGTTCATGTCCGTCCTGTACCGAAACAACGAACCTAACAACCCATGGGACCACACTATCAGTAAGCTACTACCAAGGGCAGGGGCGTCGCGTACATTCGAGTTAATGATATGGCGATACATGGACCAGCTGCCGCTGTACCAGACACAGATTATACGGATCATGATCTGTGGTCTGCTGGGTAATTACCGTTTTACCGGTCATGACCACAGAGCCAATGCTCGCGTCAGACGCATCATCTATTCCATGTTCCACCCTACATTGATAGCTGCATCACCAGAAGGCATCCCCCAACACGAGTGGCTCACAGTCAAAGCCAAGCTGTTCTATCTGCTCTTCTCGCTTCCAGTGGGTAGGCTATGTCTGCTCGTGATGAGAGAGTATGCCATCTATTGCATCGAAGGGAATCCAGCACTGCGGCGATGTATCGATGATGTTCTACCCAACTACAAGGAGTTCAGACGCCACACAATGGAAGGCATGGATCGTGTCAGGGACTATCTGAACGAGAACCTATTTGTACTCGACAACGACGATGGTACCATGTCATGGAAGGAGATAGATCGCTCGCATCCCATCACACGGCGCCAGAAGGATCAGATCCAGCCACCGCCACCAGACGACGACGACGAAAAGGACGAGAAGAAGAAGGAGGAGGAAGGAGACGTACCCCATCGACCATGGCAGAGGGACCTGCACTTCATCACCGAGGAGTCATACAAGAAGATCAAGGAAGACTCCTATCGCAAACCAGGCCTGTCAGAGATTGAGACGTTCAGAAAGGCAGCAGGAAAGTGTCCTCCATCTGTGGCGTTCATTCGCAATGTACCCATCCATCTACAATTCTGTCTAACTGGCGATCCTACACCGAACGAGAAGTGCGACACCACACGAAAGGCAAATCGCCTCAAGAAAAAGGAAGAGAAGCAGAAGTCCACCCCCACCGAAAAGAAGAAGAAGGGACCAAAGAAGAAGAAGAAGCGATCACACGACGACATGGACGACGATGACGATGACGACGAACCAGTCGCCAGACGTCCAATGGAAGGAGATATCGCCTACGATGCGCGCATAGCCCACAGGAAGGCCACCAAGGAAGCCGAAGAGGAGGAAGAAGAGAAGAACCAACTGGGACAAGCACGAGCTGCGAGAGATGAACTGCACCGAGCAAGCATCAAAGAACAGCTTGGTGCAGAGATCGCAGCGAGGATATTACCACGTGAACTTGGACTTGCCACGCCGGGTGTTATCATGCTCACCCGATCACGCATCACTGTGGAACACGACATATTCATGCGCCGCCATCTTGGCACCATCAATCCTCGCATGTTCACCAACCGATACGTCTTCATGATCATCTGTGAACTGATTATACGATGTGGCGCATCACCTGGTGGCGTGATACGATTCAAACAGTTGGCGAATCATGCCACTGACAGCCGCTATCCTGGTAGGGTGTGGGATATCTTACTCCGTGACATATCCATGCCGTATCCCTATACGTACAACCTGCTACTGGCGGCTTGCGGCATGTGGAGTGGGAACGGAGGTGGATATCGACTCTTCACTCAGAACCTGTATGAAGATGCACATCTCAACCAACTGCGTGCCATCGGTGCACGATTCCAATCACCAGTCGACGAGAAGACTGGCCTACCACTGGCCATATCAGAAGACATGGCAGCGTTTTACTGGTGCAAAGTGTGTGGTACGATCTATACCGTTGGATATGACACCATTCGTTCCAAGAAGTATCGCTTCACTCATGGCCTCCGTGGATGCAAAGTAGATACTGCCACTTGGAGACCGTACTGCAAGAACGACTTCGAGCATGGCAGTTCGAATTGCCAGGGTCAGCCACTCGAGCATGAGACGGAAGTACCCGGGAAGGTGCTCCATCTTGGTGGTAAATTGTACACTGTATGTACACAGCCACGATGCGGTATGCTGTTCAAGGTTGATAATAACTACACTTCATACAACAGTCGTGGTCCACGCTGCTTCTTCTGTACCATTGAACACATCGCTGCTCGCCATACAATCCCTGTGCACATCCAGCGCCTGCTTCAGAATTGGATCCGTCCCTCGGGTGTACTGGAGAATGACATCCCATCAGCAGAGGAGAATCTTCCACCACTCAAGTGTGCCATATGCGAACGAACACTTGCACTGAACAAGCACATCTATATCTTTGGTGTGGGCATCTACGTATGCAACAAACGGAATCACGGCACCGTTCGGTGGGCGGAGAAGATACGTACGAAGCTGGAGCGTATCTCCATACCAACACTGGTGGATGATACATTGGCAGCAGCTGCTGCTCAAGAACGACACGAGCGAGTGAAACGTCTGGTGCTGGGAGAACGCGAAGAGTTCAAGCGACGCAGTGATGCGATCAAGGCACGACAAAGCATCGCAGCAGCAAATCGACAGAAGAGTCAGGATCTACAGAACAATCGACGTTGAGCCATCGGGGCTCGTGGCATGGATGCTCACATTGAAGAGTACGATGATAGTTGTCACTACTGCTCCCATGAATACTGTTGTAAATACACTGCACCATGACTTTGGGTTGCCTATCGCGCTCACGTACGCAGTGCTGAGGAAGCGTAGGAGATAGCCCATGATAACGACAGCCACGATAATCGTTATCAATGGAGAGTGTTTCGATGACGTGAATAATTGGACACACAGGTCTTCAATGGAATGTTCGAGCACTGGGAACCTCCCGGATGCTCGTACCAATAGACGCTGCATACGTTCCCATCCCAATTGCGCTTTTGCTGCTGCTTCTAAATTGGACATCGAACTGTTCGCATATAAAAATGACGAGAATGAGAGACAGATACACTATATAGAAGAGAGAAAGGGAGAGGAAACACTCAACTGGGTACATCCTTGGCTATATCAACAATCATCTGAGTGAGCTCTTCGCGGCGCAAATCATCAGCCAATGAATCACCCTTTGGCCAATCATCATCCACAAGTATACCATTGCGTAGATACTTCCGAACTGGAGGTGGTGCATGCTTCAACTGCACATGCCTCGTGTGAGCAGCCTTCTTCCTCCAGCCTGCCTGGCACTCGTCGCATTTCCATTGGATGGATGGATCCTGATAGAGCTCCGCGCGTGTGCGCCTCTTGCTACGGGCAGGGACTCCTGCTTCCTTCTCTTCATCGGTCTTGAGAGAGACGCGATTACCAATGCCAGTACAATGGGCCACGTGCTTCTTCCAATGTTGCTTATACTTGATCACCTTGGAGCAAGTGGGGCATGGTACTTCGGCACGCTGACGCATATGAGTGTAGATAGAGGGCACAGGGAAATGCAGCCTCTGCCACAGATGAGCATGCTCAGAATCGTTATGAGCCAACATGGACCGGCGTGAGATCCACGAGTTGCAGCCACCAATGGTGCATAGTATCTGGCGGTTTCGACGCTCCTCCCGTGAACGCTTCTTCTCTTCAGAACGCTGCTGCTTTGCCTTCTTGTGCTCTTCTGGATGAAACTTACGCGAATGCTTCATCGACGCGTCACGGCTTGCAGATACCACACCACAGAAGCCGCATGTGATGGGAGTCTCTGGAGCCACACCACCACCACCACTACTTGCCATAATGGGGATTATGACATTTCGCGCCACGTTTGATTTTTGGCGCCACTACACAAAAATAATAATTTTAGTTATGGGGTCAGACATCGGTACAAGGTAAAAGTGTATTGCACCCTTCCGAAAAGTAAGCCGTAACTGTGACTAAAATATGGTCGACTTCAAAACGAAATCGAAAAAAAATATTAAAAAATTTCGTAATTTTCTACTTTTCGATTCTAGGATTTTGATGAAATTTTTTTATTTTTTTTTCGATTTCGATTTTGACTTGGACATATTTTAGTCACAGTTACGGCTTACTTTTCGGAAGGGTGCAACTCGCGATTACTAAGAGCTTGGGGAGAACAGTGTACTGAGAGAGACAATTAGATGGCGGAGAAGTGTGGGAAGCCATTAGCACGGTCTAACATCCATCGATCTGATGGGATTCCGCCATTCTTGCGGAAGCTGTTATAGGGCATAAGATCACCACGCACATCATCGTTCACCATCTCATACTCTTTCACGTGCTTAACACCTGCTCGGAATGGATCATTGGTCACACCAGCATATACGTCATAGGCACTGTACGCCATCCATGGCATGGACGAGTGAGCAGCCAGACGCACTTCAAAGGTGCCAGCAGTGGCATTGACCATCAACGTGTTGTTGGCACTTCTCAGATAGCGCGGTGTGTCACTGGTCGAATAGAAACCCGTACCACATGCAGCAGCAGCCACCTTGCGTGTCTCTGGATTGTTGCTGAACAGGCCATTGGGTACTGGGTGAGACCCAGGAGATGCGGTGAACTCTCCCATCGAGTAGCCACCAGTTGATACGGGTCCAATGCCCTCAATTCCCGACGAGTACTTCATTTCAGTCAGTGGGCGCATAGGAGCAATACGATTCGACATGAGCGCTCGACCTGGCTGCACATCAGTGAAGTGTCCCAGTGATGAAGCCATCACCTCACGTCCGTAGCGGATATCAGGGCTGTGCGACTTGCGATCCATCAAACATGGCAGAACACCATTGGCACCTGGAGTACGAGCATTGATAGACGCAGAGGCGTATACGTACTGATGTGGTGGTTTACCGAAACCGATGCGCCTGTCAGCGGCGGCCATCACCTTCGTCTTCTGTTCCCAGATCTCATCATGAGTCAATGGAGCGGGAGCACGTCCTGGCAGAGTGGGTGCTCGTGGCAATGGTAGCTCGAATGGATATCCACCGAGAGCAGCAGATACTTGAACTGGAGCAGGAGAAGCAGCAGCAGCAGGTGTAGTAATACGATGAGATAGAGGTGGCACAGATGTGCGTCTGCCTGCTAGGTTCATGAACGCCATTACATACTCCTTCTCTTCGCGTTCCTTCTCTGCTGCTTTGGCGGCTGCAGCAGCCGCCTCTACCTGACGAGCACGATCCACCTGTGCACGAATCATCTCCATGGCACTTGCATGAACACGACGATTGTACTCTTCGGTAGCTTTCTGGCGACGGATCTCCTCGGTGGCACCTTCTTCCATCAAGCCGTACTGCTCGTTCTTCGCGTACTGTGCGTTCAGTACTTCAGCCACATGCACCACATGTTGATTATCGAATGCGGCTTTAGATTCAGCGGCCTTGTGTTTGAGACTGCCGATCTCCTTCATGATGGAAACGATAGACGACTGCTTCGTTGGGTCGCCACTGGCACTGGTGTACAAGGCCTGCAGCGTCTCATACGGGTCCGTGGATATGGCCACCGGTGGCGATGCAGCTGGTGGTGCAGCAGCGGGAGTTTCGATGGTCATAGGAGCCAGACCACTACCAGAGGCATCGTGATAGTCAGCCTTGACGGGACTAGCCACCGGAGGAGGAGGAGCAGATTTGGCCGGAGCAGCGGGGGTTTTACGTCCAACTCCCACTGATGCAGCATCCAGACTCTTCCCTTCGTTGCCAATGAATAGTGTACTGGCAGGAGCAGGAATCTCGGTCCCTTTCAGATGACTCATGATAGATTCCAATGCAGCAGATCCAGGTTCAGCTCCACGTCCATTGACACCGAACATGTTGGTGATCTCGGTAGCTGCGGCGGCAGCTATCGGTACTGGGGCAGCTGCAGTGACATTCACTGCAGGTGATGGCGACGACGACGACTCAGATGTAGTAGCCATGTTCCAATGCTCAACAGCTACGACGTTCTTGTCTTTGAAGTTGGGTACGACACGAGTGCCTTCGTGTGCGCGAATATTCCTATTCTTGTACCGAGGTTCGTTACGTAATTGGGATTTAGACTCGTCATTGAACCCGCTTGCAATCACAGTACCAGGACGAGCCCCCTTGTTGCAGATCGATACCTCGTTGATCTTGAATGGTTCACGGCAATGACCCAATGATACTTCGCGTAACCACCCGTAATCGATATCAGCCAATACATATCTGCCAGCTGGTGTGCTGGTCTCAATCGCCAGTGTTGCTGTCCAATCTCCGTTGTCGTGTACACGACCAGCGAGCACCTTGCCCACTCCTACTCGGAACTTGTCATTGTGTACTGCATACACTGGATGGGTTCCATCGATCTGCGAATTAAGCTCAATGGCTTGGTCCCTGGTCAGCTCGTAATGCTGCTCTGAGTTCATAGGTTCGCCAGTGTACGATAGCGGTCCTGGTTGTGTACCACGCACCAATACCACTTCCAGTACCCTTGGTGGGCGATTACTCTGGTCGTCGGATGCTAAGTCCATTGGTGATGCCATCGCTTCTCTCTCTCAGTGATAAACACACTCGCGATGAATGACACAGTGAATGAACATGTCAATTTAATTGGGAACTGGCCAAGCACCAGAAGCCAAAGGAGCAATGCATATGAGAATCACTATGCGTATTAGATCGGCACAGTTAAAGTGAAAATCAAGACGGGGGCGTCGAAGCGGTCCTATGTAATCATTGGACTGAAGTGCCGCTACCTCCAATATGTTGGCGAGACCGACCAATGCGACACCGACCAAGATTCCAATACCGGATCGGGTATGTGCAGTGAGCATGAACCATAGAAGTATCTCCACCAAGAATATGGTAACTTGGATACCAAGTACGCCCAGCGCCATGCCATTGTAGAATCGCTCTGACTTGGCGATCGGCGAATCGTGGTTCAATGGCATGAGATCACTCTTCCGTGTGGCAGACGGTACAGCCACTGCTGAGTGGACCACCAAGGAATCGATCGATTCCTCTTCTCCTAGCTCGAGATCGCCGTCCTCTGCCACCTTCGTTTCATCATCCTTGTGTTCCTTCTTGGATGACGGTGGTGGCGGCGGGGGTGGCTCTTTCAGCGACTCCACCACTTTGGAGCTCGATGCCATCTCAGCGGCGGTGGTTCGAAGCTTCGACAGTGATGGCGGCATTGGTACAGAAACGAATCCGGTGCCTGGGTCGACCAAGCTCTCTAATGGCAGATATGTAGATCTGCCATTGAGGAACTTATCGAGTGTATCTTCGTAGAGGTAGGAGAGGATCGCAGCCAGTACTCCAAACATTGCCACGACCACCAAGAAGAGCAGATCGATCTGGCCACAGATGCAGAAGATGCAGATGTTCATGAGCGGCGCAGCAAGTACGTTATTGAGCGCTCGTGTTCGATTGAACTTGGTGTGATAGTTTCCATCTTGTCGCACGAACTGGGTGAGATAACGCGTGATCTTGACAGACTGGTAGATGAATACCCACATCGGTGCTCGCAGCCTGAACACTTCAGACAGTGTTGATGACTGGTTGTCGAATCGGTCCACCTTGAGTGGTTCGTCTGTTGCATAGCCGACTATGAACCCATTGATGGCCATGAGCAATAGCTCGGCTAGTACCCATCGTACTTTGGAACACGTTGTTGGTGGCTGGTATGGAGATTCATCTGCCATCTGCGAAACACGCCGGTTAGATACAAACAGAGAGAAAGAAACACACACACAAAATGGATCTATGACCAAGTACGAACACCTATGCCTATCATCCCATCTACCAGCTTAATAGTGGCGATCTCCATTAACTTCGCACCTGTGAGCTCCTTGACGACTGCCTTGGTTTTATCGTCCCAGTCGATCCCACGATACAGAAGATTGTATCGCGGTTTGCGCCTTGTGATCTCGCTGCGATCACCACTACCACTGGGTTCATACACCATAGTCACGCCTGTCTTCCAGTCCACCTTTGTATTAGCGAGCGAATGTAGGAATGGTGTACAATCGCAAATGTCACGGACACGGAACGAATCCAATGAACCCGTGGCAAATGCTGTGCTCACTTCATAGGATCGATGATTCATCACATCGAGTATCGATGCCGCCTCGCGCAGTTCCCCATCACTACTACTGCCGTGTCTCTGACCGAAGAGAAAGCGGAGTGCCTTGTGACTATGATACAGCTCGGGGCTAAAAGCATAGATAATGTGCTTGTATACATCTCGTTCGATGATCACATTAGCAGTAACTCGTGTACTGGCTTCGATGGGCTCCATGAGATGACCAGCCCGGTATTCCGCGATAGATTGATTCTCATCGGTGTACTGCCAACACGCGGCAGAGAAGTTGGTACTTTCCAGCATTATCGTTGGTACTGCTGCCTCAGACTTAGTCTCGGTACCACCACCACTACCGGCTAGGTAACGACTCATAACTTGACCACGATCCAGCATCAATCCAAATGCGTGGTAGGTGAACTCCTTGTGTTGGATGCGTATAACCCCTACACAGAAGAGCACTACGTATCGCTTTGCCAATGATTGTATCTTCAACAGTCGTCGATCCACCACCTTGCTCTCTTGAATCATACGAGCAATCTCGACACACAGAGCCGTGCCATCTTCACAATCGAAGCCAATACGTTCACCAACGCGCTGATGTCCCAGATACTGCCAATCGTCTACTGGTACTGATCGAACACCATCTCGTTTGCTGATATCCGCCTGGTACAACACCACGCGCGTGGGGGCGGTGATCATCTGCCCCAGTAACTCACAGAACTTCGGCAATGGCAACGAATCTGACATCAGTTCAGCTTCTGTCATTTGCATGGAATACAACGCGATGCCCATCAGTCCCAATAGCATGGACTCAGCGGTTCTGTCTTTCGCGCGCAGTACGGTGGTTAGATTCAATGGAAATACACACATAGGTACTGTGCCAATGTCAAGTTGGATAGTATCCAACGGGTATCGATCGTAGTAGTCAATGTTCGATCTCGGATAGATTGGACACTGCGCGTTGATAGCACGTACCACTCGGTCTGTATATACATCCAGCTCTGGACCGTACATGAATGGCGGGTAGTTGGGCATGAACGCAAACTTCAACGATGTGATCTTCGCCTGGGAACCACCGATACCAACGATGACACTGCCAATGACACCAGACTGTGTATCTAGCAGGTGTACCTCAATCGGTACCTTACTGTTCAATAGTTGACGTACGGTACAACTACCAGCCCCAGCATGAGAATAATACATCTGCTCGCGTGTCCGTCCACTCCATCTGGCAACACGGGTACCAATGGAACCCTTTGCTGGCAATGGCGACGATGCCATTGGCGTTTCTCCGATCTGTGCTCGTGACATGGTTAGATTAAAGAACAATGGCATGTGATCGGGTACAATTCCACTGTCTGGACGGATGGGCACAGAGCGGGTCACGACCGATACCACTGGATCCCCTATCTCGGTATCGGTGTCGCATACTGCAATACGTGCATGTGGGCACAGAAACTTCGGATCCATGAATGTACGCGGTGCATGGATTGATAACACACCATCGGTGCCTGTCTTGTAATAGCGGGTACGCACGCGACACACAAGCACCAATTTGTGGGTGGACATCTAAGCATTTTCAAACCGTGATTACGACTACGAAATAGAAAACGAAACCAACGACAAAGGACGCATTTCTTATAGATTGATCAAGTGGTCAATCCAACGACTGCCTATATCAAGACCATTCTCCATGGTACTTGCGTGATTGGCGGACATTAAGAACAACCAAATGGCGATGGCATCTCTGGCGTCTACTGCAACAGACAACACAGAGCGTGTTGTAGTGGGCACCCACCAATGAACATAGAACCCACCGTTGATGATCACAACCATGGGGGTTCGTGGTCGACCGTCTCTGGTCTTCTGTCCAAGTGTGGAATATGCAGCGCGGAAGGTGGCTGGCGTCACCAATGAAGTAGTGTCCCAATGGCAGCTATCGACTGCCGACTTCATGGCAAATGTGTACATCGTTACGACAATAGCATCGTTGGTCATCGACTGAGAGTCCTTCAATTCGTCGATTGGTCCACCAGTGGCACCGCGATACCATTGGCTCACCTGTGGGTGATCCAGTCGTCGATCCATCTGAAGGGATTCGGTGACGCCGATGTATTCTCTGTACATCTTACCATAGTCTAATCTCACCGCATCTGGATTCCTCAGCTGATCATCAGTGGCACCCACTGGCAGGTTGAGCTCGTGTATCATATCACGCAGGATGATACGCCGCTTCGAGTCCGCTGCGCCCTTCTCGAGATGTATGGCGAGCTCCTTATCCAGACCCGATCGGAGTGATACAAAGGTAGCTGTGCGTCTCAGTTCATCTGGAAACACAGCCGCCGGACCTTCAGTGCTACCAGTAAGCAAGAAGTGTTCGACTGCCAGTAATGAGGTCGCATAGAGCGAGCATTTGGTTAGCCAGTGTGTCACGACACTGGCTACTCGGTCTTTCACAGCCGAAACCGCCTTTGACAGAACCTCCGCTCGCTTGCTGGCAGTGGATAGATCTTTGGTTTCCAGTGTCAAATGTTTGACTTCCTCCTTGAGCTCTTTCCCTCTTTCGGCTTCATCCAGTAATTTCGATCTACCACGCTGTATATGCATCACAGTGAATGCTGCCATGTCCAGTAGCATCTTCTTGATGTCCATTCGTTCGGTACTCGACTTCATGCCATCGGTAACACCACCGATCCACATCTGTCTGAACTGTGACATGGCGATCACCACATTGGATCCCAAACAACGTTCTTCGTTCACCAATTCCGGTCGCTCTACAGCCATTGAATACACTGCTGATAGAAACAACAGCTCCGATATGGTACAGCCCTGTCTTTCTGCCGATTGTGTGTGATGTATGGGACATGTCAACCAATGTTGTACCACATCCCTCATCTGTATACCAGATATGCGCACAGCGGTGATGGTAGACTTGGCACACATTGAAACGTGTACCTTTTCCAGGTGTGTCACCACGTATCTCAATGAGCTGACAAATGCAATGGGCCGGCCCTCCGGTTTCAGGAATCCTCTCCAACGATCGAACAGGCGCGGGCCTTCCAATGCTGCGGATCGTCGACACCAGTCACTGATCGTCTCCAAGTGTGCACGGTACTTCACTGCTATCGTGGCCGCATCATCGTCGCGATCTTCACGGCCTTTCACCTTCCGTGTTGACGGTGGTGGTGGTCTAGCAGCTACTTGCTTGAGAGCGGACTGGATATAATTCCGCATCAGCAAGGATCCATCGAGTGTTCCGATTGGTGCACTTGGCACTGTGGGTCGCAACGGTGTTTGCAAGGCTCGCATTTCTAGCCTTTTTTTACATAACACGGTATGTAAGGTATTTACCTTGTGTCTTATTTAAGACACCGGTACAATCCAAGCGATGTATTGGCAATTGATATGGTGGTGGCTGTTCGCGGTAGTGGATGCATCCAAGCTAGTATGTCCACCAAACATGGCGATAGGCACATACGATTGTTGGGTAGATGACGTTGCTGTTGATGTTGTCAATACGACACTGGATGGATACCCGGTAGAATTCACCGGTGTGTTCGATCGATACGGCATCGGCAACTACACGTTAAGATGGACTGTGGCCGCTCTCAACGAGAGCTGTGAGACCAATCTCACCGTGTATGCACAAGCAGCTGCATTGCCATGTGGGTATGGCGGACGATGTACCACCGTGTATCCATATACATGTGACTGTCCGAATGGTACATCCGGTGACCATTGTTGCTACCAGGTTGGTAATATCACATGCGGTGGTTCCGACAATGGATATTGTGGTGTGGGTGGCCAATGCATCTGCAGTCATGGCTTTGGTGGTCGTTGGTGCTGCCCAGAGGGAGATGCGGGACTTCTTTGTAGCGGCAATGGGTGTTGTCTATCCAGTGGAGTATGTGAGTGTTCTACCTATTCAGATCCCAATTGTTCTCGCGTGTTCAGTACCAGCAGCAGCAGTAGTAGTAGTAGCAGTTCTGCCGGTGGTGGCAAGTTCGCCGCAATTGTCCATACCAACGATGACATTACAGGTGTATGGATCGCGCTAGGCGTCATTGGTGGACCCACAGTGGCCTTGTTAATACTATGGATGTGTGGTTCAAGGACGTCTGGTTATACGGCTATCACAGACACTGATCTCGACCTCGATGACGTCGATGTTGTATCGCTGTTTTGATCGCGTTAAAATACAGAATTACGGGCATAGTGGCTTTTTAACGCGAAAGGGAACGGATGGGGATCATACGGGAAGGGAACACAAAATCAGAGTGAGCTGAACTGGGATGGGCAGGAGAGGGGTGTAGGCTGCGTTAAAATACGTTGAACAGGGAAGAGGAGGAGCAAGGGGGTAGGAAAGGGGAGAGAATGCACGATTCGTGAAGTGGATGACGCGGCGGTGGTGAATTAGGATTATGATGAGAACGAGGATCTATGACAGAGCGAAGCACGACATAACATTCAATGACTAACCAATTTCACCTGCTGCCATCTCGTCATCCTCGCCACCATCGATCTCCATGTCATAGGTCGGTCCGAATTTGTCACCGGTGTACCCTTCGGTGGATGCCATGCCGGATTCTGCGGGCGGACGACGACGACGAGCCATACGAGCATTGCCACTGACAGCCGGTACACCTGCGTATTGGCGGTTATCCGGGTACAATCGCTTGCGCCAGAAGGTGTAGTCAAGCATCATCTTCGCGATGGCGATACCAGCACCGGTGAAGTTGATCGACGTGGTGGAATTGGTCAAGAAGAGACTGAACGATGAGTTGGCACCATTGGCCAGGTTACAAGCGAAGTTCGGTCCGGGATTGACAGGTGAACACATGTCCTGAGACCAGGTGGGGTCAGCAGAGTTGTGGTTGTTAAGCCATACCAACAATCCCACACCGGTCGCGGCAAGACCAGTGTAGATGGTGGTAAACGTGTAGTCCATGATGCCCGATTCCTTGTTGTAGAACCACACATAGATGGTACCGAGCAGACCCTGAACACCTAGGACGATCGAGTAGTTCACCATCCAGAAGTAGGTGCTGTATCGCTCGGAGCCGGCTTCGTGAGTCTTTGATTGGTCATAGATAGTGAGTGCTGCCAGGTAGATCCATGCTCCATTCAACAACATCCAATGCAACATGGAGATGCCACGATACACCCAGATACCCTTGACGAAGTAGCGACCATGCCAGGTCAAGCTCTCAATCATAGTAGTCGGTTGCGGTCCCGACGGTGGTTCGACATCAGCGAACTTAATTGGACGCTTCGTGCGTGTAGGCTCGGTGCCTACCATCTGCGCAGAGAGCGGACGTGTAAATCCAATGAACAAGCAATCAGCGGCGTATGCATGTAACTAAAGCAGCAAACTAAAAAAACACACATAAGGGATCCCCCAACTATTTAACTCTCTTTGGGGCCTGTGCTGCTCGCCTTCTTCTTCTGCTTTGCACCCTCTCTCTTCGCTCTGGCTTTCTCTCTAGAACCAGGAGCATTGTCAGCTTCCTTCTTCTTTGGTGCCTTCTTCTTCTTCTTAGGGGCAGCAGTCGAGGATTTACGCTTACGGGGACCCGAGGCACCACCACCTCCGATCGCGGGCGGTTCAGGTTCAATGTATTCAATCTGTGGTGGTTCGAACTCATCAGAGTTTAGATCGTCAGCTTCGATCGAATAGTTACTCGTCATGAACTTTGCAAATGCCTGTATCTTCAGTGCGCCCATCGTCACTAACTCCTTCATCATGGGATACGATGGCATGTTAGGCATCTTGATATGCACTTCTATCATATCCCTCGCCCATGATTTGACAGCAACGCGATCTGTTGGTAGATCCTTTGTGCCAATCTTCTGTCTCAGAAGTCGCAGCTTGGAGATGGCCACTGCCAATCTGGCATCGTCGTGTATAGCATGGAACAAGGGTCGGATGAAAGCATCGACCAGTTCGTTCTTTAAGCGTCTCATACGCCCATGGTGCATATCCGTAGACGCCTCTGCTACAAGCGGTGCTGTACTACCACCTAACTTAAACGATTGAACGGGAAGTTCAAAGATCCGTGCGATCAGCTCTCTGCGTGCCTCATCAGCGACTGGATCCGATGGTGGTATGTACTGGGCAGGAGCGAAGACTAGACTCCTACCTGGTGTGATGTTGGTGACGGAAGATGTCTTCAGATTGGCCAATGCCACGGTACGACTCAGTGCATTGGCATCTGCCTGGTCGGCTCGTGACGGGGTAGACATACGCGTGAGACCTGATTTGAGATCTCTCACTGCATCTGGTGACACGCGATTCTCCGCCATGGCAGTGGCTGCTGTTAGCAACTCAAGTTCAGATCGCTGAGCAGCCACCTTCCTCTCCAATATGTTCTCGCTTGGTATCACACCATCGTTTGGTGCATGCGAGGTGTCCACCGTGTAGATCGATGGTATAACTGCACGTGCCTCTGCGTAGTGTATCAGACGTTTACGCTCGTTGATTTCTGCCAGGCCAGTCATCGCCATCTTACACTTGGATCGCAATTGTCCGGTGTATTTATCAGGCGTTGTGTGCGACGGACCGAACCCCATGACACCCTCCAGCCAGCCACTATCTGTTTTATCCCCGCTACCATATAGATCGGAACGTGTGATCCCTACCGCGTAGTCTGTGATACCGGCACCAGTGGAACGTGTATTGTCCAATGGACGACATATGTAATAGGTACGATTGGTTGCTGTGACCAACACGCGTATCTCGAACATGCGCAGATCGAGCATGACGGGTACACCTATGATATCTGCATCTTCATCGAACCCAAACAGCCCAAAGCCACATTCCATCTCACAGCGCACATAGTCCCTCGCTATACAGGTCCACGTATCGTGCATCACACGACGGTGTTCTTCGCGGATCTGTGGGTCATTCTTGAATTTGAACTCAATGGTACCATCTACAATGGACCGTACTCGCTCTTCCACTGCCACATGGAGCAGTGGATCAGTAGCGGACACCTTGTAGTACTGACGTATCTCTCCGGCATCCACGGTCTGCCACTGACTGGGTGGATACTGCCTCAGTAGATCCACAGGATCTTGATAGTCAGCAAACCAATCCGCGAACGGCGTAGTAGGTTCAGGGCAACTGCTCATGGGTAGCCTGCTCATGTACGGACTAGATAGCCTTGCAAGATTCGCACGGTCTTTGCGTGTCATCTTTCGTTCCTGCTTGTTGTCGTCGTCGTCGTCGTCTTCGCTAGAACTTTCATCTTCATAGAAACTTCTCAGACGTGTAACAGTACGGGCCGGTGCGCGGTACATAACCAAGGGTGATGCAGCAGCCGCTTCCACATCTTCAGCCATCACCGCCTAACTGTTGATTAATGCAGCGGTGTGTGTCTAATACTAACACTGATTTCTAAAATGTTTAGATGGCATCGAAGCGTAAAGCCAAAGTAGAAGCCACGAAGCCCGGTGGCGGTGACACTGAAAAGAAAGCCAAGAATAAGGATGAGACCGAGAAAGAGATCCCAGTGGTGGATGTTGCCGACGACGATGTGACTGAGCATTCCGGTGACGAGAAGGAAGAGGAGGCGGAAGGAGAGAAAGACGAAAAGAAGAAGAAACAAAAGAAGAAGACAACCAAGAAAGGCGGCGCCGTGAAGTCGAAGTCACGTGCCAAGAAGAAGGCACAACCGAAGGAGAAAGCCAAAGAGGCCGCTGCTGCACCCGTGTCACGCGAGCTCAAGGCATTGGCGAAGAAGGATGGTGTGAACCATGCACGCGGAGTCTCTATCGAAGAGATCAAAGCACGATATGATGAAGACGGGCTGATGACCCAGGATTCATACGACAACTTCGTGGATCACGTGGAGAAGTTTGTGTCGTTGGCACCCACCGTGCGTAACAATCTATCCGTCGTAGAGAGTGACACGCTCTATGCGGTGACCCAGCTAGGACGTTCAGTTCTTATCGGCGCTAAGGCGCAATGTCGTATGGCAGCTGTCATGGAGAAGCTCTTCGCGGTGGCGCAGACCACACCAGCGGAGCCGGTGGTACTGAAAGCTACGGCGTTACTTCAGGAGCTCAAGGGAGCATCGGTTGTACCAACCGAACGGGCCATTGATCGACTCAGGAAACAGCTGGAAGCGGAGGAGAAGAGCGTTCCAGTCCCGGTCGTATCAGTGGGCACCCTAGCCAATGGCGGTGACATTAGTGATCTATCTGATGATCCAGCTCCACCCAACAAGAAGAAGAATAGTCGCCCACCAGTGAAGAAGGCGTCTCTACCACTTAAACGCTCAGATTCTACCGTTCTTGCCCCTGCTGCTTCTCCGCTCCCTCCCCCGCTGGTGGTTACTAGCAACATCGCTGCATCCGATGATGATTTCTAGTTTTTCTTAAATCTTATTTCCAGTAACTGCCATGATGCGTGCATAACTATTTCTATCGGTGAAACACGCGATGCAGTGGAGGTTAGGGTGGATTCTCCTCTGCTGCTTCTTGTTATCAACCGATGCACAACAGCAGTGCCAACAAGGGCCGGAAGGGATTCCAGGACCCAGAGGTGTGACGGGATCGATCGGCCCAGTAGGCCCCCCGTCAATATGCATCAACGGTACGGATGGAGCGACTGGCACCAAAGGTGATTCGATCACCGGCGCTCGTGGAGACACCGGCGCGACTGGTCCAAGCGGAGACCGTGGTCCCACGGGTCCCGTGGGTCCCATGCTTGGTATCATCGTCAACAGTCTGTTCGATTACACGAACCTCACAGTAGTAGCTGAAGCGGCAGTGGCACGTGGTGACGATCGTGTATTCTGGTTGGTGTTTCATGACCAGCGCAGTGATATCGACAGCAATGAATACTCACTGCCAGCTGAAAATCTGACCAGCCGCATCATCTTCTGGTCCAAGTACGAAAGCGTCGATCCATCTCATTGGCACGTGTTTGACGATGAATTCACAGCGATACCAGGACCCACCGGTGCTCAGGGTGCCATTGGACCCACCGGTGCCTCTATCGTTGGACCTACCGGCCCAGTGGGTGCTACAGGAGCTCAGGGTCCAATCGGACCGCAGGGTGACAGTGGTGCGAATGGTACATCCACTATGGGTGCCACTGGTGCCACTGGACCAGCAGGTCCCACCTTATCGTCTACTGCCTTCGTGTACAGTCTCGTGTTATCGGGCCCGTGGGACTTTCCACAAGGACCCTATAATATCACATTCGTGAAGACGGGACAACAAGTGACATTGGCAGTCCCGTTTATCGTATTTGATGCCAATCAAACAACGGTATCCGATATTGTATCGAACACACTTACCGCCGATCCGTCACTGTTCCCATCCGTGACTGCGTACGAAAGCACCGTCGTCGCAACCTTAAACACCTGTTACGACGAAGGGGATGTGCCGGATGCCTCTTTCCCGTTGACGTGGTACGACATCACATTCTCAGGAGGAAACTCATTCGCTATGTTTATATACACCAATACTTTTTCCGGTAGCTTTAGTGGGTCGGGGATGCTCGCTCCGCAGTCACTGACATTGACATACATCACCGATGCGTGATATTCTTGTACCTTCGTTTGCTTGTTTGATAAAATGTTTGGTTGTGCATCCCTGCTTTCTTCTTTAGTGTGACAAATATCGTGTTCTCTCTTAGGTTTGGGAGATGAGGATCGTATCATTGCTGTTGTGGCTATTAGTGATAGCGACGACTGCAAATGGTCTCCCCCCTCGACTAAGAGCTGGACCACCATCTGCCAGAGGAGTACCACGCAATGCGACAAATCTCATCGGAGCGACTGGCCCAACAGGACCCGTTGGCCCACCGGGTGGGCCAACAGGACCCGTTGGCCCACCGGGTGTCAATGGCACATCCATAGTAGGTGCTACCGGCCCATCGGGTCAATCCATCACTGGACCCACCGGTCCTCAAGGTGCTGCTGGTGTCAACGGTGGTAATGGCCCTCAAGGTGCTATCGGTCCCCAGGGTGATGTTGGTCCCACCGGTGCTATTGGACCAACAGGTCCATCCGGTCAAGATGGAATGTCGATCACAGGAGCTCAGGGTGCTTCTATCACTGGCCCTACCGGTGGGATAGGTCCAATAGGTCCCACCGGTGTCAAGGGTGATCAGGGTGCTGCCGGACTAGTGGGTCCAATGGGTGTTGGATTCAATCCAACGTTCATGGACATCTACGGCTACACGAATCTCACCGATATCGCAGTACACCTCGGAATAGATACGAATGCTGATGTCGTTTTTGTGAACGTACTCACTGATCGCAGGACAGACACAGATCTGCCATTCTTCAATCTTCCGTTGGAGGTGAATCTCACAGGATTTCTGATAAGCTGGACGAAGTCGTCACCGCCAGATGTATGGGTGTTATTGGAGCGACTCGCCGCTGTGGCCGGTCCCAGTGGCCCCACAGGAGCACAAGGTGATGTTGGTCCCACTGGCCCCACTGGAGCACAAGGTGCCGTCGGTCCTACTGGTATGTCGATCGTGGGCCCCACCGGTGCTGACGGAGCAGCAATCACTGGCGCTCAAGGTCAAATCGGACCAATCGGCCCTACCGGTGTGAATGGAGGTGCCGGCCCTCAAGGAGCTCAGGGTCCAGTCGGTGCTGCCGGAGCAATAGGTGCTACCGGTGCCGTAGGACCGATCGGTCCAACCGGTGCTGATGGGATGTCCATCACTGGAGCTCAAGGTGGGGTAGGACCCACTGGTGTGACCGGTGCATCGATCACCGGTGCTATTGGACCGATAGGTGTCACCGGAGCTCAGGGTGGCATTGGTCCAGTAGGTGCCACTGGTCCCGTTGGAGCGATAGGGCCCATCGGTCCTACCGGTGGTATAGGTGTCACTGGAGTGACTGGCCCCACTCTCACTCCACGTGTTATGAACATATACGACACCACCAATCTCACTGATATCGCACTGAAACAAGGAATCGATCTTGGTATCGGATTTGTATTCTTGGTGATACTGAACGATTACCGATCATCTCAAGCTGTACCGTACTATGGTATCACGTTAGTGGGCAACTACTCCGGACATGCATTGTTCTGGACCAGTGACCCAAGTGCGAATCCGATTGATGATCCCAGTTTATGGAATCTTGGTGGTCGATTCAATCTATCACCTGGGCCCATTGGACCTACCGGTGTGACCGGTGCTCAGGGTGTGATCGGTCCAGCTGGACCCCAAGGTGGTATAGGTCCCACTGGTGTGACCGGTGCTTCGATCGTTGGTCCAACCGGTGTGACCGGGGCAGTCGGAGCGCAGGGTTTGGTTGGAGCTCAAGGTGTCGTTGGACCTACCGGTGCGACTGGTGCCGATGGATTGTCCATCACTGGAGCTACCGGAGCACAGGGTGGCGTAGGGCCTATTGGTGTCACTGGTCCAGTCGGCCCTCAAGGTTCTCTCTCTCTCTCTCTCTCTCTCTCTCTCTCTCTCTCTGAGCTGAAATGCGAAAATGAATAGGGACTGTCGGAGCTCAAGGTCCAGTTGGAAGCCAAGGTCCCCAGGGTGTTGCTGGTCCAATCGGACCTACTGGTAAGAACCACAAAAAAAGATACACCGTGCTGGGATCGAACCAGCCATGTTCAGGCTAATTAAGCATGCCCGATAATGGAACACGCCCCTGATTTAACAGCTACCGTGACGGTGTCTTTTTTGTGTGTCGTAGGTGTGACGGGTGCAATGGGAGCAGCATCTGCCACTGGTGCTACCGGTCCTACAGGTCCCCAGGGCGCTCAGGGGTTAACCGTCACCGGTGCTCAAGGTCCCGTTGGTCCTCAAGGTAATTTACACAAAAAAGAGATGGATCGCCCCATGATTCGAACTGGGAACCTCTCGTGTGCCAGTGGCCAGTGGATGCCATAAGACACGAGTGCTCTACTATCTGAGCTAGCAATCCATTTGTGTGTATAGGTGCTCAAGGTCTACAGGGAGTTGCTGGTCCCCAAGGTACGTAAAAAAAGTTACCCCATACAGGATTTGCACCTGTGACCTTCCGTCTACATGCCGGATGTTGATGCTACTAAACCAATGGGATCTTACTTTGCTGTAGGTACTCAAGGAGCTCAAGGTGTCATCGGTCCTACCGGCGTGACTGGAGCCACTGGCCCAGCACCCGTTCTTACAGCTAACAAAGTGATGTGTACCGATGGTAGTGGGGTGATCACCACATGTGCATTGGCTACAACAACCGGCATGGTGGACAGTGTGAGTTCGTCGACCTTTCATATCGATACATGTCAGGGTATCTGTGCTGCAAATTCCCCAACATTTGTGGACATTACTCTGAGCAGTATGTCTGCAAATACACTTGCGTGTACCAATAATGCCGGTGCTATGGCATCGTGTGGGTTCGTGACTACTACGGGTGTCGTAGAAAGTGTAAGCGGGTCTAATCTTCACATTGACACTTGCCAAGGTCTATGTGCCGCTAACTCACCGACATTTGTAGCGGTTACATTGAGTGGGATGTCTACAAATACATTGGCATGTACAAACAATGCAGGTGTGATGGGATCGTGTGCATTGGCCACTACTACAGGGTTGGTGAGCAGCGTGAGTTCATCGACTCTGACCCTGAACACTTGTCAGTACCTATGTCAGTCGGCTACTCCTACATTTGCTTCGGTTATATTAACCAGTCCATCCGTCAACACACTTGCATGTATTAACGGTACGGGGGCTATTGTGTCATGTGGCTTTGTTACGACCACCGGTATTGTCGAGAGCGTCAGTGGCAACAATCTGCATATCGATTCCTGTCAGAATCTGTGTGTTACTGCTACACCGACATTTGTATCCGTTGCATTAACAGGCCCTTCCATTAACACGGTTGCATGTATCAATGCAGCAGGAACCATCGTGTCGTGTGGCTTTGCGACGACTACGGGCGTGGTAGAGAGTGTGAGCGGTAATAACATTCATATTGACACGTGTCAAGGTCTATGCGCTGCGAACTCCCCTACGTTTGTGTCTGTTACATTGACTGCCCCATCTATCAACACGATGGCGTGTATTAGCAGTGCTGGAACTATCGTATCGTGTGGTGCTGCTACGACCACAGGTGTGATCCAGAGTGTGAGTAGTAACAACTTCCACATTGACACATGTCAAGGTCTATGTTCATCAAACACTCCTACGTTCGTGTCCACCACGTTGACGGGGCCAACCATTAACACACTTGCATGCATCAACAGTGCTGGTACCATTGTATCATGTGGGTTCGCCACCACTACAGGTGTAGTGGAGAGTGTAAGTAGTAACAATCTACACATCGACACGTGCCAGAACATTTGCCCGGCTGCTACTCCGTCGTTTGCATCGGTGACATTCACCGGAAGCGCACTCACTGGATATGTAGCGACTGCCCTCGACGCGTATGAAGTAGTCGCCACAGTGGTCGCAACAACATTTGTTCCTACGAGTGGTGCTACGAGTGCGAGTATTACCATATCAGGTGATATCATGGGAAAACGAGCATTCCTTTCGATTCCTGGTGGTGCATCCTTCACGTGTGGTGTTCTCTTTGGTTCGGCCATGACTGCAACTTCTGTTACAGCATTACCAGTGAGATATAGACCTGCAAATGCAGTAGAAATGGCTACTGGCTGTAGCGTCAGTGGTACGACTGGTGGTAATACTTGTAGTGTGACTATCAGCACTGCCGGTATCATCGCTGTTCTGTGGCCGGGCAACATCGGCAACGGTGTTGTGGTGAGCTGGGCCAATGATCTCCAGTTAACGTACAGACTTACACGATAAAAAGAGCAGTGGGTGGCCAACTCCTTCCTAAATCAATTCTTTGTCTCCTCCTTCCCCTCTCTCTTTCTTATTCTCTTAATTGTTTGCATCAACGGCTGTCGTTATCATTACATTTTTGGTACTTGTAGTTCCCGAAAGTGTCCATTCGCACACAGAGAGATGATACAAGCATATGTACACATGCTAAGAGGGGGGGGGGTCACTTGGCTCTGTCTCGTTGCTCGCGATAGACACGGAGCATCTCAGCAGTGTCACGCTTATCGTCAGCGATCTGCTGCTCCTTGGCTAGCCTCTGCTTCTCGACCTCCTCGTACGGAGGACCGAACACGGACCGATACAACTTGTCCGTGTCGCCATTGGTGCACATGCAATAGATCATACGCAGGAATAACACCAGTCCGTAGAAAGCGGCTCCTACCATGAGCAAGCAGACGCCAACGAGAGAGCCTTCGACATAGGCTTCTGGGATCGTCTGTGCCGCCATCTACATGCATCATCATCATGATCACAAAAAGACCGGAGAAATACATACACACCAATAACAGAAATGTACATCGACTTAGAAGTCGTCGTCGTTGACAATCGGAGAGGGGACTATGACCGGGATAGGAGCAGGAGAAGGGGGTGGAACCGCGGGGCCATCTTCGCTCTCATCGATGATACGATGCACGGGTTCTGGGTCGGCTCCGGGTTCTTCACTCAGCCGAGAACTGGCTGGGTCCACTGGCTCTTCCTCTTCGTCGTCATCGCCACCCTTCTTTGCTTTCTTCTTCTTTGCTTTACCTTTCTTCTTCTTCTTCGTCTTCTTAGAGTCGTCATCCGCGCCCTTCTTCTTACGTTTGCGTTTCTTCTTGTTCGAATCAGAGTCATCCGATACTGCTTCACTTGACTCTGATGTCTCATCCGAATCCGACGATGACATAGCACCATCTCCGCCATCCACCACGACGAGTCCATCGGCTGTTATAGCCACAACTGGCGGTGCCCTCTTTGCGGGTGGCTTTCTTGGCTTTCGACTGCTGGCAGTAGCCGCAATCGCAGCAGCAGAGGCCTCCGCTTCACGTGCTTCTTCTTCGTCCTTTAGCTGCTTCTTGGTCTTCTTCTTTTCTTTCTTCTCCTTCTTCTTGGGTGCCGCCTTTCCGCCACCGTTAAGTGCTGCCAGTGCCTTCTCTTGCTTGACGAACAACTTGTTGCGATTGATAGACGTGTGCTGTGCGTCCTCCTTGCAGTAATCCCAATTGCCGGTGATCTCCAGCGACTCCAGGTGTACACAATCTGTGGGATCGGTACCATCTGGTACTAATGGTGGTGGTCGCAATGGGACTTCACTGGCCAATGCATATCGATCCGCGATGAATCGATCTGCTGGAAGCTTGTCGTACTTATACGGAGGTGGCTTCGGTACCACAAACGCATCAATCTTCACTTGTGTCTTCCCATCGGATGTGGTCGTCGTGGACCCTTTACTGGATGCTCGTACCATGATAGGAGATCCATCAGCTGCGACATTACTAACACTGCTGCCTTTCTTCTCCTTCTTGGGGGCGGCGGCGGCTGATGGACTAACCGGAGACGGCGCCTTGAACATCTGGTCACGCACACAACGGAGGATCAGGACCGAAAAAACACAGTCAGACGAAATACAGCCTTAAACACCAAGTATGAATGGAGTGGCCACTCCAAGAATGGGGCGCAGATCGACACCAAGAGATGGTCTCTCGGGCCGTTTAGAATATATAAATGCTGCGAGCACATAGACCACCAATATGTTCACAGGTAACCGAGTGAGAGGCCGCGCGATGTTATTTGTGTCCAATGTCACGGCACCATCGAGGATCTCGGGCTTGGCACTTTCATATGGATCGTTCAATGGCGCGAGGCCTTTCCATTGGACATACATGCTGGTAGGATCATCGTGTCGGAAGATGGCGACTCGCAGCAGTGACGATCCATTCAATCCTATGTATCTCGAAGAGTCTACAATATACGGAGCCCTTTCCGTGCCCGATCGCCACGCAGGGATCCAGAATGGTGCCGCCTCTACATCAATCGAGATAGGAGCTGCTAATGGAGATCGTGGTACACAGTAGTACACGCGAAGAGTCTCGACAAAAGAGAGAGCCTCCGTTGGATCTCTTGGGACCTTCCAATGTACATAACTGCATATCATCACGGAGAGTACTGGTGGATAGTTGATATCCGTCGATTCCAATCGTACACGCAGCTCATCGAAGCGATAAGGATCAGTGGTGGTGGTGGTGCTCGCCATCTGTGCATACAACGATGGGAAATGCCAGACAAAACAGAGAGCGAGGAGAACGAAACACCACCGAGAAAAGAGAGTCTACTCAGAGCATTGGGGACCCTTGTCGTCCCACCAGACACTATACCCGTCTGACTTATTTGCCAGGTGATAGATGAGCGACACAACATCCGCTTTCAATACGGGGAAGCGCACACCTATGGCGTGTATGTCCTTGAGTATGTGGTGGTATACACACTCAGTCAGTGGTACCATCCCATCGTCTATGATGTCACGCGTGACGATGAGGCAGATGCGAGCACGCTCTACGCTTGATAGACACCTCTGCTCGAACTCGATGTCGAATGCAGTCCTGGGAGTCGCTGCCACTGCCAAGCAGATGCACAATAACAACACCATGATAGATCGGTGCATCTACTCGTACATAGACACATGCATCAGATACAAAACATCATACGACAAGACGACGAAAATGAGCTTAACCAGACAAAGTGGCAATATCAACACCGACTACTGACATATCAGGGTCCCAATATTGCATATTGAAGAACCATTTTAACAGCCCGTCAATGTGAACCGTTGTCATCACTGGTGCAGTCGCCTTCTTCTTCTTCTTGCTGCTCTTTGCAGTAGGCGACAACCCTTGTGCCACGCGTCGATCTATCGATCGTTGTGCCATGTGCGCCTTATACGCGGTGCGTATCTCTTGGATCATAGCGGCCAACTTAATCTCCACTGGATCCACTGCTGACTCCCAATGATCGAATATGTCACCATCACCGCTGGTGATCGAAGCATCCGATGGGAAGTAGTACGGCGATGCAATCCCTTTACCCCATTGAGTATCGCGGATCCTCAGCACCTCTCGCATATCCCATCCGCGTGGCGACTTGTACACACAGTGGCCACCCAGCGCCCACGTGAACAAGAAATCGTCACCAATCCTATCCACTAATGTAGACTTGTCTACGAAATCAGTACCAGTCATCAATGCCACTGCTGTCACTGCGAACAGTCGATCACCATGCCATTTCTCAATGGCTCGCATGTCCATATGACCTGGACCACTACTGAGCAACCCAGCACGATCCATATAGATGGGCAGCTTCTTGGTATCGGGCTCGCGTACTGAATCCATTCGAATGTGATTCAACACGATGATCACCACATCTGAATCCACACTGGACACCACACAGTGGTACCGGTTACGCAGCAGCCGCAGATAGAAGGGGACCATCACATCAGCCTCTCCGAAGCAATGAGAGAGAGACGGCAATACTTTGGTGGAGTATTCCTTACGGAACAGGAAGGGCCCACCTTCCTTGCAGTCGAGCAGCACAATCGTATCTGGGGTCCAATCGGCACTGGCTTCAGATGTGCCCAACCATGCCACAATGAATCGCCATATCTGCATGCGCAGAGACTTGGGTGAGACATCCAATCGGTCCAAATCAATGAATGGTACAGGAGTGCCCACACCACCAATCAATAGCTCGCCAATGTCAGTGAAACAGGTGCCATCCTCGTACGGAATGGCCACATCCTTCTTCTCTCCTTCGCCCTTCTCCTCGGCCAACTCGAGTGTACGCAACTGCTGATACTTGCGTCGGTACTGCTCTTCGCGTTTCTCCTTGGTGACCAATGAAGGTATATCCACCAGCAGCGCCATACATCGATAGCCTTTCTTTACATTGCCAGAGATGAACTTGTCACTCCAGGATTGGCATAACTGTGGCATCGACACCAATCGAGTACCACTGTCACATCGTAATGAACGTATCCCAGCTGCCAACACATCGATGACGACCGCCCGCTTGTCAGCTGTCGACGTCATCATCGCTGCCAGATCCACTTCAAGTAGCTCGGGAATGTACTGCTTCCATAGATTGTATAGTTGACGGAATCCATGAATGCCCATAGGAGGGAGAGGGAGAGCAGAATGAACCAATGATGATTGTAAACACGTTCGCGCCAACTCTATAATGTTTGGCGCCACCGCGAAAAATAGTTTACTATGCAGCCCAGACATAGGTACTAGCTAATATTTCTGTTGCACCCTTCCGAAAAGTAAGCCGTAACTGTGACTAAAATATGTCCAAGTCAAAATCGAAATCGAAAAAAATATTAAAAAATTTCATCGAAATCCTAGAATCGAAAAGTAGAAAATTGTGAAAAAATTCAATATTTTTTTCGATTTCGTTTTGAAGTCGGCCATATTTTAGTCACAGTTACGGCTTACTTTTCGGAAGGGTGCAATAGACTTTTAACTCTTATACCTGTGTCTGGACTTCATAGTAAAAAATCCGCGAAACGCGTTCAACGGCTAATTGGACAGGAAACCCAATCAGTCATTCTTTCGCGCCACAAATGGATTCATCCCCTAACATACGCAAGCGTGACTATGCATCAAGTGCGGCCGCCACGGACAATGTGGTCGGGGATGGCAGCAGCAGCAGCAGCAGTGATGGTGATTCCAAGCGACCCGCCATTGATGTTGATACGAGGCGCGCCAATGTGGATGCACGGCTCTACCAGTCTCTGATTGATGCTATTTACCTGGCATGTGACACCACCACTCCTATTGCCATTCGCCCGGTGATGTCGTCGGATGTTAAGGCGGACCCAGAAGTTGATGATGGTGTAGCCAGTGACGGTGATGATGACACTAGTGCCATACCAAGGAAGAAGAAGGCGGCGACCAACGCGGATGGACACATTGTGTTCATAGAAGAGAAGGTCATGGTCACACGCCCAGCGGGTGATCCAGTACTATTGCGATTCGCGGTGTTCGAGAGTTATAAGGCGAAGGGGCTGGGCAGAACGCCATTCACATTCTCGTTGGCCAGTATGGATATCCATACCTTGTGCTTGCTATTGTTCGATTGGTGGACAACCGTCGATCAATTGCGTGTATCGTACCTTGGCGCACAGTTCGTGGACGGCTTCCCACCAGTGCTGATGAACATCGTGCTGGATTATGCAGTAGCGGATGGCTCCACTGCTTCTGGCCATGATGAGCTGCTAGCACTGTATCCGAGTCGATTCCTATCGACTCTGGTTGCTGAGCTCATGTCTCAGAGGACGATGATAAACGTTGACAGCCACGAAGGGGTCACGTGTGTCAATATGACCCACTGGAGTAGTGATGGTATTGGCAGACGAGAACAGACCTATTCGTCGTTGATACCATCCAGGGTGACCATTGCGATTACCGGACCTGGTCACGTTGGATGCGGGCGTTCAGAATGCGGCCATGATTGCAGCGGCGAGAGGTTCTCATCGACGCGTGTCGGAATGAATGCATTCTCTGTCGAGTACCAGTATCGTCGTGGTGGTCGACTGCATCGCAGTGGTGACTACCCGGCTGTCGTCTCCATTCTGATACCCTTCACACCAGAGCAACAGCGCCAGGTGGAAAAGGCGTACAAGTTAGAACGTACCACCAGTGGTGATGACGGATACCGTGTCTCTGATGCACCACGTGACATCACCGTGGTACTACCAAAGGCGGCCATCGAAGACATGTGCACTCTGTCGTCGATATCAGAGATTGCCATGATGCCACCGTCAAAGACTCACAAGCTCGAGTCTCAGTGGTATTGGGATGGTAAGCGACATCGCGGTGGAAACCTACCTGCCTATTGCGCATACGAGTTACACGGTGACGGCGGTGGCAGTATCGTCACCAAGTTGCGTGAATACGGCTACTATATTCACGGCAGTATTTCTCGTCAGCCACGTGCTGGCCCAGCGATCATGAGCATCAGGCGACGTCTGTTAGAGAAGACCACCCAGCAAGCATTGGATCCGTATCACACGGTTACCATGTTGGATGCACTGGGCAGTCTGCCGAGCTATGTGTATAAGATCTACGCAACGAACGGCACATACCACAGGCCCATCGAACAAGGACCTGCGATTGAGATCACTCGTCATATCCAACCAAAGGATATGGCTGAACCATATGTGTCTATTCTGTGGTCGGAGCATTGGCTTCTCGGTGTTCGCAGTGAAGGTTTGGATATGAGATCGTGTATCACAGACGGACGTGATCTATCTATGCCGATGTTCTATCGTGTAGATGGTACAGGCAAAGTGGTGTCTTCAGATGAAGCTGTTGCTGACAGCGGCGATTTGTATCACGACAGACGCTCGAGGACGAAGAAGAAGGGAAGCAGTAGCACATCGTCATCGTCGGTTGCGACGACACAGAAGGGCACCACCGTGAAGTGGGACCCGGATGTGCCATTCTATGCATCCATAGGCTTCCTCGAAGATGAAGCCAATACCGTGATCAGTGATGGCAGTACACTCATAGGCGATTCTCATTGGTTCCTTGCGAGTGTGCCAGTGGGCAGCTTTAAGTCCAATGTGTACCTGTCGTGTCATGACAGTGCAATACCCGACAGTTCCTACTCCGCACGCCGTGCGGAGTATATACAATCCAGACGCGAGATATCGGCCAAGCTCTATGGACCCGTGCGTCCCTCCTCGAGACCGACGTTGTCGTTCCTGCTAGGAACGTTGTCGTTCCTGCTAGGATTTGATTAGAAAATCCACCAATGCGTGTATGTAGTTTTACGGTGTGTTCTATCTATCTGATACATGCTTGTCCGGCAGATGTCAGGACCAGCAGTAGTGGCCACCTTCGATTGTGACACGTGTCACACGACACGTGGAGTGGATCAGCGGCGTGTGGTTACATGTAGAGACCATGGTTCGCATACCATCTGTACCGTATGTGGCGATTTGTGCTACGGTAGCAGTGAATGCACGGAAGCCGCGTGTCCGTCGCACCAGATGTGCTGTAAAGGGTGTCATTCTCCGCTATGTGCCACCCACTATTCCACCAATAGTGCTGGTAGTTGGTGTATTCTATGCGAAATGGACAAACAGCCATTGATCCAGCACCGGGAGGAGAAAGTGGAAAGGAAAGTGCGGAAGAAGTCGTTGAAGCAGCTCAAAGCTGCTGCTGTGCCTACAGCCACAGTAGCATTCACTTGTCATGTATGCCGAAAGTCGTATGCTTCATTGGCGCTGAAGTTTAACTGTATCACATGTATCACACAAAGCAGAGTGACGGTTATACGTGATGTGTGTATCACATGTGCTGGACATTGTGCGGAGTTCACTCATGGGTGCCTCCGTTTGGTGTGCCCGTTCCATCGTTCGATGTGTTCTACCTGCTATGCCCATCGATGTATCGACCATGGTGGATCTAGTACATGCACCAGATGCATTCGTACTAAGTCGTTCATTCCTGTTGATATGCCTTCAGGTTAAAGACCCCCTCTGTTGTGCGTCACTCGTATTATACTTCATATTATACATTTGTTGTTCGCAGATACAGATGTCGGTGACACACGCAGAGGACGAGGCGCGTATGGCGTTATTGTCCATGCGCCCACCTAGCCCATTCGAACACACAGCAGCGGGTTGCTATGTGGTGGTTGCTATTACTGGACTATGTGTGGACTATACCGCCAGATACCAGTGGGCATGGACCATTGTCACAGCGGCTTGGTTCATTGTTCATGGTATGTTTTTCGTGTTGTCCGAGTCGCCGCGTTCTATCTATTCATTTGCCATGATGTGTGTATTGGCACTGTCGCTGCTGGTGGAGACCATCGCCACTACATCTGATCAGGGAACAGTACATATGATTGGTGTCAGCCTTGGAATGTCATATGGCATTCTTGGTTTGGTTAGCATTGGTTTCCATAGTACCTACTCAGCACACGACAAGATTGCACAGCAAGGATACCGGAGTACATTGCATACTTCTACTCGTGCAGTGGCGCCCATGCCACCGCCACCACCACCGCCCAGTTCTGTGCCACACCCGGGCCGCCATCATTCAATGGCCATTATGCGTCCGCCATTACCATCTCGTCTCAGTCGTCCGAGACAATCGGGAGCAGCAGCAGTAGCAGCTGAATCGGCTTCGGTGTCTATCGAACCCGACAGTAGTGCAGGTGCAGACAGTCGTAATATTGAACAGTCAGAGGCGAAGAGTTAGGCACGCCGTTAGTTGTTAGATGCATGTCGGTTTTCTTTGCGTGTCCGTGGTTTGTGATTCTGTTCTGTTGTCGTGTATAGATGGCAACCTCATTGCTGTGTGATGACGTGCGATGTAAGGCGAGATGGATCCACAGTATCTACGGAATCGCGGATTGGTTCGCGTGTGAATGCTTGGAGACAGCAGCGGATGACGTGGTGGATATAAAGGTGGCTTGTGCTGTAGCTTTTGGGCTCGGACTTACACGGCGTGATTACCGACTCGCGGAGTCAGCACCGGTGGTCCCACCAGCAGCAGCGCCATCCGAAGCGGAGCAGAAGGACAGCAAGGACACCATGATGAATATACGACTGGTGAACTGTGAGGGTATGAAGTGTTGCACCGCATATGGAACTAATGTTCGCATCCATTGCGAACGTTGCATGGGTCATATCCTCGAGTCTCTCCGTTTGGAGGTTTGGTTGGCAGCAGATAAGAAGTCGTAGAGGGTGTTTGTTCTGGTGTCTATTCCTTTGATGTGTTGTAGTTGCTGATATATGTCCACGACAGATGGCATCCATATCTGGTACACGCCAGGTGGCGCTCAAGCTGGCTACAAGGGATGGTGCCGATGCAAAGAGTCGTCTACGCAAGGATCAGCGTGTAGATGAATTGCGTCGTGCGTACCGTGAAGATATTCTTCGAAACAAGCGGGTTCTCCATGGTGGTATTCCATTGCCACTGGGCACATCTACTGTTATCAATGAGCATACAACACCTGCACAATACATCGAGTGGGCGATGAAGGGTATGATACCCACATTGGTGGGTTGGGCATGCAACGAGGAGAACAAGGATGCGAAGGAGGCACTGTTTCGTATGGTCCGTTCGTGTGACTACGAGGAGAACGCAGCCATAGCAGATACCAAGATTCGACGACCAGTGGATCTGTCTATTGCTCTCCAGTTCTTCGTGGTGCGGTTCGTTCCGGTGGTTACCCCTAGCGAGTTACTGTTGTCGGTGCTGCAATGTGTTGAGATTATCATCAGGCGGTCTTCTGAGATTGCACACAAGCTGTTGTTGCAGACAGTGGATTGGTTGGGCGAATGTCTCAGCATGAAGACACATCCTGGTAGTATGCTATACATCAAATTGGAAGCATTGTCGTCGATCATCGAGAGATCGCGTCCATGTCGAACTGAGACCGAGGCTCATGTAGATGTACTGGTTCGTATGATACGACGCCATGTGATCAAACATGCACGATATGTGGTCATGACATCAGACGAAGAACTCAATCTCCCACGTGTTCCATTGGCGGCGGTGGATACCATGACCGGTGTTCCCATTACCACCACCTATGTCGTGGATCACATCTACTCCAAGAAGATGCGACGAGCTGCTCTGAACCTACTAGGTGGTATTACTGCTTCAAGTACGACAGCCGTATCGAGTGCTGCATTGGACATGGATCTACTCGTTGTGTTGTTCACTCAACCGCAGTATCAGGAACTGAAAGAATTGGTATGGTGGCTGATCTCCAATTATGCATTCGATGGCACCGAGAACATACAACGCTTGGTGACCATTGGGTTCCTGGTACCGCGTTATGTCGATATGATGCTGAATGGTGCTCGCAGCGATCTTCGCGTGCATGTCATCCAGGCTCTATATGCAGTAGCAAAAGTGGGCACAGCCGAGCAGATCAACCACGTTCTCCAGCTTGGTTCCAGAGATGCCAATGTGATGATATCTGTACTGGCTGCCATGAAGGACAGTATGAAGGATATCACATTCATCCATCAGTGTCTACTGTTTATCAGCTCCTGTCTCTTACGTCTTGGTGTGTTCAAGCCTGCTCCTGGCATGGTTAGCCGAATGACCCTGACGCGCGCATTGGTGGAATACGGCCTCTATCACATCCTCGGTGATCTCTCTATGACGCATGTCGATGTACATCTGCTGGGTACGATAAAGATGACAGGAATGACACTTCGGGAAGGGGCGTATCACGTGGAAGCGGAGGAAGAGGAAGAAGAGGGATATACATCCTTCGATGTCGATGATGAACTGTTTAGAGGAGTCGAACATGCTTCATTCTCTGTTCTTCCGCGTCCTCCTGTACCTGTCGTCATGGTAGCTACTCTTGCGGCTCCTGTGGCTGCATCTTCTTCTTCCTCGGTTATGTCGCTGACATCCTCTACGGCTGCTCTATCAGCCATGATGAAGATCTCACACGATTAAACAGAACATTGTTTACATGGACAATAAACATCGGGAAGATGTGTAGTGAGTGGGATGTTCCGCATGCACAATCTGAAGTGATCGGACAATTTACGAAGCTTAGTGGTACAGTGAGAGTTTCCGACGGGTACCCGTTTCAGTCGTTTGTGTATCACACCGAAGTAAACACGATTCACGTGCTTCTCGTCGTAATGCTTCGTGATACATCGCACTGTCGGGATGAATGGCGCATACGCCACTGGGTTCAGCCATATCTGACGTAGTATGACAATGCAATGGTGCTCAAGTGAGTACCATGCCTTCTGGCCGTTGCCACCAGAAGAGTTTGAGTTCTGTTGGAACTCATAGGTACCGGCTATGAGATTCCACGTGACTCGACAGTATTCAGACAATTGGTCCAGGTGTTCCTCGTTGTCACAGCACCAGCCCGCGCCGCGCAATTGAAGGATCTTACGTATGGATCCTCCTGCAATAGACAGTTGCTTCTCGGGGCTGTCCATGCGTATACGCAAAGGCCGTATATGCACATGAGCCACACCCCCTTTCCTTTTCTTCTTCTTCTTAGGTGGTGGCTTCCTCTTCGTTCTCTTTCTGAGTGGTTCATCGTCGATGTTATCATCATCACCCTCTGGTGTCGTAGCAGTGACCACGAGCGCAGCAGCCGATCCAGTCTTCAGTGCAGCTGCTTGTGACTCAAGACGTGTCGCCTCCAGTCGACGACTGTCTCTTATCTGCTCCAAGCGGGCACTGCGTGGATCGTTACGATTCACTGTCTGTGTATCACAGTAACCACTGAGTCGTAGTGACTGATCTCTGCTTCTGATGAATCTTGCTGCTTTCTGTTCTTTGATGTCTGCCAGCAGTTCATCCACTTTCCCCGTAGATGCCAACTCTGTCAGCCGCGCCTTCTCTTTTGCTTCGTGTGCCAGTCTTTCCGTGGCCCTTCTCTTGTTCTCGGGTATGTATCCTTCTCCACTACCACAATGCTTTCTTTTCCTGCCCGTACCTGTGTAGATACGATCTTGGTCGTACCGTGCTCCGTATTCATAGACGATATCATCGTCATGCTGTGCCGTGTCGCCATATGCAATGATCTCATTTGACTGGTGGAGTTCCTGACGCAGATCGCCATCATCATCGCCATTGTCATCGGCTGGATCTATACCGCAAAACTCGTAAGGCCAACGGTTCGACGTCCATGTACATATCCATTCGCCACTTCCATCGTAGTGTTTCACTTCGCATTCACCTGCTGTGCACACATGAATATGCCCACTGTTCATGCATACGTGGATCTCCTTTGTAAGGTCGCACACGAACTCGCACACATGTGTGCACGCGTGACAGTTTCCAGTCATAGGGAAGACGAGGTTCATCTTGAACAGCCGCCTGCATACTTCCAGGTACACATGCATAATCTGGAGAGATCTGTCCGATGGTACACGCGAGAGAGCAGATGACCGGGGTCGTACTGGTGTAGGGGTCGCCACCGTCACCACTTCTTCCTTCTTGAACCTCTCGTAGTTGTCCAACAACCAATCCACGTTGCTCATCATCGCTGTTTGGCAGATGGGCGACGATATGCTCTTCGCTGGTCCCTTGTATCGAGGGGCCGCGGCTGCCACTAGAAAGCCAATTCCCAGGCATCAATACCCCGCTGTGGTACCGTCCATGGCGGAACGCAAAGATGGCGGTGTCTACGAACCACTCGATAATCGCGCCAGGCTCCCCACCATGAAACGTGCTGCTGCTACTTCCATCGATGAAGAATATAAGCTGCACAGGCCCAAGCCGGCTGTACCGAGTCTCAGCGACACGAAGCGACGAAAGCTGCGTGTGGATGGGGCCGAAGAGAAGGAGATAGAAGACGAGAAGGAAGAAGCTGAGATCATTCACGTGAGGCCTACGACTGCTTCTGTCTCATCTATGCGGTATCAACTTTCCGAGAAGACTACGCGGGCAGCACCCAGCCAGGCGGTACTGTCTCATGTGTTGAAGTCGGACAGTTCGCGTTGGAAGGATACAGATGGACGGGTGTACACCAAGGACAAACGATTGGTGACTGCTTGGCTCACAGCTCAGAGTGAAAGCATTCCCGATGAAGAGCGCACACACGAAGCGATTTACGTCTATCGTCTACCACCTAACAAAGTGGAGACACGGGCTAAGAAACTGATGGTGGGTGACTATATCCAAGAGCGATTGGCGGATGGAACTGCTGGTAGACGCTTCTCCGTGCGTGGGAGGGGCATGTCCGATCCACGGCCACGTTCACGTGGTACTGGCTGGGTGCGCCTTAAGGAGGTGCAGCCGAGGGTGTCACGCGCTCGATCATAGCGATCAGCGCATCTTTAGCGTTGTTGATGTTCTGCATGGGTACAGTGAGACTTGCTTCTTGTTCTGGTGCTGTGTGATCGCGCTTCAGAATAGCCGTGAGGCGAGCGTGATGAGAGGCGACGAGCTTCTTGGTGAGAGTCAGTCCCTCCAGGAACAACACACCTTCGTGAGTCGGGGAGCGATGAACACCACACCGTGAGAGTACCATACTGCGAATCTCTTTGATCTCCTCGTCTGTCCACTTGTACTTGGACCACTTAATCGCCAATCCACTTGTAGACAGACAACGTCTGAGTGTCGTGAATAAGCAGTTCTTCAGTTCATTGGTCGCGGCACGAGCTACACGTGGCATCTTTGACATAGTCTCCGCTGCTGCTGCGGCGGCAGATGCAGCAGCAGTAGCGGCATCTTCTTGGTCCCTCCGGCGTTTCTTATTGTGGATGTCGAGCAGTCGACATCTGCAGCATACCGCCAGTCGCAGAGAGATGGAAGCTTCTGATACGGGATATTCGTGATGATTAGCGATGCATCTCACCCTGTACTCCTTCCTGGGTACACGAAACAACGAACCAGAGAAGTACGTCAATTCCACTGCCTGCGACTGTAGCAAATCTGCTAGACCAGGCAGTGGCAGTAAAGTCTCGGTCGCCATCTGTACATTTAGATCACAGAGAGTGTGAGAGAGAGAGAGAGAGAGAGAGAGAGAGAGAGAGAGAAGAGAAAGAACATGTCCATTTATGGGAACAGCGAGGCAATGGGCAATGACCCGGCGGAACCAACGGCGGAGATACGGGTTGGGACAGTCGATGTTGAGACAGCTGCTGTGGCCATCTCTTCGAGTGCGAACGCAGAGAACCGCAGCGTTCTGACGAGCTTCTTCTCTGGTCCTCTCACCAACTGTGCTACTATCACCAAGTCCTTGTCTTCTTCTGCTACCTCATACAGGCCCACTCTAGGACCGGTGGTGGTCACCGGTGTGGCTTCCATTACGAACGTCAGCGAATGGCGACCACCTACCAATCGCAACTCGCGTGGTGGCGCTTCCACTTTCTTCTTCCCTTCATCCACCGGGGTCTCCGCGACCACCTCGAGACGTCTATGAGAAATGGGCACTGAGTCCGGTGGGCCTGGTATCCATCTCACATAGACACGCCACGGGTGGGTACCACACGGTGCGACTGATGTGACTCTGCCGATATCGCCTTTGGAGATACCCATCACATCTGTATGACGCACGAGCACTCCTGGTCGAAGGCCCAGCTTATCGATCATCTCCCTGATGATGACAGCCAGTTCCATGCGTGCTTCTGCTAGCTCTTCTCGTAGCTTCATGGCGCCGTCATCGCCATCAGACTTTGGTTGTTGTGGTTCCTGTCTCCACATTCCATCCGATCTGCATCTCCCGCTAGAGTAGTGACCTTTGGACATCTAGTTGCAACACACATCACGATCTCTCTCTCTCTCTGGTCCCACCCAACTGGAAAAAGAGACACAAAACGAAAAATGCACTCAATGCTATATACTGATTAGATTTCTGGCGCAAGCGGTGGCTCGAGATTATGAAGAGCTGCGTCATCGTCGTCGTCCTCTATGACAATAGGCGCAGCCGGGGCACCGCTCTCGGTGAGATCAATGGGAGTCTCTGTAGAAGTACCACTGAGACGCTGTAGTGCCCGCGAACGACGCCTGCGATTGGCATTCGCTATGCGTCGTGTGAGTGCGGGTGTTGCAGCTGCGGCTGGTGCACTTGCGACGATGGCATTGAGTGCTGTGGCGATTTCATCCACGATGATCCATATCTCCCTCACCGAGAGATCGTATGACATGTGCACAGCATACATCGCGATTATATTACCCTCTACTGTCATCGGTTCTTCTTTCGCCTCTTCTTCCTTCTTCTCCTCCTTTGTCTCCTTCTTCTCTACCTTCTTCTTCCTCTTCTGTTTCCATTCCTTCACGTCTTCCGTCAGCACCGTCGGTACGATATCCGACTGGAGATTCAACCAAACTATCATCAACGTGCTGGTCTGATGGGACACTGCCATGGCCTCCGCAGCCAGGAGACATTGCAGCGCACTCCGTGCCAATGCCGGATCCGACTCCAGTGTCGCTTTCCCCTCTGGTAACGGATCACAGAACCGTTCGTAGTAGGATACCGGTGGGCGTTCACCACTCCCGATAGCAGCCAATGCAGTCGTCAACAACCAACGCATTGTCAAGTTGTCATCCGTGATCCAACCTTTAGGAGATGGCGGCAATACCGACAAGCGTTCCGTTAGTCGCTTCTGGTGCTGTCTGAATTTCTCACGTGCAATTCTCTTGACTTCATCCTTGCTCGCTTGGATGTGTTTCTGGTATGCCATCTCACGCTTCTCTTTGATGTAGAGAGCTTCATCGGTCGGGCTTCCGTATAGCGGATCGGACGCTGAGAAGTATCGTCGCAGTCGTTCAACTCCTTCTGCAAACTGCTTCATGTTGTATGCATAGTCCACCCTGTACTGTGCCAATTCGTCTTCAGACCCAAAACGTGGTGGTGACCACACTGGTTTGTCGGCATACATTCCTCTGAGACGCCGCTCGGGCCACTCTGGCCCCACCTCTGGTAGTGGTGTATATGCAACTTCGCTTATCACAACACCGGGTCTGCCCGCTCCTCTGGGACGCACATATACGCCCACTGGACCAGCGCCAACACGTGACGCCTCGATCTCCAATGCATCGTCGTCCCACTGTGCCACTACCGTCTGCATCTCACGCGAGAGGATGCGATAGTAGCGACTCTTGAATCCTGCTGGTGTCTTCGAGTCTTCTCGTTCAAGTCGTTGGACGTGTGCTATGCAATCTTTCTGGACTTCGCGCAACAATGCACGTAGTGGTACCAGCTGATCCTTATACGTACCGAATGTCACCAACAGTGACAACACACCACGAGCATCCATCATACGCTGCCATAGATTCGTGGTCACATCAAGACTGTAGTGAGCCTGTCTTCTCCTGCGGCGCACCATGGCACGAGTGGCTGTGATCTCTACCTGTGCGACCAACGTGTCTCGCAGATCAGATTCAGGACTCGCCACCGTGAAGCTCCTCTCGGCCGCACCTGGTGTATGCACTCTGCGTAGATCCCCGTTTCGCTTCCATGCCATAAGGATGATATCCCCTTTGGTCACATTCTCGCCGAGCGTTGCCAATCGCTGTTGATTTCTGGCGACGGTTTCTGCTATGCCCACCACTGCTGCCAATTTCTCGGATGTGTTAACAGTCGTGGACAGATTACCGAGGACTTCCGCATCCTGGATTACTGGTTCGGGTTCATCGGATACCAGTTCGAATACCAGATCACTGATGGCGTACGGGTTCATACCGGGCAGGATGGGACGTGGCATACGACCACCTTCGAGTGGGTCTTCATATAATAGACCTTTCTCTTCTTTCCTGTGCGACGAAGAAGACGAAGAAGAAGCAATGGCACGCGGTGGTAATGGAGGCCAGGACGAAGACTGTAACGGTACAGTTTGTTCGAGGTGCTCATCTGATTCCATATCACTTTGACGGGCCACTGATAGCTTGCCATCCTCGAACATGACACGTGTCTGTTCCGGGCTGGTCAGCGATGGAAACCAATCAATACCTTCTGGTGAGAATCCTTCCTCTTTGATCGGCGCCTGTCTGTGGTGTGAATCAGCCGAGTTGATGCGAAATTCATTGGCAGCTGACAGCATCACGAAGATACTGGACGATCGATTCCCACGTGGTGTCATCCTTACGGTACCACGTATAGCCAAGGGAGTATCTGTCGAATAACGTCGACCCCAAAAGAAGCTCTGGTCACGGTCCTCGCAGTTCATATCCAGTGATGGCCTGACCATGCGTGTGGCTTCTGTTGGACCATGCTTATAACCGAGAATCAGTTTGGAGACACGCGTGAACAGCATCTGCCTACCGGTGATACGCTCACTGAGCACCACCGCCGTTGCTCTCTCAGTGGCTTCTTCTTTGTTGTCTTCGCCTGGATCCTGATTCCAATGTTTCATCTGTTGATAGAGTCCACGTGGGTATCTGCCATGGCCATTGAGAAAGATCCATCGCAGCGGCACCTCGTCGTTGCCCCTCGGGAGTTGGCAGACTACCACACCGCCACCGGTGAACGATTGCGCCTCGCCGGTACGGGAATCCACATGGAGTGGTGGTCCACATCCAGGGAAGTGGTGTTCGATGTAAGACCAAATCCAGTCCTTTGTGGGTATGACCCCTACCGGTCTCGATCTACCCTTGGGTGCCCATCTGGGCAGTGAGCGATCGGATTCTGGTGTCTGTTCCCACTCCAGTGATGGGTCCAACTCGTAGAATACGCGTAGATTGTATGCGAATTCTGGTATCTCCTGTACCACCTTATCCTTGAGACGAGCCTGTTTCGTTTGTTCATCTTCGATTGGTGGCGGGGCTTGTGCGAGGGCCATCGCGACTTCAGCCGCTTCCACTTCATCCGCCGTGACAGCTGCAGCTGCTAACGCGGCAGCCGCAGCTATCGCACTCTCGCGTGCCGTTTCAGCTTTCTCTTCTTCTTCCTCCTGTGCCGCCTGTGCCAACACGCCCAGATCGAAGTCTTCTGATTGTGTCATGGGTACTGATAACACCATCACCGCAGTAGCATCCAGTGCTTCTCCCGATGGAGTGGTAGCAATCGGTGTGCGTACAAACTTCGATTGTTTCAGTTTGCGTTGTTCGCGTTCGTATTGTGTGTACGGCAACAGCTCGGGAGTTCCACGCACAGACAACGTGGTCCACAACGCCGCTGTTTCTTTCACTTCGAGCCAGTCACTGATGTGTGCACCAAAGACGTGCCCGTTCCCAATTAACAGGTCACTGGATGAAGCAGCCGCCAAAGTAGGTGCGAATTCACTGATCTGGTACACATTGGATCCAATTCCTTTGCTGCGCTCCTTGTACTCCAAACGGGTTCGTCCCCAACCGGCTGCTGGGGTGCCATATGCACGATGTGGTGCAAATATGAATGCCCTGCCAGGCGTTTCTCCGGCTTCCTCTCCCTCTGCCATCCGACCATACGGATACGCTGAAACTGTCTGTCTTCTGTCGCGGCCGATACCTTCAATAGGTTCGAACTCTGGATACAGACGACGAATAAACGAATCGAAGCTGCGTAATCCACTGGGCAGCTTGAGTAGAGTATTACGCGTCTCTTCCGAATCCCACCATTCATCCATATCCACTTCCGCGCGTCGCGATCGGAACAACACTTCCCAGTCATACAACACTTCCTTGTCGTCGGGCCCTGAACCAGCTGGAACAACAGCGGTGCCACGACCACCACTACGACGTGCAATCTTCACTCGACGGACCCGAACGATCGCTTCTTCTTCGTCGCCTACTTCTTCTTCTACCTCGACGTCACCTGCTGCGGGTCGTTTACGTGAGGCATCCTCTGCCAATATCATACGCTCCTGTTCGTCGTCTGCTTTCTTCTCTGCTGCCACGCGTACCGCCTTGGCTGCTTTCTGTTCAGGTGTGCGTGCTTTACGCACACGTGACGGGTCGGCAGCCATCTTTTAGGGGGACTCTCTTCCACTCCCGATGAAGTAGATATATTGACAGAACCGACACAAATACCAATGATACGATTTAACTCTAAGATAATTTCGGAGTGATAGGTGGCAATGCATGCGGCGCGCACAATGGAGCCTCGCAGTGTATACACGGCACGACACACCATTCACAGACAAGTAAACGACAGTGAGTGCATGAGATAGGTTTGCACACATCGTCGTAGAAACTGTTGCAGTGACTGCATACAGGAACACGCGCCCTCGCGACATGAGCGATCGATAGCCAACTATTGGTGACACGCGCCAGTGCGACGCATTTCTTACATACGATGGAGTGGTGAGAACCACAGAGAGTAGATGATAGACAACCGATACAACGATGCATGCCAGCAGTCTTGGCACATGTGCCACACATTGGACGAACCGTACCGATGTCACAATCGGTACAGGCATAGAGACAATGGAAATGGTGCGGTCTGAAACATTCGTAACAATACTGGAGGGTGATGGAGTTAGTGGCCATGAGTGCGCCACAACCGTCGCTGCACTTCACATCAGAGACAGCTGGGACGGGTCCAAATACATTGGACGGACTGGAAGGATAGGGAGGAGTAGTAGAGGATGCATGTTTGGTACCAAGTACCAACACCAGTCCAATCTTCTTCTCGGGGTGAAATGTCATAGTCACTGACATCGGGAGTCACCCACCACCCTATCTCCCCCTGTCTGAACCATGTGTATGAGATACAAGGGGGTACACATCGCAACACGAGAACCAACAGAAATCGGCAAATAAGGAAGAAGGGGTTTACATATGGAAGAGAGAGAACTACTCCTTCTTCTTCTTGGGCACCTTCGAAGGGGACCACGCGGAACCACCACCAGCAGCACCCTTGGTCTTCTCGTCTTTGCGCGCTTCAACGAGTGCTACTTCCATGCACCGTTGACAATACCACGAAGCTGAGACTGCTGGTAGATGCAAGTACTCTGCCACGCGGTCCATAGTACCACATCCATAGCATTCGGCATGGTCCTTGAATCGCTTGGTCACGCCCATAGTAAATGGGACATGTCTCTTTTCTCCCCCTTTCCCTTCGACTGCCTTCGTCTGCTTCTCCAGTGCGACCAATTCACGAACACTCGGTGCACAGGTGGTGCATATCATCATTGGCTTGGTAGAACCACCACCACGCGTGATGGGAACGAGTGGGCGCTTCGCTGAGCAGTTATCACACTTCCCAGCCACTGGGGCCGCAGCTGCAGCGGGTTCATCACTACCCACTCCAAATGGCAGATAGTTGCCCGTCTTGTTGCAAGCATAGCAATAGTAACCCTCTTCGCCACGAACGACCAACTCGTTGGTGCGACATCTTGGTCCTTCACATCGCCTCTTCATGGGTGGTACTTCGATGACTTCCTTCTTCTCTGGAGCGACACCATGTGCATAAGTAGGCAATGCCTTCCACCACTTTTGTGCATCTTGCCATGCCTCCGACGATCCTCCGTATGACCAACAGCTTCCATTGAATGAGATGCACGCCGGTCCGTTATTACCGATCGTATCGGTCAATCCGTGCTCTCCATAGGCTGGGTCGCCCATACGCATACCATCGGCATCGATATTCGATGCGTAGTCTTTGCCGCGGTACTTGTATTCTTCGCAAAGACACCGAGCACAACTCAGATCAACATGCGATGAGTTGAGATAACGCCAAAGCTTCACGCCGCGAACATTGCAGACGCCGCAGAGGTACTTGGATGTGTCACGTTCCTTCTTCTCCTCGGTGATGACTGGGAGATTCTTACTGATGGTAGCGGCTGGTGCCTTCTTCTTCCCTTTCTTCTCGATCGCCACATCTCGTCGCTTGTCGTGTTCGGCAGTCTCTCGGCATCCACTGCAATACCATGACACCTTTCCGTCTGCTTCATACTTGTCCACTTGGTCACTAGGTGTGTGGCATGCATCGCATTCGACATTCCATAGCGTCTGAGTCGACTCAGACGCGAGAGATGCAGCCTTCGCAGCAGGTGAGAGTGTCGGTGCCACCTGCGCCTTAAACGCAGCCACTACCGCGGCATTCTCCTTGTAACGCTCCAGTCTGACACACTTCCTACACTTGGTATCCTTGTGATCTTCACAGAGGTGATCGCCACATTTGACACATCGATATGGACGATCATGGGCCGGACGCGATGGTCCCTCTTCTGGGAAACGGGTCTTGCATACGCGCTTCTTACAACCACCGTGGCTGCATGGCATGCTATCATTGGGGCAGTTGAGACGCTGGCAGATGTTACAGATGGCATAATGACCTTCACGGGCATCACATCCCGGACGACCACATGGCCCTTTCTTGTACTCGCTCTTGGTGGTGCGCTTCGGTGCCTTCTTCTTCTTGGGTGCTGCAGCAGGAGCTTCCCCCTTCTTATCGGTGCATCGTTCGCATGGAGTACTGTCGCTGCATCCAGCCTTCATACACCCGGTGAACACCTTGGCCTCCTCGGGGATCTTCTTGTTGTGGCACCACGATGGAAGGCAGACGGCACATAAGTGGAGCGTCTTTTCTTCGGTGTCGTCTTCGACTTGGGTACGGGTGGCAAGATTGCCACATACAGTACATCCGCCAATGTTCGCCTTGATGTCCTTCAATGTCTTGGCAGACATCGGTGTAGACTTCCATTCACCTGAACGGATCTTCTGTTCTGCTTCCTTTACCACGCCCATGCATTCTCCACAATACCAACGAATCCTCGATGTCTCCTCGTCGAATCGCTCGGTCACTGAAGTTCGGGAGTGACATCGAGAACATGTATCATTCTTCCTGGTGCGAGGTGCCGCCACCTGTATGATGGGTTGCACTTTCGTTTCCAAGGCTTGGGAATTCATCGCGTACTTGTTATGGTCGTAGACTTTACGATCGATGCATCGTTTGCATGCCCAGATGGTATCAGCAGGACCACCCTTGAGTTCGGACATCACCTCCGCCGCTACCAATCGACGAACCTTCTTACAACCAGTACAACGATCTACTGGATGTGGTTGCTTCTTCTTCTTCTTGGCCTCCACGGGTACGATCGACACAGCAGCCACCATATCGGCATCCGCCACCTGCTTCTTGGCCTTCTTGGTCTTACTGCCCTTGGCAGTGGACGACTTACGGGATCGTTTCTTAGGTGGCATCTGGGCACAGGATACACATCAGACGAGGGAGAGAGGGGGGGGGGGGCAGAAAGACACACACACACGAACGAATCATGCGGAACCAAGAACACACAGCCATGAAAGCTTTCAATACTCAGGAGACACAGGTGGCTCAAAGGAGGGCGAATCAGGCGAATAACAAGGTGGGCGAGTATCAGTGGCGTCACCCTTGAACAGTGTATACCCGTTAAAGCCATATGCATACCACTCACAGATTGTGATGTGTGATCCACTTATCCATGCATCGATAGACTCTGCCATACGCCATGGCACTATCGTGGGATGTGGCCGCACACCCATAACAGCAGCTAAATCCGCTGCCACCACTGCACATAGCTCAGTGAACTGGCCATATGTGTCAGGGATATGACACAGCTCGGCGAGTGTCAGCACCTTGCCAGATACAATACATCCCTTACGACAGAAGACGATCGAGTTCTGCTTCTTACGGTCAGAGTGTTCCACTTCTACCATACAATGAGCCACTCGATCCTTGGATGGCGCCATCCACCATCGAGGGTGAAGAGACGAGAATGCTTCGTATTTGCCAGCTGTGTCAGAGACCGTCGCTAGGTACTTAGCAAGTACATGCTGGTACGAGCGTGGATCAGGATCCGCTACTGTGCGCTTCTTACTGAGATCGAGCGGAGGAGCAGCTGCCATCTGATATGCATCAACATTAGAGAACGACAAGAAACAACAGACAGGGGCAGCCACGAAGGAATGGGTGTAAAGTCGTGTTCCTCAATCCACAATGGAATCAGCAATCTCCTTCTTTATCTGATTGATGATCTCTCTGGCACTCGTCGCACTGATACGATCGTACCTGGCGGGATCGAAGAATGTGCCACTGATATCGATATCCGCGCGAGCGAGAGGAGCACCAGCCTCATCTACCAGTCGTTGAAGCAGCTCGGTCTTATCCAATAGATCAATGTCAATGGGACGTGACTTCCACTTCTCTTCCGCTTCTTCTTCGCGATCCGATCGGAACTGATCAGCACACTGGACACAAAGGGGGGCATCGATGCCACTGGCAGGGTTGTAACAAAGTGCGCATTCGGGCAGTTGCTGCTGTGACGATGAGATGTGACGAATCGCACATGCCACACATCCGAGAATGTCACCATCGGCGCCACTGATAATGGCAAAGCTGGTACCACTACAAGTGGGACATGGAGGACCAATGACCATAGCCGCCTTGGCTGCTGCCACTGCTGTGGTCTTCGTCTCCTTTCGTTTGAACCCCTTTGCCAGTGGGAGCAGTCACATCTACAGTGACAGCAACATTGTCATCTGTTGCTGTCTTGGCAACACGTCGCTGCTTCCAGGGGACAGGGACGGCAGCGGCGGCATCGTTGTCATCATCATCACCAACAGCACAGGCAGCAGCGGCAGCCATACGCTTCTTGGACATCTGTTGATGCACGTGGGCGTTAAGCCAGAGGCGGAGGAGGGTGAATGAATGAATGAATGAATGAATGAATGACAACCGTGTAATCAAATTTGGCGCCAAAAACTTTTGGCGCCATCAAGACCATCCATAGAAAGAGGACGAGACACTAGCACGAGGAGGAGTGTAAAACACCCCAGCATTCTGAGCACAGATGTGCCCGTTTGATCTTACACGACTCATTAGAGCAACGTTTGAAGATAGACCACATTCCACAGTTGAGGCAGCTGTCGATGACCGAACCACAGAAGCGAGCGAGACCCTTCCCGTTGCGAAAGAGAGCAGAGTATACATCACCCCGCGCCTGGACGGTGAGTCGGCTATTCCATTGGCGGAGCAGATCGTCGTTGCCATCTATGACCGAGAGCATCGGACACGCATCCACGAAGGAGCGAAGATCGTCTGTGGCCCATCTACCCAATGTGTGACGCAACGCTACACGCTTCATTCTGCTAGTCAGATGCGGTTGAAGATGGAGACTCCCATAGCCACTCACAGCCAGAATCAACGTGGATGCTCTGAATCCACTGGTAGACAATCTCATCAGTGTGCGGCCGAATGCTTCGCTATTCATCTCGCCCGATTCTTACAATGTACAGACCCATAGTAGCACTCGCTGCTGCCACATACCATGCCTTACAGACGCGATCCACAGCGGTCCATGTGTCGACAACGTCATTGTCAATCGCAAAGGCTGCCGGATAGCCGACACTCGATGGACGACCATTCGATACCAATAGAACCAACGACGAGAAGATACATCGAAGCATCTCGGTGCCAATGGGGATCATCTGATTGACAGCAAAGTGGCGAGGGTCAGCAAAACGGAGAGGATGAGGCAGATACGAAAAGAATCTAAGACAGTAGTTCCCAATCAGAGCCAGCCTCATCGGCACGATAAGGACAAGGGTGGGCAGCAATGATGATGGGATCGGATGGCAATGGACAAGTGATAATGGCTCGCTCCTTCCAACCAGGAATGATAGAAGGGCGTAAAGCACACAGATTGTCATTGGTGGCCCATATCTTGTAGTCGTAATGGATGTAGTTGAGGAATGCCTGCGCTTCCTTGCGACTAGTGGGAAGACGACGGAAGCCACAGATGATGGTAGACATATGAAGCACCACCATCCCTGGATCAGTGGCGAGGACCACACCACCAGCTCCGATAGAAATACGATGGGCGCGGATCTTGTCGCCACACCAGACAGTCTTCTTGCCAGTGACATAGACCTGGAAGCCACCTTGATTGTGTTCTTGGAGAAGGTAGAAGGGCTGGCGGCACCGCTTCACGTTGATGCGACGACGAATAGCACCACATGTGAACTGACCAAGAGTGCTGAGCTCGACTGCCGTGGCGATGACTGGCGCTGCTGCTTCTTCTTCCGTGCGAGAGTGCTTCGGGGTAGAGGGAAGGACCACCTCGTCATCCTTCTTCGCCACGTCCGGCTCCACTTCACGGGCACGCTTACGAGAGGCAGAGGCGACCGCCTGACGATTCATCTCTTCGACTTCTCCAAGAACACGCAATGGCACCTTTGGATAAGGAGAGGATGGACGACCCACACAGCTGCGGCGGGTGGTAGATGCTTGGCGGGCGTGCCATTCACGGAGATCATCATCGAGCTTGCATTCATCGTCGAGGACAGCGATCTCCTCTTCTAGATCAGCCAAGGTGCGCACTGGCACCTTCGGCCGTCTGGTAGAAGGTCGAAGTGGGGATAGGAGCGATGGTGGATGGCAGAGGGATAGCATCGCATCCAAATCTCCAAGGGTGGGAAGCCCCGCTACTGCCAATGCTGTATCGATGACTTGGACCATGGAACGCTGGGGCGATGGGAGTGAAGGTTGTGGTGATGACATCGGCGAGGAGTGAACACTGAGACACTGCGATGGGGAGACAAGGGTGAGCATACAGAACGGCAGAGAGTGAGAGAGAGCGAACAGAACGGCAGAGGAGATAAATAGGAGATGAACCGATCAATAACAATAGTCAAACACGGATGAAAGCGGACGAAGGGGTGATGGCGGTGGAAGGGATTCGAAGAGGGGAGGAGGAGGCGGAGGCGTAGAAGGGACAGAGAGAAGAGGAGACTCGGGTTCAGGTTCCCGGCCTTGGTAGCATTCATCGTAAACAATAGACGGAGGAAGAGGAGGTGGAGTCTCAGGGACATTCATAACACTCTGAGTGGGGCTATTGGGAGGAGCAGGAGTGGTCGAGCGAGTGGCCGGGTTAGTAGTAGCACGCTCACCAACAGCAGAGGCAATATGGATATGCATCAGATGAGGGACCTTCTTCATATGGTGGCCAATATCAGCCTCCGTATACCAAGGGTCACCAGCGGTGTAAGCACCTGTGGTCCAAGCACTGATATCCTCTGCGGCAGCCACTACCAACGCCATCACCTCTGCTGCTGAGTAGAGACGAGCCTCCTTGGCAGGAGTAGGAGCAGGCATCTTCTCTTCCTCTTCCTCTTCCTCCGCTGGATTGGTATAGACGCCATGGGTTGGGCAGGCCGAAGGATCCATCACACGACAGCCGAGACAATCCGCTACCGCTGGAGTAGGAGGAGGGGTAGAAGGAGGAGGAGAAGGAGGAGAGCGAGCGCGCTTGCGGGAGACAGGAGCCACGCAGTCGTCACACTCCACGGCATACATACGACCGGCTTGATTGGAGCACCCAGTAGTGACGCACCCATAGAACCCCTTGGACGGATCAGAACTGCGACAGAAGTGCTGACGGTGGCACTTAGGGCAGCTGAGCAAGGAGAAGGCTCCACATAGAGGACACTCCGCTTGGTGATAGGGGCTATAATTAGCAGCCATTGGCTGCACACAGAGAAGGCTTAGTCAAAGGAGGAGTAGGCGAAGGGACGAAAGGAGGAAGGAGACACGTAAAAGGGATTGAACTAATATCAGAGGCCGTGTGCACTCCACAGCTCCTTAAGGGTGAAGACCTGGAAGGAAGTGACCAATCTCAAGCGCTCTTTGAGCCACCCATCCATAGCCAATCGGCACTGTACGCGCGTGCAGTACCAGTAAGAGATCATCAATGGCCCATAGGCCACTTCTATGGATACTGCATCCAGTCTCTTGCAGACTAAGCAGCTATAGTGCGCCCTCCGCTCCTCTGCTGCTGGCGCAGGATGAAAGAACCACTGATCGCCGCAATTACCATAGATGAACTGCTCCGCTGCTCTATTGGAGAGGTTGATGACCACCTCATCCCCAGACAAGGCTTAGCCAGAGGTGGGAAGGGCGGAGAGAAGAAATGAAGCAAATGAGAGCGAATGAAAGAGTTGAACAGTGTGGTTGGCGCCAACGGTTTGGCGGAACCGCGAAAGGGTGATGGATGAGAATCAATTGACGATTAATCCTCCAATAGCTACTTGACGGCGGCATCACTCTTGGCTGTGCATACAGCACAAGCGGTCGCTCCGACGCCAGCCTCATTCATGCATGGACGACGCGGACAGCGATTGACACCACCGAACAGCTTCACCATAACAGAATTAGGGCGATGGGCAGGCTTCTTGGATAATGAGCCACGGTACGAAGAGGAGGAGGAGGAGGAGGAAGAGGCGGTGGTGGGAGTGGCAGCAATCCAAGAATAGAGCTTCCCTTCACTCTCCGTCATACCAGCGATGAAACAGGTGGTGCACTTATGGACTGTCCATTCTGCCAGGCCAGCACAGCACCGGTGGACGTTCTCGCCACATCCCATACAGTAACGGTAGCAGTCGAAGCAAGCAAGTGCGTGGCATTGGCTGCATGATACAGCCTGGCACACATCCACATCGTCACTGCCACAGCAGCCACACACCAGCACCTTCTCTGGCTTCTTCTTCTTCTTCTCCGGCTTGGGAGATGCAAGGGCATCACCAAAGCACGAACGGCAGTAGTAGACGCCATCCATGGAGGTGTGGAGCGCCCCTTTCTTACATATATCACACTTCCGCTTCTGGCACTCGCTGCAGTAATCAGGAGGGTGGCCAGTGTCATCGCGCTTGTTCTTGCAGGTAGAGGCGACACACTTCAACGTGGTGGTGGTGGGTGGCGGTGGTGGCGATGGAGAGGAGCGAGGACGCTTGATGGTGATGCGCAACCGTTCGGGAGGGCCAGTAACCACAGCGGTCACTCCTGTTACCTGAATGGCAGGGATAGGGCGATTGGTGGCAGTGGCTGCTGCATCAAGCTCAGCAGCAAGGGAGCGACGAGCACCACGGGAGACAGCAGCAGCAGCCATTGTCTAAGCAGCAGTAGCAGTCAGCAAAAGCAGCAGCAGCAGACAAACGAAGAAAGCTCCATTAAACCCAACCAGCACTCTGCATGGCAGCCACTACAGCAGCGGAGCCCTTCCTGGCACGCTTCACATACTCAAAGGTGCATTGGTGGCAGAGACCGTCCACTCCACCGCTGTTGGAGCGAGCCTTACACCCCGGCGATCGGCATCCCATACCAAAGCAGCTGGCACAACGAGTGTTACCTTCGTAGGAGGCCACGCGTGCCGGATCACCGCAGCAGGTGCAGGTCTTCTCCTGCCTCCCCTTCTCCGCCTCGCTCGCAGACGGTATTCGGGGTGGCATGCATGGAAGACAGTACTCCCGACGGAACTCCTCTTCAGTGGAGCAACACTTGGTGATAAGATCATCGCATGCGTTGCACCGCTCCCAGCAATCGCTGCACAGCTTGGAATCACACCCGAAGCAGTCTTCCGCTACCCCTTTGCACTGCTCCGCACAGGACCAACACTCCACTGGCCGCTGCTTCTTCTCGACGGCCACGGGGCGCGGCGCCTTGGTGGCATGGGAAGCAACGGCATCCGGCTCAGAGATGGTAGCCTTGCGCTCAGTGGCAGCCTTACGCTTCGAAGCCATCTATCAGAGTATAGGGTACGGGGTCAGACAGCAGCAGCAGGCACCACCACACACAAAGAGAGAAAAACACTGCTTGGCGCCAAAACGGCAAAGTGTCCGATTAGCATGATGGCATGCTACCTATGCCATAGCCTCCTACCCTATGTTAGTATACACCACTATGAGTGTTAGACAGAGGTGGCATGGCATGGGAAGCATTACCCTATGAGTTGCCACTTTCGGTTTGGCTGGCAGGCCTCAGCCAAGCCAATAGCAGCTGCCCTGCCCTACGGTAGACACAATACGTTAGTAGGCATGACAGACAGTGGTATGGGCATGGTAATGGCATAGGATAGCAGTCAGGGCGGTTGAAAAAATGAACGCTAAGTAAAATGCAACTGCTTATAGCTGCAAGGCATTTTTCGCGCCATGTGATCCCAGCCACCCTTTGCCCTGAAACTTTGCATATGGTATGTGTATGCTATTTAGAACATACTATGAGCATTTTCATTGCAATATATGCATTTCCCACGAAAATATCGACCTGTCATTTTGATGAGCATTCAGCCATCTGGCAAAAAAGCTCATAGAGGTGTCCTCTTGCCCTGAAACTCTGCATATACTATATGTGTACTATTTGGAACACACTATGAGCATTTTCATTGCATCATATGCATTTCCCTTCGCGAGACACAAAAAAGAGAGAGTGAACACAGAAATCATTTTTACATCACCTCTGACTCGTTTACGAGAACGCCGCTGTATTTAGCACCTGTGCCTTTGCTGACAGGGGTGGGAGTGAACAGACCAGGAGCCAGCTTGACGCACATATAGATCAAACAGCCGATGATGATCAGGAAAATGAACAGCTCAATGAAAGCCAGAATGCTGAAGGTGCCACCAATGCCTTGCTGATCCTGGAGCGTTTTGATCAGCTTGTCGTTGGCAGCCACTGCCGCTGCAGTAGACACACCCAGGGCCAGTGACTGATTGGCAATAATCGCACCGATGATCACGTCCATCTGCAGGTTCACTTGGTTGGCAACGATCGCTGCTATCGACGCATTGATAGCTGGTAACACTATGGTGTCACGAATGGCAGCAGAGAGCGCTTGCGAACTGGCAATAGCCATCTGTGCAGCATTCACCGATGAGGTGTTGATGCCATTCTGCAAGGCTACGAGACCCAGCAACACGGCATTGAGAGCTGCCGATGCATTCCCTGCTCGCTGGGCTGGTGTGAGATCGGGGTAGCTGCCTGGTATGGTGTACGAGATTGCCAATGCAGTGAGCGAGGTGGTGAATATGTCTACATTGGCTGCTGCTATTGCGGCTTGGTTGGCGATGGTCACCAATGAGATGTTGTTGGAGGTGGATCCAATGAACGGTGACTGGAAGCGTGGATCGGTGGCAATGGTGATAGCAGGACCACACTGTGTGAACCCACCAGTGGACCCATCAACGGCGGAGACGATAGCCGTATAGTTACCACACTGCGCCAGTGGGTAGTTAAACAGCTGGTTGCCCAGGAGCTCCTGTGTGAAGCACGCAAACACGGGACAGGTGGCGTCGGCATTGGTGGGGCAGATGCGCACAGTCAATGGCACTGAGAAGTCATTCTTCAGTGTCACATACACATTCTGTGGGTCGCTGGTGAACCCTGTGCTGGGACAGCCTGCGTACGCACGCAGTTGGATGGTCTTGCCGAGAATGGGCACATTGACGATCAGTATCTCATTCTTTGGTGTGAGTGTCAATAGACCACGCTGGCGCATATTGGTTGAAGGTGCTATGAAGAACGCGCTCATCAGCGAACACATGACATTGTCGTCCACTCCTATCTCTGGTACACAGATACCACCTGATACGGTACGAGTATAGTCTGACAACGATGCGGTCATATCATGCTCAAATATCAACCCGTTGTTCTGTGTGACCCAATCCGCCAGATTGCATTGAGGTGGATTGATATTGGTGGTGCTGATGTCATATCCAACTGGTAGATCACACCGCAGATAGCCAACGGTGTTGCGACGCACATTAGAGGAGGGATCGAGCGAGGAACCGTGCCTGGTCACATCGTACACCTGTGACATTGAGCTGCTCAGCTCTCCATAGACGACATCATCAACATTAAGCAGCCGTCCTTCACCTACTACTGTTCTGGAAAGAATGTTAGCATAGCTGCCACTATCAATCAATGTACCCGCACCAGTGCATATACCATCTACACAGGTGGGCAGGTCTGTCCATGTCTGCCACGTAACAGACGATTGTACAATGGTGGGCTCAACGCGATAGGTCACTACTGTACCACCGCGCGTGAGTGCCTGGTATGTCACATAACTGTTCAACGCACTACCATTCACTGACACGTCAAATGGCAACAGGCGGGTGGTGGCGTAGTTGGGACGACCACCCGAATCCTTCAGATCAAACAAGCGCGCTTCAGTGGCCATGTTGTTAAACGAAAGACCCAACATGTTATAGATCTGAGCCACAGGTGGTGCTCCTTGATACGACTTGTCACGCAGAATAGCAGGTATGTTGAGATCTGAACACGCAATGGCTGATGAGTCCATATCTGCATACAATGCACCGAATCGTTGACTGATGAGCAGTATCTGCTTCGATGAACCTGAAATGCCCACCGGTGCACATATGCCCTGTAGGAATGCATTCCAGTCATTGAGAAAGTCGATGAGACGACCATTGTAGAAACCAGCAGTGATGGGCCCAGTACAGAAGCTGGGATTCAGGCCATAGGCAGTCTGATCCGTATTACCCTTCAGTGACACAAACTGGAACCCACTGGATGTCTGGCACTGACTGTGTTCGATCTCCACCCATATGGTACAGAAATGAACAGGGCTGACACTCGCTGCGGTGGCATTGGCCACACAATTGGTAGGGCCAAGTAATCGCAGATAGTCACGGAACGTAGCACCGATGTTGATCTGGTCAAAGAACACACCATTGCTCACAAACACATTCATGGTGTATTGATGCGCAGTATACAATCCACCCGTCGAGTTGACGAAGCTATACTGTACGAGATCCAGATACGATGTGAGATCAGCTGTGGAGAGACTGGATGCCGGTGGGCTTCCAGCCACTGATGGGTCCACAAACAGTGTATAGCCATCGAGCTGCAATCCCTGGATGCTGACCCACATAAACTTGCGCAGTGCCCGGTCCACTTCTCTGTTGATACCTGCTGCTCCCGTGTATGCAGTGGTGGCGATACCACGTGCAAATGCTTCTACTAGATCGGTACGAGCAGCACCATTGCGTAGGTTGTTGTACAGATCCGCAAATACCTGCATGGTATAGGCATGTACTGCAGAGAAGCTACTGTTCATCTGCTGCTGCAGTTCAAACACCTGCTCATCTGTATAATAAGAAGAGGCCCTCAATCCTGCCTGTGTCAGCTCCACCGCCTGAGAGATGCGCTGTGCTGTCAGTAGATTGGCTTCGTCCACACTCTTGGCCAATGCATCGGTGGCAGCATCCTGTGCATCCTGTCGCAGTGAGATACCGGAGATCGCCATGCCCAAGTTCACCAAGGTGGTGTTGACATTCTGGTTAATGCGCTGTTGGTTGGCATTGGCCTGTGAGAATGTCTGTGACAATGCATTGACATCTTGTTGGAACTTGCTAAGAGACTTCAGTTGTGCTTGCCAATCAGTGGTGTCTGTGGCACCACCGCCACCAGTACCACATCCAGGTGTATTCCACAGACAAGTGGCGAACGATACGACATTGGACAGGAATGTGAATATCCCCTTCAGTTGACGATTGTGTCGCATCGACAACAAGCGACGCCCGCTGAATGGATCCTGACCGCTCAGGGCAATAGCGGGGCTATCCGCTGCTGGATTCTGACTGGGCTGTACCTTGGTGATCGATATGGCCGTGTCTGCCGGTACGGTACCCTTGGCCACTGTGGTGAAGATGTACTGAGTAGGGTTACACGTGAGAATCACATAGCGCGGAGTCGAAGTCACATCTCGGAAGAATGTTGACGGTTGACTACTGCCACATGAAAGGGTCACGGTTGTATTGAGGAAATTAGTAGTCACTCCAGTAATCACATCCGTCACCACGGTCTCTAGTGGAGTTACGGATATGATGTCAGCATTGGAGATACCGACTACTGCTGCTGCTAGCAACACAAACAAGAAGATGCTGCCTGACCTTGGCATCCTCCCACACACTCTCTGATAAAGAATCCCGATCGCTAAGTCATACACGTTACACAGATGGACAGATAAATGCGTGTCTTTTACCGCAGAAGCCATTTGGCCCCGAAAAGACTATGGAACATGGCGGCAGCGCGGTATCCAAGTAGGAAGTTGGTTACATTCCATGGACAAGCATAACGCGGAACGTCCGTATAGTGTACCATGTATGCATACATGAAGAGCCAATACACTTCTCCTATCGTTCTCGGTGGTGTCAGTAGATGAATGAATAGATATTTCATAGACGCGTAGTGAATACGCCCATCTTCTTCTTCTTTGCCGTCTCGGAAGAACTCCACCGAACAGTTCGCATTCGACGGATCACGACTCGTCAATGTTGCTTCGTGCCACACTGAATCCACTGTGGTTCGGTACTCGATGCAGACAGTAGATTCCGCTGCGCGGTTCACCTCAACACTAGGAGCTGCGACATAGGAGAGTACCAATCGATAGCAAGCGCTCTTCTTATCCGTGGTCACTATGCCAGGATTCAACTCCTTGTCTCCTCTCAGGAACGACTGCAATGTCTCAGACCAACTCGCATATCCCAATGGCATGGCATACTCCGCTACTATCAATGCTAGTGGTCGTGGCCATTGCTGTTCGCAGTAGACGAGACAAGTCGATAGCGCCTCCTTGGTATGGATAAGGGGGAGACTACCAATAGACTCGCTCGTCGAGGAAGACTTCGAAGTCGATATGCACACCGAGGATGAACCTGGCGACTCCCCAGGCAGCCCAATAACCGATGATTGGGATGCGCCGACGGCGAATGTGGATCGGTACATGGTGGTGGTAGTGGTGGCCATGGAAGCCACCGTCAGGGTTGTACATCCACTACCCTACGACGATCACCATCACATCCCATGAACTCCATACAGATGGGTTATCTACACGACTGGCACGCAACTGAATCGAGTAGTGACCACCCACTGTGGGTATCCATGCGAGTATGTCGTTAACTAGTGTCATCCCTGGTGGGGACCTGGACAACAATCCAGATGGTGTATAGAGCATCCCTGTGGCTGCATCTTCACATGGTGCAAATGTCAGATTGTATGCACAGTCACAGCTCACATTAACCTGGTATGTATTGAGAATCGATAGATTGAAGGATAGCTGTGTCGCCGCATTGGTAAAACGAGGAGAAGACGCGACACTACTCTCGATGTGCACATCCACACCTACTCCTACTCGATATGGGATCAACACATCCACATCTGTCGCAGATATGGAATTGCGACAACACTGAGAATGGAATGGTGTATAGCAACGTGGCACTGGATAGCGATGAGAGATGACCATATGACATACCATATAGCCATCATCTGTGATCCCCATCAATGTCGATGTGGGGGGTGACAACCCTTTGGCGGTACCGACATCGCCCCATATCATCTGAAACACTGAACCATTCACGGTGTGTGAATCTCTCGACATCGTATGTGGATCATAGACCAGAACCAGTGTGGCGTCGAATGTCACCAACAGCGGATCATCCAATGATCGATTCCATGATACTGTCCCCATCCTGAACATGCGCGCAGTGGCAGTAGAGACCACTATCATCGCGACACATAGAATGTGCCATATCATCTACGAGATGACCAATCAAAACCAGAAACAAGGGGAGAGAGAGACAGAAACAAAAACAGATTCTAATACGCGTCCAACTCCGCCATCTCAACATAGGTAGGGATAGCACCCGCGGAGGCGGTGACGGCAGGCGCAGTGGATATGATAACGAGCCACACCACAAGTGCTACTACCAGGCCTGTTAACACCATCGCTACTATGAATCCAGGATTCCTGGCATCGAAGCTAGATGTGACGATCAAGTTCATTCCAGGTTCAGCAGCAGTGGACGAGGAGCTGCTGCTAGACGGTCTGGGTACCGAAGTCCCTGGGACGGTGCTCGCACTGGTCTGTGAAGATACACTGACAACGCTCGTACTTGAGGACTCCTGGTTGTTCCCAGAACTTGAAACAGCAGAGGATGCAAGCGAAGAGACTGTTGAGGAACCGACGCCACTCGACTGGCCAGTGTTCGAGAATGACTGGCCTGAGGACTGAGACGTAGATGGCCCTGACGAAGAAATTACAGACGGACCAGATGACGACTGCGTTCCCGACGTCTGCGCGCTCGACGACACAGCAGTAGATGAGGACGGCAAGCTGGCTCCCGATGATGAGGACGTCGACGTAGTGCATCCGCTACCCTGACAACCAGTAGAAGACGACGAAGAGGGCGATGAAGACTGCGACACAGAAGCTCCCGATGATGCAGAAACAGAGCCCGTCCCCGAAGCACTGTTCGTACCAGAACTTGAGCTCAGCGAGCCCGTTGATGAGATACCACCGGTCGATGATGATAACTGTGCGGTGCTTGAGACACCGGAGCTACTAGGGATCGCACTGGATGAGACAGGGGGAGGAATGAACAACGTGAATACCAACGTATTGGACTGTTGTCCACTCTGCACAACATAGACAGTAGCTGTGCCATTCTCAAATGTGTGATTGACCGGTACAACGAATGAAGCAGCCGTGTCGGTCCAATTGTAATAGTCGGAAACAGATGTGTTGACTGCAACGCCGTCTATATAGATAGAACTGGTAGAGACGCGACTACCGAAATTCACACCATGTACTGTGACTATCTCTCCGAGTAATACACCAGTAGCGGGTACTATAGAGGTCAGATGAGGAGCTTGCCACGAGAACACTATACTGTCATTGAGTGGTGAGAACTGTCCACCAACTCCAAGTATAACAGGTATGTTTGCACCACCAGGGCCAGGACCTACCGCGAATATACACACCGTATCGAGATCGTTGCAAGTAATGGCCAACACGCTCCCAAGATGACCAATCGTCGTAACAAACTGACCACTTTGTCCGAAGTTCGCACCTGTCACGGTGACATTGGTGACACCAGCAGTAGGAGCCACTGTTGGATACACCGAGAAGACCACAGGTGGGTCATACGAATAGAGGTACTCGGATGAGTTCAGTCCGTATGCTACAACCATCAATGATATACTGGTACCCTGACCAGGTGGGATAGTACACACCAGTGTGGTGTTAGATAGAAGGTAAAGGTGTTCACATGCACCCTCACTGAGCACCACTGTGGTCTCAGTGGTAAAGATCGAACCAGTGATGGTGGCATTCGTTCCACCGACTGTGGGTGCATCATTCAATGCCAGTGATGTGATGTCTGGTGGGTATACATGCAATGTGAATGACAATGTATTGGAAGTCTGTCCACTCTGAGTGATGTAGACAAATGCAGTACCATTTCCGATCGTGAGACCCAATGGGATATCGAACACGACAAACGTGTCGGTCCAGTCATAATCCGGGCTCGACGAGTTGGCACGCACGCCATTCACATAGACCGATCCGCCTTCTACATCAGTACCAAAGTTCGATCCAAACACTATCACGGCTTGACCCAACAATACATCTGCATTAGGTGTGATACTAATGAGATGAGGAACTTCCCATGAAATCTCTATACTGGCATTGAATGGAGATGTCTGGTTGTCCACAATCATGATCACTGGGATGTCGAACCCTCCCATACCAGGTCCGACTGAGAATGTGCATATGGTATCAAGGCCGTTGCATCCGATTGCATCGACGACGACCTGACCTAATAGAGCAAGCATCTGGCCACTCTGGCCGAAGTTGACACCGGTGACCGTGATGGTACTGACACCGGCTGTCGGTAGCAACGACGGAGACACCGAGTAAATCAATGGGGGATCGTATGAATAAAAGAACACAGAGGAATTCAATCCATACTTCGTCACAATCAACGAGATCGGTGCACCTTGACCGGGTGGTGTCACGCACACCATACGTGTCGCTGACAGTACATATTGTTGTGTGCATGCACCTTCGCCTAATAACACAGTGGTCGCAGCAGTAGCGAAGTAGCTACCAGCAATTGTTATGTTGACACCACCCACTGTCGGTACATTGGCAGGGCTGAGAGAGGTGATCGTCGGTGGGAACACATGCAAATCAAACGATAACATATTGGATGTCTGTCCACTCTGCACGGCATAGACAGTGGCCATACCATCCCCGATCGTAACGCCATTCGGTATATCGAACACTGCGAACGTGTCCATCCATACATACGCTGGACTGGATGTGTTCACGGGTAACCCGTCAATGAAGATTGAACTGCCCACAACACTGGAGCCGAAGTTCGTACCGTGTATAGTCACAGCCTCGCCCAGTAGCACATCCATGTTGGGATTAATGCTGACTATGTGTGGTGCATCCCATGTAAGTACAGCATCCGGTACGAATGCAGATGACTGTCCACCCACCTTGAACACCAATGGTATCTCAAATCCACCAGCACCAGGTCCCAGCTGGAAGATACACTCGGTTTCTTCTGGATTGCACACCAGCGCATTCATGAGCTGCTGTTCCAATAGGAGCAACTGCTGGCCACTCTGACCAAAGTTGATCCCAATGGCTGTGAGGTTGGTACCACCCGCAGTAGCTGCCAGATCAGGGTCTACTGAGTACACCACTGGTGCGTCGTACGAATAGGATGCAGGAGATGCAGATGAATTGAGTCCATAGGTGGTGACAAGTATTGATATGTCGGTACCTTGCCCGGGTGGTACAGTGCATGCCATAGCGGACATATTGAGTACATATAGCTGTTCGCAATGGCCATTCGTACCCAACATCACCGTGGTCACATGATCAATGAATACACGACCGATGATAGTCACATTGGTGCCACCTACAGTGGGTGCATTGGGTGGGATCACTGTCAACACTGCTGGTGGATACACCAACAAATTGAATGTCAATGTATTGGACCGTTGGCCACTCTGTACCACATAGACATAGCCGGTACCGTTACCAGGAGTGACCTCAATTGGGATATCGAACACAACACCGATACCATCCCATGAATAGCCCACACTCAGTGGATCCACGAGTATGCCGTTTACATAGACAGAGCCTCCATCGGAACTGAATCCAAAGTTCGTTCCAGTCAGTGACACGGACTCTCCGTCTATATCACCGTTGCTTGGGGAAATGCTAGTGAGATGTGGAGGATCCCACGAGAACACGATACTGTCGTTGAGAGGTGACGATTGGCCGGCCACCTCGAGTGTCGCATCGATGTTGGCACCACCGGCACCTGTCCCTACGTCAAAGGTGCACAGTGTGCCTTCGGGGTTACAGGAATCAGGACCGACCGCACCCTGACCAGCCAATACGAATGTCTGACCACTCTGGCCAAAATCGATACCAGTCACTGTGACAACTGTCAATCCATCGGTGGGGCCGTTCACCGGATTGATATGATAGATCAACGGCGGGACATAAGAGTAAGCGGCGGGCGATGCCGACGAATTGAGACCATAGGTTGTCACCAGCACGGATATGTTGGCACCCTGACCAGCGGGCACTACGCATACCATGGTGGACATGGATATGACGTACAATGTCGTACATGCTCCAGTCTGTCCGAGCACCACGGATGTGGATCCCGCGACAAACACGCGTCCAGTGATGGTCATGTTCAATCCGCCCACAGTGGGAAATAGCGAAGGGGATAGAGATAACACGGCTGGTGGGTAGACCAACAAGTCAAACGTCAGTGTATTGGATGTCTGACCGCTCTGTATCACATAGATGTATCCGGTGCCGTTGCCAGGGGTAACAGCCGCTGGTATGTGAAACGTGATAGACGCGTCTGTCCATGAGTAACCACTGCTCAATGGATCCACAAGTATACCGTTCACATAGACTGAGCCACCCGCTCCATTCGAACCGAAGTTGTAGCCGCTCAGCACCACTGCTTCATTGACAATGTCGTCGTCATCGGGGCTGATGGCATTCAAGTGTGGCGCATCCCACGAATAGACGATGCTGACGTTTGTAGGGGATGTCTGTCCACCTACCGACAATGTCACGGGTATATCGGTACCACCCGCTCCGTTCCCGATCGGAAATATACACTGCGAGTCTGAGATCACATCACATACAGCAGCGGCCAAACCAGTCTGCTGCCCTACCAATGCCAATGTCTGTCCACTCTGTCCGAAATTCACACCAACGACAGTGACATTGGTGGGACCAGCTGTTGGACCATGCACTGGGTGTATCACGCTGATGAGCGGTGGATCATACGAATAGGACGTAGGTATCGAACTGAATCCATATGGACTGACCACTGTCAATGATATAGAGGCACCCTGACCGGGTGGTGCAACGCATATGATCGTGGTGATGGACAGCTGATACAAATCGACACATTGTCCACTGCCCAGATTGACGGTACATGGAAATACAAATGCGCGTCCGGTAATGGTGATGTTTGCGTTGCCAACAGTGGGTACATTCGATGGGATGAGAGAGGTCACTGCTGGTGGGAACACCATAAGATCGAATACAAGTGTATTCGACTGTTGTCCACTCTGGGAGACATACACAAATGCTGTACCATTACCAGGTGTCACTGCTGCCGGTATCACAAACACCACATATGTATCGTTCCACGAATAGGCACCGACACTAGGACTGGCCAAGATGCCATTCACGTAGACAGATCCACCGCTGGAGTTGGATCCAAAGTTGTAGCCTGTGAGTACCACTGTCTGACCCGTCACATCGTTGGTGTTGGGTGACATCACCACAATGTGAGGAGGATCCCATGAAAACAGAACACTCGCGTTCGTAGGTGTGATCGTGGGGCCCGCTTGGATCTGTAGCTGTACGGGGATACCGTAACCACCGGCACCGGGACCACCAACCGAGAAGATACATTGGGTACCGTCCGTGCTGCACAGAATCACCGGTAGTATCGCCTGATTCCCAAGTATCAGCAATTGGCCCGTGTTGGACACACCTTGTCCGAAGTTGATACCCGTCACTGTCACGTTGGTCACCACACCTGTTGGTGCATGTGTAGGCTGGATCGAATAGAGGAATGGTGGAGGAATGTCATAGGTATAGTTCGACTGTTGGTAAGATGTTCGATTGTTGTAGTCCACTGTCACGGACACCACCAAGCCTTCTGGGCCCGGGGGTACTTCGCATATCAGCGTATTGTTGTCGATCACCCATATCTCCTCGCAATAACCAACAGTACTCAGTGTCACAGTCGTACTCATGGTTTGTGACACGACAAAGTTGTATCCAATGATGGTGATGTTTACAAGGCCGTCAATGTGTACCACACTGGGCAACACCGATGTGATCACGGGTGCGGGCTGTATCATGATGATCTGAAAGCTCATAGGCTGAGACCGCGAATGCATGTTGAATAGCGTATTGTTGTCTTGACTGGCGAAGATAATATCATAATTCTTCGAGGCATCCGGTACTGTCCAATTGAAGGTACGGGTACAATTGTAGATGAGTGAATGCGGTGCCTGTGTGGCGGACGTACCTTCAGCGCACGGGGTGATTGTAGCATTCAATGGCAATGCATTGTGAATCAGGTAGGCACGCGCCAATGGATGAACCGCAGTAGCACGTATGGTGATGGTTAGCGTTTCGCCGGGTCCGATACCGAAATTGTACCCATCGGTGAACACCGCACCACTGGTCGATAGTATCTGTGGCGGTAGTGGTGGCAATGATGCCGCTACCAACGGGTCGATCACGTGAATGGTGAAATCATACGTGGTGAACACATTCGGTTCAAGCCAGTGACTGGCACGGAAGCTCACTGCATATTCACCAACAACACCGGGTGTCCACGTGATGGTACGATTGAGCAGCACCATACCAGCTGGTGCCAGCTCAGCCAGTCCTGATCCAAATGGATCGGCCAATGGAGTGAGAGTGAGATTGTATAGATAGTCAGCTTGTACAGGTATGATATACGTGTTCACAAGGTGTCGATGGAATGTCACTTCTGCTAACCCGTTCATACGCGGACTCGATGTGATGTTGAGCGAGAAGGTGAAATCGACACCAGCCAGAACTCGCCATGCGACATTGGCACCGTTGCCATCCAACAATGCACCATTGCGACAGCACGAAGACCATCCGGGTTTGTAAACAACAGTGGTGAACCCAGCGGGATAGTGATGCGTTATACCAGCTAGCTCATGTGCCGACTGTCGTACCAACATATAGTCGTTGGTGGTCTTTCCACTGAACTCGAGTAGCTTGGCCGTTACTGGTGATGTAGATGACATATCACCCCAGTTGATTGGAAAATCACCAGCAGATGTCACCGTAGTGCCACCGCTAATCTCTGCTCCGCTGTACTGGAATGCCATGTTGGACTCATAGAGTATTGTCAATGGATCCGACGGTAAACGAGACCACGACAGCGTAGCCATTCGATAATGTGCAGCATCGACGATGGACAGCAGTGCTGTTAGCAACCACCACCACCTCATCGTCGCGAATATAACAGTCACAAGACCATCGCTAGGAGAGATACACAACACAGAGATAAAAAGTTTAGAATGTACGCCAACTCGTGGGGCTCTCAACCCATACACGCAAATGGAAACGCCCGGGTCGGAAACATCTGGCATACCGCTCATCGGTAACGTGTTCCTGTGTCCAATTGGTAGTAGCCACGAACAACGTGTGTTTCTCCTTGGCGTACCGATCCAATGCACCATGGAGAGATGAAGGGTTCTCCGCGACCGAACCAGGAGCACATCGTTGTTGTTGCTGCGGTTGCTGCGAAGGAGATGGTGCCTCCTCTCCCTTCTCGTCTCTGTATGCACACTTCACTGCCACGTCGATCTCGTCCACTGCCAGTATGAACGGCGCCTCCTCTGGGAGACTCGGACGGTGATCGTAATGTTCGTGATGGATAGCTGTCATCAGCGACAATCCGGTAAATAAGATGGGTACGATATCACTCTCACGAGATCCGGCCGGATGGATCCGTGTCATCTTCCATGCGATGATCTCCGCAAGTGTGGATTTGCCAGTTCCTGGCGGACCGCATACCAGGAGACTGCAACGGCGATCGTGTTCGTTGTAGTATTTGATGGCCATTTCACACACTGCCTTCTGCCATGTGTGTAATCCATCGATATATGGCTGTCTCTCAAGTCTACGCATAACAGGGAATCCGGCGGTGTGCGGCAGGAATAAATAAGAGTTGGGGCCATATCCTACCTGAGCAGTGATTGTCTCCTTGAGTAACAGTGGATCACCAGTACCAAGTCGAAGAATGTATACACGGTATTCCTCGAGAACGCCACCATTTGCTGGATGACTCCTACTGTACTGGACGACATAGAAACGTCCCTTCCATAGCATGACATGCCAGCCCTCGGATGGCCTCTTGTGTGGATGATAGTTGATGCTGCTGCAATATGCATGCTTGATCATCATCACATGCATCGCCGCCAAATGTTCATAACCCGAACAGATCCATTTGCTGAAGAGCGCCAATACTAGTACATGCGCTACGCATTTGACCACGGCCAATGCTGGTGGCATTAGAGCGGCCATCAAAGCTGCCTGTACCAACGTGTCGACCACTGTCATCTGTTCAGGGCCCGTCAGAGAATACACACCAGAGAGAGAGAGAGAGAGACGACAAACGAACATGTAATCACTAATCCGTACGAGTTGGGGTGCCACTACTACCACCGCTGCCTCCACTACTATCGGTGCGACTTTGGCTGGAACGATCGGTGGCACCGGAGGAACAGGTGGTGGTAGTGGCTGCCCCGCCCATGGAAGCCAGGTGGCTCCTGGCGGTGGGGGCTCGGTACCCGAATATACTCGGATCATACCAACGTGTCCGTCAGCGTATCGAACCTGCTTGTACCAAGCCATCTGCAGACTCCCCACCGATTAGACAAACACACTTAAAAATACAAATGACATCTCTCACTAAGAACACGACAGACTCCGTGTGTCATGTCAGCAATAGGGAAGATGTCAGACGTCGCGCTGCATCTATAGTCACCCTCCTCGAAGAGTGCACCTTCTGACCCATGAAAGACAATCACCAATCCTCTGCCGGTTATCATTGTTATAACCTCATCGGTGGTAGAAGCTACACACGGATCCGCTGGCTTCTTACAGTTCCATTCACGCGGACAATGCTTTGATGTAGTCGAAGTCTGTAGAACCATAAGCGCCAAGATGAGGAGCACGAAGATCCCCCAATAGATACCACCACCACTACGATCAAAGCGACGACCAGGAGTCCCTATATGGGGGTCCAAGTATCGTTGTCGGAGGTCTGCCAGTCCGATAACTTTCCTCTCGCCACTGCTCTCGGAGGACAACGAATCGGTCATGAGATGCCACTGCTATCACAAGCAGGATCAGAATCAACCACAATGGCATCTAAACAAAAAGAAACCAAGAAGAAGAAGAAGAACCCAAAAAGTTAAACAGACGAAAAACGCACAGTAAATCGATTGGTGAGTACATCGGCACATCCACCGGAACATACACACGCACCAATGACCATCTTACCAATATGATACATCCACTGTCCGGCACTCTCACCGTAGAGATGACGTGCACATATCACACATGCGACTCCATCCTTGCGTCCGTGCAGGGACTCATCCCATTCGATGGCATTCATACGCTTCCTATCCTCCTCTGGTAGACAATGATGACCAAGCCACTTGTCCTCCAGAAATACAGGGACCTTCGCAGCGTGTACAAATGCATTCTTGGGACCAGTACAGATGATCGAACCTGTACGATTGTAATTCAGTTCATCGAGATAGCTATCCACATGAGTGCGTAACTCCTTTGACATCCACTTCTCCGCTCCCAGATCACGACGATCGGGTGACTCCAACACAAGCTTCCATAACATCTTATGGATCGTCTGGAGACGAGCGGTGTCTCTTCCACTCTCGTGAGACGGCCGATAGAACCTCTTACTGAGCGGTGCCCACCACATCATCAAGTTACGGCGTCTGATGCCACTGCCCCACTTTTCTTCTACTGCTGGGAACGGAGGCGGACCCATAACATGCGATCGAGTCCATTCATCCACTGCCAATCGTAACTGTGGATCGTTCCTCTTGTATGCAGCTTCCAGTGCATTCACTATACGCTGTGCAGATGCTGCGTCTTCGGTTTCTCTGGCAGTCACGATCACTGGATCAGTGGATCGTTGCTTGAGCCACTGAAGCAGATGGGGCGATATCACCGAACTGAAGACTGCCATCTGAGGGGGGGGGGGGGAAATTAAAAA